>ERZ773138.41-NODE-41-length-131494-cov-14.837050_pt1 | contig 131494 bp, 115 predicted proteins | sample MGYA00511114_ERZ773138 | MGnify/ENA primary metagenome ERZ773138 (study PRJEB29015, sample SAMEA2737805) | human gut metagenome | biome: human gut; feature: human-associated habitat; material: faeces | place: China | collected 2012 ...
GTGTAAAAACATGTAACGATTCCAAAGCATCTGCGATGGTTTCAATCCACATGAATTCAGCTGATAAGACAGTTACTGCAAAAGGGGCAGAGTGCTGGGTGCATACTAAAAAACCGGCAGATTCGCAAAAACTTGCAGAGGATATATTAAAACAGTTAAAGTCAGAGGCAGGATTTAATGACAGAGGCGTCAAGTACGGAACTATCGCTGACAATAAGGAAAATTATTATATTAATTCACATAGCTCATGTGCAAGCATGGTACTTCAGCTTGGTTTTATAACTGACAGCACAGATGTAAAGCTTGTGACAGATAAGCTTGATACTACGGCAACGGCAATAGCAGACGGCATAGTGGAATATCTTAACGGAAAAGCACACTAGCATGTAAGAATGGAGGATAACTTTGAATCAGGAAAATATCAGAAATTTTTGTATAATAGCACATATTGATCATGGCAAATCAACACTTGCTGACAGAATAATTGAAAAGACAGGTCTCCTTACAAGCAGGGAAATGCAGGAACAGGTGCTTGATAATATGGATCTTGAAAGAGAAAGAGGAATTACAATCAAGGCCCAGACTGTAAGAACTGTATATAAAGCAGAGGATGGACAGGAGTATATTTTTAATCTTATTGATACTCCGGGTCATGTTGATTTTAATTATGAAGTTTCAAGAGCACTGGCAGCGTGTGACGGTGCTATACTCGTTGTAGATGCCGCACAGGGAATAGAAGCACAGACGCTTGCAAATGTATATCTTGCACTTGACCATGACCTTGATGTATTTCCTGTTATTAATAAAATTGACCTTCCGAGTGCAGAACCACAGCGTGTAATTGATGAAATTGAGGATGTTATAGGAATTGAAGCACAGGATGCACCACAGATTTCAGCAAAGAATGGTATCAACATTGAAGCCGTTCTTGAACAGATTGTAAAGAAAATTCCGGCACCAAAAGGTGATGCGAAAGCTCCGCTTGCAGCACTTATATTTGACTCGATTTATGATGCTTACAAAGGCGTTATTGTATTCTGCCGTATAAAAGAGGGTACTGTTAAAAAAGGTACAAAGATAAGAATGATGGCAACCGGAGCTGTAGAAGAGGTCGTTGAGGTTGGATATTTCGGTGCAGGCCGTTTTATTCCATGCGATGAGCTTACAGCAGGAATGGTTGGCTATATTACAGCAAGTATCAAGAATGTAAGAGATACAAGAGTTGGTGATACAGTTACTGATAATGACAGACCATGTGAGCAGCCGCTTCCTGGTTACAAGAAGGTTAATCCTATGGTTTACTGTGGATTATATCCGGCAGACGGTGCCAAGTATCAGGATCTGCGTGATGCACTTGAAAAGCTGCAGCTTAATGATGCAGCCCTGCAGTTTGAGCCGGAGACATCTATTGCACTTGGATTTGGCTTCAGATGTGGATTCTTAGGACTTCTTCACTTAGAGATTATACAGGAACGACTTGAGAGAGAATATAATCTTGACCTTGTAACAACCGCACCGGGCGTTATATATAAGGTTCACAAGACGAACGGAGATGTAATTGACCTTACTAATCCGTCTAATATGCCGGACCCGTCTGAGATTGATTATATGGAAGAGCCTATGGTAAGTGCTGAGATTATGGTTACAACTGAATTTGTCGGACCTATTATGAAGCTTTGCCAGGAAAGGCGTGGCATATATAATGGAATGGAATATATTGAGCAGACAAGAGCACTGCTTAAGTATGACCTTCCTCTTAATGAGATTATATATGATTTCTTTGACGCGCTTAAATCCCGTTCAAGAGGTTATGCATCATTTGATTATGAGATGAAGGGCTATGAGCGCTCTAAGCTTGTCAAGCTTGATATTCTTATCAACAAAGAAGAAGTTGATGCACTTTCGTTCATTGTATTTGCAGGCAATGCTGAGGAGAGAGGTCGTAAAATGTGCGAGAAGCTAAAGGAAGAGATTCCAAGACAGCAGTTTGAGATTCCGATTCAGGCAGCTATCGGAAGCAAGGTAATTGCGAGAGAAACTGTCAAGGCACTCAGAAAAGATGTACTTGCAAAATGTTACGGTGGTGATATCTCAAGAAAGAAGAAACTTCTTGAGAAGCAGAAGGAAGGAAAGAAGCGTATGCGCCAGATTGGTAATGTAGAGATTCCACAGAAGGCGTTTATGAGCGTATTAAAGTTAGATGATGAATAAAACATATGAAAAAGGGATATATATACATATCCCTTTTTGTGTACACAAATGTATATATTGTGATTTCCTGTCTGCTCCGGCTGGTGATGCTGTAAAATATGCATACACTAGGGCACTTATTAATGAAATCAGAAATACAGCGGACAGGCAGGTAAAGGATAAGATAACATCCATATTCTTTGGCGGAGGTACTCCGTCTGTACTGCCTGATGGCTGTATAGCTGACATATTATTGGCTGTCAGGGATTGCTTTGATATTTCGGATGATGCCGAGATAACAATGGAATGTAATCCGGGAACTGTTAATGAAAGCAGGCTTTCAGAATACAGAGCCGCAGGAGTGAACAGGTTAAGCTTTGGCTTACAGTCTGCTGATAATAATGAATTAAAAATGCTTGGGCGAATACACACATTTGAACAGTTTGAAGAAAGCTTCAGACTGGCAAGGGATGCAGGCTTTAATAATATTAATGTTGACCTTATGTCGGCTATTCCGGGGCAGACTGAAGCAACTCTTGAAAATACATTTGACAAGGTGATGGCATTACAGCCGGAGCATATATCTGTGTATAGCCTTATTCTTGAGGAAGGCACTTATCTGGCTGATAATATTGATAAGTTTCCGCCGGTTCCTGATGAGGAAGAGGACAGGCGTATGTACCATATAACGAAGCAGATTCTTGAGAATGCAGGGTATGAAAGATACGAAATATCCAATTACAGCAGACCGGGCTTCGAATGCAGGCATAATCTTCTGTATTGGAACAGAGGAGAGTATTATGGCTTTGGGTGTTCGGCAGCAGGATTTACAGGGAATGAGCGGTATTCTGACATAAGGGATGTCAGGGAGTATATAGAGCTTAACGGTGATATAGGAAAACTTCATGAAAATATTGAAATTCTGACGAAAGAAGATGCAATGGAAGAATTCATGTTTCTTGGCCTTAGAAAGGTGGCAGGAGTTGATGTGAAGGATTTTCAGAACAGGTTCGGAGTTTCAATTAATGATGTCTATGCGAAAGAAACAGAGCGGAATATTAATAAAGGTCTTCTTGTAAAGCGGGGAGATATGTTAAGGCTTACTGAATATGGCATGGATATATGTAATACAGTGATGAGTGATTTTATATTAACTGATGGAGATTAAGAAAAGCAGGTGGCAGTCTGATTGTAAAGATTGTCACCTGCTTTAGTGTGTATATCAGAAATTCTTAATGAGTTTTATGTACTGCTTAGGAGTCATTCCCATAAATGCCCTGAATTCTCTCTGGAAATGTGCCTGATCTGAATAACCAGCACCTTCGATAAAGAAGCTGTTATCACGGTCAGGGTCAGCAATTATAGCTGCAAGGACATTCTGGAATCTGTACATTTTGATAAAATCCTTTGCACCAATACCATAGACTTCGCTGTAGAGCCTTGATATATGTCTTACAGAATATCCAGATTCTGCAGATAATTCTGCAACTGTGCCGGCACCTGAATATATAAGCCTGTTAAGTTCTTTAATATTTTCAGAAACAGGGCAGAAGGTCTTGCAATCTGTAACAAATGCTTTAAAAAGTCTAATTCTGTCTTTAAAGGATGAAGAATTGTGAAAATCCTTTATTAGCTGCATTTCATACGATTGAGAGGCTGGCTCATAACGGAATATATTATCTGTAATATTGACGGGATAAGTCTTAATATCACAGCCTTTATTAAAGTAGCAGCCAGTGTTGTCAAATCTTATCCCGAAATAATGGTCGAATTCATTGAGAGACATCGTTGTGATTTTGTTCTGGCATCCGATACATATGAATTCAGATATGTCATTATTATCGTTGTAACATATTATCCATTCTGTAGTGGATGATGGAATAAATGAGATGTTAAGGATGGTATTAGTTTTATCTGCTTCGTAAAAATGCATATGCTTAACTGCTTTTGTGTCTGTAAGAACATTTTTATGCATGTCAATTCCAAATGGCTGTATCATATGTTTCATAAATTGTCTCCTCTAAAAGTTTATTTATTAAAATAATATTAAGAAAAAATTAAAAAGTCAATAAAAATGTCCGATTTTTTCAATAATTATTGAAAATGGCGAGTATAATGAACAACATGAATTGAACAGTGATGTACACAAAGGCGTGTAAGCAGTTTGGGAAAACTGCCTACACGCCTTTTTTGCATTCTGTTTAATCAGGTACAGAACCTGATCAACTCTGTTACCGGCAATTAAATTAAAAAGAATTTCTGATTAGGGAGGAAATGGTTATGCAAGAGATTTTATCAGCGGTAGATGCCGAATTATTCGGTGTGTGGTTCCTTATAGGTGCAGCTCTTGTTTTCTGGATGCAGGCAGGTTTTGCAATGGTAGAAACAGGATTCACAAGAGCAAAGAATTCAGGTAACATTATTATGAAGAATCTGATGGATTTCTGTATTGGTACAGTAATGTTCGTTCTTATTGGATTCAGTTTCTTATTAGGTGAGGATTTACTTGGTTTTATTGGAAAGCCTGGTTTTGATATCTTCACAGCTTACAAAGATTTTGATTTTTCTAGTTTCGTATTTAACTTAGTATTCTGTGCTACAACAGCTACTATTGTTTCAGGTGCCATGGCTGAGAGAACAAAGTTCTTATCATATTGTGTATACTCAGCAGTTATCTCAGCACTTATCTATCCAATAGAAGCTCACTGGATCTGGGGCGGTGGCTGGCTTGCACAGTTAGGCTTCCATGATTTTGCAGGTTCTTGTTGTATTCACATGGTTGGTGGTATTTCAGCTCTTATTGGTGCTAAGATTCTTGGACCTCGTATTGGTAAGTTTGAAAAGGATGCTAATGGTAAGGTTATAAAGGTAAATGCTTTCCCAGGACATAATATTCCACTTGGTGCACTTGGTGTATTTATTCTGTGGTTTGGCTGGTATGGATTTAACGGTGCAGCAGCAACAACAATTGAAGATTTAGGTTCTATTTTCCTTACAACAACAGTTGCTCCTGCAGTAGCTACAGTAACATGCATGATATTCACATGGATAAGATATGGTAAGCCTGATGTTTCAATGTGTTTAAATGCTTCACTTGCAGGTCTTGTTGGTATAACAGCTCCTTGTGATGTAACAGATGCATTTGGTGCAACAATGATAGGTATTGTTTCTGGTCTTTTAGTAGTATTCGGCGTATGGCTTCTTGACTACAAGCTTCATGTTGATGATCCTGTAGGTGCTGTAGCAGTACATATGATGAATGGTATCTGGGGTACAATTGCTGTTGGCCTTTTTGCAACAAGCTCAGCTCCAGGATATGCAATTGCTTTAGAAGGTGGTTCAATTAAGGGCGAAGGTCTTTTCTATGGCGGTGGATTCACACAGCTTGGACTTCAGTTATTAGGATTTGTATCAGTTGCAGCATGGGCAGCTGTATGCATGGTGATTGTGTTCACAGTAATTAAGGCTACAATCGGACTCAGAGCTTCTAAGGAAGAAGAAATCAGAGGCCTTGATATTATGGAGCATGGCCTTTCAAGTGCTTATGCAGGATTTGAATTCGGTGGTATGGACTTTGTTGACGGTGATGTTGATGTAATCGGTTCAGAATCAATGGAAACTTCTGTACCTGCTCTTGTTAAGACATCTGATGCAGGTGATGGCAAGAAGATTACCAAGGTTGAGATTCTTATGAAGCAGGAGAGATTCGAGAGATTCAAGAAGGCCATGAACGATATCGGAGTTACAGGTATGACAGTTACACAGGTTCTTGGATGTGGTACACAGAAGGGTGCTCCTGAATATTACAGAGGTGTTCCAATGGATATCCAGCTTCTTCCTAAGACACAGGTTGAGATGGTAATATCTTCAGTTCCTGTAATGGATGTTATCAATGCTACAAGAAAGGCTCTCTATACAGGTCATATCGGTGATGGTAAGATTTTTGTATATGATGTTGAGGATGTAGTTAAGGTAAGAACCGGTGAATCAGGTTACGATGCACTTCAGGGTGAAGACGATTAATATAATGATTTATTAATAAAATGTAGTAATAATAAGAATATGTAAATCGTGGAACTGGACTTTTCCGATGCTTGGACATTGGAAAAGTCCAGTTTTTAATGGCATTGTATTGATTTTAATAATGAAATAAGCATGAAATCTCACATTTATGCCTTTACTTTTGGAGATAAAGATAATAAAATATTAAGTAATATGTAGGGACGTATAATGTATATCTGATTTTATTATGTCGGGTACATTTATGCCGCCTAAATTTTCTTAAGGAGGAAATATTTATAATGGCAAGACAGAAACAGTCAATGGATGGTAATACAGCCGCAGCTCATGTAGCTTATGCTTACACAGAAGTAGCTGGTATCTATCCTATCACACCTTCAAGTCCAATGGCTGATGTAGTTGATACATGGTCAGCTCAGGGACTGAAGAACATTTTTGGTAACACTGTTAAGGTAGTAGAGATGGAGTCAGAGGCAGGTGCTGCAGGTACAGTACATGGTTCTTTAGCAACTGGTGCTTTAACTACAACATTTACAGCTTCACAGGGTCTTCTTCTTATGATTCCTAACATGTACAAGATTGCTGGAGAGCAGCTTCCATGCGTATTTGATGTATCAGCTCGTACAGTATCTACACATGCTCTTAATATCTTTGGTGATCACTCAGATGTTTACGCCTGTCGTCAGACTGGTTTCGCTATGCTTTGCGAGACTAACCCACAGGAAGTTATGGATTTAAGCCCAGTTGCACATTGTGCAGCACTTGAAGGCAAGACTCCTTTCATTAACTTCTTCGATGGATTCCGTACATCACATGAGATTCAGAAGATTGAGAAGTGGGATTATGAAGATCTTAAGGATATGTGCCCAATGGATGCAGTTGATGAATTCAGAGCACATGCACTTAATCCTAACCACCCAGCAGCCCGTGGTTCACATGAGAATGGAGATATCTTCTTCCAGCATCGTGAAGCATGTAACTCATTATATGATGAGCTTCCGGATGTTGTTGAGAAGTACATGGGTAAGGTTAATGAGAAGCTTGGTACAGACTATGATCTCTTTAACTACTATGGAGCTCCAGATGCAGACAGAGTAATCGTTGCTATGGGTTCTATCAATGATGTAGCAGAAGAAGTTATTGATTATTTAACAGCTAAGGGTGAGAAAGTCGGACTTGTTAAAGTAAGACTTTACCGTCCATGGTCATCTAAGCATCTTCTTAAGGTTATTCCTAAGACAGTTAAGAAGATGGCAGTACTTGACAGAACTAAGGAGCCAGGTTCTCTTGGTGAGCCACTTTACCTTGATGTTGCAACTACTCTTCGTGAGGCAGGACTTAACGACATCGTATTAGTAGGCGGCAGATATGGTCTTGGTTCTAAGGATACACCACCTTCATCAGTATTTGCTATTTATAAGGAACTTGAGAAGGACGAGCCTAAGAGCAGATTTACAATCGGTATTGTTGATGATGTAACTAACTTAAGCTTACCAGAAGTTAAGCCAGCTCCAATTACATCAGCTCCTGGTACAGTTGAATGTAAGTTCTGGGGTCTTGGTGGAGATGGTACAGTTGGTGCTAACAAGAACTCTACTAAGATTATCGGTGACCACACAGATAAGTACATTCAGGCATACTTCCAGTATGATTCTAAGAAGACAGGTGGTGTCACAATTTCTCATTTAAGATTTGGTGATAACCCAATTAAGAGTCCATACTATATCAATCAGGCAGACTTCGTAGCATGCCATAACCCATCATATGTTATTAAGGGTTATAAGATGGTTCAGGATGTTAAGCCAGGCGGAATCTTTATGATTAACTGCCAGTGGTCTGATGAAGAACTCAACCAGCATATGCCAGCAGAAGCTAAGCAGTATATCGCTAAGAACAATATCCAGCTTTATACTATCAATGCTATTGATAAGGCTATTGAAATTGGTATGGGTAAGAGAACTAACACAATCCTTCAGTCAGCTTTCTTCAAGCTCGCTAATGTAATGCCTATCGATAAGGCTGTTGATTACATGAAGCAGGCAGCTAAGAAATCTTACTCTAAGAAGGGTGATGCAGTAGTAGAGATGAACTATAAGGCTATTGATGCCGGTGTTGATGCTGTACATAAGGTAGAAGTTCCAGCAGACTGGGCTACAGCTACTGATGATAAGAAGGCAGCAGACAGAACAGGTCGTCCAGCTACAGTTAAGATGGTTAACGAACTCCTTGATCCTATCGGATTAATGGATGGTGACAGCCTTCCAGTATCTGCATTCAAGGATATCGCTGATGGTCAGTTTGAAACAGGTGCTTCTGCATATGAGAAGAGAGGAACAGCAGTTATGGTTCCAGAGTGGGATCCTACAGCCTGTGTTCAGTGTAACAGCTGTGCATTTGTATGTTCACATGCTACAATTCGTCCATTTATCCTTTCAACAGATGAGGTAAATGCAGCACCTTCTAATATTAAGCTTGCAGATTCTAAGCATGCAATTGATAAGACAATGAAGTACACAATGTCAGTATCTCCATTAGATTGTATGGGATGTGGCGAGTGTGTTACTGTCTGCCCTAAGGCTGGAGAAGCTATTAAGATGGTTCCACAGGAATCTCAGGCAGACGAGCAGCCAGTATTCAACTACTTAGTAGAGAATGTTGGTAAGAAGGAGATTACTCCTGCATTAGTTAATGGTCCTATCGGATCACAGTACAACCAGCCACTTCTTGAATTCTCAGGATCATGTGCAGGTTGTGCAGAGACATCTTATGCAAGATTAATTACACAGTTATTCGGTGAGCAGATGTATATTTCTAACGCAACAGGTTGTTCTTCAATCTGGGGAAATCCAGCAGCTACATCACCTTATACAGTTAATAAGGATTCTAAGAAGGGACCAGCTTGGTCTAACTCACTTTTCGAGGATAATGCAGAGCATGGTTTCGGTATGTACTTAGGACAGAAGACTTTAAGAGATCAGCTTATTGCCCAGGTTGAGGAAATGGCTGCATCTGATAAGGCATCTGATGACTTCAAGGCAGCAGCAGCTAAGTACTTAGAGACAAAGAATGATACAAAGGCTAACACACCAGCAGCTGATGCTCTTATTGCAGAGTTAGAGAAGGCAGCTAAAGATGGTTGTCCAGTAGCTCCACAGATTTTAGCTAAGAAGAATTTCCTTGCTAAGAAGTCTGTATGGATCTTCGGTGGTGATGGATGGGCTTATGATATCGGTTTCGGTGGTCTTGATCATGTACTTGCTTCTGGTGAGAATGTTAATGTATTCGTATTCGATACAGAGATGTACTCTAATACAGGTGGACAGGCTTCTAAGGCTTCTAACATCGGTGAGGTTTGCCAGTTCGCTGCAGCAGGTAAGGAAATCGGAAAGAAGAGCCTTTCAGAAATTGCTATGACATACGGTTATGTATATGTAGCACAGATTGCTCTTGGTGCTAACCCAGCTCAGGCTGTTAAGGTTATTCAGGAAGCAGAAAGCTACAATGGACCATCACTTATCATTGGTTATGCTCCTTGTGAACTTCACGGTATTGCTAAGGGTGGTATGAACCACTGCCAGGATGAGATGAAGAAGGCTGTTAAGGCTGGTTACTGGAACCTCTTCTCATTCAACCCAGCACTTAAGGCTGAAGGAAAGAATCCATTCACACTTACATCTAAGGAAGGTGATGGAACATATCAGGATTTCCTTAATAACGAGGCTCGTTACACAAGACTTGTTAAGCCATTCCCAGAAAGAGCAGAGAGACTCTTTGCTAAGTCTGAGGAAGTTGCTAAGGAAAGATATGATCACCTTACAAAGCTTGTTGAACTTTACAAGTAATTAATATACAGCTTAATAAAGTGTATGATTGCTCCCGCAGGGCTTGTTCCTGCGGGAGTTTTTTGTGGTGGGGAGAAGATGGGAAAATTGTGGGAAGTAAGGGTGTAAAGTTAAACTTTTTGAGAGAGGAATTCGTATATATATGTAGAAGAAAAGAAAAGCTGTGGCGGATTGGACGTTGAAGCGGAGTGAGCCACGGAGGAAGTCCAAAAGGAGTGAGAAATAGAGGCGGATTGGACATTGACGCGGTGGAAGCCACGGAGGAAGTCCAAAAGGAACAAGAAAGAGTAACAGGCTGATCTATGAAACGGAGAGAAGATAGGAGGTATCTTATGAAGAAGAAAGAATATAATGATACTTTATATAAATAACTTGATAATCAAACTAATATGTATTATAATTTGAAAATCAAAATAATTGGAGGCTCAAATTGAATACAAATATTATAAATAAGAAAAAGTTGATTACAAGTATTATTTTTAAGGCAATATCGCTGATTGCTTCGGTGTATGGTCTTGTATTTACGATTGACAGTATTAAGTCATTCACATTTTTTACAACGCTGTCTAATGTGGCACTTGATATTGTACTTGCAGTATTTATTGTGCTTGATGTTATACTGCTCACTAAGGGAAAGGATTATAAGAACAATGGGTTGTACATACTCAAATTCCTTATGACTCTTTCAATTACACTGACATGTCTGGTGTATATGATTATTCTTGGACCAACTTCCGAGGACGGACTGATTGGTGCATATCTTAATAAATATGCAGGAAGTCTTGGGGTACATTTAATTGGTCCGGTATTTGCGATTGCAGATTTCCTTGTGTTTGATAAGGAATTTTCGGCAAAGAAAATATATGCAATATATGCAGTTATTCCACCGCTTTGCTATGTTGCATTCGTATACATTCTGGCTGCATTGGGCGTAAGATGGTATGATACAATGACAGCACCTTATAACTTCCTTAATTATGCTGCACCAGCAGGCTGGTTTGGCTGGGATTTAAGCCAGATGGGGTCTGAATCACTAGGAATCGGAGTTGTGTATATGATTGTGGTTCTGTTGCTTATATTTATTGGAATTGGACTTTTATATCTTGCAATTAACGGAGCAGGCAGAGAAGCTAAGGCACAGAAAGCAGAACTTGTGAGCGAGTAACCGGATAGTGGTATTGAAAATGTGACTTAGAAGTTGCGATATAGAAGAACGTACAATTTATAATAGAATATAGAAGGTTAAAAATGTCCGGCATGCGATTTAAAATGAATTGCATGCCGGACATTTTACATACTTTTTCATTGTCTTACTTTATGTTATAATATCGGGCAGGAATTGAAGAAGATTAAATATAGAAAACAGGAGAAGATTATGAAAGAGAATCTTAAGAAGCTGGCTAAATACTATAAGCCGTATTTAGGCACATTTATACTTGACATGATACTGGCGATGATGTCAGCAGCGGTGGCACTTGTGATGCCACTTGTTGTAAGGTTCATTACATCAAAGGTCGCATATATGAGTGCCAATGAAGCACTTTCAAGAATTATGATTATTGTTGGAGTACTTTTTGTGCTTGTACTGATACAGTGGGGCTGCAACTACTATATATCTAATTATGGGCATGTAATGGGCGCAAAGATTGAGTACGATATGAGGGCAGAGATATTCAATCATTATCAGAAGCTCTCATATTCATTCTATGATGACCAGAAGGTTGGACAGTTATTGTCAAGAATAACATCGGATTTGTTCGATATAACAGAGCTTTTGCATCATGGACCTGAGAATATAACTATTTCACTGATTAAGATAATTGGGGCATTATGCATATTAAGTTCGATTGACTTAAGACTTACGATTGCTGCATTTGTGCTGATTCCTTTTATGCTTGTGTTCGCGTATGTGCTTAACAAGCGCATGAAGAGGGCATTTAAGAGAAACAGGGTAAGAATTGGTGAGATAAATGCACAGATAGAGGACAATCTGTCTGGAATAAGGGTTGTCAAGTCATTTGCAAATGAAGATATTGAATGTGAGAAATTTAAGAAAGGCAATGACTTATTCCTTGAATCTAAGAGAGACAGCTATCATTATATGGGAATGTACAATGCAGGACTTACTGCATTTACAACAATGATAAATGTAATTGTAATTGCAACAGGCGGTATTGGAATTGCAAAGGGCTGGGTAAATATTACGGATTTCGTTACATTTTTACTGTATATAAATATTTTTACGGAGCCAGTTAAGGTGCTTATTGATTTCACAGAGCAGTTCCAGAATGGCTATTCGGGTTACGAAAGATTCTTAGAGATTCTTTCAGTAGAGCCGGAAATAGCTGATAAGCCTGACGCAAAGGAGCTTACTGATGTGAAGGGTGCAATAACATTTGAAAATGTGTCATTCAGATATAAGGACGGCGTGGACGAGGTGCTTTCGGGGGTTAATCTGTCAGTAAGACCGGGAGAATATGTTGCACTTGCAGGTCCTTCGGGAGTTGGAAAGACAACACTCTGCTCGCTTATTCCAAGATTTTATGAGGTGACGGGCGGTTCTATTAAGATTGACGGAACAGATATCAAAGATGTTACGCTTAAAAGCCTGCGTGACCATATCGGAGTTGTACAGCAGGATGTGTATCTGTTTATGGGTACAATTAAAGAGAATATAAGATATGGAAAGCCAGATGCTACAGACGAAGAAGTAATTCAGGCGGCAAAGCTTGCAAATGCGCATGATTTTATTATGAGCTTTGAGAACGGATACGACACAGATATCGGACAGCGCGGAGTCAAATTGTCAGGCGGTCAGAAGCAGAGACTGTCAATTGCAAGAGTATTCTTAAAGAATCCGCCAATTCTTATATTTGATGAGGCGACATCAGCACTTGATAATGAGAGTGAGCAGATTGTACAGGAATCACTTGAGAAGCTGGCTAAGAACAGAACCACATTTGTAATAGCACACAGACTTACAACTATTGAAAATGCGGAGGAAATCCTGATGCTTACTGACGAGGGCATCAAGGAGAGAGGAACTCACGAGGAGCTTATGAAGCTTGATGGTGAGTATGCAAGAATGGTTAAGATACACAGCAGAACATAACATACCAGTTTACAATGTTTATATGCAATGCTATTATATAGGAAACGTTGGAAGGAAGATGATAATCATGGACAGAACAAGAAGATTAAGAATGAATGCGATATTAAGAGATATGGTAAGAGAGAATCATGTAAGGGTGGACGAGCTTATATATCCTGTATTTGTTACGGAGGAGAACGATGTAATACAGGAAGTACCATCAATGCCGGGAATATGTCAGTATTCGCTTGACCATGTTCTTGAAGAAATCGGACGTGCTGTAGAGGTTGGAATTAAGGGGATTCTGCTTTTCGGAATACCTGTACATAAAGATGAGGTCGGAAGTGAGGCGTATGACGAGAAAGGTGTTGTGTGCAGGGCAATCCGCCTTATTAAGGATGCTTATCCAGAGCTTGTTATTATGGCTGATGTGTGCCTGTGTGAGTACACATCACATGGACACTGCGGACTTGTAAAAGATGGCGTTATATTAAATGATGAGACTCTGCCACTTCTTGCAAAGGCGTCAGTTGCTTATGCAAAAGCGGGGGCAGATATAATTGCACCGAGTGATATGATGGATAAGAGAGTTGAGGCAATCAGAAATGCACTTGATGAGGCAGGACTGGTTAATATTCCTATATGTTCATACAGTGCCAAATTTGCATCAGGATATTACGGACCGTTCAGGGATGCCGCACATTCAGCACCGGGATTTGGTGACAGAAAGACATATCAGATGGACCCGGCTAATGGAAAAGAAGCGTTAAGGGAAGTTGAAGAAGACATATTAGAAGGTGCAGACATGATTATTGCAAAGCCGGCACTCGGATATATGGACGTTATGAAAGAGATAGTGCTTAACTTCAATATCCCGATTGTCGCTTATAATGTAAGCGGTGAGTACGCGATGGTTAAGGCAGCAGCAATGAATGGCTGGATTGATGAGAAGAAGATTGTAATGGAGAATATGACAGGCTTTAAGAGAGCCGGAGCTAAGATGATAATAACATATCATGCTATAGATGTGGCAAAATGGTTAAAGGAAGAGTAGCATTTAAGCAGTATTAAATTAAGCAGGAGGATTTGGATTTATGAATGAAGAGATGTCAAAGGATTTATATGAGAGAGCAGTTAAACATATGCCGGGTGGTGTAAACAGTCCTGTCAGGGCATACAAGGCAGTTGACAGAGTGCCAAGATTCATAGCTTCTGCCAAGGGAGACAGAATTACTGATGTAGACGGGAATGAAATGATTGATTATATATGCTCATGGGGACCGGGAATATTAGGCCATGCACATGACAGAGTAATTGCAAAGGTTAAGGAAGCTGCGGAAGCAGGCCTTACATATGGTGCACCAACCAAGAGAGAAGTTGAGATGGCAGAACTTATATATGAGCTTATTCCTACAATGGAGGTGAGCCGTCTTGTAAGCTCAGGAACAGAAGCTGTTATGAGTGCAATCCGTGTGGCAAGAGGCTACACCGGAAGAGACAAGATAATTAAGTTCAGAGGCTGTTATCATGGACATTCTGACGGACTTTTAGTAAAAGCCGGTTCAGCAGCACTTACAACATCAGTTCCGGACAGTGCAGGAGTTCCTGCGGATTACACTAAGAATACACTTGTAGCAGAGTACAATGACTGCGATTCTGTGAAAGAGCTTTTTGATAACAATAAAGATGAAATAGCTGCGGTAATAGTCGAACCAGTTGCAGCTAACATGGGAGTTGTGCTTCCAAGACATGGATTTCTTGAATTCTTAAGAGACATAACTAAGGAAAATGGAAGTCTTCTTATATTTGATGAGGTAATAACAGGCTTCAGACTTTCAATTGGCGGAGCACAGGAGTACTTTAACATAAAGCCAGATCTTACAACTCTTGGAAAGATTATAGGTGGGGGTATGCCAGTCGGCGCATATGGCGGACGAGCTGACATTATGCGAATGGTAAGTCCTGACGGTCCTGTATATCAGGCAGGAACATTGTCAGGCAATCCAATTGCAACAGCAGCAGGCTTAGAGACTTTAAGAATCTTAAGAGATAATAAGGACATATACGACAGACTTGAGACTAAGACAAAGCGTATTGCTGACAGTGTAAGAAAATGTGGAGCCGGAAGGGTATCGGTTAATCAGATTGGCTCACTTATGAGCATATTCTTTACACCAGATGCAGTTGAAGATTATGACAGTGCAGTAAAGTCAGACACTAAGAAGTATGCAGAATACTTTGGACATATGCTTGATAACGGAATATACATTGCACCATCACAGTTTGAGGCAATGTTTGTATCAGATGCACACACTAATGAGGATATCAACCGTACAATAGAGGTTATGGAAGAATTCTTCAGGAAATAATTCGGATAATAAGTGGGAATACAGATGCAGTTAGGATATGTAGGAATTAATTATAAGAATACAGACCTTTCAGTAAGGGATAAGATTACATTCACAGACAGCGGGATAGCAGACTTTATGCAACAGACAGAGGAAGCAGGTGTGAATCAGTGCATGTGCCTTTCAACATGCAACAGATGCGAAGTGTTTTATCTGTATGAGGATGAAACATTTGTACAAGTGATGTCCGATTTATTCAATGATTATTTTGGACTTACTGATACTAAATTAGCCGGTGCCAAATGTGGTGAAGAAGCACTGATATATCTGTTTTGCATAGCTGCCGGACTTGAAAGCATGGTGCTTGGAGAGGACCAGATACTAGGTCAGTTAAAGGATGCGGCAGACCTTTCAAGAACGCTTGGACACAGCGGGAAAGAGCTTAATTATATAGTAAGAGAAGCGGTAAGCTGTGCAAAGCGGATTAAGACAGAGTACAAGGTAAGTGAAAAACCAGTATCTGTATGCTATGTCGGTATTCAGGAGTTAGACAGAGTATGTGGTATATCAGGAAAGCACGCGCTTGTTATAGGAAGCGGCAAAACAGCAGCTCTTGCCATAAGATATCTGGCAGAATATGGCGCTGATGTAACAGTGTGTTCAAGAACTTATCAGCATGCGAAGGCGTTGCTTAAGGAATTTCCAGATATTCAGGTTATTGCATATGATAAGAAAACAGAAGCACTTAAAAGCAGTGATATAGTTGTCTCAGCGACTTCATCACCTCATCTGGTGATTAAATGTGCTGAATTATCAGGGGGTAAAAAGATGACACTTCTTGATCTTGCTGCACCAAGAGATATAGAAAAATCGGCAGGTGACATTTTTGGAGTTACTCTTATTGACCTTGACAGGATAGGTGGGATTGTGAAGTCTAATCAGAATGAGAGGGCACATTTGTTAAAAGAAAGCCAGTGCGTGATTGATGAATATATAGCGGAAACAAAGAAATGGCTCACATCAAGCAGAATGGATACAACTATCCAGTCGCTTGGCAAAAAATGTGATGAGATAGTACAGGACAGCTATGATTATCTTAACCGCAAGATTGACCTTTCAGACCATGACAGGGTAATCTTAAAGAAGATTCTTAAGTCGTCATTACACAGATTGTTAAAAGAACCGATTGAAGAATTGAAAAATGTGGAAGAAAATGAACAGCAGCAGTATAAAGACATGGTGGAGAGACTGTTTGGCTTGTAGGGAGGATTATGCATTACAGAATAGGAACGAGAGGTTCGAAGCTGGCACTTGTCCAGTCGGAATATGTTAAGAGAAGAATGGAAGAGGCGTATCCTGAGGATACATTTGAACTTGTTATAATTAAGACAACAGGCGACAAGGTTACAGATAAGCCACTTGCTGCGATTGGAACTAAGGGGCTTTTTGTAAAGGAGATTGAGGAAGCGCTTCTTTTAGGCAGCATTGATATGGCGGTTCACAGCATGAAGGATATGCCGGCTGAATGTGCGACTGGACTTACATTTGCAAAGGCGTGGAAACGAGAGGATTGCAGAGATGTACTTATATTAAAGACCGCAGGAAGTTTTTTGGAACTTCCTTCCGGTGCGGTTATAGGCACTGGGAGCCTCAGGCGTGCATGCCAGCTTGCAATGCTGCGTCCTGATATCCAGTTTACTGCTATCAGGGGAAATGTTGATACAAGAATTAACAAACTTATGGACGATTCATACGGACTTGATGGAATTGTGCTTGCGGCAGCAGGACTTAACAGACTTGGCAGGTCATCTGAGATAACAGAGTACCTTGACCCGGAGGTCGTTATTCCGGCACCGGCACAGGGAGTTCTTGCGATTGAGACTGCAGAGGTGAATACAGAACTTCTTGATAAGATAAATGCTTTGTCAGATGATAATTCTGATAGAGAAGCTGTGGCTGAAAGAACATTTTTAAGATTAACAGGCGGCGGTTGTCATGCCCCGGTTGGCGCACATTGTGTAACCAAGGAAAATGGTGACCTTCGAATGGTTGTGTTATTTGGCAATGATGATTGCAGCAGGATTCTTAGAATTGAAGTTACAGGAACTGACAGTGAGGCGGTTGGCCACGAAGCAGCCCGTATGCTAGGATTGGAGTAGATTGTGGGTAAATACATATATACATATATTGAAAACGGACAGATGTGCGATAAAAGCCCTTCCTTTGCAGAATTACTTGCAAAGGAGGGGCTTTCCTGCGAAAAAATAGTGACTGGCAGGATTGGTTATATTCGTGTGGAGAATCTTTTGGAAAAGATAAAAGATGCACAGTGGCTTGTGTTTACAAGTAAAAATGCTGTGGCTGGGTTTGCTTATAATATGGGGGAGATAGTTTGCGCAGGCGAGCCGGATTGTGATGGTGCGTTGAATGGAGACAGTGTTGAAGCTTTTGGTGTGAGGAGCGGGTTTCCTGACGGTATTAAGATTGCGGTAGTCGGCAATAAAACTAAAGAAGCTCTAAGAACGGCATGCGGTTTTGAGGCAGACTTTGTATCATATAAATCTACAGGCTTGGAACTTGGAAGGAGTCTGATGAATATTGCAGTCGGCAAGATTGTATATCTGTGTGCCGAAGTCACAAGCGGTTCACTTGAGGAAGCTATGAAGGAGTATGAAAACTTAATTAAGATTCCAGTATATAGGAATGAATATGTTGATACATATGCAGAGTACGAAATGAAAGATTTCGTTGATGTTTCTGGAATAGCTGTTACAAGTGGCAGTAGCGGTGAGAGAATAAAATGGCTGATTGACAGGCTTGGTGAGTCAGGTGAAGTCCCAGTGTTCAGCATTGGCCCTGCCTGCAGCAGAAAGCTTTTTGAGGCGGGCGTGAAAGAGAATAGGATAATTGAAGCTTGTGAGCATAGCTATAGTGGGCTGGTGGAAGCGATTAAGAAGTCAGCGGGGAAGCCGGAAGCGTGAATTGGACGTTAGAGCGGAGAGAGGCACGGATGAAGTCCAAAACTGTGAAGCCGGAAGCGTGAATTGGACGTTGAAGCAGAGTGAGGCAAGGAAGAAGTCCAAAACTGGGAAGCCGGAGGAGTGGATTGGACGTTGAAGCAGAGTGAGGCAAGGAAGAAGTCCAAAACCGGGAAGCTGGGAACATGGATTGGACGTTAGAGCAGAGTGAGACACGGATGAAGTCCAAAACCGGGAAGCCGGAGGAGCAGATTGGATGTTGAAGCAGCGGAAGGCATGTAGGAAGTCCAAAACCGGGAAGCCGGAGAAGTGAATTGGACGTTAGAGCAGCGGAAGGCACGGAAGAAGTCCAAAACTGGGAAGCCAGAAACGAGAATAAAGAAAAATAAAAAAGTACTGTACAAATCAGAATCATTGTCCTATAATAACATATAAAAATAGTATGTTTATGTACTGCATATACATAACACCTGATTCATGAATTGATATTAGAAAATGTGGAATAATACCACAAGAAAAGAGGATTGTATGGGAAAGATATATAAATCAGCAGCAGATTTAATAGGTAACACACCACTTGTAGAAGTCGGACATATTGAAGAGAAGTTTGGACTTAAGGCAAGAGTACTTGTTAAGCTTGAATATTTTAATGCAACAGGAAGCGTTAAGGACAGAGTTGCAAAGGCAATGATTGAAGATGCAGAGAAGAAAGGAATTCTTAAGCCGGGCGCAACAATTATTGAGCCTACATCAGGCAATACAGGAATCGGACTTGCTGCCATTGCAACAGCAAAGGGCTACAGAACAATAATAGTTCTTCCAGAGACTATGAGTGTCGAAAGAAGAAATATTATCAAGGCATATGGTGCAGAGATTGTACTTACTCCGGGTTATAAAGGAATGACAGGTGCTATTGCGAAGGCAGAAGAATTAAAGAATGAGATTGAAGGCAGCATGATTGCAGGACAGTTTGTTAATCCTGCTAACCCGGATGCACACAGAAGAACAACTGGTCCAGAGATATGGAATGATACGGATGGAGAAGTTGACGCATTTGTTGCAGGTGTTGGTACAGGAGGAACAATTACAGGTGTTGGTGAATATCTTAAGTCTAAGAATGACAAGATTGAGATAATTGCAGTTGAGCCTGCAACTTCACCGGTACTTTCACAGGGCAAGCCAGGACCACATAAGATTCAGGGAATTGGAGCAGGCTTTGTTCCAGAAATTCTTAACACTAAGATATATGACAGCGTAGTTCCAATCGATAATGATGACGCATTCGAGTATGCCAGATTGATATCACACACAGAGGGAATTCTGGTTGGAATATCGGCAGGTGCAGCACTTTACGCAGCAATCGAGTGGGCTAAGAAACCAGAGAACGAAGGCAAGACAATCGTTGCACTGCTTCCAGACAGCGGCGACAGATATTACTCAACATCACTTTTTGAGAACTAATAGCAGAATAAATGTGTCAAATGTGGACATTCTATAAGGGCAGGGCGTAAGTCCTGCCCTTTTCGTGCTTTGACAGGGTTAGTGAAATTGAGAGTTGATTCAGAGTGCGGTTGAAAATGTGCAGGTGAAAGGAGTAAGCATGACTGATTTTACAACTAACATAGACATGAATGTCCGCATGATGAATGAAAAGTTAAGAGTGGACAGGAATTTTGACATTCTGCAAAGAGATGTATTAATAGGTGGGAAGAGAACACATTTTTATTTTATAGATGGATTCGTACAGGAAGAAACAATTGAAAAACTGGTGCAGTTTTTTTATTCATTGAAAGAATCGGACATAAAGGATATAGATACATTCTTAGAAGTCGGAATGCCGTATACAGAGATTGAAAAAAACGGACATTACGACGAGGTGGAGAAGGCATTTCTTTCAGGACAGACAGTCATGATAATAGATGGCTTTGATGAATGTATACTTATTGACTGCCGCACTTATCCGATGCGTTCAGTTACAGAGCCTTACAAAGACAAGGTTCTGCGTGGCTCAAGAGACGGATTTGTTGAGACACTTGTGTGCAATGCGGCACTTTTAAGAAGAAGAATAAGGGATAGCCGCTTTTCAATGGAAATGTATACTGTAGGGGAACGCTCCAGGACAGATGTTGCTGTGTGCTATATTGATGATAAGGTTGATAAGAAGCTGCTTGAAAGAATTGAGAATCTGATAAGCAGCATAGAGGTTGAGGCGCTCACTATGAATATAGAGAGCCTTGCGGAATGTATGTTTAAGGGAAAATGGATTAATCCGTTTCCTAAGTATAAATATTCCGAAAGACCCGATACCGCTGCAGCAGCACTTTTTGATGGAAATATAGTTATTATGGTAGATACATCACCTGCAGTAATGATAATTCCAACAAATGTATTTGATATAATAGAAGAAGCAGATGATTTTAATTTTTCGCCAATGATAGGAACTTATATAAGATTGTCGAGGTTTTTCTTTACATTGCTGACTGTTTTTCTTACACCTGTGTGGCTTTTGCTTGAAAGCAATCCACAGTGGGTGCCTGAATGGCTGAAATTCATAACGATAAGTGAGGATATAACGGTTCCGGTTATATTGCAGCTTTTTATTCTTGAACTTGCAGTTGACGGGCTTAAGCTGGCGGCGGTCAATACGCCAGGAATGCTGTCGACACCTTTGAGTATTCTTGCCGGTATTGTTGTGGGAGAATATGCTGTGGAGTCCGGGTGGTTTAATTCAGAATCGCTTCTTTATATGGCAGTTGTAACGGTTGGAACATACTCACAGGCAAGTTTTGAGATGGGATATGCATTAAAATTCATAAGAATAGTCAATCTGATTCTGGTGCAGTTCTTTGGAAGAATCGGACTTCTGGCAGGAGCCATATTTGCGATAGTGCTAGTATGCTTTAACAGGACAATATCAGGAAAAAGCTACATTTATCCGGTGATACCTTTTAACAGCCAGATGTTTAAAAGAAAAATTCTTCGGGTACGACTGCCGCACAAAATAAAAAATAACTAGCAATATATGGCGTATTAAGCATTAAAATATGACTTAACACGCCATATATTGCTAATTATTTGCAAATGTGATACAATATAAAAAACATTTGAATAAGATATATAAGATTTATGGATTTGGAGATGTTTAATTATGATTAGTGATTATGAGGAAGTTGTTATCAGGTTTAAGGCATATAGGATAAGTTATCCATTAACACAGAAAGAACTTTCGGATAAATCAGGCGTTTCATTAAGAAGTATTACTCGGTTTGAAAGTGGAGAAGATATAAGTCTTGTTAATTTTATGAAATTAATGAATGCGATGGAGCTTATGAATAATTTCGTGAATGTGATACCAGATATGAACAACCGGCCATCATCTTATTTGAAAAATGTTAAAACAAGGCAGAGAGCATCTGCAAAAAGAAAAGCAGATACTGGATTTAAATGGGGGGAAGATGAATGATAAATACAGCGGAGGTAATGCTTTGGGGCACAAGAATTGGAATAATTCATATGAATGAAGCAAATGGGGTTGTTGCATTTGAATATGATAAAGATTTTTTAAAGAGTAATATTGAGGTATCACCTATACATATGCCATTATCAGAAAGAGTGTATGAATTTCCGGAACTTGCAAGGACAGCATTTCATGGAGCACCTGGATTGGTAGCGGATTCACTTCCAGATAAATTTGGTAATAAAATTATAGACAGATGGCTGGCTGAGCAGGGAAAATCAATTAGTGAATTTAATGTTATAGACAGACTGTGCTATACAGGAAAAAGAGGTATGGGTGCATTAGAATATATACCAGCAACAAGTCCGTTTGACAGTACAATAGAGGATGTTAATATATCGAAAATGGTAGAGTTTGCATCTGATGTATTATCTGATAGAAAAGATAAGCTGATTAATCTGAAAGATAATGCTGGATATAGCCAGCTTGTGCTATTGGGAACATCTGCAGGTGGTGCAAGAGCAAAGGCGCTGATTGCATGGAATGAAGATACGGGAGAAATAAAAAGTGGACAGATTAATGCTGGTGATGGATTTGAATACTGGCTTATGAAGTTTGATGGAGTATCTAAAAATGGGGATCATAATCTGGAAGATTCAGTAGAATATACAAGAATAGAATACGGATATTATCTTATGGCAAAAGCAGCGGGGGTAATTATGAATGAATGCCGTCTGCTTGAAGATGCCGGATATGCACATTTTATAACTAAACGTTTCGATAGGAACAATAATAAAAAAATTCATATGCAGACATTAGGAGCAATTTCACATATAGATTACAATATTCCGGGATTATGCAGTTATGAACAGGCAGCATATTATATGAATAGACTAGGTATACCATATTCAGATGTGGAACAATTTTATAGAAGAATGGTTTTTAATGTTATTCTGATTAATCAGGATGATCATGTAAAAAATGTTTCTTTTCTGATGGATAAGAATGGTGTCTGGAGATTGTCACCAGCATATGATGTCACATTTGCATATGACAGCAGCAATATGTGGTTGAAAGCACATCAGATGCTTATTAATGGAAAAAGTTCAGATATAAGTTATGATGATTTGATAAAATGTGGAATAAACATGGGAGTAAGCAAGAGAAAATGTGATGCAATAATATCGTATATAGAAGATGTTGCAAAAAGATTTTCAGATTATATGGAAATGGCAGGTGTCAGGGAGAAAACCTGTCAGATTATGAATGACATTATAATTAGCAATAATATTAGAAAAACAGGAGATTAATCATGGAAAAAACAAACGAGAAAAAAGATTTTTTACAGAAAACATGGGTGGTGTGCGCCCTTGCACTTGTGTGTACATTCCTTTGGGGAAGCGCATCGCCTTGTATCAAATTAGGATATGCGCTGTTTAAGATACCGTCAAGTGAAACATGGACACAGGTATTATTTGCAGGAACAAGATTTGTTTTTGCAGGAGTGCTTACAATCTTAATTGGAAGTATTCTTAACAGAAAAATGCTGCTTCCAACGAAATCAAGTGTACCAAGCATTGTAAAGCTTGCAATGTTCCAGACAATTCTGCAGTACATATTCTTCTATATCGGACTTGCACACAACAGCGGAGTAAAGGCGTCAATAATTAACGGTTCTAACACATTTTTCGTAATACTTGTATCGACAATTATATTCAGACAGGAAAAGCTGAATCTGAAGAAAATTATCGGCTGTGTGATTGGTTTTGCAGGTGTTATCGTAGTCAGCATGAATGGACAGAAAATCGACATGAACTTAAGCATTATGGGTGACGGAAGTCTGTTCTTATGTGCGTTGTCATATGCATTTTCATCATGCCTTATGAAGAACTATTCAAAGAAAGACAATCCGGTAATGTTGAGCGGTTATCAGTTCATATTCGGTGGAATAGTAATGATTATATTAGGACTTGTGATGGGCGGTAGAATTACACACGTGTCAGTATCAGCAATACTAATGTTATTCTATCTCGCATGCATATCAGCCGTAGCCTACTCAATATGGGGAATACTGTTAAAGCACAACCCGGTATCCAAAGTGGCAATCTTTGGCTTCACCAACCCTGTATTCGGTGTACTTCTTTCAGCCTGGTGGCTTGGAGAAGGAAGCAGGGAGCTTGGAATAAATGCGCTAATAGCGTTAGTTCTTGTATGCATAGGAATCTGTATAGTTAACGTGAAGGGGAAGAAAGCAGAGTAGATAAAAAAGACCGGTTCAGTTAATGCCTGAACTGGTCTTTTTCATCATTACCTTAAAGCCTCTTTTACAGCTTCCGCAGCTTCATGTAGGGAAACTGCCGTTTCTTCATTAAGCTTATCAATAGGAGCTTTAGATATAAGCTTGCCAAGATGTCCAATCTGAGCCTTAACATTCTTTTTCTTATCCTTCTCCCAGACCTTTTTATTGGCGGCAAGTGCGTTGTTAGCCTCGTTAAGAGTCCGTACAGCATCTTCCCTTATATCAATAAATCTCTGGTATGCTTCATCCTGCTTGCTGTAGACTTCGGCTTCCCAGCGGGCTTTTGCAATCTCTTCTTCGGTCATGTTAGAGCTTGAAGTGATAGTAATGCTCTGTTCCCTTCCGGTACCTAAATCCTTTGCAGATACATTGACAATACCATTAACATCAATGTCAAATGTTACTTCAATCTGTGGGACTCCTGCCATCGCACGCTTAATACCGTTAAGACGGAAGTTGCCAAGCAGTTTATTGTCTCTTGTAAACTTTCGTTCACCCTGAAAAACCTTGATATCAACGGATGTCTGGAAATTGCCGGCAGTAGTAAATATCTGGCTGTGTCTTGTAGGAATGGTAGTGTTTCTTTCAATAAGCCTGCTTGCAATTCCACCCATAGTCTCAATAGAAAGAGACATTGGAGTTACATCCATAAGTATGATTTCAGAAGCAGCAGAACCGGCCTGAAGCTGGTTTCCAAGCTTGCCACCCTGAACGGCAGCACCAAGGGCTACACATTCATCAGGATTAAGATTTCTTGATGGCTCTTTTCCCATAAGCTGTCTTACTTTATCAGCAACAGCAGGGATTCTTGTAGAACCACCAACCAATAAAACCATATTAATGTCTGTCTTGGAAAGACCTGCATCATGCAGTGCATTCTCAACAGGTGTGATTGTTCTGTCTACAAGGTCAGCAGTAAGTTCATCAAATGTCTGTCTTGATAAAGTGATATCAATGTGGTGCGGCCCGTCCTTAGACATAGCGATAAAAGGAAGATTAATATTAGTTGTCACAGAAGAAGACAGCTCCTTCTTTGCTTTCTCAGCTTCTTCTCTTAAACGCTGCATTGCAGAGACGTCCTTTGAAAGATTGATACCGTCACTTATCTTAAACTGCTCGACAAGATAATTAACTATTCTTTCATCGAAATCATCACCACCTAAGTGATTGTCACCTGAAGTTGCAAGAACTTCAATGACATTATCACCGATATCGATAACAGATACATCAAAAGTTCCACCACCTAAATCATACACAAGAACCTTCTGTGCCATACCATTGTCAAGTCCGTACGCGAGAGCGGCAGAAGTAGGCTCGTTGATAATTCTTAATATGTTAAGCCCGGCAATCTTACCGGCATCTTTAGTAGCCTGTCTTTGTGCGTCAGTAAAATAGGCAGGCACAGTTACAACAGCGTCTGTCACAGGCTGTCCTAAGAAATCCTCGGCATCCTCCTTTAACTTCATAAGTATAAATGCAGAGATTTCCTGTGGAGTATAATACTTTCCGTCAATCTTCTTGCGATAGTCCGTACCCATGTGTCTCTTGATAGAGAATATAGTTCTGTCAGAGTTGACGGCAGCCTGTCTCTTGGCGGCATCACCAACAATACGTTCCTTTGATTTCGTAAAGGCTACAACAGAAGGAGTTGTGCGGTAGCCTTCTTTGTTGGTGATGACAGTAGGCGTATCACCTTCAATAACAGCCACACAGCTGTTAGTTGTTCCTAAATCAATTCCTATAACAGTTCCCATAATAAACTCCATTTAATATATTGATATATTTATTTTACCATATAAAATACATTTGACTATTAAGAAAAAAATAAAAATAAGAAAAAATTAATAAATTGGGGTTTTGCTTGATGATATATATTTTAATATGTTAAAATAAATCCTATTGAAAAGATGAGGAGAATATATTATGGCAGGTTCAGTGTTTGGAAATATATTTAAGATATCAACATGGGGAGAGTCGCATGGAGAGGGACTTGGAGTTGTAATTGACGGGTGTCCTGCAGGTCTGCCTCTTTGTGAGAAAGATATTCAGGAGCAGTTAGACAGAAGAAAACCAGGTCAGTCAAAGTTTACTACACCAAGAAAGGAAGATGATGAGGTACATATTCTTTCAGGTGTATTTGAAGGCAAGACTACCGGGACTCCAATATCACTTGCAGTATATAATAAGACACAGAGGTCTGCTGACTATTCAGAGATAGCTAATTATTACAGACCGGGACATGCTGATTATACATTTGACGAGAAATTCGGATTCAGGGATTACAGAGGCGGAGGAAGAAGTTCTGGAAGAGAAACTATCGGAAGAGTTGCAGCCGGTGCAATCGCTATGAAGATTCTTAAAGAGCTTGGAATTAATATTACAGCATATGCTAAAGAAATCGGTGGAATTGGCATTGATTATGATAAGTTTGATATAGCTGAAAGAGATAATAACGCATTTAACATGCCTGATAAGGAAGCTGCAGAGAAGGTTAAGGCTTTTGCAGAAAGCAAGATGTCAGTTGGAGATTCAATCGGTGGTGTCATTGAATGCAGGGTTACAGGAATGATGACTGGAATTGGCAATCCTACATTTGAAAAGCTAGATGCTAATCTTGCCAAGGCAATAATGTCAATCGGGGCTGTCAAAGGCTTTGAGATTGGAGACGGGTTTGAAGCGGCTAAAGTTACAGGAAAGTATAATAATGATGAATTCGTAATGAAGGATGGCAGGGTTGGCAAGCTGACTAATCACAGCGGCGGAGTGCTTGGCGGAATAAGCGACGGTGATGAGATTGTGTTCAGGGCAGCGGTAAAACCGACACCTTCAATTAGTGCATTGCAGGAAACTGTTAATAAGCAGGGCGAGGATATCGAGGTTTCAATCAAAGGAAGACATGATCCGATGATAGTTCCAAGAGCAGTTGTTGTGGTTGAAGCTATGACAGCACTTACACTTGTTGACCTGATATTTGACAATATGACGGCTAGAATGGACAGAGTTAAAGAGTTTTACAGAAAATAAAAGGAGCAGATATGTATAAAATTTTAAAGACAGATGGCAGGGCAAAAAGAGCAGAGTTCACAACAGTACATGGAACTGTGCAGACACCTGTATTTATGAATGTCGGAACAGTTGCGGCTATTAAAGGTGCAGTTGCGACAACTGATTTACAGCAGATAGGAACGCAGATAGAATTATCTAACACTTATCATCTTCATGTAAGACCGGGAGATAAGATTATTAAGCAGCTTGGAGGACTTCATAAGTTCATGAACTGGGATAAACCGATTCTTACAGATTCAGGTGGATTTCAGGTGTTTTCACTTGCAGGACTCCGGAAGATTAAAGAAGAAGGCGTTACTTTCCAGTCACATATTGACGGACATAAGATATTCATGGGACCAGAGGAAAGCATGCAGATACAGTCTAATCTTGGTTCAACAATCGCAATGGCATTTGACGAATGTGCGCCGGCAAAGGCTGACAGAAAATATATCCAGAATTCTGTTGACAGAACATACCGCTGGTTAGAGCGTTGCAAGAAAGAGATGGCAAGACTGAACTCACTTCCTGATACGGTTAATCCTGATCAGATGCTTTTTGGTATAGATCAGGGTGGCGTATTTAATGATATAAGAATTGACCACGCCAAGAGAATATCAGAGTTAGACCTTGATGGTTATGCAGTAGGCGGGCTTGCTGTTGGTGAAACACATGAGGAAATGTATGATGTACTTGATAATGTAGTGCCATATCTTCCAAAGGACAAGCCGACATATCTTATGGGAGTGGGAACACCAGCCAATATTCTTGAGTCAGTAGACAGAGGAATTGATTTCTTCGACTGCGTATATCCTTCAAGAAATGGTCGCCATGGACATGTATATACTAAGTTTGGAAAGATTAACCTTTTTAATGCAAAGTATGAGACAGATACAGCACCAATTGAAGAAGGCTGTGGATGTCCATGCTGTCAGAATTACACAAGAGCGTATGTAAGGCATCTTCTTAAGGCTAAGGAAATGCTTGGAATGCGTCTTTGCGTTCTTCATAATCTTTACTATTACAACCATCTCATGACAGACATAAGAGCTGCGATTGAAGAAGGAAGATATGCAGGCTTCAAGGAAGAGGCATTATATCAGATGAAGACATATGATAAGCAGTAATGCTGTATGTTTATAAATATTTTGTTAAAAATACATTTTGAGGTAGACAAGCAGCTCTCAATTATGTATTATATGTTAAGTTTGAAAGAGACATTTTTAAGGAGGAGTATCAATGAATATTGCTATCATAGTTTTTTATGTCGTAATTATTGGTGCAATGATGTATTTCATGGCAATCAAGCCACAGAAGAAGGAACAGAAGCGTCAGCAGGAACTTATGGATTCTATGGAAATCGGTGATTATGTTCTTACAACAAGCGGTTTCTATGGTGTTCTTATCGATATATCAGATGATGATGTAATTGTTGAATTTGGTAACAACAAGAACTGCCGTATTTCAATGCAGAAGAAGGCAATTGCTCAGGTTGAGAAGCCATCAGACAGCACATCAGCAGAATAATTAAAGGCAATTAATTAAAGCAGGGTTCCGGGTCAGACACATTTGTCTGGTCAGGAATCCTTTTTTTATTGAAAATGTTGTGCAAATGTTATATCATATTAAATTGAATTATCATATGAAAAAGGGGTAAAGGTTTATGGAAAGCAGAATAACTTTAATTCCAGGTGATGGAATAGGACCAGAAATCGTCAGAGAGGCTGTGAAAGTGCTTGACAGTGTGGCTGACAAATACGGTCACAAGTTCGATTATACCAGGATTCTTATGGGTGGATGCTCAATTGATGAGTATGGCGTTCCACTTACAGATGAAGCAGTAGCAACAGCTAAAGCATCTGATGCTGTACTTCTTGGAGCAGTTGGAGGCAATGTAGGTAATTCCAAGTGGTATGATGTTGCACCTAATTTAAGACCAGAAGCGGGACTTTTAAAGATTCGTAAGGAATTAGGACTTTTTGCTAATTTACGTCCGGCATATCTTTATGATGAACTTAAGGCAGCGTGTCCATTGAAGGAAGAAATAATCGGTGATGGATTTGATATGGTCATTATGAGAGAGCTTACAGGCGGCCTTTACTTTGGTGATAGATATACTAAGGAAATTGACGGATTGGAGACAGCCGTTGATACACTTACATACAACGAAGAAGAAATCAGAAGAATTGCAATTAAGGGATTTGAGATTGCAATGAAGAGAAGAAAGAAAGTAACAAGCGTTGATAAGGCAAATGTTCTTGATTCTTCAAGACTCTGGAGAAAGATTGTACATGAGGTTGCAAAGGATTATCCGGAAGTTGAAGTTTCAGACATGCTTGTAGATAACTGTGCTATGCAGCTTGTTATGAATCCTGGACAGTTCGATGTTATTCTTACTGAGAACATGTTTGGAGACATATTATCAGATGAGGCAAGTATGATAACAGGTTCAATCGGAATGTTATCAAGTGCAAGCCTTAATAAGACTAAGTTAGGTCTTTATGAGCCAAGCCATGGTTCAGCACCTGATATTGCAGGAAAGAATGTTGCTAATCCAATTGCTACAATTCTCAGTGCAGCCATGATGTTAAGATATTCACTTGATCTTGACAAGGAAGCAGATGCTATTGAAGCAGCAGTTGCAGCTGTTTTAAAGGAAGGCTACAGAACAACTGATATTATGTCAGAAGGATGCACACTTGTAGGAACTGACAAGATGGGCGACTTAATCGCAGAGAGAGTTTAATACATTTAAATAATACATATTAAGGAGATAAGCTATGATAAGTGATAACGCCAGAAGTGGTATGCAGCAGGCACCTGCACGAAGCCTTTTTAATGCACTTGGCTTCACAGCAGAAGAGATGAAGAAACCTATGATTGGTATTGTAAGCTCTTATAATGAGATTGTACCAGGTCATATGAATATTGATAAGATTGTCAATGCAGTTAAATTAGGAGTTGCTGAGGCAGGCGGTGTGCCTGTAGTATTCCCTGCTATTGCAGTATGTGATGGTATTGCAATGGGGCATGTCGGAATGAAATATTCTTTAGTAACAAGAGATTTAATTGCAGATTCAACAGAGTGTATGGCAATTGCACATCAGTTTGACGGACTTGTAATGGTTCCTAACTGTGATAAGAATGTTCCAGGACTTTTAATGGCAGCAGCAAGACTTAATCTTCCAACTGTATTCGTATCAGGCGGACCAATGCTTGCAGGTCATGTTAAGGGGAAGAAGAGAAGCCTTTCTTCAATGTTTGAGGCTGTTGGTTCATATGCAGCAGGAACAATGACAGAGGAAGATGTACTTGAGTTTGAGGAAAAGGTATGCCCAACATGTGGTTCATGTTCAGGCATGTACACAGCCAATTCAATGAACTGCCTTACAGAGGCACTTGGTATGGGACTTCGCGGCAATGGTACAATTCCAGCCGTATATTCAGAGAGAATCAAGCTTGCAAAGCACGCAGGCATGGCTGTTATGGATATGGTAAATAAGGGAATCACAGCAAGAGATATCATCACTAAGGATTCTATTATGAATGCCCTTACAGTAGATATGGCACTTGGATGTTCTACTAATTCAATGCTTCACCTTCCAGCTATTGCACATGAGATAGGATTTGATTTTGATATCAAATTCGCTAACCCAATAAGCGAAAAGACTCCTAATCTTTGCCATCTTGCACCAGCAGGTCCAACATACATGGAAGACCTTAATGAAGCAGGCGGTGTATATGCAGTTATGAAAGAGCTTGCAGATATCGGACTTCTTAATACAGACTGCCTGACAGTTTCAGGAAAGACAATCGGCGAGTGCATAGCAACAGCATACAACCGTGATCCTGAAGTCATAAGAACAGTTGATAATGCATACAGTAAGACAGGTGGTCTTGCAGTTCTTTCAGGAAATCTTGCACCAGACGGATCAGTAGTCAAGCGTTCAGCAGTTGTTCCAGAGATGCTTGTACACGAAGGCCCGGCAAGAGTATTTGATTCAGAAGAAGATGCAATTGCTGCTATTAAGGGTGGTAAGATAGTTGAAGGTGATGTAGTTGTTATTCGTTACGAAGGTCCTAAGGGTGGTCCTGGTATGAGAGAAATGCTTAATCCTACATCAGCTATTGCAGGTATGGGACTTGGCTCATCGGTTGCTCTTATTACAGATGGACGATTCTCAGGTGCAAGCCGTGGAGCTTCTATTGGTCATGTATCACCAGAGGCTGCTGTTGGCGGACCTATTGCTTTAGTTGAAGAAGGAGATATCATCAGCATTGATATTCCGGGACTTAAACTTGAACTTAAGGTTTCAGATGAAGAGCTTGCTGCAAGAAAGGCTAAGTGGCAGCCAAGAGAACCTAAGGTAACAACAGGATACTTAAAGAGATATGCTTCACTCGTTACATCAGGAAATAGAGGAGCTATTCTTAAAAGTTCAGCAGAAGAGTAATATTAATATAATTATAAAAAAGACATTAAAGAGAAATCAGGAGAAGATAAATGAAGTTAAATGGTTCAGAGATAATTGTTGAATGCTTGAAAGAACAGGGCGTTGATACAATATTTGGATACCCTGGTGGAGCTATTCTTAATGTATATGATGCTCTTTATAAGCATTCAGATGAGATAACTCATATTCTTACATCACATGAGCAGGGTGCATCGCACGCTGCTGATGGATATGCAAGAGCAACAGGTAAGGTTGGTGTATGTTTTGCAACATCAGGCCCTGGAGCGACTAACCTTGTAACAGGTATTGCAACTGCATATATGGATTCAGTTCCTATGGTTGCAATTACATGTAATGTAACAGTTCCTCTTCTTGGAAGAGACAGCTTTCAGGAGATTGATATAGCGGGTGTTACAATGCCAATTACAAAGCACAGCTATATTGTTAAGAATGTAAAGGATCTTGCCAAGACATTAAGAAATGCTTTCAGAATTGCCAAGGAAGGAAGACCGGGTCCGGTATTAGTTGATGTTACTAAGGATGTAACAGCAGCAGAGTGTGAGTACACACCAAGAGTTCCAAAACCTGTAGAGAGAATTACAGCAAGCATTAAGGAAGAAGATATTGACAAGGCTGTGACACTTATTAAGAAATCTAAGAAGCCATATGTATTCGTTGGTGGCGGAGCTGTTATATCAGAGGCATCTGATGAACTTAAGAAGTTTGTTGAGAAGGTTGATGCACCGGTATGTGACTCACTTATGGGTAAGGGCGCATTTGACGGATCTAATGAAAGATATACAGGAATGCTTGGTATGCATGGTACTAAGACATCTAACTACGGAGTTTCAGAGTGTGATCTTCTTATTGTGGTTGGTGCAAGATTCTCAGACCGTGTTACTGGAAATGCTAAGAAATTTGCTAAGAATGCAAAGATTCTGCAGTTTGATGTTGATGCAGCTGAGATTAACAAGAATGTCAGGACAGATGCACATGTACTCGGAGATGCTAAAGAGATTCTTAAGAGAATCAATGATAAGTTAGACAATCAGGATCACTCAGACTGGATGGAACACATCAAGTCTTATAAGCTTGATTATCCTATGAGATATAACAGAGATATTCTTAACGGACCTCTTATCATGGAGAAGATATACGAGATTACAAATGGTGATGCAATTATTACAACAGATGTTGGACAGCATCAGATGTGGGCTGCACAGCATTATAAGTTCAAAGAGCCAAGAACACTTCTTACATCAGGCGGACTTGGAACTATGGGATATGGTCTTGGTGCATGTATAGGTGCCAAGGTTGGACGTAAGGATAAGACAGTTGTTAATATTGCAGGTGATGGCTGCTTCCGTATGAATATGAATGAAGTTGCAACAGCAACCAGATATAACATTCCTATTATTGAAGTTATATTTAATAACCATGTACTTGGTATGGTTAGACAGTGGCAGGATCTTTTCTATGGCAAGAGATATTCAGCTACAGTTCTTGATGATCAGGTGGATTTTGTTAAGGTTTCAGAAGGACTGGGAGCCAAGGCTTACAGTGTTGATACAATAGAGGAGTTTGAGAAAGCATTTAAAGAAGCAATCGAACTCAATATTCCATGTGTTATTGACTGTCATATTGACAGAGAAGACAAGGTATTCCCTATGGTTTCACCGGGGGCTGCAATCTCAGAGGCATTCGACAGAGAAGACCTTAATAACAAGAAATAATTCACATATTGACTTTAATGTGATAAAGGACTAAAATAGTTCTTAATATTTTATATTTTAGGAGGAAGAAAAGGTGAGTAGAGTTTATAACTTTAGCGCTGGTCCAGCTGTTTTACCAGAGGAAGTACTCAAAGAAGCAGCAGATGAAATGTTAGATTACCAGGGAAGCGGTCAGTCGGTAATGGAAATGAGCCACAGATCCAAGGTTTATGACAACATCATCAAAGAGGCAGAGAAGGATTTAAGAGACCTTCTTAACATCCCAGATAACTATAAGGTGTTATTTTTACAGGGTGGTGCATCGCAGTTCTTCGCTGAAGTGCCTATGAACCTTATGAAGAATAAGAAAGCAGGTTATATCCTTACAGGACAGTGGGCTAAGAAAGCATTTGCAGAAGCTAAGATATATGGAGAGGCTGTTGAGCTTGCTTCATCAGCAGACAAGACATTTTCATATATTCCAGACTGCTCAGATCTTGATATTCCAGAGGATCTTGACTATGTATATATCTGTGAGAACAACACAATTTACGGAACAAAGTATAAGACATTACCTAACACTAAGGGTCATATTCTTGTATCAGATGTTTCATCATGCTTCTTATCAGAACCTATGGATGTAACTAAGTACGGCGTTGTATACGGCGGTGTCCAGAAGAACATCGGACCAGCAGGCGTTGTAATTGCTATTATCAGAGAAGATCTTATAACAGATGACGTTCTTCCAGGAACTCCTACAATGCTTAAGTGGAAGACACAGGCAGATGCAGATTCTCTTTATAATACACCACCATGCTACAATATCTATATCTGTGGCAAGGTGTTCAAGTGGATTAAGAAGATGGGTGGACTTTCAGCAATGAAGGAACACAATGAGAAGAAGGCTAAGATTCTTTATGATTTCCTTGATGAGAGCAAGTTATTCATGGGAACAGTTGTTAAGGAAGACCGTTCACTTATGAATGTACCTTTTGTATGCAACATTGAAGATAAAGAAGCTAAGGATGCTATGGAAGCTAAGTTCATTAAGGAAGCTGCAGCTGCAGGATTTGTTAACCTTAAGGGACACAGAACAGTTGGCGGTATGAGAGCATCTATCTACAATGCTATGCCAATCGAAGGTGTAGAGAAGCTTGTTGAATTCATGAAGAAGTTCGAGAAGGAGAATGCATAATGATTAATGTTAATTGTCTTAATAATATAGCAGCCTGCGGATTAAAGCTTTTTTCTGATGAGTATAATACAGAAAGCTCATTTGAAGACGCACAGGCTGTACTTGTAAGAAGTGCCAAGATGCATGATATGGAGCTTAGTGATAATCTTCTTGCAATTGCAAGAGCAGGAGCTGGCGTTAATAATATTCCTCTTGACAAATGTGCAGAGGAAGGTATTGTTGTATTCAACACACCAGGAGCTAATGCTAACGCAGTTAAGGAACAGGTTATTGCAGCTATGCTTTTAGCATCAAGAGATTTAATCGGTGGTAACAAGTGGGTTGCAGATAATGCAGAAGACCCTGATATTGCCAAGGCAACTGAGAAGGCTAAGAAAGCATTTGCAGGACAGGAAATCAAGGGCAAGAAGCTTGGCGTCATCGGACTTGGAGCAATTGGACAGTTAGTTGCCAATGCAGCTATAGCACTTGGAATGGAAGTATACGGATATGACCCATATGTTTCAGTTAAGGCTGCATGGAATCTTTTAAGTGAAGTTAAGTACATATCTGATGTTAAGGATATCTATAAGGAATGTAACTATATTACAGTTCATGTTCCTGCACTTGACAGCACTAAGGGAATGATTAATAAGGAAGCGTTTGACCTTATGCAGGATGGAACAGTAATTATCAACTGTGCAAGAGATGTACTTGTTGATGAAGCTGCTATCGGTGAGGCACTTAAGTCTGGAAGAGTTAAGACTTATGTTTCAGATTTCCCTAACCCAACAACAGCTAAGATGGAAGGAGCAATTGTTCTTCCTCATCTTGGAGCTTCAACAGCAGAAGCTGAAGATAACTGTGCTATTATGGCAGTTAATGAGCTTAGAAACTTTATCGAGAACGGTAATATTGTTAATTCAGTTAATTACCCTAACTGTGATTGCGGAGTATGTGCAACTAAAGGAAGAATTACTGTATGCCACAAGAATGTTCCAGCGGTTATTAGTAAGATAACAACAGTTCTTGGTGCTGCAGGCATCAATATATCATCTATGGCTAACCAGTCAAGAGGTGATTATGCATATTCTCTCTTAGATATTGAAGCATCTGCACCAGAGGCAGTAGTTGAAGAGCTTTCAGCAATTGAAGGTGTTATCAAGGTAAGAGTTATTAAGTAATCATATGTAATGATAATAATATCAAAGACCAGTCATTTGTTGTAACATTTGGCTGGTCTTTCTTGTATTAAGGTTGTCTGAATGTTAAAATGTATCTAATATATGAAAGTATAGTACTTAAGTTAAATAGTGCGGATGGAGGTTAGTATGGCAGTAATAAGACCATTTGAATGTGTCAGACCGGCTGAGAAAGTGGCAGACAGAGTAGCAGCTCTTCCTTATGATGTGTATGATTCAAAGGAAGCAAGAGCAGAGGTGGAAAGAGAACCATTATCATTTCTTAAGATTGACAGGGCAGAGACCCAGTTTGATGAATCAGTTGATATGTATAGTGAGCAGGTATATAAGAAAGCCCATGATATGCTTATGGAAGCTATAGATGATGGAACATTTATAACAGATAAGGACAAGGCATATTATGTGTATGAGCTTACAATGGATGGAAGGACACAGACAGGAATTGTAGCATGTGCTTCTATTGATGATTATCTTAACAATGTTATTAAGAAGCATGAGAACACAAGAGCTGATAAGGAATTAGACAGAATTAACCATGTTGATACATGCAGTGCCCAGACTGGTCCTATATTCCTGGCATACAGAGCTAATGCAGTAATAAGTGCAGAGGTTGCCAAAGCTAAGCAGGAAAAGCCTGTATACAGTTTTACAGCGGTTGATGGAATAAGACATCAGGTATGGAAAATAAGCAGTAAAGAATCTGTAGAGACAATAGAGAACGCATTTGCAGGAATTAACCAGATATATATTGCGGACGGACACCACAGGGCAGCTTCTGCTGTAAAGGTAGGTTTACGCAGAAGAGAAGCTAATCCGGGATATACAGGCAATGAAGAGTTCAATTATTTCCTGTCAGTATTATTCCCAGACGAAGAACTTATGATAATGCCATATAACAGAGTTGTAAAGGACCTGAATGGCTTAAGTGAAGAAGAGTTCATGGCAAAGATTAAAGATAAATTCACTGTAAGCGAGAGCAGCACACAGGTTGCACCTTCTAAGAAAGGTGAATTCGGAATGTATCTTGGCAAAAAATGGTACACACTCACAGCCAAAGAAGAAATCTTAAGCAGCGACCCGGTAGACGGCTTAGATGTAGCAGTACTCCAGAACAACGTCTTAGAGCCACTCTTAGGAATCCACGATCCTAAGACAGATAAGAGAATAGACTTCGTAGGCGGAATCCGCGGTTTAGGCGAGCTTGAGAGAAGATGTGATGAGGATTGCGTTCTTGCTTTTTCAATGTATGCAACTTCTATTGGAGAACTTTTTGCAGTAGCGGACGCAGGACTATTAATGCCTCCTAAGTCAACTTGGTTTGAGCCAAAATTAAGAAGCGGATTATTCATACATAGATTCTAAGTAGATATTAATCTGCTTTTTGTAGAAGTGTAGATGTGATGTGTGTATATTTTCGTGTGTGGTCGATTTATGACGAGCTGTGTGGGAGTTAATGCCGTTAGATGCATAAGCGCTGTGAATGAAAGCTCGTTCAAGCGAAGCGCGTTTGCTTTCGTTCACAGTAAAAAACTTTGCAGATAACGGCATTTACTCCCACTAAGCGCAGGAATCATGAGACCACACACGAAAATATACGCACATCACCACCACTACACTACAGACATAATATACAGAATTATTCAGCGGGAAGGAGAACGTTATGTTACATAATACTATTAATATAGATTTACCATATCAGGAGTTGGGAATAGAACAACAGGGAAGGGCGACAATTACTACTTACATTAAGGATGTGTTCCCTAATGATCAGGATCCGTTTAAGAGACCTCTTATTGTTATCTGTCCGGGTGGCGGATATAATCATCATTCTCCAAGAGAAGGAGAAGCTATAGCTATTAAGATGCTTGATATGGGGTATAATGCTGTTGTATTGAGATACAGTCTTGCACCTGTTACGTATCCTGCACAGCTTTTTGAGGCAGCCTATACAATGAAGTATGTAAGAGATAATGCAGCAGAGTGGGATGTTGATCCTGACAAAATCATTATCGCAGGGTTTTCAGCAGGAGGTCATGTTGCCGGACTTCTTGGAACTGGATGGAATTCAAAAAGACTTGATTATCTTCTGGAAAATGTACTTCACTGCAGTCATGAGTATGTTAAGCCTGATGGCATGCTGTTAGGTTATCCTGTAATTACATCAGGAATTGATGCACACAGGGCATCATTTGAGAGAAGTCTTGGGGAAAAATATGATGAGTTTATAGATGAAGTGTCTATAGAAAAGAGAGTGGATAAGGACACACCACCGGCATTCATATGGCATACATGTGAAGATAAGACAGTTCCGCTTGAAAATTCATTACTTATGGTAGAGGCGTTAAGAAAACAGGAGATTCCGTTTGATTATCATGTATATGCTAAAGGTACTCATGGTCTTGGACTTGGCACACGAGAGACTGCGACAAAGAATATGGGACATTATGAACCACAGGTGTCATCATGGACGGAATGTTTTAAACAGTGGATGGGGGTAATGTATGAATAAAAACTTATACGGCCTGATGAACTGGCCGGAGATAGAGGGGATTGTATATGCAGAGTGTGACAAGCCAAAGGAGCTGCTTGGGGCACATGTTACCGGTAAGGGATTGCTTATACAGATAATGCGTCCTGATGCAGTGGCAGTTAAGCTGCATATAGATGGCAGAAAAACTGCTGTTAATATGGAAAAGGTTGATGAATCCGGATTCTTTGCAGCACTTGTTTCATCTAAGAAGAAGCTTTCATACACATACTCAGTGGAGAAGGTTAATGGAGAGATCACAGAATATACGGACCCATATGCATTTGCAAATGTTACGAAACCGGAAGATTACAAAGCATTTCTTGCAGGAGAAGAGAAAAATGCAACGCATATATTAGGAGCTCATGAAAGAACTGTCAATGGTGTGAAGGGCGTGCTTTTTACAGTATGGGCACCTAAGGCACTCAGCGTAAGTGTCGTAGGAGAGTTTAACAAATACGACGGCAGAGTCCACTTAATGGAAAGAATTGAGGATACAGGAGTATTTGAACTGTTTATTCCGGGACTGGCAGCCGGATGCGGATATATGTATGAAATTAAGAGACAGGGTAAGGGAACTACAAGAAAGTTAGACCCTGTATCAAGACAGATATCATCAGTTCCAATTACTGCATCAATGGTAAGTGATGAGAACATGCCTGATTCATATGCATGGAACGATGGGATATGGATGATAAAGCGAAAGAAAGAAGCAGGAAAGAAGAAGCCCGTAACAGTATATGAGGTATCACTTACTGACTGGCTGAAAGAAAAAAGTGCAGATGAGTTCGTGGATTTTGTAAAGCAGGAGGGATATACACATGTATGTTTCCTTCCGGTTGCAGAGTATCTTAATGAGGAGATGAATGGATATTCGACATTGGGATATTTTGCGGTGACACACCGAACAGGCGGCAGCGATGCATTTAAAAAGCTGGTTGATGACTGTCATAACGCCGGAATTGGCGTAATAATGGACTGGAATGGTGCTTACTTTGGTACAGAAGTTAAGGGACTGTATGATTTTGACGGGGCAGATGCTTACGGATATCTTAAGCCATCACTAGAGAAGCATCCTGAGTGGGATGTTGTCACATTTGACTATAAGAAAGGTGCTGTAAGAAGTTTTCTTTTATCAAGCGTATTAATGTGGCTTAATGATTACCATATTGACGGTATCAGAATTGATGGTGTTGCTTCAATGCTTTACCTCGATTATGGTAAACAGCCGGGTACATGGACACCTAACATGTATGGCGGCAATGAGAATCTTGACGCAATCGAATTTCTTAAGACTATGAACAAATGTATTGCTAAACGTGGCGACGGCTGTTTTACAATAGCTGAAGAATCAAGCGGCTGGTTTGGAGTTACTGCGGCAGATAATGATGACCCTCTTATGTTTACTTATAAGCAGAATAACTGCTGGACTAAGGATTTTCTTGAATTCATGGGAACCGACCCGCTGTTTAGAAAAGGTGAGTATGATAAGCTGACATATGGAATGCTCTATAATTACGGAGAGGATTTCATGCTCTCGCTCAATCATGATGATTTCAGGGAGAAAGCATTTGTGGACATGGTGTCAGGCAGTGATGAGAAGGCACATTTGTCAGATATCAAGGCTGCACTTGGATTCATGTATGCACATCCGGGAAGCAAGATGTTTGCAGCAGGACAGGATGCAGGACTTGAGAAATTCATGTCGGAGCTTAATAAGTTCTATGCGAAAAATGCGGCTCTATATGAGCTTGACAATGACCCTGATGGATTTATGTGGCTCGAGAATTCTAATCCGGAAGAGACTGTTATTGCAATGCAGAGAGCTGACAGCAAGGGTAATAAGCTTGTGATTGCTGTGAATTTTACTCCTGTTAGGAGGGAAAACTACAGACTTCATGTTGATGTGCGTGGAAAGTATAAGGAAGTATTTAACAGTGAGTGGAAGAAGTTCGGTGGAGACGAGAAGGTTAATGGACAGATTATCAAATCAGATAATGATGGTGATGATATGGAATATATTGATATTACACTTCCTGGACTTTCATTCGTTATATATAACAGTGAACCGTATACACAGCTTGAACTCGAGGAGATTGCTGTATTAAAGAGGGCTGCAATTGCAAAGAAGGAAGCTATGAAAAAAGCAGCAGAGGCTGAAATGCTTGAACTTGCTGCAGCAGAGGAAGCAAAGCGGGCGGTTGAAGCAAGAAAACAGGCAGAGAAAGCCTGTATGGAAGCACTTCAAGCTAAAGAAGAAGCTGTAAGAAAGGCTGAAGAAGCAGCCCGTGCAAGTGAAGAGATTGATATAGAAACTAAGAAGAAGTTAGAGCAGCTTAAAAAGAAGATGAAATAATACAAAGGGGGATCAGCTATGGGATTCATAGGACTTGTGGCAGATGCAGCCACAACAATCCAGCAGGAAACAGATGAAATAACCAGATTCTTTTCTATTGCACATGTTAAGCAGCTTCTCAATGATTTAGGAAACTGGTCGGTTTCACTTATTGGTAAAATTGTTATTGCTGTCTTAATATGGTTTATTGGCAAGAAGATAATCAGGGTACTTGATAAGCTTGTAAAGAAGATGCTGGACAGAAGCACGCTAGATAAAGGCGTTGTTAATTTTGTGGTATCAGTGCTTAAGTTTGTAATGTATGCAATACTTATCATGATAGTTGTGGATAAGCTGGGATTTCAGACGACATCACTGCTCACACTTTTTGGTTCTGCAGCACTTGCGATTGGTATGTCCCTGCAGGGAAGCCTCTCAAACTTTGCAGGAGGAATTCTTATTCTTATATTCAAGCCTTTTAAGGTTGGCGATTATATTATAGTCGGAACTAATGAAGGAACTGTAAAGTCTATAGAGATTCTTTACACAAGGCTTGTTACTATTGATAATAAAGTAGTAATGCTCCCGAACGGTTCACTTTCTAATTCAAGCATTGTTAACGTAGGCGCAGAGAATACAAGAAGAATTGATATCCAGATAGGAATTGGCTATTCATCAGATATTCCTAAAGCCAAGAAGCTTCTTGAACAGGTTATTAACAGCGAGAAGGGAATACTTAAGGACAAGGATATTCTGGTTGTTGTCAAGAGCCTTGATGAAAGCTGTGTAACACTTGAAACAAGAGCGTGGGTTAATACAGCAGACTACTGGAATGTAAGATTTAACCTGCTTGAAAGATATAAGAATATATTTGATGAGAATGGAATTGAGATTCCGTTCAACCAGCTTGATGTACATATGAAGTAGTTTTTTTAAGGATGCCGCGAATGTGGCATCCTTTTTTAGTGCCTTTAAATGTGTTCACAAAACTACACTGATTTTACTTATTTTTTACATAGTTTGGTCACATTTTCCAATTAATATCTTACTTGTAAGAACAAGAGAGACAGAAAGGAGTGCCTGATATGGCAATTGAAGTTTTTAACCGTTATGAGAAGAAATACATTATAGATGAAGATACTTTTCATAAGCTGACTTACCAGATAGCTGATTATATGAATCCGGATGCGTATAACAGAAATGGTGAGGCGTACAGAATCAGTAACATATATTATGATACTGAGAATGATCAGCTTATAAGAGCTTCTATTGAGAAACCGGTATACAAAGAAAAGTTAAGACTGAGAGCTTATGGGACGCCAGAGCTTACAGATAATGTCTTTGTAGAGATTAAGAAGAAGTACAATGGTATTGTCAATAAAAGAAGAACTTCAATGACGCTTCAGGAGGCATATGATTTTATTGATGACGACATGTGTCCAGATGGACATGAAGGAAGAATAAACAGGCAGGTGCTTAAGGAGATAGATTACTTCAAGAATTTCTACCATTTGCAGCCTAAAGTTTATCTTTCATATGACAGATTCGCATACTTTGAGAAAGATGACGGTGATTTCAGAATTACATTTGATAAAAATATTACGACCAGAAGGGAAGATATAAGACTCGAGCATGGAAGCTATGGAAAGAAGCTTTTGCTTTAGTAAGATTCCGTTCAGCACCGGGAAGTGCTAAAGATATATCAGTAGTGTTCTTTGCAATGGCAACAGGTCTTGCATGCGGACTTGGTTTTGTGACATTTGCAGTGTGCTTCGCAGTAATAATTCTTCTTGTATTTGTAGTGTTATCGGTAACAGGATTTGGAACAAGAGATGCACATAGAAAACAGTTAAGAATCACAATTCCAGAGAATCTTAACTATATGGCAGTATTTGATGATATATTTGATAAGTATCTTAGTGAAAATGTACTTAGAAAAGTAAAGACAACTAATATGGGTACAATGTTTGAACTTACCTATGAATGCAGGATGAAAGACGAGAGCGAGCAGAAGCAGTTCATAGATGAGTTAAGAGTTAGAAATGGTAATCTCAATATTACAATGGGAACGATGCCGGATTCGGATGGCGGATACCTTAATTAATGCATTAATCATATTATATAATAACAGAACTGCCCGGACAAATTCATGCCGTCCGGGCAGTTTTACATTTTTTTTACAATCTTTTTTATGTCAGGCACTTGTATAATTCGCATATTTATTATATTATAAACAATATACGAAAGGGCGTGGTAGATATGGTAGATAACAACACTCAATTTTTTAAAACTCAGCCAGAGAAGACAATTTCAGTAGAAGGAATACTTGAGCAGGTATATCTTGCACTTAAAGAGAAGGGGTACAATCCGGTTAACCAGATAGTTGGTTATATTATGTCTGGTGACCCAACATATATTACAAGCCATAACAATGCAAGAAGCCTTATTATGAAGGCTGAAAGAGACGAACTTGTTGAAGAGGTTGTAAGATATTTCATTGAAGGTAAAGGCTTATAATATGAGAATTATAGGCTTAGATGTCGGAACGAAGACTGTTGGAGTTGCCTTGAGCGATCCGCTTGGGATAACTGCACAGCCTTTCGAAACGATAACAAGAAAAGAGAATAATAAGTTACGAAGAACTTATGCCAGGATAGAACAGATTATATCCGAATATGATGTAACTGAAATCGTGGTTGGCTATCCTAAGAACATGGATGATACTATTGGGGAACGGGCTAAGGCCTGTGAAGAATTTGCAGCAGCACTGGAAAGACGAACAGGATTACCTGTTACACTGTGGGATGAAAGACTTACTACAGTTGAAGCAGACGAAGTCCTTGAAGAATGCGGGATGAGGCGAGAAAACCGCAAGACAGTTATTGATCAGCTTGCGGCTGTTTTTATTTTGCGTGGATATATGGAATCTAAACAGAAGTAATATTTGGAGGATTTGTTTTTCATGGAAAAGCTTGAATTTATTGACGAGAACGGTGAGAAGACACAATTTTATGTGATTGAAGAAACTAGAATTAACGGAATTAATTACCTGCTTGTATCAGAGTCAGATAATGAGGACGAGGAAGCAGAAGCTTATATTCTTAAGGATACATCTGATGCGGCAAGTGAAGAAGCTGTTTATGAGTTTGTAGAGGAAGACAGTGAACTTGAATCGGTAGGCAAGGTGTTTTCTGAATTAATGGATGATGATGTTGAACTTAAATAAGGTGTGAGCCTTATTCATATTTTATATTTTATTTTATTATGAGGTGTTTATGAAAAAAGCAGAGAATGCGTCTGTCAGGATTATACCATTGGGTGGTCTTGAGCAGATAGGAATGAACATTACTGCCATTGAGTATGATGACAGTATTATTGTTGTGGATTGTGGCTTATCTTTCCCAGAGGAAGATATGCTTGGTATTGATTTAGTTATACCGGATGTTACTTATCTTAAGGAGAATCTTAATAAGGTTAAAGGATTCGTTATTACTCATGGACATGAGGATCATATTGGTGCAATTCCATATGTTTTAAAGGATGTCAATGTTCCTATATACGCTACTAAGCTTACTATGGGACTTATAGAGTCAAAGCTTAAGGAACATAATATGTTAAAGTCAGTTAAGAGAAAGGTTGTTAAGTATGGACAATCTGTAACTCTTGGCGATTTCAGAGTTGAGTTCATAAGAACTAACCATAGTATTGCAGATGCCGCAGCACTTGCTATATACTCACCGGCAGGAATTATTGTCCACACAGGAGATTTTAAGGTTGATTATACACCTGTATATGGTGATCCTATTGATCTTCAAAGACTTGGTGAACTTGGAAAGAAGGGTGTACTTGCACTTATGTGCGACAGTACGAATGCTTTAAGACCTGGTTTTACTATGTCAGAGAAGACAGTTGGTGCTACATTTGAAAAGATTTTTAATGATAATAAGAACAGCAGAATTATTATTGCTACATTTGCATCTAATGTAGACAGAGTACAGCAGATTATTAATTCAGCGGTTAAATATGGTAGAAAAGTCTGCGTTGAAGGCCGAAGCATGGTTAATATTATTGAGGTTGCAGAAGACCTTGATTATCTTAAGATTCCGGACGGAACTCTTATTGAAACGGATGAGATGAAGAATTATACACCTGAGCAGATTGTTCTTATTACAACAGGTAGTCAGGGAGAGTCAATGGCTGCTCTTTCAAGAATGGCAGCTAATCTTCATAGAAAGGTATCTATCCAGCCTGGCGACTGTGTAGTATTTTCATCAACTCCTATACCTGGTAATGAGAAGTCAGTAGCCAAGGTTATTAATGAGCTTGGTATGAAGGGTGCTAAGGTTATATTTCAGGATACACATGTATCAGGACATGCATGTCAGGAAGAGATTAAGCTTATATATTCTCTTGTAAAGCCTAAGTATTCTATTCCTGTTCACGGTGAGTACAGACACCTTGTTGCACAGAGAGATGTTGTTATGTCACTTGGATATGACAAGGATCATGTTATTATTGCCAAATCAGGAGATGTGTTAGAACTTAATGATGAGCATGCACAGGTTGTAGATCATGTCCAGACAGGAGCTATTTTTGTTGATGGACTTGGCGTAGGTGATGTAGGAAATATTGTATTAAGAGACAGACAGAACCTTGCAGAGAATGGTATTATCATTGTTGTTCTTACACTTGAAAAATATACCGGACAGCTTATAGCAGGCCCGGATATTGTTACAAGAGGTTTTGTGTATGTAAGAGAGGCTGAAGAGCTTCTTGATGAGGCAAGAGCAATTGTATCTGATTCAGTTGAAAAGTGTCTTGATAAGAATATTACTGACTGGAGTAAGATTAAGAATATTATTAAAGATGACTTGAGCGAGTATCTCTGGAAGAAGATTAAGAGAAATCCTGTGATACTTCCAATCATTATGGAGGCACAGATATAATATATGTTGCCGGATATTACTGCAGACAGTTGGAGAGGTGTTTTTCATGCGTAGAATTGATGAACTTAAGAAAGAGATTATACATGAAATTCTTAACAGTGAAGAATATAGGGAATACAGAAGACTTCAGTCTGAAATAAACAGGACGCCTGACTTGAAGAGGCAGGTGGATGAATTCCGTATGAGGAATTTTGAATTACAGAATTCAGAAAATGTTCCAGACATGTTTGCAGCAATGGAGAATCTTAATAAGGAATATGCCGACATGAGGAATCAGGACATTGTAAACAGATATCTTATGACAGAGATTACATTTTGCAGATTTATGAGAGATATATATAAGGATATAGCGGAGGCAATTGACATAGACCTTGATTTTTTAGGGTGAATCATATATAGTGTAGCTTATTAAGGAAGAGGAGAATCAGGTTTTATGAGCAATAAATCAATCAGAATGCTGATATCAGTATCACTGAATGTATTAATAATTGTTTTGGGAATATATCTTATCTTTTTTATGGGAAGTAAGGCATATTCATTTGGTGAGAAGGTATTCAATGAGCAGTCAGTTGATTCGCAGGATAATGCCCGTACAGTTGAGGTTACTATAACAACAGGCATACAGGCTAAGAAGCTTGCTGGTATGCTTTATGACAAGGGACTTGTACAGGATAAGACAATAGCATATTTTCAGATTCAGTTCTCAGATTATAAGGATAAATTCGTAGGTGGAACTTATGAGCTTAACACGGGAATGACACCTACTGAGATTATGCAAGTGCTGGCGCAGTCAGACAGTGAGGAAGAATAACTTAATTGTAAGGGGAATATATGATAGTCAATGAAAGAGTAGTTGCCTATATTAATTCTCTCGATTGTGGTAATTCTGATATATGTAATACAATTGAAAAAGAAGCGATTGCGGATGAAGTCCCAATCATTAGAAAAGAGATGGGTAATTTGCTGAAGGTGCTGTTACAGCTTGTACAGCCTGAAAGGATTCTTGAAGTTGGAACAGCAGTAGGTTACTCATCTATTCTTATGAGTGAGAATATGCCGGAAAAATGCACAATTACTACAATAGAGAATTATGATAAGAGAATACCTGTGGCAAGAAATAATTTTAAAAGGGCAGGAAAAGAGAATGTTATAACACTTATAGAGGGAGATGCTCTGGAAGTGTTGAAGACTCTGGAAGGTCCATATGATTTCATATTCATGGATGCTGCCAAGGGACAGTATATTAATTATCTTCCTGATATTAAGAGAGTCCTTAGAAAAGGCGGACTTCTTATATCGGATAATATTCTGCAGGAGGGAGAACTAGTGGAATCCCGTTATGCAGTTACAAGAAGGAACAGAACAATTCATACAAGGATAAGAGAGTATGTGTATGAGCTTACTCATTCAAAGGATTTTGTGACATCAATTGTTCCTATTGGAGATGGAATTACACTTAGTGTAAAGCAGTAAAGGAGAATGATATGGCAGGACATATGTATAATGGCAGGGAGACAGAACTTCTTATACCTGCAAGCAGTCTTGAAGTTTTAAAGATAGCAGTAATATTCGGTGCTGATGCTGTATATATCGGTGGTGAAGCATTTGGATTAAGAGCTAAGGCTAAGAATTTTTCAATAGAAGATATGAAAGAGGGCGTTAAGTTTGCCCATGAAAGAAATGTCAAGGTATATGTTACAGCTAATATTCTGGCACATAACTATGACCTTGAGGGTGCAAGAGCTTACTTTGAGGAACTTAAGGAAGTAGGTCCTGACGCGCTTATTATATCGGACCCGGGAATGTTTACAATAGCAAAGGAAGTACTTCCGGATATTGATATACACATAAGCACACAGGCTAATAATACTAACTATATGACATATAATTTCTGGTGGAATCAGGGCGCTAAGAGAGTGGTTTCAGCAAGAGAATTATCTCTTGAGGAGATTAAGGAGATAAGAGAGCATATTCCTGATGAGATGGAGATTGAAACATTCATGCATGGAGCGATGTGTATATCTTATTCAGGAAGATGCCTGTTATCAAGCTTCCTTGCAGGAAGAGATGCTAACAGGGGAGCATGTACACATCCATGCCGCTGGAAATATGCTGTTGTTGAGGAGAACAGACCGGGACAGTTCATGCCTGTATATGAGAATGAGAGAGGAACATATATATTTAACTCTAAGGATTTATGTATGATAGAGCATATTCCAGAGATGGTAAGTTCAGGTATTGACTCATTTAAGATTGAAGGCCGTATGAAGACAGCACTGTATGTTGCAACTGTTGCAAGAACTTACAGACTTGCTATTGATGATTTTATAGAAGACCCGGAGAAGTACAAGGCTAGAATCCCATTCTATAAGAGCGAGATAAGCAAATGTACTTACAGACAGTATACAACAGGTTTCTTCTTTGGAAAGCCGGATGAGAATACACAGATATATGACAGTAACACATATATCAGGGAATACACATATCTTGGTATCGTAGGAGATGTTAACGAGCAGGGACTTTACCATATTGAGCAACGTAACAAGTTCTCAGTTGGAGAGACAATTGAGGTTATGAAGCCGGACGGACAGAATATAGAAGTCACAGTTAAGCGTATTGTTGATGAGAATGGTAAGGATATGGAGAGTTGTCCACATCCTAAGCAGAACCTTTATATTGATTTGGGAATCCAGCTTGATAAGTATGATATCTTAAGACGTCAGGAAGAAGAAACAGAAGTTAACAGTTAAATTAAAGAGACAGTTGGATAGGCAATTAAAGGCACCTTTACACATATGATATATAAAAATGTGTAGGGGTGCCTTTTTGAAAACATTTGAAAAACCATTATCGGCACAGGAAGAGAAAGAATTGCTGATAAAATTACGCGAAGGCGATAGTGTGGCCAGAAATGCTCTTATAGAAAAGAACATGCGTCTTGTTGCACATATAGTCAAAAAATATACCTCTACTGAACGTGATTATATTAATGAAGACCTTATTTCAGTGGGAACAATAGGACTTATTAAGGCTGTTGATTCATTTGACATAGAAAGAAATGTGAGATTCTCAACATATGCTGCCAAATGTATAGACAACGAGATTCTTATGCTTTTCCGTCAGGATAAAAAGAAGGAACGGGAAGTGTCTCTTAATGAGCCTATAGGAAAGGACAAAGAGGGAAATGAGATAAGCCTTAAGGATATTATCGGAGAAGATTCGGAGAAGAAACAGCCTGATGCTGTGGAAGATTATATGTTTTATGAGCAGATTAAGTGTATATATGGTAATATAGAAAAGGTGCTTGCACCAAGAGAGATAGAGATATTAAAATACAGGTATGGACTTTTTGGTGCAAAGGAATGTACACAGAATGAACTTGCTGACAGGCTTGGAATAAGCAGAAGCTATGTGAGCAGAATAGAGAAAAAGGCACTTAGTAAATTAAGAGAAGTGCTTATTGAGCGGAAACTTATATGATAATATAGTCAGGAGGACATGAAATGCAGATTACAGATGCAAAGGTAATAGCAGGCAGATTATCTAAAGTAAGGGATATCATGAAATCAGAAGGCGTTGATATATATGTAGTCGTAACAGGTGATTACCATATATCGGAGTATGCAGGAGATTATTTTAAGGAAAGAGAATTCATTACAGGATTCACAGGCTCTGCCGGAACGGCTGTTATAACACAGGATGATGCAAGGCTTTTCACTGACGGAAGATATTTCGTGCAGGCTGAAAAGCAGATTGAAGGGACAGGCTTTTCACTGATGAAGGTCGGTGCTCCGGGTGTTATGAATGTGGCACAGTACTGTGAGAGTATAGTTAAAGATGGAATGAGCATGGGATTTGATGGAAGAACCATGCCGGCTGAAGAAGGAATTGAGCTGTCTGATATATGTAAAAAAGCAGGAGCTGGCTGTTTGTATGATTTTGATGCAATTGAGAATATATATGAGAACAGGGCAGAGTTTCCACACAGCAAAGCATTTTATCTTGATGAAGAGTACTCAGGAGAAAGCATAATAAGCAAGCTTTCAAGAATAAGAAAGTACATGGATAATAAAAATGCTGATATACATATTATGGCAACGCTTGACGACATATGCTGGACATTCAATATAAGGGGATGCGATGTTGAGTGCAACCCTGTTATTATGGCGTATTCAGTGATAACTAAGGATGAAGCATACATATATACTGATAAGGACAGGTTTGATGATAAGACACTGACCAAATTCGGAGAGGCATGTGTAGAGGTGCTGCCATATGACAGCATATATGAAGACATTACCAGAATGAATGGAAAAGTGCTTATTGATAAGAGACGTGTGAATATGCGTATATATCAGCTTATACAGTCTGGAAGAGATGTGGAAGCAGTACTGTCTGACAATCCAGCAATGCTTTTTAAAGCAATAAAGAATGAGACAGAGATAAGGAATCTATACAGCGTACATGTTGACGATGGCGTGGCTGTAACAAAATTCATATTCTGGCTTAAGAAAAATGTTGCATCAGGTAATATAACAGAGGCAGATGCAGCGGCATATCTTGATAATTTAAGAAGCAATATAAAAGATTACATAGAACTAAGCTTTGACACAATCAGTGCGTATAATGCAAATGCAGCGATGATGCATTACCATGCAGATGAAACCAATGCGGCTGTCTTAAAGCCAGAAGGCATGCTGCTTGTGGATTCAGGCGGACAGTATATGCGTGGAACAACTGATATAACAAGAACAATAGCACTTGGACCTGTGACTGATGAGATGAAGATGTATTACACACTTACACTTAAAGGCATGTTAAGCCTGGCAAATGCAAAATTCTTAAAAGGCTGTAACGGTTTCAGTCTTGATATTCTTGCCAGAGCACCACTGTGGAATGTCGGAATGGACTACCGATGCGGAACAGGCCATGGCATAGGATACCTTTTAAATGTGCATGAGAGTCCTAACGGGTTTCGATGGAAGCACAATCCGGGCAAGAATGACCTTGCTGTTATTGAAGAGGGCATGGTTACATCTGATGAGCCGGGGGTATACATTGAGGGCAGGTTCGGTATAAGAATTGAAAATGAGATTGTGTGCCAGAAAGATTTCGACAATGAATATGGCACTTTTTTAAAGTTTGACATGCTTACAGTTGTGCCGATAGACTTAGAACTTGTTGATGTAAATTATCTTGATGCTGTTGATATTGAGCGGCTCAATAAGTATCAGGAAAGAGTATATAAGACGCTTGAACCGTATTTTGAAGGTGAAGAAAAGGATATGTTAAGAGAGGCAACCAGACCAATAGGAGGTTGAGATGGAGTTAAAGGAATTTTCGCATAAGGGCGAAGCAATTGAAAAGGAGATTAAGAAGGAGTTCCAGTTCATGGGACGGACAATTAAGAAACGCCGCGTAGGACTGGTTATCGCTGCAGCCGGAGTTATAGCGGTAATAGCAGTTGCACTTTTTATCCGTTCACAGCAGTTTGATGTGTGGGATTATATAACTATAAGCTATGAGGGCGCTAACGGATATGCAAAACCAGTGTTTACTCTTAATAAGGACAGCCTGTATAAAGAACTTATGGGTAAAAGTACCGATTCGGATAAAGCATACAATGTTAAAATGCTGATTGCTTCTATAGATATATCAACAGAGGCAGAGGATGTATCTAATGGTGATAAGTACAAGGTACGTCTTGAGATTGATAAAAAGTATGAGGATGCTGCAGGTGTTAATATGGGAAGCGGCAATAAAAAGATAAAAGCTGCGGGAATCCAGAAAGGGACTGCAATTAAATTGTTTGATAAAGTTGATGTGTTGTTTGCAGGAATCAGTCCGGAAGCGTCAGTAAGCATAACTAATAACTGGGATGATGAATATCTCTCCGGGCTGACATTTACGGCAGATAAAGACAGCGGTATCAGTTTTGGAGAATCGGTAAAGGTTACATGTACGGCTTCCTATGAGGATATAGCAAGACATGGATTCCTTGCTGATAATGTGGAACAGTCATATAATGCGGACAGGCTTCCTGGCTTTACAACGGATGTATCACAGATTGATAAGAAAATAGTGGAACAGGTGAAAAAAGAGGTTCTGGAAACAATTGCTTCTGAAACATCTTCTAATACTTTCCATATGCTTTATAAAGCAACAAAGGATGCATCATTTCTTTATCATGTGAATAATGAAACATGTACAGACAGCAAGGTGACGGGTGTTTATTTCCTTTCAGGAAACGGAAAACAGACGGATGTTAACAATTATATATATGTATTTGCATCAGCAGTTATATCAGATTCAGAAGACAGCAGAACGGTATATTTTGCTTTTTCATACAGCAATACTTATATTAATGTGGATGGAACATTTGACATGAACCATGATAACGAGAATAAAAGATATGTATGCAGTGACAATTACGAAAAGCTGTATGAGGAATGTGTCGGAAGTAAAAGTAACAGTTATTCGATTAATGAGATAAAATAAAAATACTATTTTGTAAATATCTGTTTATGTGATATAATTTAGTAAAATTGGTCAAAGCAGGGGGAGTTGACCTGCGGAAAGAGGTTGAAGGGTGAATTATAGAAAGAAAATACGTTTGGGAGACGTACTTGTAAAAAAAGGCATAATTGATGAGAATCAGTTACAGACTGCACTTTCAAGACAGAGAGAGCAGGGCAAGATGCTTGGTGAAATGGTTATTGCACTTGGATATGCAACACAGAGGGATATTAATGAAGCACTTTGCGACAGTCTTGGAATAGATTTTGTTGATATGAGAGAAACAGATGTCAGCGAAGATGTACTTTCTATGCTTGATGAAAATATTATGAGAAAGTATACGCTTGTTCCTCTTGGCGATGCACCTGATAATCCGGGAGCAATAAGAGTTGCTATGGCTGATCCTACTAATATTCTTGCCATGGATGATATTAATATTGTTACAGGCAAGCAGGTAGTTCCTGTTCTTGCTAATGCGTCTGATATTAATGCTTTCTTTGATAAAGCATTTGGACAGAAGCAGGCACAGAGTATTGTTGACCTTTATAAGAAGGAACAGGGGGACGTATTCAAGGAAGAGACTAAGGAAGATAAGGCAAGAAGAGAAGAAATTGAGAATGCGCCTATTGTTCAGCTTATTAACAGTGTTATAGAGCAGGCGGTAAGACAGAGAGCTTCCGATATACATATAGAGCCAATGGAGAAGAGTATCCGTGTAAGGTACAGAATTGATGGTAATCTCCGTGAAATTATTGATTATGATAATACGCTTCTTGGTGCTATCACAACCCGTATTAAGATTATGTCAGGTATGGATATCTCTGAAAAGAGAAAGCCACAGGATGGCCGTATTACTCTTAATGTAGACGGAAGAGAGTATGATATCCGTGTATCTAATCTTCCTACTGTATATGGCGAGAAATGCGTTATGAGAATTGCGTCCAAAGAAGGGTTTAACATTGATAAATCCAAGCTTGGACTTACACCGGCTGACCTTAAGGTATTTGATGATATCTTAAAGAACCCACATGGAATTATCCTTGTAACAGGACCTACAGGATCTGGTAAGTCTACGACACTTTACACAGCTTTAAGTGAACTGAATACAGAAGATGTTAATATTATCACAGTTGAAGATCCTGTCGAGGCTAATATTGATGGTATCAATCAGGTACAGGTTAATAATAAGGCTAACCTTACATTTGCAACTGCCTTAAGATCAATCCTTAGACAGGATCCGGATATCATTATGATTGGTGAGATCCGAGATGGTGAAACAGCTGAGATTGCAGTAAGAGCTTCTATTACCGGACATCTGGTTGTTAGTACATTACATACTAACAGTACAGCAAGTTCTGTTGCACGTCTTGAAGATATGGGAATAGAATCTTACCTTATAGCTGATTCGCTTGTTGGTATTATTGCCCAGCGACTTGTAAGAAAGCTGTGTGACTGCAAGATGCCTAAAGAGGCAAGTGCAGCAGAGAAAGAAATGTTAGGCCTTAATCCGGATGAACCATTTACAGTATATGAACCATGTGGCTGTAAGCTTTGTAATGGAACGGGTTACTATGGACGACTTGGTATCTATGAGATAATGAAGATAACACCTTCTATTAAGAGACTTATTTCTAAACATGCTGATGCAGAGGATATTAAGAATCAGGCAATCAGTGAGGGAATGAATACCCTTAAGATGGCGGCAACCAATGCTGTTAAGGAAGGCGTTACAACAATTGCTGAGATGGTTAAGGCTACTTATGAGGCAGAGGAAGATGATTCACAGCCTAATGCAAAGAATGCCAATGCCGGAGCAGTTAAGAAGCCGGCAGCACCAGCATCATCTTTGACATCCGGATTATCAGCCGGCAGGTCAGATGATAATGAAATTGTTGAAATAGAATTAGAGCAGATTGATTAATGGCTGCGTGATGGGGGTTATATTATGTTTACAGTAGAGCAGCTGCTTACGATAGCAAAAGAAAAAAAGGCAAGTGATGTACATGTTACAGTCGGACTGCCACCAAGAGTCAGAATTAATGGAGACCTTGTTGATCTTGAATATCCAAGGCTTACTCCGGCAGATTGTGAAAAGCTTATTCTTGATATTATGGATGAGAGACAGGAAAATATGTTTAAGGACAGAGGAGAACTGGATTTCTCATTCTCGATTCCGAATATAGGCAGATACAGAGTTAATGTGTTCAGGCAGAGAGGTTCTGTTGCATGTGCAATGAGAATTGTTGGAACAGAAATCCCTTCCCCTGAAAGTCTTGGTGTACCTAAGTCAGTTATTGACCTGTATTCCAAGAAGAGAGGGCTTGTGCTTGTAACAGGTCCTACGGGTTCAGGTAAGTCTACAACACTTGCTTCACTGATTGACAGGATTAATGATAACCGCAATGCACATGTAATAACACTGGAGGATCCTATAGAGTATCTTCACAGTCATAGAAAAGCCATGATTAACCAAAGGGAAATCGGGCTTGATACACATTCTTATGCTGATGCATTAAGAGCAGCACTCAGAGAAGATCCTGATGTTATTCTTGTTGGAGAAATGAGAGATCTTGAGACAATATCAACAGCCATAACTGCGGCTGAGACAGGACACCTTGTATTTTCAACACTTCATACAATTGGCGCAGCGGCAACTATTGACAGAATTATTGATGTATTTCCGCCACACCAGCAGCAGCAGATAAGAATCCAGCTTGCAGTTGTTCTTGAAGCTGTTATTTCACAGCAGCTTATACCGACGGCTGACAGAAGAGGAAGGGTAGCTGCATTTGAAGTAATGCATGGAACCATTCCTATAAAAAATCTTATCCGTGAGGCTAAGACATATCAGATTACAAGTGTTTTACAGACAGGAAGAAAAGACGGAATGATATCTATGGATGATGCACTTCTTGATTTGTATAATAAGGGTGTGATTGATGCTGAGAATGCGGTAAGTTATGCTCAGGATGTTAATTATGTTACCAAGAGAGTTAATCAGTTCTTCTAATATGCGGATGTGATATGTGAGTAGGGGAGAGAAATGTTTGCAAAATTAAAAGAATGTAAAAGCATTAAAGAAATATATGAGGTTCTCGGAAGAGAGCCTTTTGAAAAGGTGGCAGCAGTGCTTCTTGTACTATGGAGTGCGCTGCCACTTCCATCTATAATAACTCATGCAATGTGGGCTGGAAAAAATGTTGAAGGGTATGTGTACCGTTTTCATATGTTATCAAAGTATCAAGTTACAGTTATGTTTATGGGATTGCTGACAATCCAGTTTGTTCTTGTGTATGGCCTGGGACTGATATTGTGGAATAAAGACCATGCCAGACAGAGAATTGTGGATTTCTTCAAGAAAGAACCCTGGAATATCTTTTTTATAGTGCTTCTTATATGGAGTGGAATCTGTACATTGTGTTCAAAGGATATACATACATCTTTTTTTGGAACGGAATACAGGTATGATGGGCTGCTTACATATTTTTATTATGCAGCAGTGTATATGTGTGCACATATTATAAAGGATGAAAGGCGCAGAAAGAAAATATTTGGCTCATATGCAATAGTATCTGTGATTATGGGAGTATGCCTTTTGTTACAGGATTACGGAGTGATTGATGGTGTGTTCAGGTCACAGAGAGCGACAGTGTTTAATCAGTTTAACCATATGGGATACTACCTTAATATGTCAGTACTTGTAATGACCGGATTATATCTCATGGAAGAAAATATTAAGCTGAAAATATTGTATGTTGCCGGAATGACATTCCAGTTATTCTGTCTGCTTGTTAATAATACATTTGGCGGATATCTGGGAACGGTTGCAGGAGTCATAGGAGTATGCATTATATATGCAGTTAATACACATAAGATTAAAAGAATAATAGCGCCGATGGTAATACTTGTTGTTCTTAGTCTTATGAGTACAGCTGGATTAGTACCATCAAGTGGAGGTCAGAACATAGGAAAAGATATACTTAAACTTTTTCATGATGTACATTCAATTGCTACAGAAGCTGATGATATGGATGAGGCTGGAACAGGCAGGATGATATTGTGGAAGGCGTGCTTTAAGATGATTCCTGAAAGTCCGGTTGTAGGATACGGACCAGAACAGCTTAATGATAAGTATTCCGGCGCAATGCTTCCGTGGACAGACAGACCAGCTAATGAATATATACAGCATATGGTATTTCTTGGGATTCCGGGATTGCTGTTGTATCTGGCTTCGCTCATTACAATGCTTGTGTGCCAGCTTAAGAGAATAAGAAAACTGACACCTACAACAATAGCAGCAGCGGGGTGTGTAATAGCATATGCAGTGTGTGCATTTACAGGTAATACAATGTTTTACACGACGCCGTATATGTTTATGTTTCTTGGTCTGGCTGCTAAGAATGTGCATAATTATAATTCAGAAAGATTAAAGGGTTGAAAATGCAGATAGGTGAGAGAATATATAAATATCTTGAAGAAAAGGGAATGTCTCAGGCGGAGTTTGTCAGCAGGACAGGGATTTCTCAAAGCACAGTCAGTGACTGGAAAAGAAAAGGGAATAATCCATCAGCAGACAAGATAATGATAATATGTGAGGTGCTAGGCATATCTCCATATCAGCTTCTGACTGGGGCAGAAGGCAAGAGTAATTCGCGGAAGCAGGTAGATTATGTGGCTGTTGACAAAGATTCAAAAGAATATATGCTGATAGAGACATATCAGGAACTTAGTGATAATGCAAGAGAAGAACTTGAAGAGTTCATGGAAAATTTAAAGGGAACTGATAAAATATCGTAATTACGGTATTGACAAATGTGTATATTAATTATATAGTAAAAATGATTTGTGGGTGGTGTTATATCTGACTATATATATAAATGAAAGAGAAGGATTTATCAGAAAAAGTTTTAGAAGATAACAATGATATATTTGCTGATATAGTTAATGTATTGTTGTTTGATGGGGAAGATGCTGTTGAGGAGGATACACTGGTTAGTACGGCAGTTCATTCACAGTATAAGGATCATTCCGGGAAATTGCACGAGCAGGAAAGAGATATTGCGAAATACTGGAGAAAAGGTGGCACAGACATTGTTCTTTATGGCATAGAGAATCAGACGAAGATTGAGAATAAGATGCCAGTAAGAATATTTGGTTATGAGGGTGCTTCATACAGAGGACAGCATGATAAGAAAACAATAGTACCTGTAATAACGATGGTATTGTATTATGGAACAGACAGAAAATGGACGGTACCAACTAATATTAAATCACTGATAAAAGTTCCAGATGGTCTGGATAAGTATGTCAATGATGTTAAAGCCAATGTATTTGAGATAGCGTGGCTGACGGATGAACAGATATTGAAGTTCAAAAGTGATTTTAAGATAGTCGCTAATTTTTTTGTTAATAAAAGAAAGAATAAAGATTACATACCGGATGACAAGACGACTATTAAGCATGTGGATGAAATACTTAAATTCTTATCAGTTATGACTGGGGATAATAGGTATGAAGAGTTGTTGGCAGATAAGGAAGGGGTGAGCAATATGTGTGATGTTGCACAGAGGCTTGAAGACAGGGGGATTCAGATTGGAATAGAAAAAGGAAGAGCAGAAGAAAGGGCAAAATGCAACCAGATGATATATTCGCTTGTGGAGGATAATAGCATAAGTATGGAAAAGGGAGCGGAAAAACTTGGTATAAGTGTAGAAAAGCTTAGAGCAAATATGATCAATACAGGGTTTAAGCTTCCAGATATGGAATGATAGAAATAGTGACAGGCGGTTTGGAGCAGGAATGTTTTGAACCGTTTTATTATAATATAATATACCGTAATTACGGTGAAAGACGATTAGAACGAATAGAAATGGAAGGAGCTGGTGATATGTGTGATGTTGCACAGAGACTTGAAGACAGGGGAATTCAGATAGGATTAGAAGAGGGCAGAAGAAAATGCACCCAGATAATATATTCGCTTGTGGAGGATAAGAGTATAAGTATGGAAAAGGGAGCGGAAAAACTTGGTATAAGTGTAGAAAAACTTAAGGATGATATGGTCAAGGCAGGATATAAGCGTCCTGATATTGATTAATTATTATATTATAATAGAACCCCTATATAGTTACTTTTTTATAGTAATTATATAGGGGCTTTTATTTGAAAATTTTAATTAAGACGATATATCTCTATTTCTCTGCCAAATAAATTATAATCAGTTCCTACTTTTTCAAAGTTGGATGCAATATCAAGATTTTTAAAAAATGATAAGTAAGTGTCTTTATCATAGATCGCTTCTATATCATAAGTGATATTGGAAGACGGCAGACTTATACCACCTACAGATAAACCATTATTATTAAATAATGATGTGTCAATTAATAAATACAGAGGTTCGTCATTAAAGTTGATATCGGCATTTTTGTAATCAACTGTTAAAGCTGTATCATATGTTGTTGCAAAAAAGTGGTCTGTTTTACCAAGAGTATAAGTAGTACAAGTTAAGAGAAATGGTGAGCTTAACATAATTATACAATTGGAATTTTCTTCAATGTCTTCAATTGCAACGCCTTCATGAGGATAGTTGAATCTGAATATATGTGGTGCCATCAAAATGCTTAATGTGGCAAAAATTACAGCGAAGCCATAACACATAATATATTTTAATTTCTTATTTTTAAATATCCAATTTAAGCAATAGCAGAATAGAGATACTACAAATGCTGCAAATAAAGGATAGATAATCATTATATATCTGTTAGATACTCTTCCCATGTGAACGATGGAAGTCATATAAGCATTAACGGCAAGCATTGATATGCATACAATCATAAGTGCAAATAATGCAAAGTTAAAGAACTTAAATTTATGAATGAAATCTATACATTTTCTTTTTATAAGCAAAAAGAAATTCTTTAACCATTTCTCATGCCTGAATATAAAGCAAAAAGGAATGAAGAAGAATAGAAATACAATCAATCCGTAAAACAAATACCATAAAAACATTGATGGCCAAGGGGATGTTGCAACTCCAAATAAATCATTAGTTATATAAGACATATATAATTTAAATTGGAATACAAATGAATATTTTACTACCTGACTGCCGAAAGTCCCTGATGAATCAAACAAATGTGGTATTGTTGCAGGGAATATTGCAATTGACAACAAAGCAGAACTAATCATTGATATTCCAAAACTAATTGCTAATTTAAAATGTTTTGTAATCAGGTAAAAAAGTCCATAAATTAATGCAGCAATAAAAGCAAGGATAATAAATTCATGTAGGGTTAAACAACCGATAAGTGTTGTGATAGCAATTTTAACTAATATATTAATAGGGACTTTTGAGCTGTTCCGCTGATTATATAATTCCGACAGATAATACATGAAAACAACACTGATGGCTGTTGCAGGACAGTATATCCTTAAGAAAAATAAAATGTCCTCTGCACCTGTGGTGAAACCGAAGAATAATACACCGGCAATTCCATAATAAGAATTGTTAGTTATTCTTCTTATTAATTTGAATAAAAATATCTGCTGGATTACAAAAAATATAAGATTAAGTGCAAAACAATACCATGCAGACCATGTTCCGGGAAAAAGTGCGCATATAAAATGAAGAAGCATAAATCCTAAGAAAGGATGGTAGTCATCAGCACAATTTTTATAAACAGATGAATAGTCAAATATTTCGGATTTATCAACAGATATGTAGTCATACAGAATGGATGAATTTTCCCAATTATCAAAATTCTTTAACTGGTTATTTTCCTTGAAAATATCAGTTCCCTGAGAACTGTTGGCAAAACCATAATTCCATAGCTCATCAGAATGAAATCCTTTCTTATTAATCCCAAATGAAAAAGACAGATAAATGCATTGCGTTAATATAATGAAAAATAAAAGAATGTGGTATCTTTTTATGGATTTGAAAGATATAGCTTGTTTCATAGTTTCTCTCCCTCTATAATTGTTAATATATAAATAATATCATGTTGGGCAATGTAATAAAATACTCAAATACAATTTTTGAAAACTATTAATATGATAAGGGAAAAATAATTTACCAGTGATGATTAATGTGGGAAATGATATATTTTGTACAAAAAACCCCCCTTTTGGTATGTGGTGTTTAATAAGAATGCATGATATAGATATAAAGTACTATAAATAGACATATTATTTTTTGTTTATTTTGGTAAAAATATTGTGAACAAATTGTGAATGTGTTATACTAATAGCACAATTCGGGATATAAATCCAAGTAATGATGAGGAGAGAGGTATGGAGAGTTTTTCATACAAAGCGGTTAACACCGCGGGAAAAGATGTTAAGGGCTCAGTTGAGGCTGAAAGCCGGGAAGAGGCTGCCAGAAAGATTAAGGAACAAGGCTTAATTCCTGTATCAATCGGCAAGCAGGGAGCACTTGATAAAGATGTTAATATTCCTATATTTAAAGGAAAGAAGATACCTGCAAGAGACATGAGTGTATTCTGTAGACAGTTTGCAAGTATATTGAAGGCGGGTGTAAGTGTTATTAATGCGTTGGAGATGCTTGCAGAACAGACGGAAAATAAAAAATTAAAAGAAGCAATTGTTAATACACAGTCTAATGTAGAAAAAGGTGAAAGTTTATCTGATTCCATGAGACAGAATGATGCATTCCCAAGTATTCTTATTGATATGGTAAGAGCTGGTGAGGCATCAGGTAGTCTGGAGAATTCTCTTACGCGAATGGCTATACAGTTTGAAAAGGATGCTAAGCTTAATGGAATAGTTAAGAAAGCAATGATGTATCCTATAGTGCTTATATGTGTAATGATTGGTGTAGTAATTGTAATGCTTACATTCGTTATTCCAAGCTTTATGACAATGTTTGAAGATCTTGACAGTGAGCTTCCGGTTACAACTAAGGCAATATTAGCAATGAGTAACAGTTTGAAGAATTACTGGTATATATACATAATTGTTGTGGTTGGAATAGTTGTTGGTATACAGATGTACAAGCGTACAGACAATGGAAAACACAACCTTGATAAGCTTAAGCTTAAGATACCAGTATTTGGATTATTACAGACTAAGTCAGCTTGTGCTTCATTTGCAAGAACAATGAGCACACTTTTGCAGGCAGGTATGCCAATGATTGATGCACTTGAAATATCGGCTTCAACTATGAAGAATGTTTTGTTTTATGATGGCTTAGAAAAGGTTAAGAATGGAGTTTCACTCGGACTACCTCTTTCAAACCAGTTAAAAGCAACGGGATTATTCCCGGCAATGGTTGTACATATGGTAGGTATCGGTGAAGAAACTGGTAATGTAGAAGAAATGCTTACTAATTCGGCTACATATTATGAGGAAGAAGTAGAAGTTCAGACACAGACACTCACATCACTTATGGAACCTATTATAATTGTTCTTATGGCATTCGTAGTTGTATTATTAATCATGGCAATTTATCAGCCTATGATACAGTTATATAACACACTTGGAAGTCAGTAATAGAAAGTTGTTATGGGAGAGTTGTATGCAAAGAAAGATCAATTGGAGTAATAAGGGGTTTTCTTTAGTAGAACTTATTGTTGTAATTGCTATAATGGCAGTACTGGTTGGATTAATGGCACCTACATTGATAAAGAATGTAGAAAAGTCAAGAGAATCAGTAGATATTCAGACATTGGATTCTGTTAGACAGTCAGTAGTTACAGCATTATCTAATGAAAAGGTATATTCGGAGTTTTTATCAGAGAGTATAACTATATCAGCACCACATATTACATATATGGACGATATTAAAAGTGCAACAACAAGACTTAATGGAGAACTTAGCAAAGAATTAGATGATGATGGGATTTTGACTGCTAAATTCAACTCAAATGCATGTAAAAATGCTAAAATTAAAATAACCATATCGGCTGATAGTAAAGTTAAGGTGGAAGCAGAAAATGCTGGGATAACGAAATCTAATATCAATATGGTTGTTGAATAAGTATATAATCTGGTGTGTATGTCGCTTATGACATCAGATTTATATAAATATATTTCAAAGGGAGATATGAAACATGAAAAAAACACAGAAAAAATTAGGTAACAAAGGTTTCTCTTTAGTAGAACTTATTGTAGTTATCGCAATTATGGCAGTACTTGTAGGAGTACTTGCTCCAACACTTATCAGAAATGTTGAAAAATCAAGAGAGTCTACAGACCTTCAGAATCTTGATTCAATCAGACAGGCTGTAATTACTGCAATGTCAGAAGAAAATGTTGCGAGTGAATATGTATCAGGTGGTTCATTTAATGTAACAAGTGGCTCAGGAGCATATGCAGCTGCAAGTTCACACATGCAGTCAGAAATGAATCAGACATTAGCTGATGGTATAACACTTAAATCTGCTGCAGCTAAGGGAAAAACAGTTACAGTTAATATTGATACTAACGGTAAAGTATCAGTAGGTGTTTACGATGGCACTTCACTTGTAGCTTGCAAGAGAAACTCAGGAAGCTTCATTTCAGAGTAATCAACATTACATATTTAACAAAAACCTAAGGACCTAATAATTATGCAATACGAAATATTACTGTACTTCATTATCTTTCTATACGGTACCGTATTCGGAAGTTTTTTGAATGTACTGATTTACAGATTACCTTTAAAAGAGAATATAGCTACAGAACATTCGCATTGTATGACATGTGGCGAGAAAATCCAGTGGTATGACCTCATACCACTGGTAAGCTACATAATATTAGGCGGAAAATGCAGACATTGTAAAGCAAAGATATCACCACAGTATCCAATCATTGAAGCGACCAATGGAATAATGTATGTGATAGTCTTCTTGGTACATGGATTTAATCTGGTAAGTATACTTATGTGTTTTGCGTTTTCAATATTTCTTGTTATTTCAGTCATAGACTGGAGAACTTTCGAAATACCATTTTCACTAAATGTGGCAATTGGTGTGCTGGGAGTTATAAGAATAATATTAGATCACAAGAACCTATTAGATTACCTAATAGGGTTTTGTGTTATAAGTGGATTTATGCTCGTCTGCTTATTTATTGGACGGGCAATTAAAGGTATTGACGCATTTGGCGGTGGAGACATTAAGCTGATGGCGTTTGCAGGATTATTCTTAGGATGGAAGTGCATAATCCTGGCATTTCTGATTGGCTGCATCTTAGGTGCAGTCATTCATTCCATCCGTATGAAGGTTACTAATGCAGAGCATGTGCTTGCATTTGGACCATATTTGTGTGCAGGGCTTACGATAGCCATGCTTTTTGGTACGAATATAATTAACTGTTATCTGTCATTAATGGGATTTTAATTGTTAAGATACCAATGATTGATACAGAAATTTATATATATATTAAACTAGATTGATTAGCTTATTATGTGGGGAGCTGGATAGGAGGATTTATGGCTGCAGCTAAAGCCAAAGGCAAATTAGTAAGTATCGTTATTAATAACGAGTATATTAAGATATGTGAAATCACTAAATCGGGAAAGAACAGTACTGTTCATAAGACTGTTACTATTCCTGCACCGGAAGGGTGCTATGAGGATGGTATTCTTATAGATATTGATACGCTTTCAAAAACAATTAAGGGAGTACTTGTTGAACACAGATTTAATTCTAACAGTGTTGCATTTTCTATCAGTTCTCCAAGACTTGCTACTAAGGAAGTCCTTATTCCTAATGTTAAAGCTAATAAAATAGAAAAAATTGTTCAGGCTAATGCAACTGAGTATTTCCCTGTTAATATGGATGAATATATTATCCAGCACACAGTTCTTCAGGAAATAGAAGATCAGGGACAGAAGAAGTTAAAGATTATGGTTGCAGCTGTTCCATCTGAAGTTGTTGAATCATACTATGATCTTGCTAAAGCGTTGGGACTTAAGGTTGCATTTGTCGATTATGCAGGTAACAGTACATATCAGATTATGAAACAGCAGATTGGTGAAGAAGTCAGCCTTGTTATTCAGGTGGAAAATGATGGTACTGTAATCAATATATTCAAGGAAAATGTATTACAGTTACAGCGTATGGTTCCTTATGGAAAGTCAATGCTTGTAAATGCGGTTATGGATAAGTATGGACTTAAGTATGATGCTGCTACAACAAAGCTTCAGAATGAGACACTTCTCCATTCAAGATTTGATGGTGATGAGGTTACTGAGTCATTAAGATATATGGCAAGCAACATTAACCGAGTAATTGACTACTATGTTTCAAGAAACAGAGTTTCAATCCAGAAGGCTTACCTTATCGGACATTCAACAACAATCAAGGGATTTGCAACACTTCTTTCTAATGAGTTGAATATGCCAATCACTAAGGTTGAGGCACTTAAAGGTATTGTTCTTGATAAGAAGGCTTATGTAGAAGAGGCAACTCTTACAAGTTATGTTACTAACTTAGGTGCAGTAGTTGATCCTGTTGATTTCGTTCCTAGAAAGATGCAGGAAGCTGGTTCTAAGAAGGAAAACACAAAATCTATTATCATAGGATTTTTTGGCGCAATAGCTGTATCAGCGCTTCTTGTAGTTATACCTCTTGTCCAGATTGTTGCACTTAATGCACAGATAGGTTCTCTTAACAAAGATATTAAGGGATTAAGTACGATTAATGATGTTGTTAATTCATACTACAATGTTAAAGATAAATATAATGATGTAGCTGCATTTGCAGCACTTACAGCGGACAGCGATGATTCATTGCAGGATTTTGTTGATTATCTTGAAAAGAATGTACCAAGTGATGTAGTTATATCAGGTTTTACGATAAGTTCTGGTGCAGTATCGATTTCAGGAAAAGCAGGAAGCAAGGCATCTGTTGCTTTACTTATCCAGCAGCTGCAGAAGAATCCGGCTATTCTTAATGTTGATGTTCCTACAATCAGTGAGAGCAAAGATAGTCTTGGAATTTCACAGGCTACATTCTCGTTATCATGCACATTTGCAGGTGGAACTACTGATTCAGCACAGGAAACTAAGGCATCAACTAAAACAGCTAAGTAGGAGGGGTGACAGATGGATAAAGATAAGTTAAAGGGAATGTTAAAAATCTCAGAAAGAGATAAGAAATTATTGATAGTAGTTATGGCAGTCCTTATTATGGCACTTGCTTACTTCTTTGGTTATTCTAATTTGTCATCACAGGTTGATACTTTATCGACAAAGAAGGCAAATCTCGAAGTTACTAAGAAGGATTTGAAAGAAAAGAATAATAATAAACAGAAGTATATTACAGATACAGATAAATTATCAAAGGCGTATGCTGTACTTATGGATAAGTATGATTCCGGAAGTTCACAGCCAAACACAATTGAGTTCTTCAATAAGACAGAAGATGTAACAGGAACATGGGTAAAGAGTTTAGCTTTATCGCCTAAGACATCTATATATAAGTTTGGTCAGATTGCTTCAAGTAATACTAATGGTACAAGTACATATTCATCAAGTTATGTTGGATATAAGACATCAATTAATATTACTTATGAAGGAAACTATGAACAATGGAAGCATTTTATTAAGTATATAAATACTTATGCAAGCAAATGTACTATTGATTCATTAGCTGCTTCGTATGGTGAAAGTACCGGTACGGTATCAGGAACTGCTGTTATTTCACTCTATTCAATAGAGGGTGGAGACAGAAAGTTCTCAGAGCCTAAATTTAACAGTAAGACAGGAACAGAAAATATTTTCTCATCAGGAAGTCTTACAACTAACTAATTAATGAACATAAAGGGAGAGGGATATGAGTTTATTCATTAGGAAAGGGAAATTGAATAATTCGGGATTTTCACTGGTGGAAGTTCTCGTTGCAATTGTTATTCTTGCAATCATATCTCTGCCGGTTTTAAGCACATTTTCAAATGCAGCCAGAATTAATGCGAAGGCAAGAAGAACAGAGAATGCCAATACTGCAATCAATAATATTGTTGAGGAGGCGAGAATTGTTTCTCTGGATAATCTTGCTGATGGAAATGGCAAATATAATTACCAGACACTTGGAACAAGCAATAATACATATCTTGTAGCAGATAAAGGGCAGCAGTATTTTACAGGTGTTGATGGTGAAAAGTATTTTATAAGAACAAAATTTAACAGCAATCCTTATAATTCTAATGCTAATGCTGCGGCTGGCAATAAAAAGACTAATAACGATATCAATTCGGCTGGTCTTTCTGTATATGCAGATATTACAGCAAGTAACAGTTATGTATACAGAGACGATTCAGCAGATACAGAAGCGATTAAATATTTTTCCGATTTGAATAAGACAGCAGTCAGCAGGACGGATATTTCTAAGACTATAGATGTTACTATATCTATTAAAGAGAAGAGTTCTAATCATTTCACACAGGATATTTCAGTTAATGTTACATATAAGTATATAAAAGAAGCGGGCAAGTATCCGGATTATACGGCTCGTTCAATGGATATGGTAACATGGGAATTCCCTGCACATGTTACCGGTTCAGGTACATCAGCAGTATATACAATATCTGGGAAAATTAAAGATAATGCAAAGAATATGTACATATTCTATACTCCATATCAGGGTGAAGCTGTGAGTGGTAAATCTTATACTGATTCAGTTACAGAAGCAGAAATGACATCTGGTTCGGTTGCAACAGAGAGAATTAATATTAACTATGATTATCCTTCAACATATTCCCTGACAAGCGCGGATCATGTGATTAAGGATGTTGATGTATATCTGTTCGAGATGGAGAAGGTAGTCGATACATCAACAGTTGTTGGAAGTCCTGTTTATAAGAAAATGGGAACGAATATTTCTAATGTTTATATTAATGGTGCTAAGGCTATTTCAAGTGTGAATGGTACAACTCCGGTGACTGTTTATTCTAATATAGAAAAATGGGGAGAAATTAACAGTGCTCTTACAAAGCACATTAACAATAAGGATGTATTATATCAGATGACTGTGGATGTATGGCTTTGGAGAGATGTCAAGGATGAGATTGATGATATTGTTGACAGTAATACTGAGCCGACAGCAGAGAAGATAACAACACTTACTACAACCAAGGAAGATTAGTCAGTAAAAGAGTGAGGATAGCATATGGGAAAAGTATTATTTAAAGGTAAAAAGAATAATTCTGGTTCTACTATTGTAATAGTACTGTTGATGACATCATTCGTACTGATATTATCTACACTTATTACAACAACAACAATGATAAATCTCAGAATGAAGATGGCTTCAAGTCAGTCTACAAAATCTTTTTATACAGCAGAACAAGCTGTTGATGAAGTCAGGGCTGCGCTTGGCGTTATTTCTGTTGAATGTTTTAATACTGCATATGAAGAAGAACTTACTAAGTTATATAGTACTAATTCTACAGGAACAACTATTAATAACAAAGAAGCTAATCAGCAGATGCGACAGAAGTATACTAAGGATTTACTTAATAAAATGCAGTTATTTGAAGGGGTACCTAGTTCAGATGCTAAAATAGCCTTTTATCTTGGACAACCAGCAGGCTCATTTACTATTGCTAATTGGAATGCGGATGATACTAAGGCTGATGAAAAGAAGATATATACTTCTTTTGTGGATACTCTTAATAATTATATTGAAGATAATACAAAGCTTTCTGTTGAGAAGGTAACTAAGATTACATTTGATGTATCAGGCGTTTCACCTCTCTATTCATATGCAATCGGATTTTATGACTGTGTAGTTAAATATCTTGATAACAGTGGAAATTATTCTTATATCACTTTCAATGGTGCAGTAGGTATGCCTGATATTGAGATTGATTTTAAGAATGATGATAAAGTTGGAACATTATGTTTCGCTGATTATTCTCTTGTAGGTAATGGTGGAATTATTTTACCGAAAAATGCTTCAGCAACTATCAGTGGAAGTGCATATGCAGGAACTGGAGCATCCGCTAAAGGAACAGCACTTACGATTAATGAGGGTGCCAGTCTTACAATGGGTGGTGGTTATTTTGTATGTGGTGGAAATATTGAAGCTGATAATAATTCAGGACTTTCGGTAAACAATACTTCTTTATGGGCAAAAAATATCAATGTTTCTGATGGAGTTACAATTAATTCAAATGCTGCATCATTTAATCTTCAGGATGACCTTACTGTGGATGGAGAAAATTCTGAAGTCAATATTAATGGTTCTTTCTTTGGATTTGGTTATGAGGAAGGAAATCTTGCAAAGCAGAGACCTAATTACAGTAGTGCTATTATTGTAAACGGACTTAATTCACATATTACATTTGGCACACTTGGACAGTTGTATGTTGCAGGTCGTGCTTATATTAAGTTTTCTGATGACCGCGCATATGCAACAGGTGAATCTTCAGCAGTTAATATTAATCAGGAAATATACATGATACCAGCCAAGCTTCTTACTAATGGTTCAAAGAACCCATCGGCTCTTAATGACAGTGCGGCAAGTGGAGTGAAATTTACATGTGATATTAATGAAAATAATTTCTTCGCATATGATCTGCTTGCTGACGAAAAGTATGAGAGCAGGAATGCTTATTTTGATACAGATGGTAATCTTGTGGATGAGAGTACTCTTGAAACTGACAGTACAACACATCTTATTACAGATGCTAATATAAGAGCTAATTCAAAGACTTATTATTACTTTAAGTTTAAGGATGATTATGCAAGGAATAAGTACGCTAATCTTATATTGGATGATACTGAATTTGAATCATATATATCAGGAAAGAGTGATGATTACAAGGAAAATGCAAGAAAATTAAGAAAGCAGATTATTGCAGCAAAGGATTCATTTAAAGGACTTACTAATTCAAGCATTACAGGTGTGTCTATTAATACACCGGGAGCATTTTCACAGATTACAAGTTCGTCAGGTTCTACATTGTCTGCAGCAGAGTTAAAGATTAAAGCTGCAAGTACAGACAGGGCTTTAAGATATGATGTACTTAACAAGATTCTTGCTAATCCGTTAAAGAGTGATGAGGAATCAGGATGGTATACAAGCAGGGCTGATTTACAGAATGATTTAAGTTCAAGGAATCCAGCTAAATATAGTTCAATTAACCTTAGTAATTACACATTAGGAGATGTATTTGGTAACATTATTAATGAAGAAGGCATTGAAGAATTATTAAGAAGTGGAGCAGGACCAACTTATTCTTATCCTAGATTTACTGATGGAAGCCATTATGCAGTGTATAAGCTTAACAGTGCTGATCCAACAGAAACATTAAAAATCAGCACAGTTGGTTTTGCAAGTGGTCTTGTAGTGTGTACGGGCAATGTGGATGTAGATGTGGATTTTAGTGGCGTTATCCTCGCTAAAGGAAAGGTTACTGTAGAAAGTGGCTGCACAGTAAGCAATGGATATACTGAGACATCATTTAAGACAGCAATGGAAGGTTGGATGAATTCGGCAAATGAAGCAGACGGAACCTTGCGTAATGGATATGATATTGGTCACATTTTCAGATTCTATAATTCAAAGACAACTACTACAAGTGGTACTTTAACTGTTGACAAGATGACTTACAGGGATATGGTCAGAGTTGACAAGTGGAGAAAGTACGAGGAAGAAGAGGCTTATTCAACAGCAACAACAGAGTAATAATGAAATTCATATGGAGATGTGAGATGGGGAAGATAGTGTGTGAAAAGAAGAGACAATTAAATAACCATGGATTTTCTTTATTGGAACTTCTTGTTGTTATGGCAATAATTGCTGTTGTTACGGTTGTTACGATGATTGGTATTAATGTCTTATATAAAGGAAATGCCAAGAAGCTTAATAAGAATCTGTATTCGACAATCAGTGAGTTAAAGACTAATACAATGTCTAAGGCAGGTGACTGGCAGGTTGTTATTAAAAAGGATGGCGGAGATTATGTTATTTCAATGATGTGGAAAAAGGATTCTTCATCAGAATATGTTGAAAAAGATTCGTATAGATGTGGAGCAGGAAGGATTTCATTTACATATGAGAATGGAACACCGTCTGCGGCTAAAGCAGATTTTTCAACTGATGAAATGGTTATTGAGTATGCCAGAGATAACGGTCAGGTCAAGGCTGTTAAGGTGGGGTCTGATAATTATGTTAATAAGGATGATGCACAATCAGGCACATTTATAATTAAGACATCCGGTACAGAGTATACTTCTGAATTGTGGTATGCAACCGGAAAGGTAATAACGACGAATTAAGCGTTTAGTAAACGGGAGTGGATTATGAAGCGAAACAATAAGGGTTTTTCATTAGTTGAATTATTGATTGCTATGGCAGTTTCCAGTATAGTGCTTACGGCACTTGTATTACTTGTTGCCCAGTCTGTCAAAAGCTACAGCAAACAGACATCACTGGCGCAGATACAGAGTGATGCTGATGTAGTACTGAACCAGATATCAAAAAGTATTCTGGAAGCGGATACGATATATATTGATAAGACTGATGCATATGTAAAATTCTATACCAAGACGGTTTCTGATACTTCAGACCCCACTAATCCTAAGCATATAAAATGGGGCTATTATTACGACAAAGCAGAAAAGAAACTGTATTATACCGATGATACACTTTCTAAAAAGAGTGAAGCGTGTGACTATGTTGAGGGGTTTGATGTGAAGCTTTCAAAATCTAATTTTACTTTGAAAGACGGTCATATTATAGAGGCACTTCCAACTAACCCAGAAATTCAGGTTTCAATAACTCTTGAACGAATGAGGTCTGAAAGAACGGTTACAAGAGAGTATATGTCGCGTAATAAGATTGGCGAAAATATTACTTTACAGAAGGCAACAGGCGGAGAAGTTACTTTGAAGGCAACAGGTTCGGTTGCGGGTGATAAGTCGGATCTGAGTAAGATTTCAGATACATATTTTTATTAAGATATCAGGAGGTAAGTAATGATGAAAAAAGAAAAATTCAGTTTTAAAAAGTATATTTTTCCAGCAATTGCCTCTGTGGTAGTCTTTGCTTTGATGGTACTTCTTATTGTTGTTACTCGTAAACCAGAGGATGCGGAGGCTGCATCATCGGTAACTATAGGTGGTAAAACTTATTCAGCAGATGGAACACATATGGTTGTTCTGGAGGTCGTACCTGATGAATCGTACGATGTTCTTGGTTCACTGGTTGCAGATAATCAGGGTGTTATAAAGTGGACTGATATTGTGAAAGACCAGCCTAAGGTTGGAACTGTTAATTTTGATGAGTACAATAATCCTGCAACAGAAGCTGATAAAACGAAAAATGATAAATTTACACAATATATAAAGGATTATGCACACAAATATCTTTCTTCAATTAACTCTACATTAGGAGGAAAGGTCGCGAAGGCTTATTTTAGAATTAAAGATACTGATAAATTGTATTCAGTAATGGATTCGGATTCGACTATAGCAAGACAGATAGGGTATGATCTTAATAATTTACAGTTAGAGTTTTATACTGTGGATGCAAGTGGAAATGCTGGTGAGTTAATTAAGGATTCATCTACTAATAAACCAATAAGAGATATTTTTTCTTATTCTATATTTGATAGTGCTAAGATGAATGGTGCTCTTGATATTAAATATGTCAAGGCATCAGAAGTTAAAGTCTCTGATATTGATTCTGCTGCACTGGTTTATTTTTCTAAATATACTAATAATGATATCTTACAAATGTATAAGCAGAAAACTAAGAAGGAAGTTACCTCAATAGATAACTGGACTAAAGGTACATATGATTTAAAGGCTGATGTAGCGCTTCATCTGTATATGGAAAATATAACTGCTAGCAAAGCTGTAGTATACTGTTCAACAGAGAAAAATGCAATTACAACTAATATTGGTAAGATATGTATGCTTATGGATGCAATAGACGGAGATTATTTCGTTAGGGATTTTGCATATAAATATGTTGGAAATAATAATAGAATGTATGAAGGTCAGAGGGGATGGATTGATGTATCGGATAATGCATTAAAGCTGTATCTGAGAGAAAGCACAGTTGATCCAAAAAAAACTAATTTTGAAATGGAATTTGGCTCTACGATGTTCAGTGACTGTCATAAAGGATATGCACCTGCGGGTGAATATAATGGAGCTAATGGAAATTATTCATATCCAAGATATAATGGTACAGAAGATAGTGTACAGCAGACTTTAAGGAGAGCATCATTATCAAGAAAAAATCCTAATGCGCTTGTGCAGGAATTAGAATCTAATATAGGAAATATTGATGATTATAAAGGTGGTACTTATAAGGGTACATATTATCAGGATGCAAGAAAGGCTTTAGGTGTCGAGGATGATGAAGAATTCAGATATTCTCAGGCTATCAGATACATTTTAGGTGATTTCGATACATCTAATATAAGCACAATTAAGGTTTTGGAAGTAGAACCTGCCGGATATTACAGATATACAGGTACAATGGAAGACCAGAAGAATATAAGAAGATGGTTCAGTTTATCAACAGAGACAAATAGTACAGGGGATAAGTTTACAGTTCCATACAATATTGTAATAGATCATTGTTCAACTAATGCGTTAATTGGTAAAAATGTTGACATTGCGGCTGAGTATGACCTTATTATTATGGGGGCATATGGAAAAGATAAATTCAATACATCAGATTCTGTAACACCATTTAACAAAGAAATTCTTGGGAATGTGTTCAGCAAGGGTAGCTCATGGATTTCTGGGAAAGGCTCTGATGTAACAGGTGCTACACTTAATGGTAATGATATAACTGACAAAGTATATGATATGCTGTATGATTATGCATTAAGAGGAATGCCTGTTGTATTTGATAAGTGCTTGTATTTTGGGGATACTGATGTAACAGATGACGATACCAATATGTATAAGCTAAGAATGGACGATCTTATAACTAAGATATTAGCTGATAAGGGAACAAACGGAAATCTGACATATACAGATGTTTCAGAACCGGGAGAACAGAAGATTTCTATACGATTAAAGTTTATAAAGAAGCCGGGAGAGATTATTGGTTCTACATATACTAATTATAATGGTAAATTATCTAATCCGGTTGTGTATTCAGTTGATGGTTTAGATGGTACAACCAAGGTTGATGATGTTGATGGTAATATCAAGGTTACATTCAGAGGAAGCGAAGCTTTATCAAGTGGCAATTACAGAATAAAGATATACATTGACAGAAATCAGGATGGCATATTTGCTGATGATGTCCAGAGTGATAAGAAGGAACTTCTGTATTATGATAATACTCAGGGCAGAGGTTCTAATGATGAATATTATGGAAAATTGTATTCAAGCAATGGAACGGGTATATTTGAAACAAGCATATTATTGCCGGCAGCCTCAAGAGGATATTTTGCATGGAAGGTTGAGATTGTTAAGATAGCAGGAACAGATTTTACTTCAGTTGATAAAGTAAAGTATTCTGCTAAATCTGTTAATGAAGGTGGATTTGCCATAAAGGGCAATGAAACAACTGTAAAGGTATTGCAGATAAATGCTGATGATGGAACTCTTAAGCTAGAAGGTGGTTTGTTTGATAAATATTTCAATAAGGCTTCAAATGTTACAGGTCTTAATCTGTCAGTTAATAGAATGAGCTTTGACCAGATTAACAATGTTTCGGATGTTGAAAAAGAATTTAGCAAGTATTCTATGATTGTTCTTGGAATGAATGACAGTTATGGTAAATATGCTAACTTAAATGATAGTGTAATTGATGCTTTACAGAAATATATTAATGCTGGAAATGCCGTGTTATTTACACATGATACAATGTCATATACTGATTCAAACCAGAAGTATGTTAAGACTTATAATAGTCTTACTCCATTTACAAAGGGATTTTTACCTTTAATTGGAATGAAGTATAGTGTTGATGGTGAGGGTAATGTTAATACTAATTTTACAGATGCATTGCATTATAAGCTTGTAGGTAAGAGCGCAGGACATTTCCCATATCTTCATTTAAGTAAAGGTAATTATGAGAATACAGATGGAAAAACTATTAATACTAATAAGATATCAAAGTTAAATGATGGACAGATAACAGAGTTCCCATATGCGATTGCTAATGATGTGGGGGTTGCTACAACACATAGCCAGTATTTTGCGTTAGACCTGGAGAATCATTATGCTAATAATACAGCGGTTTCAAGTCCTACAATATATAATCCGGACGGAAGCATGGCAAGCCAGCCGGTTGTATGGTATACGCTTAATTCAGGAAGCGAAGATAGTAAGGGCTATTATGATTACAATGGTCAGGATGCAATGAGTAACTACTACATTTATTCATTTGGAAATGTTACTTATTCTACAGCTGGTCATAGTGAGATTAGTGGAGAGGCTGAAACACAGTTATTTGTTAATACATTTACAAGATCACTGCTTTCAGGTAATAACAATCCTGAGGTTGAGTATACTGATTATGGCTCAAAATTTGACGCGAACACAACAGATTATAAGAATTATAATAAAACAGAATTTGATAAGCTTGCAAGAACAGAGTTAAGCTTTAAGTTCAGAATAATTGATGGAGATCTTATATCTAACAGTGATTATATTTCTGATGCATTTATGTATATTTATAATGATGATGGTACAAGAACAGATGCAATGTATGATAGCAGCAAGGATATATATCTTGGCAAGATTAATGAGGTAACATTAGCAGATGGTACTAAGACGATATCTTTAACAGGCACATCATCATCGGTTATAGTTGGAAAAGAGTATACGGTTGAGAATTTCTGGGATGTATTGACAGAACTCAATGATACTTTAACAACGAAGATTGATATATCGAATCTCAAGTCACGAATGAAGAGTGGGGAACTTAAGATTGGTATTCTTGCAACCGATAGTAATGATGGAAAAGGTTATGCGATATTGACTATTGATTGTAAGACATTATTTGATTTGGATTAATTATGACACCAGAGGCAGAGAATTGCTTCTGGTGTTTTTTTACTCTTTAAAATACTTATAATTTATTATGTAAATATATGTTGACATATGCTTATTATAATGTTAATATACTTACACATTGATAACGCAGTGCGGTATACAGAGAGGGATAATCCTTTTTAGGAGAGTTTAGAGGATGCATATGGGGAAAGATAATGAGAGGGAACTGGTTGATAAGACTAAGAAAGACACAGTGAGTAAAAGCTTTTGGCGTGATAATGAGCATTTTGCAGATCTTTTCAATGCTGTGCTATTTGGAGGAGAACAGGTTGTTAAGCCGGATAATCTGGAGGAGATGGACACAGATGTGTCAGGAGTTATTATGGCGGATGATTATAAGTTGTCTCTTGGAAGATTCAGGGATGTTGTTAAGAAGAATTTTGATGGAATTGAATTAGTTGTATTGGGACTGGAGATACAGGAACACATTCACTATGGGATGCCGCTTAGAACAATGGTTTATGATTCGCTTGGATATCTTAAGGAATTTGAAGGGGTCAGGAAGTGGAATAAGGATAATGGCGTTAGGGCAGTTGATGCAGATGAGTTCTTATCTGGAATTAAGAAGGATGACAGATTTCATCCGATAATTAATATTATACTTTATTATGGAGAAAAGGAATGGGATGGACCTGTATCATTAAAAGATATGATGGTTGATATGCCAGAACGTTTTGTGGATTTATTTGCAGATTATGAGATTAATCTTGTGCAGATGCTTGATTCCGGGAGGCTTTTGTTTCATAATGAAGATGTAAGAATACTATTTGATGTGGTAAGCAATATTTATAAGAGGAATATAGATTATATATATTCGAAGTATGATGGAACAGAAGTAGACGGTGAATTATTCTGGATGATTGGGAAGATTACATCTGATGAGAATATGCTGGAAATCAGCAGAGAGAAGAAAGGAGAGTCGGTTGTTATGTGCGAAGCGTGGAGAGAGTATTATGATGAAGCCAGACGGGATGGGGCTAAGTCCGCAACAATAGAAGATATAATATTTATGATAAGATATGGAATATCAAAAAAGGATTTATTAAAGAAGTATTCAGAAGAGGATTACAACGAGGCACTTTCTAAGATGACTGCAAAGTAGGGATAAGCCAACCGGATTATTATATTAGTTATATGATTCGGTTGGATATTTTTTATAATGTTTATATATGAATACTTGAATAATGTAATATGTGTAAGTATATATTATCACAATAAAAATATAATAGGAGGTCGTTTATTGTATAGTAGTGTATTGAGTGGTGTTTTACATGGAATTAAGGCACAGATAGTCCGTGTGGAGGTTGATGTTGGTAATGGAATTCCAAGCTTTGATATGAGCGGATTTTTGAGTAATGAGGTTAAGGAAGCAAGGGAGAGGGTAAGGGTAGCTATCCGTAATTCTGGCTATGAATTACCGCCACAAAGAATTGCTGTTAATATATCTCCTGCAGATATAAGAAAATGCGGAACGGGGTTTGATTTACCAATTGCATTGGCTATTTTATCAGCAAATGGATATATAGATGAAGTTAATCTTGATAATATGATGATTTTAGGAGAATTAAGCCTTGATGGAAGCATTAATGGGGTGAGAGGTGTACTTCCGTGTGTGTGTTCTGCAAAAGAAGCAGGAATTGATAAGGTGCTTTTACCAGAAGTTAATATTAATGAGGGGAATATTGTTAAGAAGATTAGTGTAATGACAGCAGCTAATCTTAAGCAGGCTGTGAAATATATTAATGAAGGTATTGCAAGTCATAGAAGTACAACTAATGATGAAAATAATTATAAAGCGGATATGAAAAATCCTGAAATGGACTATTCAGACATTAAGGGACAATTTGCCGCGAAGAGAGCAACTATGATAGCTGTGGCAGGAATGCATAATATTATGTATATGGGACCTCCGGGAAGTGGTAAAACCATGATGGCGAAAAGAATTCCAACAATTATGCCAGAGATGACATTTGATGAAAAGCTGGCTGTTACTAATATATATAGTGTGGCAGGACAGTTAGGAGATAATGGCGGGCTTATGGAAGACAGGCCTTTTCGCGCACCATATCACAATGTTACTAAAGGTGCGTTTTTTGGCGGAGGGATAGTGCCAAGACCGGGAGAGATTACTCTGGCAGGCAAAGGTGTATTATTTCTTGATGAGATGACAGAATTTAAACCTGATATACTTGAAGGACTGCGTCAGCCTCTTGAGGATAAGAATATAACAATCGTAAGAATGAACAGAGCTTATACATATCCTGCAGATTTTATGCTTGTTGGTGCAATGAATCCATGTAAATGTGGCTATTTTCCGGACAGAAACAGATGTAATTGTTCTGAACAGGATATTAAGAGATTTATGGGGAAGATAAGCATGCCGTTATGGGACAGATTTGATATGTGTATAAAGACAGAGGAGATAGGATACAGCGAACTGGGAAATAAAATACATCAAAATGATGGTGAAGAACTTAATTCATTTTCTATGAAAGAACATATAATGAAAGCCAGAACAACACAGCTGGAACGGTTTGAAGGAATGGATATAATGTATAATTCACAAATGAATGGAAGAAATATTAATAAATTCTGCAGGCTTGGAGATGAAGAATCGAAGCTTATAGAAAAAATTTTTGCCAAGAAGAAATTAACTGCAAGAGGCTATCATAAAATTTTAAAAACTGCCCGTACTATTGCAGATATAGAAGGCAATGAATATATTACTACTTCTAATATTAGTGAAGCATTTTATTATAGGGGAATTCCAGAAATAACAGTACACTAGGGGGAACATTGAAAGAAGATTATTATTGGTATTGGGTTAATAATATTGCTGGAATATCTAATATGAAACTGAGAACATTATTTAATACATTTGATACACCAGAACAGATATATAAGGCGTCAGATAAATTGCTTAACAGTGTGTCAGAAATAAAAGAAAAAGATGTGTCAGCAATTATAGAGTCCAGAAATAATGAATATATATACAGAGGTTATAATGATTTAGAAAGAATGAGAATTAAATTCACATATCCCGGAAAGAATGATTATCCAAAGAAATTAATGAATATATATGATTATCCATATATTCTTTATTATAAAGGGAGACTGCCTCAAGCGAATGTTCCTGCTATAGCTATAGTAGGTGCACGTAATTGTACAGAGTATGGGATGACAATTGCAGATATGCTGGCAAAATGTTTTGCAGATATGGGAATTCAGGTTATCAGTGGGATGGCATTAGGAATAGATGCAGCGGCACAGAGAGGAGCTGTTAATAAAGGCGGATACAGTCTTGCGGTTCTTGGATGTGGAGTGGATGTGTGTTATCCAAGAAGTAATATAGATTTATATACACAATTGCAGAATGCAGGTGGGATAATGTCTGAATATCCGCCGGGTACGCCGCCAAGAGCCGGGCAGTTTCCGATGAGGAACAGAATTATAAGTGGCATTGCAGATGCGTTAATTGTGGTTGAGGCAAGACAGAAGAGTGGCTCTCTTATAACTGCGGATCAGGCATTGGAGCAGAACAGAGATGTTTATGTTGTCCCGGGAAGAATAGGTGATTCGTTATCAGAAGGATGTCTGAAACTTATAAAGGAAGGTGCGCAGATGATTACATCACCGATGGATGTATGTGCTACGGAGAGTATTAACAGATATCTTAATAAAAACATAAAACAATGTGATTTCCTGAATGATTTGAATGATGCTGGTATATTTGAAGGCAATTTAAAAAAATCAGGACTTGCAAGCCCTAAAAATATGGTGTATAGTCAAATCAATTTGTTTCCGGTAAGTCTGGAGACAATTGTTAATAATTCTAGGATAAGTCTGGTAGAGGCGGAGGGGATTCTGCTTGAGCTGGAGCTTGATGGGCTTATTGAAGAGGTTTCAAAGAATTATTATATAAGGAAGCATATTTGATTTGGAGGGCTATAGATGCATAAGTATTTGGTTATAGTGGAGTCACCTGCCAAGGTAAAGACTATCAGTAAATTCCTTGGAGCTAATTACAAGGTAATGGCGTCACAGGGACATGTAAGGGATTTGCCTAAGAGCCAGATGGGAGTTGACATTGAACATGATTATGAACCTAAATATATTACGATAAGGGGAAAGGGAGATATTCTTGCTGCTTTAAGAAAAGAAGCGAAGAAAGCTGATAAAGTATATCTCGCAACCGATCCCGACCGCGAGGGAGAAGCTATTTCATGGCATCTTGCAGCGGCACTTAAATTAGAAGATAAAGATATATACAGAATTACATTTAACGAAATCACTAAGAATGCAGTTAAGGCATCATTGAAAGAAGCAAGAAAGATTGATATGAATCTTGTCGATGCGCAGCAGGCGAGAAGAGTATTAGACCGTGTTGTTGGTTATGGAATCAGTCCATTATTATGGGCTAAGATTAAAAGAGGCTTAAGTGCTGGAAGAGTTCAGTCTGTTGCTTTAAGAATGATATGTGACAGAGAGAATGAGATAGATGAATTTATTCCAGAAGAATACTGGTCTATGGAAGCTGTTCTTAATATTAAAGGGGAGAAAAAGCCTTTAATTGCAAAGTTCTATGGCGATGAGAATGGAAAAATTGAAATTAAGAATGGTGCACAGATGCAGGATATTCTTGATGAAGTAAAGAAGAGTGATTTTAGTATTGAAAGCATTAAGAGGGGAGAAAAGGTAAAGAAATCACCACTTCCATTTACTACAAGTACACTTCAGCAGGAAGCAGCTAAAACTCTCAATATGTCTACAAAGCGTACAATGAATATTGCACAGCAGTTATATGAAGGCGTTGATATTAAAGGAAGAGGAACAGTAGGTCTTATTACGTATTTAAGAACAGATTCTACAAGAGTTGCAGATGAGGCTAAGGTATCATCCAGAGAATATATAAGCCAGAATTATGGAGAAAAATATATTCCCGAAGAAGCTAATGCCAAGAAGGATGATAAGAAGATTCAGGATGCACATGAGGCTATCAGACCAACTGATCTTAACTTATCACCGGCAATAGTAAAGGAATCTTTACAGAGAGATCAGTTCAGGCTTTATCAGCTTATCTGGAAAAGATTTGTTGCAAGCCAGATGGCACCGGCTGTATATGAAACGACATCAGTAAAGATTATGGCAGGAAAGTACAGATTCAGCGTAGCAGCTTCTAAGGTTATGTTTGATGGTTTTATGTCTGTATATAAGAATGATGATGACAATGAAGAAAATAATACTCTTGCGAAAGGACTGGACGAGAATTCAGAACTTTCATTGGAAGATGTCAATGGAGTGCAGCATTTTACACAGCCACCTGCACATTTTACAGAAGCATCATTAGTAAAGGCGCTTGAGGAACAGGGAATAGGCAGACCAAGTACTTATGCTCCTACAATATCTACAATTATTGCAAGACATTATGTTATTAAAGAGAATAAGAATCTTTATATTTCAGAGCTTGGAAATGCGGTTAATAATATAATGATAACAGCTTTTCCTACTATTGTAGATGTTAAGTTTACAGCTAATATGGAGTCTCTTCTTGATGGCGTTGCAGAAGGAACCGTGGAATGGAAGGAAATTATAAGAAACTTTTATCCTGATCTTAAAGTTGCAATTGATGAAGCGGAGAAGGAACTTGAACATGTTAAGATAGAAGATGAAGTAACTGATGTTATTTGTGATAAATGTGGCAGAAATATGGTTATTAAGTATGGCCCTCATGGTAAGTTCTTAGGGTGTCCGGGATTTCCTGAATGTCATAATACCAAACCGTATCTTGAAAAGATTGGAGTTCCATGTCCTAAGTGTGGAAAAGATGTTATCATAAAGAAAACAAAGAAGGGAAGAACCTTCTATGGATGTGATGGCTACCCTGATTGTGATTTCGTATCATGGCAGAGACCGTCTGAGAAAAAATGTCCTAAGTGTGGCGGATATATGGTTGAGAAAGGCAATAAAATTGTATGTGCTGATGAGACATGCGGCTATGTAGAGAATAAGAATGACAAGGAACAATAACCGGGTGGTTATTATCAGAAGAAGGATGGGAGATTTACAATGAGTGTTCAGCTTCTTGATAAAACAAGAAAAATCAATAAGCTGCTCCACAATAATCATTCACACAGAGTTGATTTTAATGATATCTGTGATGTGCTTAGTGGAATATTAGAGTCTAATGTTCTGGTTATAAGTCAGAAAGGAAAGATTCTGGGAGCAGGATACTGGAATAATATTGATAGAATAGGCGAACTTATAACAGCGGATGTGGGTGGATTCGTTGACAAGATGTTTAATGAAAGACTGCTTGGAGTATTATCCACAAAGGAGAATGTTAATCTTCTTACACTGGGGTTTACCAGTGGCAGTGAAAGAAAATTTAATGCAATTATTGCACCAGTTGAGATTGCCGGAGAACGGCTGGGAACATTATTTATGTATAAATGTATCAGTGATTATGAAATTGATGATATTATTTTATGTGAATATGGAGCTACTGTTGTAGGACTTGAGATGATGAGTTCTGTATGCAATGAGAATGCAGAAGATGAAAGAAAAAAGAAAATTGTCAAGTCAGCGATTTCTACGCTTTCAGCCTCAGAACTTCAGGCAATAAAGGCTGTTTTTGAAGCTCTTGATGGAACAGAAGGTATTCTTGTAGCAAGCAGGATTGCGGATAATACAGGAATAACAAGATCAGTTATTGTTAATGCACTTAAAAAATTTGACAGTGCAGGTGTTATTTCTACGAAATCATCAGGCATGAAAGGAACAAAAATAAAAGTCCTTAACGAAATTGTGTTTGATGAGATAAAAAAGCTTGATGATTAGGATGTAAAATTGTATAATTGATTCAGCTTAAAGAGTAGGTGTGAAGTGATAAAAGGATGGATCCAATTTATTTGGGTCCTTTTTTGTCAAAATACTTGTAATTTTGACATTATAATTTATAATGTATGTAGTGTTTTTATGTTTTGGTAATAGGCATATTTTGCGTTTTAACACTAAGAAAGGAATAATATATGAGTACAGGTGCTTTTGGTTATGTTAATCTGCTGAAATCAGCAGCAGATGCGAGCTGGACAAGAGAAGAAGTTTTAACTAATAATATTGCTAATGTTGATACACCTAATTATAAGAGACAGGATGTTGAGTTCAGTTCTTTCCTTGCGAATGCATTACAGAGGTCTGGAAAGAGCACCTCATCACTGACACAGAGGGTTAATAATGTTAATTATAATGATTTATCCATAAGAACTTATACTGATAACAGTACACTTTCATATAGAACAGATGGTAATAATGTTGATCTTTCTACAGAGAATGTTGAACTTGCGTCAGAGCAGATTAATTATAATGCGTTAATTGACAGCATGAATAATGAGTTTTCAAGATTTAAGTCTGTGTTAAAATAATTGATGGATTCAGGAGGAAAATCAGCTTATGTCAATGTTTACGGCTTTTAATGTAAGTGCTTCAGGAATGACGGCACAGCAGTTAAGAACAGATGTAATATCAGAGAATATAGCTAATGCAGATACAACAAGAACAAGTGATGGAACACCTTATGTTAGGAAAGCTGTTGTGTTCACTGAAAAAACAATGACAGGTACAGCACTTGGAAAGTCTGCATATGGTTCATATGGAACCGGAGCGTATTCCACATTTTCGGATGCGTTAAGACTTGCCAATGGTGGTGTTGTAGGTAACGGAGTTAAAGTTACATCTGTATATGAAGATACATCAACTGATATGGAAATGGTATATGATCCATCGCATCCAGATGCGGATGAGAATGGCTATGTTACATATCCGAATGTTAATACTGTTCAGGAAATGACTGACCTGATAGATGCGTCGCGTTCATACGAAGCTAATATATCAGCTTTCAACGCAAGCAAGTCAATGGCAACAAAGGGACTTTCAATAGGTTCTTCAACATAAAGTGGATAATAATAACATATTAACTGAAAGAGGAGAATGAATATGGATCTTACTAGTGCGATTGGAACTTTAGGCAGTGATTATGTCAATAAAGTTACATCAGCAATGAAAGATAATGCAACACTTAAAACAACAGGTACAGCAGATTCAGATACTACATTTGATGCAATATATGATTCTGTATCCGGACTGCTTAACAGCACTAATTCTTATGTGCAGAGAGCACAGCAGGCAGAAATTGATTATGCTCTTGGTAACATGACTAATACTCATGAGTTAGGAGTTTATCAGCAGGAAGCTAATATTGCACTGCAATATACAGTTGCAATAAGAGATAAGGCATTGGAGGCCTATAACTCTATTATGAATATGTCAATGTAAATAGGGGTTTTTTATGTTAGATAGATTGAAACAGATTCCAGCGCGACTTCTTGAAATATGGAAGAACTGGACAAGAAATCAGAAAATTATAATTGTAAGTGCGGTGGTTGTATTTATAGCAGCTGTTATCGTTATAGCATATGTTTTATCAAGACCTACATATCAGGAGCTTACCAAATGCGAAGATTACAGTGAGATGAATACAGTTACCACGCTACTTACAGATAATGGATATACATATCAGATAAATAATATGACTGTTAATGTTAAAAAGCAGGATTTAACTAATGCTAAAATGCTCATTGCATCTAATGACATTAAGCCTTCAGGATATTCACTTGATGATGCACTTAACAGTAGTCTTACTACGACGGAAGCTGACAAGAATAAAAAATATGCAAAGTATCTGGAAACAAAATTTGCAACGGATATAGCATCTCTTGATGGAATTAAGAAAGCTTCTGTTACAGTTCATCTTTCAGATGATACTAATTCTTTTTATTCAACGAAAAAAGATACCACTGTTGCTGTTACAGTTGATACAAGTAAGACTGTATCAGATGACGCTGCTGAGAGCATAGCTGTATTTCTTGCAACAGCGGTTGGAAGCAGCACAACTAACGGAATAACAATTATTGATACGACAGGAAAGACTTTATTTAACGGTTCGGATAATTCGGGTTCAGTATCTAACATCTCATATTCCAGCAAGCTTAAGTATAAGTCACAGATTGAGTCTACTGTTGCAGCCGGAGTTAAGAATACCGCTCTTTCAACATCTCTGTTTAATGATGCGACAGTTGCTATTAATCTTGATCTTGACTGGGATACAGTTAATAAGATTGCAACTGAATATACAGCCCAGGAGGGAAGAGAAGAAGGCTTATACGATACTTCATATGAACTTGAATCGACAGGAAACAATGGAGCGGGTGGAACACCTGGAACTACAAGTAATGGCGAGGGTGGAACGACATACGATCTTACAGATGGAACATCAAGTTCTTCTACATATACTGTAAAACAGTATCAGTATCTTCCTAACCAGCTGGTTACTACAACTAATACTGAACCAGGAAAAATAGTATATGATACATCTACTATGTCCGTTACTCTTATTAAGAATGTTGTATATAACGAAGATGATTGCAAAAAGCTTGGATATCTCGATAACATGACATGGGATGAATTCAAGGCGCAGAACGCTGATCCTGTTCAGGTACAGGTTAATGCTGACTGGATGAATATGCTTTCTAATGCAACCGGAATATCAACTAACAACATAACAGTGCTTGCATATAATGTTCCATATTTTTATGATGCTGCTAAGACAAGTGTGTTAAGCAGAGCATCATTCTGGATACAGATTGCACTTGCAGTTGCAATTCTCGGTATACTTGTATTCATAGTTTTAAGAAGTGCAAGGCCTCTTACTGTAGAAGAAAAGGAGCCAGAGCTTTCTGTAGAAGAAATGCTTGCTTCAACTAAAGAGAATCAGCCTACTGTTGATGAAATTGACCTTCAGGAGAAATCTGAGACAAGAAAGGCTATTGAAAAATTTGTTGATGAGAACCCGGAAGCAGTTGCATTGCTGCTTAGAAACTGGCTTAATGATGACTGGTGATAATTACTGGGGATAATTGAAAAAGATTAATACATATGATTGGAGATGATACATATGCCAAAGCCAACTGCAAGTAGTGAGAGAGAAATGGATGGTGTGGAAAAAGCTGCAACATTACTTATTGCACTTGGACCTGAGAAATCAGCTCAGATTTTTAAACATTTAAAAGAAGAAGAAATTGAACAATTGACACTTGAAATAGCTAATACAAGCAGTGTGTCACCTCAGACAAAAGAGAAGGTACTTAATGAGTTTTATGAAATATGTCTTGCACAGCAGTATATTGCAGAAGGTGGTATTTCGTATGCTAAAGAACTTCTTGAGAAAGCTCTTGGCGAGGACAAGGCGAGAGATGTTATTGGAAAACTTACGGCAAGTCTTCAGGTTCGTCCTTTCGAATTTATCAGAAAGACAGACTCTACTCAGTTACTTAACTTTATTCAGGATGAACATCCTCAGACTATTGCTTTGATACTTTCTTATCTTCCGGCATCACAGGCATCTAATGTTGTATCATCACTTCCACCAGAGAAGCAGGCAGATGTTGCGAAGAGAATTGCTATGATGGACAGGACATCGCCAGATGTTATTAAGCAGGTAGAGAAAGTGCTTGAAAGAAAACTCGCTTCTCTTGTGAATCAGGATTACACTATTGTTGGTGGTGTTGATGCAATTGTTGAAATACTTAATTCTGTTGACAGAGGAACAGAAAAGCATATTATGGAAACTCTTGAAGTTGAAGAACCAGAGCTTGCAGATGAAATCCGTAAGAAAATGTTTGTATTTGAAGATATTCTTTCTCTTGATAACAGAGCTATTCAGAGAGTTCTCAGAGATGTTGACAATCATGACCTTGCTCTTGCACTTAAGGGAGCAACGGAAGAAGTGCAGAATGTTATTCTTAATAACCTTTCAACACGTCTTGCTTCTATGATAAAGGAGGATATGGAATATATGGGTCCTGTCCGTATGAAAGATGTTGAAGATGCACAGCAGAAGATTGTTAATATTATCAGAAAGCTTGAAGATTCAGCAGAAATTGTAATATCACGAGGCGGAGGTGACGAGATAATTGTCTAATCTGTTAAAAAAAGACACTATAATTAATAATGATGAGAGAGTTATTGATTATAATGAGCTTATCAGGAAAAAGATGCAGTCTATAATGAAGTCCAGAAATAATGAAATGGATGCAGATGGTTTTATTAGTGGTCTGCATGCTGATATTGTAGAAGAACTTATATCGGATGATAATACAGCAGATGCACGTACAGATGATTCATCAGAGGGAGAACATCAGGCTGCCGCATCATTGGAAAATATTAATGCAGAAGCTGAAAAAATAATAGAAGATGCAAGACTTCAGGCTGAACAGATAATAGCAGATGCCAATAAAAATGCGGCTGCTGCATTTGAAGAGGCTAAACAGAATGGCTACTATGAGGGTAATGCGGCTGCACAGGAAGAGGCAGACAAAAAGCAGGAACAGCTTGAAGCAGAATATAATAACAGGAAGAAAGAGCTGGAGCAGGAATATAATGATCTTAAAGAAAAGGTAGAGCCACAGCTTGTTGAAGTTATTACTGATGTGTTCAGGAAAGTAACGGGAGTTGTTGCAGAAGATAATCAGCAGATTATTTTGCATCTTATCAATGATGTTATGCATAATGCTGATGGAAGCAGGGATTATGTAATAAAAGTATCTCCTGAAGATTATAAGTTCCTGGTTAATAATCAGGGAAAGATATATTGTGCTATGTCAAGAGAGGTTAATATTGATATAGTTGAGGATACCGGACTTGAAAGAAATCAGTGCATGATAGAAACAAATACTGGAATATTTAATTGCAGTCTGGATATTGAACTTAACAATCTTATAAAAAATATAAAGCTGTTAAGCTGTGTGTAGTGACTGAGATTATATATTATTTGATATAAGGAGGATGAAATGCTGGCAATTAATAAAAATAAATATTTATCATTGACAGAAAAATCCTTCTATAAAAAGTTGGGAAAAGTAACTAAGATTGTAGGACTTACTATAGAATCTGTCGGACCAGATGCAAAACTTAATGACTTATGCAGGATTTATTCTGCAGATAACAGTCAGGAATTATATGCGGAGGTTGTAGGATTCAATGATTCAAATGTATTGCTGATGCCGTTTGATGTTGTAGATGGAATCGGCCCGGGATGTGTAGTTGAAAATATGGAAAAACCACTGACAGTTAAGGTTGGGGATGGAATATTGGGACATACACTGGACGGACTTGGTAATCCTACAGATGGATCAGAACTTGAGTTGTCAGATGAGTATCCTGTTGAAGCTGCTCCACCTGATCCTATGGACAGGGAGATAATAAGCCAGGTCCTTCCATTGGGAGTTAAGGCGGTAGATGGACTGCTTACAGTTGGAAAAGGACAGAGAATTGGTATATTTGCAGGAAGTGGTGTAGGAAAGAGTACGCTTCTTGGTATGTTTGCAAGAAATACGAAAGCTGATATTAATGTTATTGCTCTTATAGGAGAGCGTGGCAGAGAGGTCAGGGAATTCGTGGAAAGAGATCTGGGACCAGAAGGAATGGCAAGGAGTGTTCTGGTTGTTGCTACTTCAGACAAGCCGGCACTTATAAGAAATAAGGCGGCAAAGACAGCAACGGCTATTGCAGAATATTTCAGGGATCAGGGCAAAGATGTACTTCTGATGATGGATTCACTTACAAGATTTTCCATGGCGCAAAGAGAAATCGGGCTTGCTTCAGGAGAACCTCCGGTTACAAGAGGATATCCGCCAAGCGTATATAGTGAAATGCCTAAGCTGCTTGAGAGAGCGGGAATGTCAGATAAGGGCTCAATAACAGGATTGTATACCGTTCTTGTTGATGGTGATGATTTTAATGAGCCTATAACTGATACAGCCAGAAGTATTCTGGATGGACATATTGTATTGTCACGAAAGCTGGGACAAAAAAATCACTATCCTGCTATTGATGTGTTACAAAGCATATCAAGATGTATGAGTCAGATTGTTGATAAGCAGCATAAACAGATGGCGGGACGAATGAAGAATGTTATGGCAACTTATAATGAGGCGGAAGATCTTATTAATATTGGCGCTTATAAGAGTGGTTCCAATAAAAATATAGATTATGCCATTTATAAGATTGATACTGTTAATAAATTTCTTATGCAGCAGACTGATGAAAAATTTGATTATGATGATGAAATATCACAGTTATCAGATATATTTGCAGATTATGAAGCATTTGAAAATGGAACTCTTCAGCTTAAGAGGTAACGGAGGCATGAATGGCTAAATTTTTGTACAGTATGCAGAATGTCCTTAATATTAAAGAACGACTGGAGACGCAGGCTAAAACAGAATTTGCAGAAATGAATAACCGTTTATCAATAGAACAGGATACAATGCGGCGTCTTGTTAAGAGAATGAATATGTATGAGCAGCTTGCAAAGGATTCTGCAACACAAAGCATTGATATTGCCGAAATGCGAAGATGCAATGAGGCTATTAAGATAATAAAAAACCAGATAACACAGCAGGCTGTAAGAATAAGGATTGCGGAAAGAAATGTTGATAATGCAATGAAAAAACTTACAGAGGCTGTTCAGGACAGAAAAATTCATGAGAAGCTGAAGGAAAAGGCATTTGACGAGTTTAAGCTTGAGTTAAATGCACAGGAAGTGAAAGAGATAGATGAGACAGTAAGTTTTAACTATAATAACAAAGATGAGTAATTGTTGTTTGGAGAAAGAGTATTATGGCTAAGAAAAAAGATGTTAATGTTGATGAACTTGATGAAGATTCAGGGAAGAGTGGCAAGCTTGTAAGCGTACTTGTTGCAATTCTTATAATTATAATATGGCTTGTTATATTTGCACTGCTTATCAAAATGAATGTTGGCGGTGTTGGAAGTATGTTAAGACCGTATCTTAAGAATGTTCCTGTTATCAGTAAGATTCTGCCGGATCCTACTGATGAAGAGATTAAGGAAGAAACCGGTAACCAGTACAAGAATCTTTCTGAAGCGATAGACAGAATAAAGGAGCTGGAAGCAGAGCTTAAACAGTATACTGATTCTGACAATGCTTCATCGGAGACTATTGCAGAGCTGCAGGCAGAAATAGCACGCCTTAAGGTGTTTGAAGATAATGCACAGTATTATCAGGAGTTAAAGGATAAGTTCGACAGGGAGGTTGTATATACTGATAATGCTCCGGATATATCTAATTATAAAACATGGTATGAAAGCATTGATGCTGAAAATGCTGCCAAGCTATATGAACAGGTTATAAAAGATCTTGAATATTCGAAGAAGGTTAAAGAGTGGGCAGAGACATATTCGAAGATGGATGCAGCGAATGCGGCAGCAATTTTAGAGGAAATGACCGGAGATACAAATCTGGTATCAGATATTCTTTTGAGTATGACATCTAAGCAGAGAGCTGCTATTCTTGCCGAGATGGATCCTGTATATGCGGCAAAGCTTACTGTAATTATGTATCCTGGCAAAGGTTAAGTTTTGAGGGATATGTTCCGATACACATAGAGGATTAGGAGTATTCTGATCTAATATGCAGGAAAGGAGGAAAAATAATGGTAAGTTCAGCTATTTCGGGAATTTCACAGAAAAGTGTGAGTGCAGTTGGTTCTATATCGGGCAGACAGAATTCACAGGATTCTTATGGAACGGATTTTTCTAAGGTTATGAGTGCATCATTGCAGAATGCAGGTCAGGGGAAAAAGGATTCTTCTGGAGTATCAGGCAATAGTGTGACAGAAACTACAGCTGCCAAGCAGAATAATAATGTTGCCAAGCAGGATAATAATGTTGCCAAGCAGGATAAAATAACTACTGAAAATAAATCTGATGCTGTGAAAGCTTCTAATGAAGGTAAGCTTAAAGAAGATATATCAAAGGCGGTTTCTGATATTAAGGATAAGATTAAAGAAGCTATGGATGTTTCTGATGAAGATATCGAAAATGCAATGGGGCAGTTAGGAATTGGTATTGCTGATCTGCTTAATCCACAGATAGTTACAGACCTTGTGGTTACATTAAGTGGTAACAGCGATTCATTAGAATTTCTTACAGATGCTTCAGCAGTTGCTGCTCTTGAAGATATTCTGAATGCTGTTAAAGAGATTACACAGAATCTTACAGAAACTTATAATGTTGACATTACATCTGTTAAAGATATTGTCAAAGATTTGGATATGACTTCTGATAAGAATACTGTTGACTATCAGGATGACAGGAAGAGTGATAATAATCTGACTGCAGATACTGCGGAAAGCATAACTGATGTGATTGCAGAAAAGACTGCAGTTAAAGGTGATAATGCAGCTACGGATGAAAAAAAGAATGATTCTGATACACATTTGCAGGATAAGAGCAATGGCAGTATCGAAAGAATAGCATCTGATATGACGCAGAGTATTCAGAAGGCTTTTGGTGAAGTTGTGAGTGAGACATCCGGAGTTAATGAGGTTGATATTGTAAGACAGGTTGTTGAACAGATTAAGGTTACAGCAACTCAACAGCTTTCAAGCATTGAAGTTATGCTTAATCCGGAGAATCTTGGAAAAGTGCATGTTGCAGTTACTGCAAAAGAGGGAATTGTTACAGCACAGCTTACGGCACAGAATGAGCAGGTTAAGGCTGCACTTGAAAATCAGTTGACAGCACTTAAGGAACAGTTTAACAATCAGGGCATCAAGGTAGAAGCAGTTGAGATTACAGTACAGAGTCATGGCTTTGAATCTGAACAGAATCTTGAAGGCAACAATTCTAATCAGGCACAGCAGGAAAAGAAATCTCACAGAAAAATTGATTTAAGCAGTCTTGAGGAACTTGATGAATCTGATATGACTTCAGAGGAAATAAGGGCTAAGGATGCTATTGTTAATGGCAACAGCAGTGTTGAATATTCAGCATAATTATAATAAGAAAGGAGAATATGGATGGCTAGTACGATAGGTGCATGGTCTTATGTTAAGAACGATGGTTCATTGTCTACAAAGGATGATGTTAATACTAATATAAGTTCAACAGGTAAGAATAATAGTTCGGGCAATAAGACAACTCTGGATGTTAATGAGTTTTTACAACTTATGGTTGCTGAAATGCAGAATCAGGATCCACTCGAACCAACAGATAATTCAGACTATATGGCTCAGCTTGCTACATTTACACAGGTAGAGGCAACCAAAGAAATGAATACCAATACTTTGCAGGGAATGGCGTCTGATCTTGTTGGAAAACAGGTTATTATGACAACCAATCAGAATAGTGATGGATTCATCGGAGGAACAGTAGATTACTGGGAATCTATTAATGGAACTGTATATCTTGGAATTGGCGGAAAGCTTTATGATATATCAGATCTTGATACAGTTATGGATAAGTCATACTATGATAAATGGAGTGGAAAGACAGATACAAAGACAGATACAAAGACAGATACAAAGACAGATGCAGATAGTAAAACTGATACAGGTAATACTAAGACAGAGGAGTAACCGTTATGATGAATAATATGATTAATGGAAACATTACTTCTATTGAACAAATGACTGATTATATTGGCAGGAATGATTCCTTAAACAATGTAAGCAAGACTTATGAGGGAAAAACATTTGCTGATATATATAAACAGAAACGTTCAATTGAAGAGGTTATTTCTGATAGTGATATTGATGCATCAAAGAAATTGAAATTCTCAAAGCATGCAGGCGAAAGGCTGAATGAAAGAGATATTCAGTTATCGGATGAACAGATGACAAGGCTTGAGGAAGGAACCGAAAAAGCAATTTCGAAAGGAATCAAAGAATCTCTCGTTATAATTGATGATCTTTCTTTTATAGTTAATACAAAGAACAGGACCGTTATTACAGCGATGGATCAGAATAACAACAATGATAATATCTACACTAATATTGATGGAGCGGTTATTATATAGCTGGACCGAAAGGAAGCGGATGTTCCTGACTGCTTGATGGAACGAAGCTCCTCAATATGGTGTCATCAGGATATTACATATGGGCAAATATGGAGGAACAATATTATGATGAGATCAATGTACTCTGCTGTGTCAGGTCTTAAGGCACATCAGACGAGAATGGATGTTATTGGTAACAATATCGCCAATGTTAATACTGTGGCATTTAAGTCGCAGTCTATGACTTTTTCAGAGGTTTTTTATCAGACAACACAGACCGCTTCAGGACCTAATGCTGAATCAGGTAAGGGTGGTACTAATGCAAAACAGATCGGACTTGGTTCATCTGTAGGTTCTATATCAACATCAATCTCAACAGAGGGTGCATCTGAGAGAACTGATAATGCATTTGATTTAAAGATAGGCGGAAGTGCTTTCTTTATTGTAAATAGTGCAGGCAATACTTTCTTTACAAGAGCTGGTAATTTTAAGGTTGATGAATCAGGCGCTCTTGTAACATCAGCTGGTGCTAATGTTATGGGATGGCAGGTAGATGAGACAGGTAAGGCTGTTAAGGATGTTGTTTCAAAACTTTATGTGAACAGTCCGGAATTTGCGTATACATCTCCTCAAAGGACATCTGCTGTTAATTTTACTGGTAATATTAATGCAAGTTCTAAGGATACTATTACAACAACTCTTAATTTTTATGATAGTCTTGGCAATTCTTTCCAGGCTACTGTTAATTTGGATTATGCTGGTGTACAGGGAGATAATACACAGTACACTATGACATGTGTAGGGGTTTCTAAGAATGGCAATCCTACAGATCTTACATTTACAGCATCCGGACCATTATCATTTAATACACTTACAGGTCTTGCAGATCAGTCTAATGCTAATATACAGCTTACATTTTCTAATGATGCGACTTTGGCACAGACTAACGAAAATATTGATATCAGAACTATTGGAGAGAGCGAGACAAGCCCTGTACTTACACTTAGCGGTTCAGGACTTACAATGTATGCTGATAAGACATCAATTAAGGGTAATCTTGGAATAGATGAGGTTGGAAAAGGTAAGGCTGTCGGTAAAATGACATCAGTTGGCATTGATAATTCTGGATATATTGTTGCCAGCTACAGCAATGGAGATACTAAGAATATAGGTCAGATAGCAGTTGCTACTTTCTCTAACCCGGAAGGTCTGCAGAAAGAAGGAGAAAATCTTTACTCTGCAACACTTAATTCAGGTTCATTTGATGGTATTGGTGAAGATGTTACAACATCAGACGGCAGTATTTCATCAGGCGTACTTGAAATGTCAAATGTTGACCTTTCATCAGAATTTACTAATATGATTACAACTCAGAGAGGATATCAGGCTAATTCGAGAATTATAACTGTTTCAGACACACTGTTAGAGGAACTTATTAATCTTAAGAGATAATTTTTAAGTATAAATGCCCCGGAATTAGATGATTTCGGGGCGTTTTTGTCTGTTTTTTCAAAGTATAACTTGCATTAATCGGTATGAAGTGCTTTAATATATTTAGTTGATTTTAACGGGGGTACTATACCTTATCTTGTATCGGAGGTATTATGATTGAAGTAACGAGACTTAATGGGAAGGATTTTGTTCTTAACGCAGAATTAATTGAAGTTATGGAGGAAACTCCGGATACTGTTATTACTCTTACAACAGGACATAAGTATGTCGTTAAAGAAAGTCTTGATGAAATACTTGACAAGATATTTACATATAAAAAGAATATAATCGGCAATATACATGTCGTTAAGACAGAAGCTGAATGATAATATATAAAACATAAGAATTTTGGAAGGGGCAATTATGGATTTAGCTACACTATTGGGAATAATTATTGGCTTTGGCATGGTTGTACTGGGAATTATAACGAGTACGACCAATCCTACACTGAAAGGAATTATGGATACTTTTGTTGATATCCCGTCGATAGCGGTTACTATTGGTGGTTCTTTGGCGGGTATGCTGACATCGTATACATTTAAGACATTTATCGGACATCTTAAGGGATTCAGCATTGCAATGAAAGATCCTAAGCTTGATAATGGACAGGTAATATCTAAGATTATTGAGCTTTCTAATACAGCCAGAAAAGAAGGCCTTCTGGCACTTGAAGAGGTTGCTCAGGGACTTGACGATGAGTTTATGAAGAAGGGAATTCTTCTTATAGTTGATGGTACTGAGCCTGAACTGGTAAGAGGTATTCTTGAAACAGAACTGGTTAATCTGGATACAAGACATAAGAGTACAATTGGTTTCTTTGATAACTGGGCGGCACTTGCTCCTGCATGGGGAATGATTGGTACACTTTTAGGACTTGTTAATATGTTAAAGAACTTATCTGATTCAGCGTCAATCGGACCTAATATGGCGGTAGCACTTCTTACTACGCTTTATGGTTCGTTGATTGCTAACTGGCTCTGTGTTCCTATATCTAATAAGCTTAAGCTACAGAATAATGATGAGTATCAGCTTAGAGAGATTATTATTGAGGGGCTTCTTTCTATTCAGGCAGGAGAGAATCCAAGAGTTATAGAGGAAAAGCTTAAGTCATTCCTTTCACCATCTGCCAGAACAGCGTTATCTGAGCAAGGAGGAGGTGAAGGCTGATGGCAAAACAGCGTACAGAGGATGCACCACCAGCGGCTCTCTGGAAAGATACATTTTCAGATCTTATGAACCTGCTTTTGTGTTTCTTCGTTTTATTGTTTGCAATGTCAACAGTTGATTCGCAGAAGTTTGAAGAGATTGCAGCTTCACTTTCATCAAGCTTTAGTGTTCTTCCACAGGGTGGTTCAGCCTTATCTAAGGAAGGTATTCTTGTAAGTAGTGGTGCAAGCCAGCTTAATGATTTAAGCACTTTTTATAATAATATGGGACTGAATAATGATGGTAATATGTCACAGGATATTCAGAATGCCTATGATGAAATTGAGAAAGAAGGTCTTGAACAGTCAGAAAGTATGGCTCAAGAGATTAAAGATAAGCTTACTGCAAGCGGTGTGGCAGACCAGATAGAAGTTACAGCATACAGCAAGTATGTTATGCTTAATGTTAATGGTGGAATTTTATTTGATTCCGGTAAAGCTGAATTAACACCACAGGCACTTACATTGCTTGATAAAGTGGCAGATGCACTTATAGAGTATGATGATAATGTAATTACTATAGAAGGTCATACGGATAATGTGCCAATTAATACATCGCGTTATCCTAATAATATGATGCTTTCTTTATACAGAGCATATAGTGTTTTTGATTTCTTTGTTTCTGACAAGGGCTTTTCAGATAAAACAATGTCATCTTCCGGCAGAGGAGATGCAGTTCCTATTGCAGACAATGGAACTCCGGAAGGCAGAGCGCAGAACAGAAGAGTTGAAATAAAAGTGTATAATGCAATTAACAGTTAACAGGAGGATAACTCATGAAAAAGAGTATGCTTAATGTGATAACACTTGCACTTGTATTGGTTAATCTTATACTTACGGTGTTGCTCACATTTTCACTTGTATCTACTAATAAAAAGACGAATTCCTTAATTACCAAGGTCGCTCAAATTATTGACCTTGATGCGGGTGGAGGACTTACTAATAATACATCCGGAAGTGGAAGCACTGGCATAGAAAATATTAAATATGTTGATGTTAAGAATAACGACAGTACAGATATTATTGTTTCGTTTGTTGATAATGGAAAAACAAGATATGCTGTTCTTACTGTATCTTTAGGACTTAATTCTAAGGCTAAGGATTATAGTACAGTATCGACTTCAATCGATAACGGTATGAAAGTAATTGTTAATAAGGTTACTAATGAAGCTAATAAGTATACATACAGTACTATTAGTGCGAATAAGACTGCTATAGAGACTAATCTTCTAAAAGAAATGCAGGAATTATTTAAGACAGAGACGATTCAATCGGTTCTTGTTAATATGGTTATTCAGTAATGATGATATATACAATAATTATTAAAGGAGGTGAGGAAGATGGGAGAGGTTCTTTCACAGAGTGAAATTGATAACCTCTTGAAAGCTCTCAGCAGCGGAGAATTAGATGTTGATGAAATGAAGAATACAGAAGAAAAGCAGGTCAAGAATTATGATTTTGCAAGACCTTCTAAGTTTTCTAAAGAACATTTAAGAACTCTTGAGATTATATTTGAACATTTTGGCAGACTTCTGGCAACGAATCTTCCTGCTTACCTCAGAAAATCGGTGAGTGTTGATGTCGTTAACTCAGAAGTTGTTATATATTCAGAATTTTCTAATGCACTTTCTAATCCTGTATTGCTTGGAGTTGTAGGAATGCAGCCGTTGTCAGGCAATATAATTATGGAAATGGCTTCAAATCTTGGATTTGCCATTGTTGACAGATTGCTTGGTGGTGCAGGTAATTCGCTTGATAAAGAAAGAGATTTTTCAGAAATAGAGCTTTCTATACTGGAAAGAATATTTACAGTCTGCGTTAATCTTATGCAGGAACCATGGGAGAATGTAGTTAAGGTTAATCCAAGACTGGAAAGAATTGAAACTAATTCACAATTTGCCCAGATTATTTCTCCGAGTGAGACAATTGCGATTGTAACCATTAATTTAAAGATTGGTGATGTTGAGGGACTTGTGAACATATGTCTGCCATTTGCTACATTAGAGCCGGTAATGGATAAGCTGAATACCAAATACTGGTTTTCTAATATGCAGGAGAAAGATACTAATACATATGAAGATGCAATTGAGACTGTTATTGATAAGGCAATGATTCCGGTAAAGGCAGTGCTGGGAACATCTAAAATCAGTGTTTCAGACTTTGCGAATCTTCAGATTGGCGATATAATAAGGATTGATAAAAAAGTCGATCAGGAACTGGAAGTGTTTGTTGGAAATATTAAAAAGTTTAAGGCTCTTCCGGGATATTACGAAGATAAATATGCAGTAAGAGTTACAGAAGTAATTAGAAAGGAGAGTGAATAAGAATGGATGGAATGTTATCCCAGGACGAGATAAATGCACTTCTTAGTGGAATGGGGTCAGGAGGAGATGATGCTGAATCAACAGGTACAGCTACTGTGACTGACACACCGGATAACAACTCAGCAGAAGACAGTTTTACTCTTACAGAATCAGAAAAAGATGCTGTTGGAGAAATATCTAATATAAGCATGGGAACAGCAGCTACAACACTTAGTTCGCTTCTTTCTCAGAAAGTTAATATTACAACTCCAAAGGTTGAGGTTGCAACATGGGATGATTTATCAAGGGAATATGACAGACCATGTGTTATGATGCAGATTTCATATAAAGAAGGTCTTGCTGGAAATAATGTACTTATTCTTAAGGAAAATGATGTTAAGATTATTACAGATCTTATGATGGGAGGCACAGGAACTGCTAATCCGGATGAACCGCTTTCAGAGTTACATCTGAGTGCAATAGGTGAAGCAATGAATCAGATGATGGGTTCTGCAGCAACATCTATGTCGTCAATGTTTAACAGAAAGATAGATATTAGTCCTCCAGTTGCAAATCTTGTTGAAACTTATAATGAGTTAGATGAGGGAATGCCTGCATTTCTTAATAAACCTTTCGTTAAGGTAGCATTTAAAATGCAGATTGGCGACCTTATTGATAGTGAGATTATGCAGTTATATCCTAAAGAGTTTGCACAGGAATTATTGAATATGTTTACGCCATCATCTGATGACAGCAGCAATTCGCAGCCACAGCCAGAACCACAGCCGGCGTCGCAGGCACCGGTACAACAACCAGCACCACAGGCCCAGCCGGTACAACAACCAGCACCACAGGCCCAGCCGGTACAACAGCCTGACATGAATATGCAGCAGGCAGGTATGATGGGACAGGCAGTGCCACAACAGGGAATGGCTATGCAGCAGGGAATGCCAATGCAGGGTATGCCGTATGGATATGGAATGCCAATGCAGGGTATGATGGGACAGCCAATGCCAATGCAAGGCTATGCACAGCCACAGGATGTCAATGTTGCTCCGGCAGCATTTCAGCCATTTGCTACAGATGTCAATCCAATTTCACAGAAAGAAAACATCGAACTTATAAAGGATGTTCCACTTGAGGTAACTGTAGAACTTGGAAGAACAACAAAGTCAATCAAGGATATTCTTGAATTTGCGCCAGGAACAATTGTTGAGCTTAATAAGATTGCAGGAGAATCTGTGGATGTTCTTGTTAATGGCAAGTATGTAGCTAAAGGCGAAGTGGTTGTTATTGAGGAGAGCTTTGGTGTTCGTATAACTGAAATTATCAAATAAATTATTACAACTTTCTAAAATTTGTAAAAAACAGTAGGAAAATTGTGATTTTTGTTGTATAATGCATTAGAATGAATTTGGTGAAAAATTTGTTTTTTCGGATAGGAGAAATTTATGGCAAAAAATATTTTGATTTGTGATGATGCTGCATTCATGAGAATGATGATTAAGGATATTCTCACAAAGAACGGATACAATGTTGCAGGTGAAGCAGAGAATGGTGCTAAGGCGGTAGAGAAATACGCTGAATTAAAGCCAGATCTTGTACTTATGGATATAACAATGCCAGAGATGGATGGTATTGAGGCACTTAAGAAGATTAAGGCATCAGATCCTTCGGCATCAGTTATTATGTGTTCTGCAATGGGACAGCAGGCTATGGTTATCGAGTCTATACAGTCAGGTGCTAAAGATTTTATTGTTAAGCCATTTCAGGCTGACCGTGTTATTGAGGCTGTTCAGAAGGTTGTTGGATAATAATGTTTGTTTTAGCAGGATTGAATAGTAGATGGGAAGCGTTTGCACAGTTGCTTACGCTTCTCGTTATTTTTATATTTGTATTAGCGCTTACATATTTTGTTACAAGATGGGCTGGCAGTATGCAGAAGAATAAAATGGCAGGCAGTAACATCCAGATACTTGAGACTATGAGAGTGACTAATTCAAAGTATATCCAGATTATCAAGATTGGCAGCAAATGTTTTGCTGTTGCAGTCTGTAAGGATACTATGACCTTCTTATGCGAGGTTAATGAGGATGAACTGGCATATTCGTCAGATTCAAGAGTAATCAATACCGAAGGTTTCAAGACAATACTAGAGAAGTTTAAGAAAGACAAACCGGATAATTAGTTAGGCAGGGACAGATAGTTTATGTTACGGTGGATTAGAAAGCACAAAAAGGCATTAGTTGGAATATCATCAGGCGTTGGAGTATTTTTAGCAGTTGTTACAATGCTTACATATAGGGTAATGGCGGCAGATACAGATACTGCTTCGGGAAACAGCTTGATCAATATCGGTATATCTGCAGGCGATGGTAATGATATGGCTAGTGTTTTACAGATGCTTCTGGTACTTACGGTTATTTCACTGGCTCCATCGATTCTTATTATGCTTACATCGTTTACGAGGATTGTTATAGTTCTGCATTTTACAAGAGCAGCTATAGGAACGCAGACGGTACCGCCTAATCAGGTTATCATAGGTCTGTCTTTATTTTTGACTTTTTTTGTTATGTCACCTACATTTACAGAAATTTATGACAGTGCTTTAAAGCCGCTATCTAATAATGAGATATCGGTAGAGGAAGCGTATGAAACAGGCGTTAAGCCGCTAAAAACATTTATGCTGAAGCAGACATCTACCAAGGATCTTGATACTTTTTTTAAGATTGCTGGATATGAGGAAGGATCTGTTACATCTGAAGATGATATTTCTATGACAGTACTTGTGCCGTCATTTATTATAAGTGAATTGAGAATAGCATTTATTATAGGATTCCTTATTTATATACCATTTATTATTATTGATATGGTTGTATCTTCAACTCTTATGTCAATGGGTATGATGATGCTTCCACCTACTACGATTTCTGCACCATTTAAGATTCTGCTTTTTGTTATGGCAGATGGATGGAATCTTATAATTGGAAATCTTATAACTACATTTAAGTAAGACAGGGGGAGAATGACATGGATGCTGGACAGGTTGTAACAATTGCAAGGCAGACAATATGGGTTATAGTCAAGACATCTGTACCTATTTTGCTTGTTTCTATGATAGTGGGACTTATAATAAGTCTTTTTCAGACTCTTACTTCAATCCAGGAACAGACACTTACATTTGTTCCTAAACTTCTTGCTATTATGATTGCGCTTATGCTTATGGGAAACTGGATTCTTAATGAAATAGTTTCTTTTATGCAGATGCTTTGGGGAAGTTTTGGTCAATATGTTTGATGGCAGGTATAGGGTGTTATGAATTTTACTTTTGCTTTAGCACAATTTGAACTATTTGTTTTGATATTAATAAGGCTGGCATCTTTTGTATTTGCTGCGCCTTTTTTTAATATGGCAAATGTACCTAACAGGGTTAAGATTGGGTTTTCATTTTGCCTTACAATTATGGTATATTCGCTATTTCCTGATATGTCAGTTGAATATAATGGAATGATTGAGTATGCAATTATTGTTGTTGAGGAAATTATAGTAGGAATTCTTCTTGGCGCAGTATCATCATTCTGTGTCCAGATTATTATGTTTGCTGGTAAGATAATAGATATGGATATAGGTATTTCAATGGCGCAGCTTTATGATCCGACAACCAGAATGCAGGTTGGAATTATGGGAAATTTTTATTATTACATGATGATGCTTCTGCTTATTATTTCTGGAATGCATCAATATCTTGTTTCAGCTATAGTTGAGACATACAGAGTTATTCCTATTGGTGGAGTAAAATTTGGAGCTGGTATTTATACTGGCATAATCGGGTTTGTGTCTGATTTTTTTGTTATTGGATTCAGAATAGCATTGCCCGTTTTTGCTGCTATACTTATGCTTAACTGTGTCCTTGCTATTCTTGCAAAGGTTTCACCGCAGATGAATATGTTCGTTGTTGGTATGCAGCTTAAGATTTTTGTTGGTATATTTGTTATTCTATTTACGATTTCAATGCTTCCATCAGTTTCTAATTTTATTTTGGATGAAATTGAAAAAATGTTTGCGATATTAGTAAGGGGTATGAGTTAGTGCAGGATACATTACTTTATATGAATCTCCAGTTGTTTGCTAAAGACGGACCGGGCGGAGAAAAAACTGAGCCGGCAACCAGTAAGAAGCTGGATGATGTAAGAAAAGAAGGACAGGTTGCAAAGAGCAAAGAGCTTATAACTGCTGTGTCTCTTATGGCATTATTTATAATCATTAAAATATATGTTGGTAATATTGGTACTAAACTGATAGACTCATTTAAGACGATATATGGACTTATGGGAAAGGTTATTGATGACAGTTCTAAAGGAGTGACTGTTAATATGGCTGCAAGTATTGCGAGTCAGGCATTTACCATTATTTTAAATGCGGTTATACCCATTCTTATTATTGCAGTTATTATTGCCATTCTTGGAAATGCATTACAGCAGAGATGGATGGTTACGGCAAAGCCTTTAGCACCTAAGGCCAGTAAAATTAATCCGCTGAATGGATTTAAGAGACTTTTTTCTGTAAGACAGCTTTTTGAACTTTTAAAAGCTATAGCAATGATGTCGGTTATTGTTATTATGGTGTATAACTGTGTAAAGAAGAATATGAACATTCTTCTTACATTTTATGATGTTACTCTTTATACGGCTCTTGCAACGGTTGGCAATATAATTATTAATCTTGGAATTCAGATAAGCGCAGTATTTCTTGTGGTTGGATTTGTTGATTTGCTGTATCAGAGACATAAGTTTAAAAATGATAACATGATGACTAAGCAGGAAGTTAAAGATGAATTCAAGAATGCAGAAGGAGATCCGCAGGTTAAAGGTCAGATAAGACGGAAAATGCAGGAAATTTCAAGAAGGAGAATGATGCAGCAGCTTCCTGAAGCTGATGTGGTCATAACTAATCCTACACATTTTGCTGTTGCATTGAAATATGAACCTGATGAAGGAAAAGCGCCTGTGGTTATTGCAAAAGGAGCGGATTATCTGGCTTTCCAGATTAAAGATAGAGCTAAAGAATATAATATAGCGATTGTTGAAAACAAGCCGCTTGCGAGAATTTTGTATCATAATGTAGATATAGGAACAGAAATTCCTCCTGAATTATATTATGCGGTTGCTGAAATTCTTGCATCTGTTTTACGCGCAAATAATAGATAATAGTCGAAATATGTGATATGATATAAAATAATGACTAAATTGAAAGGAGAGAAATAATGAAGATCAAGAAAAATGACCTGTTTATCGGAATATACCTTCTTGCAGCGGTTTTATTCTTCATTATTTCAATTCCGTCATGGCTGCTTGATATTTTACTTGCAATTAACATTCTGGTTGCACTTGTTGTACTTTTTAATTCATTGTTTGCTAAAGAAGTTCTGGATATGGCATCTTTTCCTACAATGCTGTTATTTACAACAATTTTCAGAATTTCTCTTAATGTATCATCGACTAAGCTTATATTAAAGAATGGTTATGCTGGTAAGGTTGTTGATACATTTGGTAAATTTGTTGGAAGTGGTAATCTTGTCATTGGTATTATCATATTTATTATTCTTATTATTATTCAGTTTATTGTTATTAATAAGGGTTCTGAACGAGTTGCTGAGGTAACTGCAAGATTTACACTTGATGCTATGGCAGGAAAACAGATGGCTATTGATTCGGATCTTAATACAGGTGCCATTACTGATAAGGAAGCAGCAGAAAGAAGAAAAAAGTTACAGCAGGAAAACAGCTTTTTCGGTTCTATGGATGGTGCTACAAAGTATGTTAAGGGAGATGCTACAGCCGGTCTTATAATTACAGGTATCAATCTTATTGGTGGTATTGTTATGGGAATGGCGTACGGTGGACTTACGATTAATGATGCACTGTCTAAGTATACTATTCTTACAATTGGAGATGGCTTATGTTCTCAGATTCCTTCATTGCTTATTTCGCTTGCAACAGGTGTTCTTGTTACCAAGGCTTCAAGCGAAGGTGAACTTGGAGATGAAATTATAGGGCAGCTTTTCTCTATGGACAGAGTTCTTCTTATGGTTGGTGCAGCACTTATTCTTCTGGGAGTAACAACACCTCTTCCATGGTATATTTTTATTCCATTGGGTATGGCACTTATAATTTATGGCAGAAAGCTCAGCGCTAAGGCAGGAGAGACAGCAATAGAAGAGAGTGCTGAACAGGAAGAGACAGAAGCTTCAGAAATAAGAAAACCAGAGAATGTTGTTTCTTTACTTAATGTTGATCCTATTGAACTGGAATTTGGATATGGAATTATTCCACTTGCCGATGTCAATCAGGGCGGGGATTTGTTAGACAGAGTAGTTATGATAAGAAGACAGATTGCTTTGGAACTTGGCGCGGTTGTACCTATTATAAGACTGAGGGATAATATTCAGCTTAATCCTAATCAGTATGTTATTAAAATTAAAGGTATTCAGGTTAGTGAAGGTGAAATTCTTTTTGACCATTACATGGCTATGAACCCTGGATATGTTGAAGAAGAAATAACCGGTATTCCTACATTTGAACCATCTTTTCATCTTCCAGCTATATGGATAACTGAAAGCCAGAGAGAAAGAGCAGAATCACTTGGGTATACGGTTGTTGACCCACCATCAATCATTGCAACACATCTTACTGAAGTTATAAGGCAGCATATAGCAGAGCTGCTTACAAGACAGGATGTGCAGAATCTTATCAATAATATTAAGGATAATAATACAACTCTTATTGAGGAGCTTGTTCCTAAGCTTATGGGAGTTGGAGAGATACAGAAGGTGCTTCAGAATCTCTTAGAGGAGGGAATATCTATAAGGGATCTTGTTACAATATTTGAAACGCTGGCTGACCATGCAGCTGTTACAAGAGATCCTGATATACTGACTGAATATGTAAGGCAGGCATTGAAGAGAGCTATTTCAAGCAAATATTTCCTGACAGGTGAAGTAACGAATGTTGTTACTGTAGATCCGGCTATTGAACAGGAGATTATGAATTCGGTCAAGAATACAGAGCAGGGGTCATATTTATCACTTGATCCGGAGAGAAGCAAGAAGATAATTGAAGCTCTTGGAAATGAACTTAAGAAATTAGAGGATATGGGAAAGAATCCGATAGTTATTACATCGCCTATTGTAAGAATGTATTTCAGAAATCTTGCAAAGGACTATTATAAAGACATTATTGTGATTTCATATAATGAAGTTGAATCAAATGTTGAATTACAATCAGTTGGGATGGTGACAGCGTAAATGATAGTTAAAAAATTTCAGGCAGATACAGAGACGGAAGCTATATTAAAAGCGAAGGAAGAGTTAGGCAATGGTGCAGTAGTTCTTAATGTTAAAACATTGAAACAGAGGGGAATATTCCGATTGTTTAAGAAGGATGTTGTTGAAGTTACGGCTGCATTAGAAGAAAAAGATTTTATCAATGGGATTAATAATAAAAAACCAACATTTGATAATAAGAAGGCAGCTAATAGTGGATTTAATACAGGAATTGGCAATATGAAGAGTATTACAGAGTCAAAGCCTGTTATAAATTTAGTGGCTGATGAAAAAATAGATGTTAATGGCAATGCTGCAAATATTGAAAAGAAACTTGATTCATTACATTCTCTTTTAGAAAATCAGATTACCTCATCATCAGCTGTACATAAAAAACAGGATACATATGTGCAGAATATGAATTTGAATGATAAAGATGTAACACCGGGTAAACAGATAGTAAAGGAACGTGAAAATGCAAATTATAAATTTTTGCAGCTGATATATAAGAAGATGATAGGGAATGAAGTTGATACCAAATACGCTGATGAAATTATAAGCGATATAGAAGCTTCATTAAAAAAGGAATCTAATATTGATAGTATTCTTGCAGCTGTTTATCAGAAAATCATACTTAAGCTGGGTACACCTAAAACTATTTCGTTAGGAGATAAGCCAAAGGTTATACTTTTTATCGGACCTACAGGGGTTGGTAAAACTACAACTATTGCTAAAATAGCGTCTCATTTTAAGCTTGAAAAAGAAACTAAAGTTGCATTTATAACATCAGATACATATAGAATTGCTGCAGTTGATCAGCTTAATACATATGCTTCGATTATAGATTGTCCGGTTAATGTGGCTTATTCTGCGGATGAAATAGGTGAATGCCTTGATGAGTTTAAGGATTATGAACTTATACTTGTAGATACAGCCGGAAGATCGCATAAATCTGAGGAGCAGATGGAAGAATTAGACAATCTGATTGAAATGATTGCTTCGAGAGCAGATGAATTTGATCTTGAAATATATCTTACATTAAGTGTGACAACTAAGTATAAAGATTTAGTAAATATTGCGGATAAGTACAGACATATTGAAAACTGGGCACTCATATTTACTAAACTGGATGAAACCTGTTACCTTGGTAACATGCTTAATATGAAGCTGTATACAGGAGCACCACTTTCTTATACAACATCGGGACAGAATGTACCTAATGATATAGAGGTTATAAATGAACAAAGACTTGCTAAGTTATTATTGGGAGGTAATTCGTAATGGATCAGGCAGAAAATCTCCGTAATATAATAAAAAAACAAAACCAGCGGGATGTCGGTAATGCGCGTGTTATTGCTGTAACCAGTGGAAAAGGTGGTGTTGGAAAGTCAAGTGTTTCGATTAATCTTGCAGTACAGTTCGCCAGAATGGGAAAGAAGGTTATAATTCTTGATGCTGATTTTGGTCTTGCTAACATAGAGGTTATGTTTGGTGTGATTCCGAAGTATAATTTAAGTGATTTAATGCTTAATGGAATGGATATAAAAGACATAATAACAGATGGACCAGAAGGCGTTAAATTTATATCAGGGGGTTCAGGAATAGCGAAGCTTGTTAATCTTGATAAGGAACAGGTTAAAAGACTTGTTAATAAATTATCCGAACTTGAAAGTATGGCAGATGTAATAATTATTGATACCGGAGCGGGTATTTCAGCATCTGTAATGGAATTTCTTGTGGCAAGTCCTGAAACTATTCTTGTTACAACACCAGAACCTACATCTATAACTGATTCATATGCATTGATGAAGGCTCTGAGCATGAATGAAAGTTTTAGAAAGAATGAAACTTCAATTAAAATGATCGCAAACAGAGTAACATCAGAAGATGAAGGCAGAAAATTATATGAAAAACTCAATATAGTAGTGTCAAGGTTTCTTGATATTAATATGTCATATTTAGGTACGATTCCAATGGACAATAATAATATAAAGGCTGTTATGAAACAGAAACCAGTTTCACTTATATACCCATCATCAGCTTCTTCCAGACATTTTGTTGAAGTTGCTGAGAAAATTATGAATGAAGAAACGGATATTCCACCTCAGAAAAGAGGAATTAGAGGATATCTTAAATCTGTTTTTGCTAAAAACTTACGATAAATGAGGTGAATGCATGTTTGAACCGCTTGTTATTGGAGGAAAAGTTGAAGCGTATAAAAAGAATACGAGTTTAAAAGAAGATGTCAGGCCTAGAGAACAATTCTTAAGTCAGATAATGGATATTAAGGATGAAAGCATTGTATGTACAATGCCTGTTGATAAGGGCAAACTGATTGTTCTTGAGGTTGGAATGGAATTAGAAGTTTGTTTTTATTCCGGTAAAAATGTGTATAATGCTGATTGTGTAATATCTTCGAGAGGAAAAGAAGGTAATATTTTTACTATGGAATTAAAACTTATTACGCCTCTTAAGAAATTTCAGAGAAGAGAATATTACAGACTGGAATGCACTCTAGAAGCTGATGTCACGATTATTGATGAAGATGAATCAGCACATTTTAAAAAGACAGGCAGTCTGCCGGATGTTCTTTCAATGCCGTCAGAAAAAGGTATAATAACTGATATAAGCGGAGGTGGACTCAGGCTTATTATGAATAAACAGTATGAAAAGGATACTGTTGTTGCAGTGAAATTTACAATTGCAATAGGTGGCAGGAAAAGGGATATGTATCTTCCAGCCAGAATTATACTTTCTTTCCGAAAGACTAATGATGAGAGTGTGTTTGACAACAGGCTTCAATTTATCAATATTAAAAGCGAAGATACAGAGGATATAGTTAAATATGTATTTGAACAGCAAAGGTTTATGAGGCAGAAAGAGAGGGGAATGTAGAATGGCAAAAAAAATCCTTGTAATAGATGACTCTGCACTCATGAGAAGAGTAATATCTGATATAATCAATGAAGGTAATGATTATGAGGTTGCTGCGATTGCAAAGGACGGACTTGAAGGCTTTGATATGATTGTTTCTAACCCTAATCTGTATAGTGCGATTATTCTGGATATCAATATGCCTAAGATGAATGGCCTTGAATTGTTGCAGAAGTTACAGAAAAATCATATTGAACAGACTGTTATAGTAGTTAGTACGGTTGCCAAGGAAGGGGCTAAAGAAACCATTCAGGCCTTGGAGTATGGAGCTTTTGATTTTGTAACTAAGCCTGAGAATTATTTCGAGACTAAGGGTAATGATTTTAAAAGGCGTATTCATGATATGCTTAATATTGCCACAAGTTCAAGAGCTTCAGTGGAAAGAACAAAACCGGCGGTCAGCAGAATAACACAATCAGGCAGTAAGCTGTCATCTTCTCTGACAAGCAGGCTTTCATCAGATAAAAAAGCATCTAATGATGCAATATCTGCGTTAAGAAAAAGAAATGAGGTTTATGATACACTTCCACCTAAAGTTAATCCTGCAAAGTTTACTAATATTAAGAGTGGAACAAGGAAGATTGTGGCACTTGCGTGTTCAACCGGAGGACCTAAATCATTACAACAGGTAATACCAATGCTTCCTAAGAATCTGGATGCCGGAGTGGTACTTGTACAGCATATGCCGGCAGGGTTTACAGCATCCTTAGCAGCCAGGCTTAACGAAATAAGTGATATTAATGTTAAGGAGGGGGCAGATGGTGATGTTATACAGAAAGGCTGGGTATATATTGCACCGGGAGGAAAACATATAAAAGTTGTTAAGAAGGCAGCAGAGTATGTGATAAAGCTTAATGACGAGCCTCCTATAGATGGATTAAGACCATGTGCCAATGTGATGTATAAATCACTTGTACAGTGTAATTATGATGAGATTACATGTGTTGTCCTTACAGGAATGGGAGCTGATGGTACAGAAGGAATAAAAGCTCTTTCAGCAGGCAAAAAGAAAATCCATGTTATTGCACAGGATGAGGAAAGCTGTGTTGTGTATGGTATGCCTAAGGCTATTGCACAGACAGGACTGGTTGATGAGGTTGTTCCTCTTAATAAAATTGCTGAAACTATAACGAAGAATGTGGGGGTATCTTAAAATGGATGTAAGCCAGTATTTAGAGATATTTATTGATGAATCTAACGAACATTTACAGAACTTAAGTGATGGTATTATGATTCTTGAAAAAGAACCAGATAATAGTGATACTATTAATGAAATATTCAGGGCAGCACACTCTCTTAAGGGTATGGCTGGAACTATGGGATATAAGAGAATGCAGAATCTTACACATGATATGGAAAATGTATTCTCAGAGGTCCGTAACGGAAATATTAAAGTAGATTCAAGAATGGTTGATGTGTTATTCCAGTGTCTTGATGCACTTGAACAGTATGTTAATAATATTCAGGAAACATCAGATGAGGGAACAGATGATAATGAACCTATAATTAAGGCTCTTAACTCATTTATTGTTAATAATGAGGATAAGGGTGTACTTCCAGAAGAAGCTAAGAAGGAAGACGTTCCTGCTGAGGAAAAGAAAGAAGAAAATGTTGAAGCCGGCGATGGCTCATATGCTAAATATAACAACATGGTGTTTGCTGATTTTGAAAAGAATGCTGTTAATGAAGCTCTTGAGAAGAAAATGAATGTTTTCGTTATCAAGGTGAGTGTTGATGAAAACTGTATTCTTAAGGCTGCAAGAGCTTTTCTTGTATTTAAGAATCTTGAAGGTCATTGCGATATTATTAAGTCAGAGCCGTCAGCACAGGATATTGAGGATGAGAAGTTCGAACTTGATTTCAGTATAGTTGTAGTTACTGAAGAAAGTTATGAATCTATTATTGGAATAATTAAGAATGTATCAGAGATTAAAGATGCTGCAGGTGAAGCCATAACAACTCCTTTTGCAGAAGATGATGAAAAGGAAGAAGTCAAAGAAGAACCAAAGCATGAAGAAAACAAGAACCAGTCAGAGACAAAGCCGGCTGCTGCATCAGCTACAGCAAAGAAACAGACTCCGGCAGCTAATAATAACAAGTCTGGCAAGACGGTAAGTCATACGGTCCGTGTAGATATTGAAAAGCTTGATGTCCTTATGAATCTTGTGAGCGAACTTATTATTGCAAAGAATGGGCTTGTATCTGCAAGTGTAACAGAAGATGGAACAACATCTGTTAATCAGAAATTCGGTGAGCAGATTGAGTATCTTGAGAGGGTAACGACTAACCTTCATGAGTCTGTTATGAAAGTAAGAATGATGCCTATTGAGAGTGTATTTGCAAAATATCCTAGAATGATAAGAGATCTTAATAAGAAGCTTGGCAAGAAGATGGAACTTTACATGTCTGGTGAAGAGACTGAACTTGATAGAACAGTTATTGATGAGATTGGAGATCCAATCATGCATCTGTTGAGAAATTCTGCTGATCATGGTCTTGAAAGTGCTGAAGTGAGAGCGGAGAGAGGAAAGCCAGAGGTTGGTTCTATATGGCTTGATGCTTATCAGGAAGGTAACAATGTTGTTATTGAAGTAAGAGATGATGGTAATGGTATTGATGTAGAAAAGGTTAAACAGAAAGCTGTTGAAAAGGGAAATCTTACTCAGGAGCAGGCAGATGTACTTACAGAGAAAGAAGCTATTGATCTTTTATTCAAGCCAAGCTTCTCAACATCTGATAAAGTTACAGATGTATCAGGAAGAGGTGTTGGACTTGATGTTGTTAAGTCTAAGATAGAAGCTCTTGGTGGTGATGTTGAAGTCAAGACTACATATGGCGAAGGAAGTACATTTAGTATAAGGCTTCCTCTTACACTTGCTATTATTCAGGCACTTATGGTTAAGGTTGGCGAAGAAAAGTATGCGATAGCGCTTGGCTCTATTGAAACTATTGAAGATGTACCAGTAAGTGAAATTAAGTATGTTCATGCTAAGGAAGTTATTAATCTAAGAGGCAATGTAATTCCTCTTATAAGATTAAGAGAACTTCTTGATGTACCGGGTGAACCTGAAGAATCAGACAATATAGTTATAGTAATTGTCCGTAAGGGAGATAAGCTTGCAGGTCTTGTGGTTGATAATCTTATTGGACAGATGGAAATTGTTATTAAGTCACTTGGTAAATACATTAATATTAACAGAATGATAAGTGGTGCCACGATTCTTGGTGATGGTTCTGTTGCCCTTATTATTGATGCCAATACACTTGTATAGAGGAGGAATATGTAATGGAAAATGTTAATGTTATAGAAGATAAGAGTGCAGAGTCAACAACTTCTGTACAGTATATTGTTGTCAAAATAGGCAATGAGCAGTATGGTATTGATATTAAATATATTGATAATATTGTCAGAAGCCAGAGCATTACAAGAGTCCCTAAGACACAGGCATACTATAAGGGTGTTATTAACTTAAGAGGTGAGATATGTCCTATAATGAGTATGCGCCTTAAATTAGGACTTGCAGATGATGAATTAACAGATAAAACAAGATTTATAATTGTAAAAGTAGAAGGTGCATCTATTGGCGTGATTGTAGATCAGGTTAAAGAAGTTGTTACTCTTGAAAGTGAAGAGATAGAGCGTGTAAGCAGGTCAACAGGTGATGATGCGGCAACTAATTATATCAATGCAATTGGAAAAAAAGATGGGGAACTTATTTCACTTTTGGACATTGTAAGTCTTGTTGTAGAGAATGATTAATGTAAGAGGTGAAGGTATGTCGAAAATCGATTTAAATCAGCTTAATGATATACAGTATGATGTTCTTAGAGAAATAGGCAATATAGGCGCAGGTAATGCTACAACAGCATTATCACAGATGCTTAATCAGAAAATGGATATGTCTGTTCCTAAGGTTGCACTTGTGCCATTTAATGAAATATCAGATGTTATGGGGTCTGAGGATCAGACTGTTGTTGGTATTATGTTAGGCTTTGAGGGGGATGTGGAAGGAATGATGATGTTCCTTTTTGACACAAAATCAGCACATCACTTGGTCAATACTCTTATGATGAGAGATAAAGAGGATGGAGTCGAAGAAGGAGCAGAATTTTCTGATATGGATATGTCGGCTCTTAATGAGATCGGAAATATTGTTTCCGGCTCATATCTTACAGCAATATCCAAGCTTACTAATCTTAAAATGATATCAACTGTTCCAGAGATGACAATTGATATGATAGGAGCATTACTTAGCGTACCGGCTTCTGAATTCGGTAAATATGGAGATAAGCTTTTACTTATACAATCCCAGTTTGGAGAACTGGATTTTGTTAATGGATATTTCCTTATGATTCCTGAACTTAATTCATATGACAAGTTGTTAGAGTCGTTAGGTGTGTAGGATATTTTTGAAAGAGTTATGATTATGGGAAGTATGATAAAGGTAGGCATGGCTGATTTAAAGGCATGTAAATGCCCTGATTCTCTTACAACATTGGGATTGGGCTCATGTGTAGGCGTTGCATTATATGATCCGGTAACAAAAGTGAGTGGACTGTTGCACTGTATGTTACCGGATAGTACCCAGTTTAGAAATAATACCAATGTTGCTAAGTTTGCAGATACTGGTATAGATGAACTGATAAAACAGATGAAATCTTTAGGAGCTAATGACAGCAGGCTTGTAGCTAAGATAGCCGGTGGTGCACAGATGTTTGCAAACAGGACTAATAGCGAAGCTTTAAGAGTAGGGGAACGCAATGTTATTGCGGTAAAACAAAAATTAAAAAGTCTCAATATAAGAATTCTGTCACAGGATTGTGGTGAAAATTTTGGTAGAACAGTGGAGTTTTATTCGGAGACAGGTGATTATGTTATTAAAGCAGTAGGTAAACCGCAGAAAGCTATATAATTTATTATATGAACATGCTGATTGAATAATTGGAGGCTTTATGAATAAATTTAGAAATTTGCCGGCTCTGATTACATTGCTGGCAGGATTTATAACCAGTGTTATCATGATTGTACATAGATATTCACTGGTTAATTTTATGTGGGTACTGATAGCAGTTATGGCTGGTTTTTATATTTGCGGGGTACTTATCAGGTTTGCACTTAATAAAGTGGTGCAGAATAAAGAAGAAAAAGAAAATACTACAGAAGCTGAAGAACAGGAACAGAAAGAGGGACAAGAATCCGTAGAAGAATAATAGTGGCGCTAAAGCCAGATTTATGTTATTATTTCTACATATTTTATTATTTTGGGGGCACTGACCATGGATGAGGCAGGCAGGGATAAACTGTGGAAGAATTATATATCAACCCATAGCAATGAGTATAGGGATGAATTGATAGTTGAGTACGCACAGCTTGTTAAGCTGGTTGCTGGAAGACTTAATATGTATCTTGGGTATAATGTAGAATACGATGATCTTGTAGGTTATGGAATATTTGGGCTTATTGATGCTATTGATAAGTTTGATTATGGCAAGAATGTAAAGTTTGAAACATATGCCAGTTTAAGAATAAGAGGTGCAATTCTTGATCAGATAAGAAAAATGGACTGGATACCGAGATCTTTAAGACAGAAGCAAAAACGCATAGAAGCTGCAATGACTAAGATAGAAAGCGAAACAGGGCATATTGCAAGTGATGAGGAGCTTGCTGCTGAATTAGGAATAACACAGGATGAATTGTCAGACTGGCAGGGGAAAATGAAGGCATCTAACCTTATATCACTTGATGAATATACAGAAGCTGGAAGTGAAGTTAAGATGGAATCGGTTGGTAATTCACATTTTGACCAGCCAGAAGATGCCATGGAAAAAGAAGAACTTAAGAAAATGATGGTAAAAGCGATTGACTCGCTGACAGAGAAGGAACGTAGTGTTGTTGTTTTGTATTATTATGAAGAAATGACATTAAAAGAAATAAGTCTTACACTTGAGGTTTCCGAGTCAAGAGTATCACAGCTACATACCAAAGCACTTAATAAAATGAAAAAATTATTAGGTGATTATGTATTTACTTTATAACATATAATTTTAAAAGGGGATTATGGCATGATAGATAACTGCAGGACTGGATATTTTCAATTTGATGCTAGACAAGACGGACTGTATTTTATAGTTTTTCCTCCAAAGGATGGAAACAGACCGGCAAGTATTGATGATGTATTGTACTACATTGAAAAGAAGAAGATAAATTGTGACACTGTAAAACTCGGTGAGGCTGTTAAGGCAGGCTGTAATACAGAAACAGAAGTTAAAGTATCTGAAGAGATAGTTCATCCGTATGCTGAATTTGTCGATTACCGTATAAGTGCAGACTGTATGAGAGCAGAAGCGGTTTTTTATCCGCCTTTTGTAGGAGCTGATATGCTCACAATGGAAGAAATCGTAAAAGATTTACAGTATTTGGGCATTAAACATGGTATAGATAATAACAGTATTGAGCAGATGCTTTCGGTCAGGGAATATGGTAAGGCATATAATGTAGCTGCAGGAACTGCACCACGGGATGGACAAGACGGATATATTGAATATAAGTTTAATACTGAATTGAAGCCGCGCCCAAAGATAAATGATGATGGCACTGTGGATTTTCACACGCTTGAGAATATTAATCATGTTAACAAAGGCGATGTTGTAGCTGTGCTGCACAGAGAGGACAGAGGAGATGACGGCATAGATTTATTAGGGCGAAGAGTACTGCCTAAAAAGGTTAATCATGTGGTGTTCAGACATGGTAAAAATCTTGTTCAGTCAGAGGATGGTAAAGAACTCATATCACAGGTTAGTGGGCATGTGGTATTAGAAGGCGATAAAATATTTGTTTCAAATGTACTTGAACTTGTTAATGTTGATAATTCTACAGGTGATATAGATTATGACGGAGATGTAGTAATAAAAGGCAATGTGGTTGCTGGCTTTACTGTGAAGGCAGCAGGTAATATAACTGTAAGTGGAATTGTTGAAGGAGCTACGGTTATTGCTGGTGGTTCAATTACATTTAACAGAGGAATCCAGGGTATGACAAAGGCTGTAGTAAAGGCTGGCGGAAGTATTGTTTCCAAATTCATAGAAAGTGCTGAAAGCGTATCGGCAGGTGGAAGCATTGAGGCGGATTCTATCCTGCATAGTAAAGTTACATCCAAGGAAACTATAAAGGCTTCGGGAAAGAATGGTCTGATAATCGGTGGGGATGTAAAAGCAGTATATATGATTGAGGCTAAGGCAATAGGTAATACAATGGGAACCAATACGACAGTAGGTGTTGGCGTTAATCCTGCGATGAAGAGAAGAGTGGATGAATTAAAGAACAGCCTTGATAAGCTTGGAAATAATAAAATCCAGTTGGATCAGCTTCTTTCTGCTATTAGAAAAAAACAGGAACTGGAAGGCAGTCTTGATGCGGAAAAACATGAACTCCAGACTAAAACAATGCGTAATGTCATAATGCTTGAGCAGGAGATAACAAAACAGAAGAAAGAACTTGAAGAATTAAGAAAACAGATAGGCGAAGAAAAGCGGGCATGTATAAAGGTTTATGATGCAGCATATGTAGGAGTTAAACTGGTGTTCGGAGATCAATGTATGTTCCTTAAAAAGAAATATGATTATTGTCAGTTTGTTAAAGAAGGAGCAGATATTAAATGCGTTGCAATTTAGAACGCATTTGAATGGAGGTATCATATGGTTATTAAGCCGATAGAATTCGCGATGATACAGCAGCAGAACAATGTTTCTAAATCACAACATAATATAGAAACAAGGCCAATGGCTGAACAACAGGCTATAACACAGCAGGTTGAAAAGAATGCAGAACATAATTCACAGCAGGTTAATAAAAAAGACAATGCTGATAATGAGAATGCCCATTATGATGCAAAAGATAAAAGTAATAATGAATACAGTAATGACAGAGAGCACTCTCGTAAGAAAAAAGACGATGGCAGGGTTATTATAAAAGGTCAGGGCAGTGCGGATTTTGATGTTAAGATATAATATTTGGAGGAAGTAATGAACGCAATTGAAGTGTTTCTGATAATAGCGGGAATAATCTGCGTTATAGTCAGTGTTGTAATGAATTTTTCAGAACAGAGTGAAAAAACAGAAAATATTATTCCAACTGATTTGACGGATGAACAGAAGAACAAGATAAAGCAGCAGGTTGATGGCATAATTGAAAATCAGGTTAATGGTTTGTCAGAAAAGACAGAAGCAGCTTTGGATAAGATATCAAATACTAAAATTCTGGAAATGAATGAGTATGCGGAGAGTGTTCTTGGAGAAATTAACAGAAACCATAATGAAACAGTATTCCTGTACGACATGCTTAATGAGAAAGCTAAGGAAATAAAGACAACAGTTAAGGATGTTAATAATGCTAAAAAGCAGGTGGAAAAAATTCATGCTGAGGTAAAAGAGTCTGATGATATTGTTGTAAATATGCATGATAAAACAGATAATGATGCAAAAACAGCATATGAAAATGATGGATATGCTGATAAAGATACCAAGGATACAGCTAAGGAAAGACTGACGGCACTTGTTAAGAAGAATGATGATAAGATAAAATCCTCTGATGGCAGGAAGAAAGTGAACAGACAGGCTGAAAAGCTTGCTCCTGAGATGTCTAATAATGAGAAAATTCTTAAGCTTAACGAAAAGGGTATTGCTGTAAAGGAAATTGCGAAACAGCTTAACTTAGGAATAGGAGAAGTGAAGCTTGTCATTGACCTTTACAAAGGTGGTAAGTAATTATGAAATTTAAATATTATATGAGAGGATTTGGTGCGGGGCTGATAGCTGCCACAATAATACTTATGATTGCTGGAAAGGTTGACGATAATAACAAATCACTTTCAGCAGATAAGAAGCAGACAGACAGTACAGGTTCGGTGATAGCGTTTACTACTGAAAGTTCTACAGAAGATAAAAGCCAGAGTGAAACAGAAGAACAGACTGAAACACAAAAACAGGAAAATACGAGCACTAAAGAAATAATTATATCAGAAACAAAGACTACACATGTTGCTGAAGAGAATACTACGCAGCGTCCAACAGTCAGGATAACGACAGGAGATGGGAGCGGAGAGACTGAACTTATATTTTCAGGGGTGTATACAGCTGCACAGGCAGCAGATATATTATTTGATGCAGGTATCATAACTGATAAGACAGAATTTTATACATATATGTATACAACAGGATATGATAAAAAAATGCGCGATGGCACATACAGACTTAAACCTGGAGATTCATATGAGACAATTGCCAAAACAATTACTCAGACAAAATAAAAAAACACTTGCAATATATTGCATGTATTGATATAATACACTTCGTGTGAAAAAACATGCAGGTGGATTTTACGGCTGGTGCCGGTTTACGCGCCGGTGGCCGGAAAAGAAGAAGCCCGCAAAAGATTAATTAACCAATGGAGGTATCAAAATGAGCGTAATTTCAATGAAACAGTTACTTGAGGCAGGTGTTCATTTCGGACATCAGACAAGAAGATGGAATCCTAAGATGGCTGAGTACATCTACACAGAGAGAAACGGAATCCATATCATCGATTTACAGAAGTCTGTAGGTAAGGTTGATGAGGCTTATAAGGCAATCTCTGATATCGCTGCTGAAGGCGGTACAATTCTTTTTGTAGGAACAAAGAAGCAGGCTCAGGATGCTATTGCTACAGAGGCAGAGCGTTGCGGAATGTTCTATGTTAATGAGAGATGGTTAGGCGGTATGCTTACTAACTTCAAGACAATCCAGAGCAGAATTGCAAGACTTAAGGAAATCGAGACAATGCAGGAAGATGGAACATTTGATGTTCTTCCTAAGAAGGAAGTTATCAACCTTAAGAAGGAACTTGAGAAGCTTCAGAAGAACCTTGGCGGTATCAAGGAAATGAAGAGACTTCCAGATGCAATCTTCATCGTTGATCCTAAGAAGGAAAGAATCTGTGTTCAGGAAGCACATGCACTTGGTATCAAGTTAATCGGTATTGCAGATACAAACTGTGATCCAGATGAATTAGATTATGTAATCCCTGGTAATGATGATGCTATCAGAGCTGTTAAGTTAATCGTTGCTAAGATGGCAGATGCAGTTATCGAAGCTAATCAGGGTGAAGAAGCAGCTCCAGCTGTAGAGGAAGAAGTAGCTGAGGAAGCTTAATATTTAAGTATTGACTTAAGTTTATGTATGCTTCAGCCTGACATATTATCAGGTTGAAGCATTTTTAAAATTATTTTTATTGGAGGATAATATAATGGCAGCAGTTACAGCAGCAATGGTTAAGGAACTTAGAGAGTCTACTGGCGCAGGTATGATGGAGTGTAAGAAGGCTCTTACAGAGACAGATGGTGATATGGAAGCAGCTGTTGATGTTCTTAGAAAGAGCGGAGCAGCTAAGGTTGAGAAGAAGGCAGGAAGAATTGCAGCAGAAGGTATTACAAGAGTTGCATCTGAAGGCAATACAGCAGTTGTAGTAGAAGTTAATTCAGAGACAGATTTCGTGGCTAAGAATGCTACATTCCAGGAATTTGTACAGGCTGTTGCTGACAAGGCACTTAAGGCTTCAGTTGATAAGGCTGGAGATGGCGAAGATGTATGCGCTATCCTTGATATGCAGTCAGAACTTGAAGAGAAGACTCTTACAATCGGTGAGAAGCTTTCTATCAGAAGATTCCAGAAGATTACAGGTGACTGTGTAGCTTCATATATTCACGGTGGCGGAAGAATTGGTGTTCTTGTTGCAGCAGATGGCGCTTCAAATGATGCAATCAAGGAAGCACTTACTAACGTAGCAATGCAGATTGCAGCTATGAACCCACAGTACCTTAGCAGAAACGATATGTCAGCAGATGAACTTGCTAAGTTAAGAGAGATTACAGAGAAGAGTGCATTAAATGATCCAGCTTCTCTTCCAAAGCCAATCTTAAACAAGTTAATTGATAAGGCTATTAATGATAAGGTATGGAGCGATGCTGATATTGCAACATACGAAGAGCATAAGAGCAACATGCAGTACTTATTCAACTTCCTTTCAAAGGAAGCAGCTGCACAGTTAGCAGAGCTTGCATTAGCTGATGAGGCTAATATCGTAGCAGATAAGATTTTCAACGGATTAGTAGAAGGCCGTGTATCTAAGCAGCTTAAGGAAATCTGCCTTATGGATCAGGTTTATGTTAAGGCTGAGGATGGAAAGCAGTCAGTTGCTAAGTACCTTGCAGAAGTTGCTAAGGCTAATGGCGCTTTCACAGTTAAGGGATATGTTCGTTTTGAGACAGGTGAAGGTCTTGAGAAGAAAAATGAAGACTTTGCAGCAGAAGTTGCAGCTCAGTTACAGTAATTATAATTACTAAGTTTATTAAATCTCCGGATGTCTTATGGCAGACCGGAGATTTTTTGTGCGTATAGTACGAAAAATTTGTCATAACGCTTCTAAAATTGTCTGTGATATGCTATAATCTTTCCAAACTGTAATGTTTTGTGGAAACCGCAGTATTAATATGGAGGATGATTTAATGGGATTTTTTAAAGATTTTAAAGAAGATCTGTCTGAGGCAGTTAATGGACTTACAGATAATGAGTTAGAAAATGAATCAGATGAAAGAGATGATGATTTAATGGTTAATACTCTTGACGATCCGGAACTTGCAAAGATGGCAGAAAATTATAAGAAAGAAGCACAGGAATCTGAAGACACAGATAATAATGCGGTAGGAGAGGTTCTTCAGAAAGGAACAAAGTCTGTTACCATTGATGACATTAAAGAAAACGCTCAGAATGCGGATTATATAGCAGATGAGACAGCGGTTATTACAGAAGGCCTTTCAATTAGTGGAGACCTTGATTCATTAGGATCAATAGATTTGTTTGGAACAGTTGAGGGAAATGTTACATGCAGGGGAAAGCTCACTGTAAGTGGAACAATTTCTGGTAATACCAAGGCTAATGAAGTATTTGCCAATGATGCACAGATTGATGGTAATATAGAAGCTAATGGTTCGGTCAAGATTGGTCAGGGAACTGTAGTTGTAGGAAATGTTGTTGCAGCTTCAGCAGTTATTGCTGGTGCAGTAAAAGGTGATATAGATGTGCATGGTCCGGTGATTATTGATTCTTCTGCTGTTATAGTTGGTGATATTAAGTCTAAGTCAGTACAGATTAATAATGGAGCAACAATTGACGGACGTTGCTCACAGTGTTATGCAGAAGTTAATATGGAAAATATATTTGACATTAAAGGAAAAAAGAATAAATAACTGGAGGCACGTATGGATAACATTAAAAGAGTAATACTTAAACTTAGCGGCGAGGCTCTTGCTAAGAAAGAGGGCGGCTACAATGATGAGCTTATAGAGAATATTGCTAATCAGGTTAAGACAATAGTTGATAAAGGAACAGATGTTGGTGTAGTTATTGGTGGTGGTAACTACTGGAGAGGCCGTTCTAATGATAATATCGACAGAACTAAGGCTGATCAGATAGGTATGCTTGCAACAATTATGAACTGCATATATGTTTCAGAGATATTCCGTTCACAGGGACTTAAGACTAATATTCTTACACCATTTGAATGTGGAAGCATGACAAAGCTTTTCTCTAAGGACAGAGCTAATAAGTATTTTGAGAAAGGCATGGTTGTATTCTTTGCAGGTGGAACTGGTCATCCATATTTCTCAACAGATACAGGTATTGTATTGAGAGCTATTGAGCTTGATGCAGATGCTATTCTTCTTGCCAAGGCAATTGATGGAATATATGACAGTGATCCTAAGATTAACCCAGAGGCTAAGAAGTATGATACAATCTCAATCAACGAAGTTGTTGAGAAGAAGCTTGGAGTTATTGATATGACAGCTTCAGTTATGTGTATGGAGAATAAGATGCCTCTTATGGTATTCGGACTCGAAGAAGAGAACAGCATAGTTAATGCTTTATCAGGAAAGTTTAATGGAACAGTAGTAACTGTTGATTAATATAATATTAATGGAGGATTTTATGGAAAATATTAAAGATATTGAAGGAAGAATGCAGAAGTCAGTTGACAACTTAAAGGAAGAATATGTAACAATAAGAGCCGGAAGAGCTAATCCACATATTCTTGACAGATTAAGAGTTGATTATTATGGAACACCTACACCAATCCAGCAGGTTGCCAATGTTTCTGTACCAGAAGCAAGAATGATTCAGATTCAGCCTTGGGAAGCAAGCCTTATCAAGGATATTGAGAAAGCAATTCTTGTTTCAGATTTAGGGCTTACACCTAACAATGATGGTAAGACAATCAGACTTGTGTTCCCTGAATTAACAGAAGACAGAAGAAAAGAACTTGCTAAGGATATCAAGAAGAAGGGTGATAATGCCAAGGTTGCTATCCGTAATATCAGAAGAGATGCCAACGATGCAATAAAGAAAGAGAACAAGGCAGGAGATATCTCTGATGATGAAGCTAAGAATTCAGAGGATGAAATTCAGAAGATTACTGATAAGTATATTGCTATGATTGATAGTGCTATAGATGATAAGACTAAAGAGATACTTACAGTTTAAGAAAATGTCAGGGCTGTTGGATATTTTACAACAGCCTTTTTGTAATTGAATGAATTGCGAGAGGAATCATAGATATGGATACATTTAACGAGAGTCTCGGATTAAAGATTCCGGGGCATGTTGCCGTTATTCTTGATGGTAATGGAAGATGGGCTAAGAAAAGACATCTCCCAAGAACAATGGGACATGTGCAGGGAAGCAAAGTTGTTGAAGATATGCTTTATGTCGTAGATGAGCTTGGTGTAAAGTATTTTACTGTATATGCTTTTTCAACAGAGAACTGGAAACGTTCAACAGAAGAAGTAAGTACTCTTATGGGAATCTTAAGAACTTATCTTAAGGATTGTGTTAAGAAATCCATGAAGAATAATGTGCGATGCAGAGTTATTGGAAGAAAAGATGAACTCAGTCAGGATATTATAGATAGTATCAATAATCTTGAAGAGAAAACCAAGAATAATACAGGGCTTAATTTTACTATAGCCATTAATTATGGTGGAAGAGATGAGATAACAAGAGCGGTAAGAAAGATTGCCGGCAAGGTATCAGAAGGAAGTCTTAAGCCTGAAGATATAGATGAAGATACAATAAGTAATAATCTTGATACTTGGGAATTGCCAGATCCAGATTTACTTATAAGAACAAGCGGTGAGCAGAGATTATCTAATTATCTGTGCTGGCAGCTTGCTTATACAGAATTTTATTTCACAGATATTTATTGGCCTGATTTTGACAGGGAAGAACTTATTAAAGCATTTGAGAAATACAATAAGACGGAAAGAAGATTCGGTGGAGTTAAGGAGGAGTAGATTATGCGTACAAGAATTATGAGTGGAGCTGTGCTCATAGTCATACTTTTCACATGCCTGTATTTCGGAGGCTGGGTTACATTTGGGTTCAGTCTGTTTATTTCACTTGTTGGAATGTATGAGCTTATTAAAGTTAAGAAGCTTGAGAAGACGGGACTGGCAGTTGTAGGCTATATAGCGGCAATTACTTATTATTTTATTCTTTTGCTTAATGATCCGGCATATATTTTACTGCTTCTTGTTGCTTCATGCATACTTATGATGTCAGTTTATGTATTTACATTTCCAAAATACAAGACAGAAGATGTTATGTGGGTATTCTTCAGTATAGTATATGTTGCTGTAACACTTTCTTATATCTATCAGGTAAGAATGATGCAGGACGGAATATATATCGTATGGCTTATATTCGTGTCTTCATGGGGCAATGATACATGTGCATATTTCACAGGTGTATTCCTAGGAAAGCATAAGATGACTCCAAAGCTTTCACCTAAGAAGACTTACGAGGGCGCAATAGGCGGAGTTGTTGGTGCGACACTTCTTGGATTCGGTTATGGATTTGCCATAAGTTCTAAGATGTCAGATGTACTTGTACATCCTGTATATACATTTGCAATAGCCAGCTTCATAGGTGCATTCCTGTCCATATTTGGAGACCTGGCTGCATCTGCTATTAAGAGAAATCATGATGTGAAAGACTATGGAAAGTTAATACCGGGACATGGTGGAATTATGGACAGATTCGACAGTGCAATATTCACGGCACCTGTTGTTTACTGGACAATAGAGGTTATTAACAAAGTCTTTGGAGGTTGATAATGAAGAACGTTTCGATACTTGGTTCAACTGGTTCAATTGGAACACAGACATTAGATGTTATTAGAAGAAATGCTGATATTAACATAGTTGCACTTGCAGCAGGCACAAGGGTTGCTGACCTTGCAGAACAGGTCCGTGAATTCAAGCCACAGCTTGTATGTATAGGTAAAGAAGAACTTGTTCCAGAGTTAAAGACTCTTATCGGTGATATGGATGTTAAGATTGTAAGTGGTGACGAAGGTCTTATTGAGGCTGCAACAATTGAGAGTGCAGAAATTGTTGTCACAGCGGTTGTAGGTATGATGGGAATTACACCTACAGTTGAAGCTATCAAGGCACATAAGGACATTGCACTTGCCAATAAAGAGACACTTGTGTGTGCAGGTCATATTATTATGAGTCTTGCTAAGGAATGTAATGTTAATATATATCCTGTGGACAGTGAGCATTCAGCAATATTCCAGTGCCTTAATGGTGAGAACCGCGGCGAGATAGAGAAGATTCTTCTTACAGCTTCTGGTGGTCCATTCAGAGGAAAGAAAAGAGCTGATCTTGAAAATGTACAGTTAGAGGATGCACTTAAGCATCCTAACTGGGCTATGGGACGCAAGATAACAATAGATTCTTCTACAATGGTTAATAAAGGACTTGAGGTGATGGAGGCACAGTGGCTTTTTGGAGTACCTGCCGAGAAGGTTCAGGTTATAGTCCAGCCACAGAGCATAATCCATTCAATGGTTGAATTCAAGGATGGAGCTGTTATGGCACAGCTTGGAAGTCCTGATATGAGACTTCCTATACAGTATGCTCTTTATTATCCTGAAAGAAGAGAGCTTAACACAGAAAGACTTGATTTCTATGAACTGGCTAAGATTACATTTGAAAAGCCGGATATGGAGACTTTCAAGGGACTTAAGCTTGCTTACGAGGCAGCAGCACGCGGGGGAAATATCCCGACTGCGCTTAATGCAGCTAACGAAGTAGCTGTAGCAAGATTTTTAGACAGAAAGATAAAATATCTGGATATTCCGGATATTATAGAATACGCCATGAATGAAGTGGATTATATCAATAATCCAACAGTAGAGCAGATTCTCTCTACACAGAAGATAGTAACAGACATGATAGAAAGCAGGTGGTAGGAGTTGGTTCTTAATGTTATTCTGGCGATTCTTGTACTTAGTATAATTGTTATTGTCCATGAATTCGGACATTTTATAATAGCTAAGGCTAATGGCATAACTGTAGTTGAATTCTCAATCGGATTCGGACCGAAGCTGATACATTTCAGAAAAGGTGAGACGGAATATTGTATTAAAGCACTTCCTTTTGGTGGTGCATGTACGATGCTTGGTGATGAGTTTCTTGAGATGAGTGTTATACAGTCAGAAGAAGATGATGACGAAGAGCTTACGGATGAAGAGAAGGAAGCTAAGAAAAGAAAGCTTGCTATTGAAAATGGCTATGACATGGAAAAGTCATTTGCAAGCAAATCAGTCTGGGCAAGGATTGCGGTTATAGCAGCAGGACCGGTATTTAATTTCCTTCTTGCTTTCGTGTGTGCAGTAGTTATTGTCGGAAGTCTTGGCTATGATCCATGTGACATTGATGTTGTTAAAGATAATTCGCCAGCCACAGAAGCAGGGCTTCAGGAAGGTGATGTCATAACTAAGGTTAATGGACATAAGGTAACATTTTACAGGGATTTTTATTTCTATAGGGCTTATAATGCAGATAAGACTCTTAATATAACATTTACAAGAGACGGTGAAAAGATGACAACAACAGTTACTCCGCAGCATATTAAGCAGCAGAAGTATCAGGTTGGAATCATGATGAATGAGAATTGTCTCATAAGTTCTGTTACCAAGGATTCTCCGGCTGAAAAGGCTGGACTTAAAGCTAATGATGTTATCAAAGCAGTTGATGGTACTGCAATGGAGAATAGTTCCAATGTGACAGAAGCTATTACATCAAGCGGCGGCAATAAGGTTGTATTCACGGTTGCAAGAGATGGAAAAAATGTTGATGTGACAGTTGAGCCTAAGATGGTTGAAGTTGAAAGCTATGATACAGGCTTTGTTGTATATGGAGACAGGGTAAAGACTTCTCCTATTGGCACTCTTAAGTATTCAGTGAAGGAAGTCGGATACAGTGTCAAGACTGTAATTCAGAGCCTTGGTATGTTATTTACAGGAAAGATTGGGTTTGATTCATTGTTAGGACCTGTCGGAACTGTCAGCACAATGAGTGAGATTGTTGAAGAAAGTAAGGCAGATGGTGCATTTTATGTATTCCTTAATCTTATGAATCTTGCAGCACTTATCAGTGCCAACTTAGGAGTAATGAATCTGCTGCCAATTCCGGCACTTGACGGAGGCAGACTTGTATTCCTTATAATAGAGGCATTAAGAGGCAAGCCGGTTAAGAGAGAGCATGAGGGAATTGTTAATTTCATAGGTATGATACTTCTTGTCATACTTATGGTTGTTGTATTGTTTAAAGATATAATGGCATTGTTCTAATACAGAAAGGACACAGGGGTTATGTACAGAGATAATACTAAAGTTGTTAAGATAGGAAAATGTGTTATAGGTGGTGGCAATCCTATTCTTATCCAGTCAATGACTAATACACATACAGAAGATGTTGCTGCAACAGTAGCGCAGATTAAGGAGCTTACCAAAGCTGGTTGTGAAATCATCAGATGCACAGTTCCAACTAAGGAAGCTGCACTTGCAATCAAAGAGATAAAGAAGCAGATAGAGATACCTCTCGTTGCAGATATACATTTTGATTACAAGATGGCTATTATGGCAATGGAGAATGGGGCTGACAAGATTAGAATCAATCCGGGTAATATCGGCGGAACAGACAAGATAAAGGCTGTTGTTGATGTTGCAAGGGAAAGAAATATACCAATCAGGGTTGGTGTCAACAGCGGTTCACTTGAGAAAGACCTTATTGAGAAATATGGCGGAGTAACAGCAGAGGGAATAGTTGAGAGCGCACTTGACAAGGTTAAGATTATTGAAGACTTAGGTTATGATAATCTTGTTGTCAGCATCAAATCTTCTGATGTAATGATGTGTGTTAAAGCACATGAGCTTATTGCAAAACAGACTAATCATCCGCTTCATGTTGGAATTACTGAGTCTGGAACAATATTCTCAGGAAGCATTAAGTCATCAATCGGACTTGGCCTTATACTGAATCAGGGAATTGGTGACACAATAAGAGTTTCTCTTACAGATGATCCTGTAAGGGAAATAGAGGCTGCGAAACTGATACTTAAGACTCTTGGCTTAAGAAAAGGTGGAATAGAGGTTGTTTCATGCCCTACATGCGGAAGAACAAGAATTAATCTTATAGACCTTGCAGGAAAGGTTGAAAAAATGGTTTCAGGGTATGACCTTGACTTGAAGCTTGCTGTAATGGGATGTGTAGTTAACGGACCGGGAGAAGCAAAGGAAGCTGATCTTGGAATTGCAGGCGGTGACGGCTGCGGAGTACTTATTAAACATGGAGAGATTATTAAGAAGGTTCCAGAAGAGGAACTTCTTGATACACTCAGGTATGAACTTGATAATTGGAATGAGTGATACATATGTACAGATTTTTTGAAGTGTTTAAGACGCTGAAGCTGCCAGAGGATCTGGCGGTGTATTTTGAGAATGTTGAAGTAACTAAAGTCTCGAAAACATCGACCAATTCTCTGGCACGCGTTTATATAAAGAGTGACAGGGTAATAGAAAAACCAATAATATTCAAGGTTGAGGATGCATTAAAGAAACAGATATTCCGTATATCCAACATGGATGTGCGGATTATCGACAGATATGTTTTGTCAGCACAGTATACGCCACAGACTGTAATGGATATATATTATGACAGTATCCTTGCAGAGCTGGAGAAATACTGGACACTTGAATATAATCTTTTAAAGAATTCCCAGTGGGAGTTCGAGAAAGAGGATATGCTTGTATTCACGATTGAGGACAGCTTTCTTGCACATCAGTATGCAGATACACTTACAGATTATTTCAAGAAAATATTCCTGAACAGATTCGGGTTTGAGATAGATGTTGAGTATCAGTATGCCAAGAAAAAGGAAAGCCAGTACGAGAAAGAAAATGCATACAGGATTAATCTTCGTGTCAAAGAAATTGAGAATAATATGATGGCGGCAGCAGAAGATAATGCCGACGGCAGGGATGATAAGAAGCTTACTTCTGAACAGAAGGCAGCAAAGAAAGCTGAGACAGCAGCCAAGCAGAAGGCGGCTAGAGCAGCATTTTTTGCAAGCGATAACAGAGGCAGGGAAGAGCTTAAGACATACAGCAGAAAGCCTGCTAACGAAGATGTTTTATATGGAAGAGATTTTGACGGTGATGTAACACCGATTGAACAGATAGATACGGCAATCGGAGATGTTATTATCTCTGGTATGGTCCGTAATGTTGAAATGCGTGAAATCCGTAACGAAAGAACTATTATTATGTTCAATGTCACAGATTTTACAGACACAATTACAGTGAAGGTATTTGCAAAAAATGAGCAGGTACCGGAGCTTTCAGGTGTTATCAAGAAGGGGAATTTCTTAAAGATTAAGGGTAATGCTACATTTGACAAGTACGACCAGGAAATATCAATTGCCAATGTGTGGGGCATAAGAAAAGGCTCTGATACAAGACAGGTGCGCAATGACCTTGCACTTCATAAGAGAGTTGAGCTGCACTGCCATACTAAGATGAGTGATATGGATGGTGTGTCTTATGTATCTGATATTATCAAACAGGCAATCAGATGGGGACATAAGGCAATTGCAATTACTGACCACGGTGTTGTACAGGCATTTACAGATGCATTCCATACGATGAGCGACCTCAAAGGCTCTTATGCAAAGAAAGGTGAGAAGCTTGACTTTAAGATAATATACGGAGTCGAGGCTTATCTCGTTGATGATACCAAGCAGATAGTAACGAATCCGAGAGGACAGAGCTTTAACGATACATATGTTGTGTTCGACCTTGAGACAACGGGATTTTCTGCGGAAGTTGACAGAATTATAGAGATAGGTGCAGTCAAGGTGTGCAATGGTGAGATAGTAGACAGATTCTCTACATTTGTTAATCCTGAGATTCCTATTCCATTCAGAATTGAGACGCTTACGCACATTAATGACCAGATGGTTATGAATGCACCTAAGATAGAGGAGATTCTGCCTGAGTTTCTTGAATTCTGCGAGGGTGCTGTAATGGTTGCACATAATGCGGAATTCGATACAAGCTTCATAATCAATAAGGCAGAGAAGATTGGTATAAATGTGGATACTACCATTATAGACACAGTGCTTCTTGCGCAGTTCCTTATGCCAAATCTTCATAATTATAAGCTGGATACGCTTACAAAGCATCTTAATGTTGTACTTGAAAGCCACCACAGGGCGGTTGACGATGCTGCTGCGACTGCAGACATATTTGTCAAGATGATTAAAATGCTTTACGACAGGGATATTCCTGACGTTGATAAGCTTAATGAGGAAGGTAAGATGGATGAGAACGCCATCAAGAAGCTTCATCAGTATCACTGCATAATTCTTGCTTCTAATGAGATGGGAAGGATTAATCTGTACAGACTTGTTTCTGCATCACATTTGCAGTACTTTAACAGATTCCCTAAGATACCGAAGAGTCTTGTTAACCAGTACAGGGAAGGTCTTATTATAGGAAGTGCGTGTGAGGCAGGTGAGCTTTTCAGAAGTCTTGTAAATGGTCGTTCAGAAGCAGAGATAGCGCGAATAGTTAATTTCTATGACTATCTTGAGATACAGCCAATTGGTAATAACAGGTTTATGATTGAGAAAGAGGACTGTTATGTTCAGAATGAGGAGGATTTGCGCAATCTGAACCGTAAAATAGTAGAACTTGGCGACAAATTCGGCAAGCCTGTTGTGGCAACCTGCGATGTGCATTTCTTAAATCCAGAGGATGAAGTGTACCGTAGAATTATCATGGCAGGAAAAGGCTTTGATGATGCGGATAATCAGGCACCGCTGTATCTTCATACTACTGAAGAAATGCTTCATGAATGTGATTATCTAGGAAGCGACAAGGCATACGAGGTTGTTGTAACCAACACTAATAAGATTATGGATATGTGTGAGGAGATTGAGCCTGTAAGACCGGATAAATGTCCTCCGTTCATTGAGAACTCTGACCAGATGCTTCGAACAATCTGTGAAAATAGAGCTCATGAGATATATGGTCCGGAGCTTCCACAGATAGTAACTGAGCGATTAGAGCGAGAACTGAACTCAATTATCTCTAACGGATATTCTGTTATGTACATAATTGCACAGAAGCTTGTATGGAAATCTAATGATGACGGTTATCTGGTTGGTTCAAGAGGTTCGGTTGGTTCTTCATTAGCAGCAACAATGGCGGGTATCACCGAGGTTAATCCGTTAAGCCCGCATTATCTGTGTCCAAAATGCTACTATAATGATTTCTATTCAGATGAAGTCAAAGCATTTGCCGGAGGCGCAGGCTGCGATATGCCTGATAAGATATGCCCAAAATGCGGAGCGAAGCTTAATAAGATGGGATTTGATATTCCGTTCGAGACTTTCCTTGGTTTCAAGGGAAACAAAGAGCCTGATATTGATCTTAACTTCTCCAATGAATACCAGAGTAAGGCTCATGCCTACACAGAGGTTATCTTTGGAAAAGGGCAGACTTTCAAAGCTGGAACTATAGGTACTGTCGCAGAAAAGACTGCGTATGGTTTCGTTATGAAGTACTTTGAGGAGAAGTCAGCAAAGAATGCACTTGAGGGCAAGCCTCCTATTGTTAAGAGAAAATGTGAGATAGAACGAATAGCAGAAGGCTGTATTGATATAAGAAGAACTACAGGACAGCATCCTGGTGGAATTGTTGTACTTCCAATTGGTGAAGAGATTCATTCATTTACACCGGTACAGCACCCTGCAAATGATATGACGACATCTATAGTAACAACACATTTTGATTACCATAGTATTGACCACAACCTGTTAAAGCTTGATATCTTAGGACATCTTGATCCTACAATGATACGAATGTTACAGGATTTAACGGGAATTGACCCTCTTGAGATTCCACTAGATTCTAAAGAGGTTATGTCACTGTTCCAGAACACTTCTGCGCTAGGAATTAAGCCTGAGGATATAGGCGGCACAAAGTTAGGAGCACTTGGAATACCAGAATTTGGTACTGACTTTGCTATGCAGATGCTTATGGATACCAAGCCGCAGTATTTCTCAGACCTTGTACGTATCGCAGGACTTGCGCATGGTACTGATGTATGGCTTGGCAATGCACAGACTCTTATTAAAGAAGGAAAAGCTACTATTTCAACAGCTATATGTACACGAGACGATATTATGATATATCTTATCCAGAAGGGACTTGATTCAGAGGAATCATTTAAGATAATGGAAATGGTCCGAAAGGGTAAGGTTGCATCCGGCAAATGTAAAGAATGGCCGGAGTGGAAGCAGGATATGATTGACCATGGTGTACCGGACTGGTATATATGGTCATGCGAGCGAATTAAGTACATGTTCCCTAAGGCACATGCTGCGGCGTATGTTATGATGGCATGGCGTGTTGCATACTGTAAGGTATTTTATCCGCTTGCATATTACACAGCTTACTTTAGTATAAGAGCCACAGCATTTGACTATGAGAAAATGGCTATGAGCCCTGTAAGGCTTGAACACTACATTGCTGAGTACAAAGCCAAGAAAGCAGAAGGTACAATCTCTAATACAGAAGAAGATGAACTTGGTGTAATGCGTATTGTTCAGGAAATGCATGCAAGAGGCTATGAATTCACACCTATAGACATATATAAGGCAAAGGCAAGAACATTCCAGATAATTGATGGAAAGATTATGCCATCATTCAAGGTTATATCAAAGGTAGGTGAAGTCGCCGGAGAGTCAATAGAGATAGCCGCCAGAGATGGCGAATTCTTATCAAAGGATGACTTACGCCAGCGAGCCAAGATAGGACAGTCAGCGATTGATAAGCTTTCAGAGCTTGGAATACTTGGAGATATGACAGACAGCAACCAGTTGTCACTGTTTGATTTATAATAAACAGATATAAATGGATATAAACTGATATAAACGGACATGCGAAGCTGCGTTAAGAAACGCGGCTTCGTTTTTTGTATATAGTTAAGATGTGGCAGGGTTATAATAGCTGGAATGTGGCTGTTTGGATGTTAATGTGGAGAGAAGGCATATGGGAGTCCAAAATGGAAGCTGCGGCGCGGTGGATTGGACATTAGAGCGGAGGGAAGGCATGTTGAAGTCCAAAAGAGAAGCCAAGATATTGAGGATTGGACATTGAAGTGGAGAGAAGGAACGAGGAAGTCCAAAAAGAGAAGCCGAGACGTTACATATTGGATGTTAGAGCTGAGTGAAGGCACGAAAAAGTCCAAAGGCAAGCAAACGCAGGAACCAAGTAAACAAGCGGCCTGAGAGATACTCTTGCTGGTAAAAAGCAAACTAAAATGTAAAAAAAACAAAAAAATTGAAAGCTTTTTGAAAGTTTTTTGAAACTTTTTGAAAAAAGTTGTTGACAATGTGTGAACCTGATGATATTATATACAAGTCGCCGCGGTAAGCGGTAACAAATAAGACTTAAAACACCAGATAAATACTGGGTTTGAGCGATACAGATCTTTGATAACTGAATAGAAAGACAACCTTGAAATTCTTTGAGAATTTTAAAATGATTCATTAATGAATCTTGCGAGTATCGAAAGATACACGAACCTAAACAGTAAGTTTTGGTAAAACTATTTAAGCTAGTTAGTTTATAACTGACAAGGCAAACTACTTTGGTTAGTTTCAATAAGCTCAAGTTACGAAGTAACTTGTAGGGCTTTGCGAAGCAAAGACCTTTTTATGAGAGTTTGATCCTGGCTCAGGATGAACGCTGGCGGCGTGCTTAACACATGCA
>ERZ773138.57-NODE-57-length-119723-cov-5.510153_pt1 | contig 119723 bp, 106 predicted proteins | sample MGYA00511114_ERZ773138 | MGnify/ENA primary metagenome ERZ773138 (study PRJEB29015, sample SAMEA2737805) | human gut metagenome | biome: human gut; feature: human-associated habitat; material: faeces | place: China | collected 2012 ...
CCGTAGCGCCGATGGTAGTGTGGGGTCTCCCCATGTGAGAGTAGGGAACTGCCAGGCATCAAACAAGTGAAGAGGCCATCCGCAAGGATGGCCTTTTTGCGTTTGTTTGCTGAAAAACGGCAGGCCTTAAGAAGCCGTCACCCGGCAGATTTCAGACTGCACACCACGCCGAAATAAACGCTGCAATCCCCTCCACATTATTCAAATCCAGAACCGGTACTTTCAGCGTCAACGCAACGTCACTGGCCACGGCAATCACATGTTCATCCAGCGTTAACTCACTTACGTCATGTCCGGCATCGCTTCTGAATAGCAGGATCTTCGCAACAGCCTCATGCTTAAACCCCTCAACCAGCACCAGATCCAGCGTGGAGTGATCCATCCGGCTGACAAGATAAGCGAGATCCAGCGGTGCTTCATCCGGTGTTTCTGTCATTAACGCCCAGCGCTGTTTACTCGCCACCATCGTTTGTGCAGCGCCAGCCTTACGCAGCTCATAGCTATCTTTCCCCGGTTTATCGACATCCATGTTATGGTGCGTATGCTTAATCAATCCGGGACGAATGCCTTTGGCGCAAAGTGCAGGTATCAGTTTTTTTAGCAGCGTAGTTTTCCCGGTGCCACTCCAGGCTGAGATCGCTAATACGGGTATCATTTTCTCTCCTGCATCATCTGCAAATCTTCCGTCGTGTTTACATTCACAAACGCCGATTTCATGTCGCTGAAATCAACGGAATGCCCTCCGGACTGGCGCATAAATACCATGACGCGTCGCTCTCCTGCGGCCAGGTAATCTTCCAGCGCGGATATTAACGAGCGATTAATCAATGCGATCGTTGGATGGTCGCGTTCACCGTCGTGTACCCAGACGACGGGAGCACCACCGCGCCGCTGCACCAGACGTTCAACCAGACAGGACGGGATGAAGGGCGTATCACATGGACAAAAGAGAAACCACTCTCCGTACGACTGCTGCATAACAGAAAGCATTCCCGCCAGCGGACCGGGGTAGTCCACCAGGTTATCCTGATAAACCGGATACCCGCTGCGCTGATAGATATCAACATGTCGGTTAGCGCTGATCGCCATCGATGACACCTGATCTGCAAGCGTATCAGCAACATGCTGCCATAATGGTGTGTTGTTCAGGAGCTGAAGTCCCTTATCCTTTCCACCCATTCGCGTTGCCCTGCCCCCGGCCAGAACAACCCCGATGATTTCCTGGCATTGATTCACGAATATCGCCTCTTTTATTGTGGGATTGACCCTGCTAACGTGTCTCTCTAAATGAAAGGAGCACTACCATGAAATGTAAACGTCTTAATGAAGTCATTGAGCTTCTCCAGCCGGCCTGGCAAAAAGAGCCAGAGCTGAATCTGATGCAATTTTTACAGAAACTGGCGAAAGAGTCAGGTTTTGATGGCGAACTGGCGGACCTTTCTGACGACATCCTGATCTACCACCTGAAAATGCGTGACTCGGCTAAAGATGCTGTTATTCCTGGCATTCAGAAAGATTATGAAGAGGATTTTAAAACCGCATTACTGCGCGCCCGAGGCGTAATTAAAGAGTAAAAGCTTGTAAGCGGAGCCACCGAAATCGCCACAAGATGATATCCTGAATCATTCGTATAATTTCCGGATGATCGGATGAACGACCAGGCTTTTACTTTCCAGACACTACACCCGGATACCATTATGGATGCGCTGTTCGAGCAGGGTATTCGGGTGGATTCCGGGTTAACCGCTTTAAACAGCTACGAAAACCGTGTCTACCAATTTCAGGACGAAGAGCGCCAGCGCTTTGTCGTAAAGTTTTACCGTCCACAGCGCTGGTCCGCAGAACAAATTCAGGAAGAACATCAGTTTGCCCACGATCTACTGGATGATGATGTTCCCGTTGCGGCACCGATTAAATTCAATAACCAAACGCTGCTGACCCATCAGGGCTTTTACTACGCGGTATTTCCGAGCCTGGGCGGAAGACAGTTTGAGGCAGATAATATCGATCAGATGGAATGGGTTGCCCGCTATCTGGGGCGCATTCATCAGACGGGACGTAAAAAACCGTTTGTTGCCCGTCCGACGATTGGTGTTCAGGAATATCTTATTGAGCCGCGACAGGTATTCGAAACATCGGCGCTGATCCCGAATGCACTAAAGGATAATTTCCTCACGGCGACCGATAAGCTTATTGATGCTGTAAAAGCCTGCTGGCGGGATGATATTACTACTCTGCGCCTGCACGGTGACTGCCACGCCGGGAATATTCTCTGGCGCGATGGGCCGCTATTTGTCGATCTTGATGACGCACGTATGGGACCCGCGGTGCAGGATCTATGGATGCTACTCAACGGTGATAAAGCCGAGCAGCGCATGCAGCTTGAGACCATAATTGAAGCTTATGAAGAATTTATCCCCTTTAATTCAGACGAAATTGCCTTGATAGAGCCTTTACGTGCGATGCGATTTGTTTATTATCTCGCGTGGTTAATCAGGCGTTGGGAAGACCCGGCTTTTCCCCGAAATTTCCCCTGGCTTACCGGGGAGGATTACTGGCGCAACCAGATATCCACATTTACCGAGCAGGTTAAGGTTCTACAGGAACCCCCTTTGCAATTAACGCCGATGTATTAATTGGACACACCCAGGAGAGAGTTGATCATGAAAAAAATTTGGCTGGCGCTGGCTGGTATGATTCTGGCATTTAGCGCAACTGCTGCGCAGTTTACCGACGGCAAGCAGTACATTACGCTGGACAAGCCTGTTGCTGGCGAGCCTCAGGTGCTGGAGTTCTTCTCCTTCTACTGCCCGCACTGCTACGAGTTTGAGCAGGTACTTCATGTTTCTGACAACGTGAAGAAAAAGCTGCCGGAAGGCACCAAAATGACGAAATACCACGTTGAGTTCCTTGGCCCACTGGGCAAAGATCTGACTCAGGCATGGGCGGTCGCGATTGCGCTGGGTGTGGAAGATAAGATCACCGCGCCTATGTTTGAAGCCGTACAGAAAACCCAGACCGTACAAACTACGGCAGATATCCGTAAAGTGTTCGTAGATGCCGGTGTGAAAGGTGAAGACTACGACGCTGCCTGGAACAGTTTTGTGGTGAAATCTCTCGTGGCACAGCAGGAAAAAGCTGCCGCTGACTTCCAGTTGCAGGGCGTGCCGGCGATGTATGTTAACGGCAAATACCAGGTGAATATGCGTGGTATGGACACGACCAGCATGGATATCTTCGTACAACAGTACGCTGATACCGTGAAATACCTGGTTGAGAAAAAGTAACAACCATAAAGAAAAACGCCGGTCACTGACCGGCGTTTTTGTATGAAGATTTAATCTTCGCTATCTGCTCGTCTTTCTCTTTCCAGAGTGTATTAAGCCAAAGCTGGAAACGACGTTTGAAGTTTTTATCGTTGACGTAATCCCCGTGCAGTTCAGTATTGACGGGCACCAGATCAACGCGGACAACGATACGCGTCAGCCTGCCGCTGAGCATGTCGTAGAATGGCGTCCTGTCGTTTTCCGGATAGCAGAGCGTTACGTTCAACAATTTATCGAACTGCTCACCCAGCACGTTGAGCGCCATTGCGATGCCCGCAGCCTTTGGCGGCAACAGGTTCTGATAAGGAGAGCGAGTTTGCTGGCGCTTCTCTTCGGTAAAGCGCGATCCTTCGACGAAGTTAACAATGGTGGTGGGATGCGCGCGAAACTTCTCGCAAGAACGGCGCGTGGTTTCCACGTCCTTACCGCGGCGTTCCGGATGACGAATCAAATAGCTGCGTGAATAGCGTTTCATAAACGGCATATCCAGCGCCCAGCAGGCCAGACCAATGAAAGGCACCCAGGCCAGCTGCTGTTTCAGAAAGTATTTATTCATCGGAATGTGTTTGCGAAACAGTACGCACAATACAACAATGTCGGCCCAGCTGTGGTGATTGCAGATCAGCAGATACCAGTTCTTTTTGTTCAGCTTCTCCAGACCCTGAACGTCCCACTTCAGCCAGGGGTTCAGATGCAGCAGGATCGCCAGGCCTTCACACCAGCAGTACATCATAAAATTACAAAAAGCAGACACCGCGCGCCATACCGGAGGGACAGGCAACAGGAGCTTAATTATTCCGGCAACGATGATTGGCACAGAACAGGCGATAGTAACCAGAATAGTTAAAATGACGCTTAATAATAATGTTATCGCAGCGAGTATTCTCGACATGATGAATTTTTTCAGATAGTTAGCTGTAATTGAGCAGCCGGCTATCCGGTGCTGGGCGCCGATCTTATCAGAAATTCGCTCAGACCAGGGCGCTTTCACACCAGGAGGCCGCGGCTTTTCCTGGCAGGCCTCGAATTTTTCCCTATAGACAAGGTGCTTAAGCCTTATATCCACATAGACTAAATAACCATCAGTGAGGTGTGATCTTAATTGATCTTGTATTAATTGTTTGATTTAAATAGATAAATAAGTTTTCAATATCACTTTTATCAAGCTGTTATTCACCTGTATTAAAAATATGCACAAACTTATCCACAGTTTTGTTTTGCGAGCGATCTTCCCGATCGCAAAATCTTTTTCTGTATAAAGCGCTAAAACCTGATGTTTTCATCCTTCTGTGGCATCCTTTACCCATAAATTCATAACAGGCACGGACATTATGGTTCAGATCCCAGAAAACCCACTTATACTCGTCGATGGCTCTTCTTACCTGTATCGGGCGTATCATGCGTTTCCTCCTCTGACCAACAGCGCAGGGGAACCTACCGGCGCAATGTACGGCGTGCTGAATATGCTGCGCAGCCTGATTCTGCAATACCACCCAACCCATGCGGCCGTGGTGTTTGATGCGAAGGGTAAAACCTTCCGCGATGAATTATTTGAGCATTACAAATCACACCGTCCCCCTATGCCTGACGATCTGCGTGCGCAGATTGAACCGCTGCACGCTATGGTGAAAGCGATGGGGCTGCCACTGCTGGCGGTCTCTGGCGTTGAAGCTGACGACGTTATTGGTACCCTGGCGCGCGAAGCGGAAAAAGCAGGCCGCCCGGTTCTGATCAGTACCGGTGATAAAGACATGGCGCAGCTGGTAACGCCAGGGATTACGCTGATCAACACCATGACAAACACCATTCTTGGCCCGGAAGAAGTGGTCGCCAAATATGGTGTGCCGCCAGAGCTCATTATTGATTTCCTCGCCCTGATGGGCGATTCCTCGGATAACATTCCTGGCGTGCCGGGCGTGGGTGAAAAAACAGCTCAGGCGCTGCTGCAAGGGCTGGGCGGGCTGGATACGCTGTATGCAGAGTCCGACAAAATTGCCGGTCTTACCTTCCGTGGCGCAAAAACCATGGCCGGAAAGCTCGCCGATAACAAAGAGGTGGCTTATCTCTCCTATCAGTTGGCCACCATCAAAACTGACGTAGAGCTGGAGCTTACCTGCGAGCAGCTGGAAGTGCAGGAACCCGCCGCCGACGAACTGCTTGGTCTGTTCAGAAAATACGAATTTAAACGCTGGACCGCGGATGTTGAAGCCGGTAAATGGCTTCAGGCGAAAGGGGCTAAATCTGCGGCGAAGCCGAAAGAGACCATCGTTGTCGATGCCGTAGAGCAGGCAGAAGAAGAGGCGATAGCGCTCTCCTTCGACAACTATGAAACCATCCTGGAAGAGTCACGGCTCGTCGCCTGGATTGAAAAGCTAAAAAAAGCGCCAGTATTTGCTTTCGATACCGAAACGGACAGCCTTGATAACATTACGGCTAATATGGTGGGTCTGTCATTCGCGACGGAGCCGGGTGTTGCCGCCTATGTTCCGGTTGCTCACGACTATCTGGATGCGCCGGAGCAAATCTCCCGCGAGCGCGCCTTAGAACTACTGAAGCCGATTCTGGAAGACGAGAAAGCGCTGAAGGTCGGGCAAAACCTGAAGTATGACCGCGGTATTCTGCAAAACTACGGCATTGAGCTGCGTGGTATCGCTTTTGACACCATGCTTGAATCTTACATTCTGGACAGCGTGGCGGGCCGCCATGATATGGATTCCTTATCCGATCGTTGGCTGAAACACAAAACCATCACCTTTGAAGAAATTGCCGGTAAGGGTAAAAATCAGCTGACCTTTAACCAGATCGCGCTGGAAGAGGCAGGCCGCTACGCCGCGGAAGACGCTGACGTCACGCTACAGCTGCATCTCAAAATGTGGCCGAAATTGCAGAAGCACGAAGGGCCGCTGAATGTGTTCCGGAACATTGAGATGCCGCTGGTGCCTGTGCTGTCCCGCATTGAGCGCAATGGCGTTAAAATCGACCCAACGGTGCTGCATAACCACTCTGGTGAGCTGGCGCAGCGCCTGACCGAGCTTGAACAGAAAGCGCATGAGCTTGCTGGCGAGGCATTTAACCTGTCTTCACCGAAACAGCTGCAAACCATCCTGTTTGAAAAACAGGGTATCAAGCCGCTGAAGAAAACCCCGGGCGGCGCTCCTTCAACGTCTGAAGAGGTGCTGGAAGAGCTGGCGCTGGACTATCCGCTGCCAAAAGTTATTCTGCAATACCGCGGTCTGGCTAAGCTGAAATCGACCTATACCGACAAACTGCCGTTGATGATCAACCCGAAAACGGGCCGCGTGCACACCTCCTATCACCAGGCTGTGGCGGCGACCGGGCGACTTTCGTCAACCGATCCTAACCTTCAGAACATTCCGGTGCGTAATGAAGAGGGCCGCCGTATTCGCCAGGCTTTCATTGCGCCAGAGGATTATCTGATTGTCTCCGCGGACTACTCGCAAATCGAACTGCGTATTATGGCGCACCTGTCACGCGACAAAGGCCTGCTGACGGCCTTTGCCGAAGGGAAGGACATTCACCGGGCAACCGCTGCCGAAGTGTTTGGGCTGCCGCTGGAGAGCGTGACAAATGAGCAGCGTCGTAGCGCAAAAGCGATCAACTTCGGTCTGATTTACGGCATGAGTGCCTTTGGTCTTTCACGCCAGCTCAATATTCCGCGTAAAGAGTCGCAGAAGTATATGGATCTCTACTTCGAGCGGTATCCGGGCGTGCTGGAATATATGGAACGTACCCGCGCGCAGGCGAAAGAGAAAGGCTACGTTGAAACGCTGGATGGCCGTCGTCTCTACCTTCCGGACATCAAATCCAGCAACGCCGCGCGCCGCGCGGGTGCTGAACGTGCTGCGATTAACGCCCCTATGCAGGGCACTGCGGCGGACATCATTAAACGCGCAATGATCGCCGTCGATGCCTGGTTGGAAAAAGAGAAGCCGCGCGTGAAAATGATCATGCAGGTACACGATGAACTGGTCTTTGAAGTTCATAAAGACGATCTGGAGACGGTCTCTCAGAAGATCCATGAACTGATGGAAAACAGCATGAAGCTGGACGTTCCGTTGCTGGTGGAAGTGGGTAGCGGCGAAAACTGGGATCAGGCTCACTAAGGGCTAACGGAATAACGCGCGTTTTATGTAAGTAAGCAACATAAGTACGCGCGTTTTGTGACGATCATTAGAATTCCCTATGTAAAGAATGAAAAAAAACTACAAAAAGTGCTTTGTCCAGCGATAAAAAAAGAGTAGAGTTAACGACGTAGGGTACAGAGGTAAGATGTTCTATCTTTCAGACCTTTTACTTCACGTAATCGGATTTGGCTGAATATTTTAGCCGCCCCAGTCAGTAATGACTGGGGCGTTTTTTATTGCGGCAAAGAAAGTTTCAGGCGAAAAAAAGCGCGGTCATCGCCGCGCCTGTTATTACTCTGCTTCCGCTTCTGTCGCCGGTTCCAGATCGTTAAACCAGCTGTCGAGCTTCTGACGCAGTTTATCCACGCCCTGCTTTTTCAGCGAGGAGAACGGTTCAACCTGTACATCACCGTTGAATGCCAGCACCGCTTCACGAACCTTATTCACCTGTGCCTTGCGCGCGCCGCTCGCCAGCTTATCCGCTTTTGTCAGCAGTACCAGCACCGCAATATCGCTTGCCACCGCCCAGTCAATCATCTGCTGGTCGAGATCTTTCAGCGGATGACGAATATCCATCAGCACCACCAGGCCTTTCAGACACATGCGTTTTTCCAGGTATTCACCCAGCGCACGCTGCCATTTGATCTTCATCTCTTCCGGTACCTGCGCGTAACCGTAGCCCGGTAAATCGACCAGGCGTTTGCCTTCAGCCACTTCAAACAGGTTAATCAGTTGTGTACGGCCAGGTGTTTTTGAGGTACGCGCCAGGTTTTTCTGATTGGTCAGCGTATTCAGGGCACTGGATTTTCCCGCATTGGAGCGGCCAGCAAATGCCACTTCAATCCCTGTGTCTGAGGGCAGGTGGCGAATATCGGGCGCACTGGTGACAAAATGCGTCTGTTGGTAGTTCCAGGTAGTCACGTGGTCGTCTCCAAAAATCGTAATCTGCGGGGATTATACCTGAATGCGGGCAAAAGGCTTTTCCCTTCGTCATTGACATGTAAGTGAAAGCCCTGCGAAATGTAAGAGATTTGCCCTTAAGCGTATGAGAAATTTAAGAGAAATCGCAGGGGCTAAAAAACTCAAGATATTAAAATTCAAAGAGTTATTAATGAGTAATTATCTGAAAATCCGGTTTTGTACCTTTTCGTTGCTTGTTAGTTTAAAGGAACAAGGTAAAGTGTGTGCTACGGCGAGGATGCCAACAGGATAACGACTTAAGGATAAGGGTCAGGAGCGCCAGGAGGCGAAGACTCAGGATTGTCAGGACGACCGGCGCCTGGAGGCGTTTTTAACAGGAAACGGAACCGTATCACGGACGGTAGTAGCCAAGGGATAAACAGGGTTTGTTGCAGGCAAACAGGGAATGTCTGACCCGTTAAGGGTTGTGAGTCAGGAAAAAAGGCGACAGATTGCTCTGTCGCCTTTTTTCTTTGCTTGCTTTCTGCTAGATTTCGCCGCAATTCTATACTGAAGAAAACGACTTAAAGATAAAACATCATGAAAAAACCGACCTCCGCTGCGGGCGCGAAACGCCCTGCAAAAGCACGCCGCAAAACGCGCGAAGAACTGAATCAGGAAGCGCGCGATCGCAAACGCGATAAAAAACATCGTGGCCATGCTGCGGGTAGCCGTGCTAACGGTGGCGGTGCCGCAGGCGCTTCTGCAAAAGGCAAACAGCAGAAAGATCCTCGTATCGGCAGTAAAACTCCCATTCCACTGGGCGTGACAGACACCCCGGTCACTAAGCAGCACAAACCAAAGAGCGAGAAACCTATGCTTTCACCGCAGGCTGAGCTGGATTTGCTGGAGAACGATGAGCGCCTGGACGCGCTGCTGGAACGTCTTGAAGAGGGTGAAACCTTGACCGCCGAAGAGCAGTCATGGGTGGATGCCAAACTGGATCGCATCGACGAGCTGATGCAGAAGCTGGGTCTGTCTTACGATGACGAAGACGACGAAGAAGAAGACGAAAAGCAGGAAGATATGATGCGTCTTCTGAAGGGTGGAAACTAACATTTGCACCCGGCAGGTACACTCGTCCTGCTTATAACCCTTCCGGTTATATGTTATCTGGTGTGGTTATTCGTTAAACTACGGCGGTTGTCGCGGCGACAGAAGTGGCTGCGCACCCGAATGATGGCCCGCAACGGGACCAGAACGGGCCGCCGTATACGAACGCGACACCAACGGAAGGAGTGAGCATGTCTGTACCATCTATCGACTGGGATTTGGCCCTGATCCAGAAATATAACTATTCCGGGCCGCGTTATACCTCATACCCCACCGCGCTGGAGTTTTCTGACGCTTTCGGCGAGGCGGATTTTCAGCATGCTGTGGTGCGCTATCCCGAGCGCCCGCTGTCGCTCTACGTCCATATTCCATTCTGCCATAAGCTCTGCTACTTCTGCGGCTGCAATAAAATCGTTACCCGCCAGCAGCACAAAGCCGATCAATACCTCGATGCGCTCGAACAGGAAATTCTGCACCGCGCACCGCTGTTTAAAGGGCGTCACGTTAGCCAGCTTCACTGGGGCGGTGGTACGCCAACCTATCTGAATAAAGCGCAGATCAGCCGCCTGATGGCGCTGCTGCGCGACAATTTCAGTTTTAACGACGACGCCGAAATTTCGATCGAGGTCGATCCACGTGAAATCGAGCTGGATGTGCTGGATCATTTACGCGCTGAAGGCTTCAACCGCCTGAGTATGGGCGTACAGGACTTCAATAAAGAAGTACAGCGCCTGGTAAACCGCGAGCAGGACGAAGCGTTTATCTTTGCCTTACTCAACCATGCGCGTGAAATCGGCTTTACCTCAACGAATATAGACCTGATTTACGGCCTGCCGAAGCAGACGCCGGAGAGCTTCGCCTACACGCTTAAACGCGTGGCTGAGCTTAACCCGGACCGTCTGAGCGTCTTTAATTACGCGCACCTGCCGACGCTGTTCGCCGCTCAGCGCAAAATCAAAGATGCGGATCTGCCTTCCGCCCAGCAGAAGCTAGACATTTTGCAGGAGACCATCGCCTCGCTGACCGAAACCGGCTATCAGTTTATCGGGATGGATCACTTTGCCCGCCCTGACGACGAACTGGCAATTGCCCAGCGCGAAGGTGTTCTCCACCGTAACTTCCAGGGTTACACCACCCAGGGCGATACCGATCTGCTCGGAATGGGCGTCTCCGCCATTAGCATGATTGGCGACTGCTACGCTCAGAACCAGAAAGAGCTGAAGCTGTACTACCAGCAGGTTGATGAAACGGGTAACGCATTGTGGCGCGGCATTGCGTTAACGCGTGACGACTGCATCCGTCGTGATGTGATTAAGGCGCTTATCTGCAACTTCCGTCTCGAATTCCGCGAGGTGGAGTCGCAATGGGATCTGCAATTCAGCGATTACTTTGCCGAAGACCTGAAACTCCTTGCGCCGCTGGCGAAGGACGGGCTGGTGGATGTGTCGGAAAGCGCGGTGGTCGTCACGCCGAAAGGACGTCTGTTGATTCGTAATATCTGCATGTGCTTCGATGCCTATCTACGTCAGAAGGCGCGTTTACAGCAGTTCTCGCGGGTGATTTAAGTTGAAAAGCCGGGTAAGCGAAGCGCCACCCGGCTTTTCATCAACAGCTCGTTAGCTAAACAGCCCAACCAGCGCCGCACACAGCACCGCCGCAACGGCAGTTTGTGGCGTGTGGCTTTCTGCTGCTCCGCTCGAAAGCAAAGTCACTAATGATTCCAGCATGATGCTCCCCCCTGTTTCCGGGCACGATCATACAAAACTCATCGGAACAGTAAAGCGCAAAATAACGGCACTTTGCGCTCAATTAGTAACCTTTACACAGCGGAGTAAGATCACTCCATTCCCAGCTCTTTCAGCTTGCGCGTCAGGGTGTTTCGACCCCATCCCAACAGGCGAGCCGCTTCCTGTTTGTGGCCCTGGGTATGACGAAGCGCGGTAGTTAACAGCGTGCGCTCCATCTCAGGCTGCGCTTCGGAGAGCAGATTTTGATGACCGGAACGCAGCGCGCGATCTGCCCACTGCGCCAGCAGCGTCGCCCAGCTGTCCGGCAGCGCATGTCCGGCGGTGCTTTCGGGCACGGTGGCTTCAAACAGCTCGGCGGGGAGATCCTGAATCAACACTTCCTGTCCGGCGGCCATCACGGTCAGCCAGCGACAGGTGTTTTCCAGCTGACGCACGTTGCCAGGCCACGCCAGACGGGTGAGGGCGGCATCCGTTTCCGGATGAAGCTGCTTGGCTTCCACGCCCAGCTCGCGGGCCGCCACTTGCAGGAAATGGCGCGCCAGACGCGGGATATCTTCCCGACGCTCGCGCAGCGGCGGCAGGTGGACACGGATCACGTTCAGACGATGGAATAAATCCTCACGGAATTTCCCCTCCTGCACGCGCAGCTCCAGGTTCTGGTGCGTCGCGGCAATAATACGCACGTCCACCTTCACCGGCGCATACCCGCCCACGCGGTAAAACTGGCCATCTGCCAGCACGCGCAGCAGTCGGGTCTGAACATCCAGCGGCATATCGCCGATTTCATCCAGGAAAAGCGTGCCGCCGTCAGCCTGTTCAAAGCGTCCCTGACGAATGGTATTGGCTCCGGTAAACGCCCCTTTTTCGTGGCCGAACAGCTCAGATTCAATTAAATCCTTAGGGATCGCTGCCATGTTCAGGGCGATAAAGGGGGCTTTCGCCCGCGGGCTGTGGCGATGCAGGGCGTGTGCAACCAGCTCTTTACCGGTCCCTGATTCACCGTTAATCAAGACGCTGATAGACGAGCGCGACAGACGCCCGATGATGCGAAACACGTCCTGCATGGCCGGCGCTTCACCGATGATGTCCGTCGTAGGCCCGAAATCCGGCGCGTGGCGGGGCTGCTGTTGCTCCTGATAGTGGCTGATGGCGCGTTCGACCAGGGCAACGGCTTCGTCGATATCAAACGGTTTTGGCAGATAATCAAACGCCCCCTGCTGGTAGGCGCTAACGGCGGCATCCAGGTCGGAGTGGGCGGTCATTATGATGACCGGAAGCATGGGGTGGCGCTGTTTGATCTGCTTTAAGAGCGCCAGTCCGTCCATGCCCGGCATGCGAATATCCGAGAGCAGAACGTCCGGCGTTTTGGTGGTGAGTGCGTCGAGCACCTCGCTGCCGCTCTCAAACGTCGTGCAGCTTAATCCCGCTCCTGTGAGTGCGCGTTCAAGCACCCAACGGATGGAGCTATCGTCATCGACTACCCAGACTATCCCTCGTTGCATAAACGTCACCTTTATTTTTTAATCGGCAGGAAAACCGAAAACTCGGTATGTCCCGGCCAACTGGTAAATTCAATTTTGCCGGAGTGTTGGTCAATCAAATCACGGGCTATGGATAACCCCAGCCCGGTGCCGCCTTCGCGACCGCTGACCATCGGGTAGAACAGAGTGTCCTGGAGATGTGGCGGGATCCCCGGCCCGTTATCTTCCACATCAATACGTGCCGCCAGACGATAACGCACGCCGTGCAGCGTCAGCTGGAACGCGGTGCGGGTACGCAGAATAATTTCGCCACCCTCCAGGCCCAGCGCCTGCAACGCGTTACGCACAATGTTCAACAGCACCTGTTCAATCTGGTCCGGATCGTGCGCCAGCTCCGGCAGGCTTGGGTCGTAATCACGCACCAGCGTGACGTTATCCGGCAGCTCCATAGAGACGAGTTTCACCACCCGCTCCGCGACCTTGTGAATGCTTTCTGAAACATGCATCCCCGGCTGCTGTGGCCCGAGCAGGCGATCGACCAGATTACGCAGACGGTCCGCCTGCTCAATAATGACGTTGGTATACTCCGCCAGGGCAGGGTCAGGCAGCGCTTTGGTCAAAAGCTGTGCCGCACCGCGTAAGCCGCCCAGCGGGTTTTTGATCTCATGGGCCAGCCCGCGCACCAGGTCGCGTGCCGCAATCTGCTGCGCATGCTGAAGCTGCTCCTGGCTGAGACGACGTTGGTTATCCATCGGCGCCATTTCCAGCAGAATCATGCCATCTGGCAGGCGCTGTGCGGTGAGGGACAAAATATGCGAGCGTCCGTCAATCACCAGCGTCACTTCGTTATCGGTGAAGCCCTGACCCGCCTGCAAACTCTCCTGCATCAGACCAATATTCAGCGAGAAATAGCTCAGCAGTTCCGGCAGCGGCGTGCCAAACAGTTTTCTGGCGCTTTGGGCGAGCAGCTGTTGCGCCGCCGGGTTGGCGTAATGCACCGCCAGCTCGTCGTCGACCAGCAAAATACTGTTAATCAAAGAATTGAGGATCTGCCCAGCATCGGGCAGCGTGCCAGTTGCCATTCAGCAGTCTCCTGGAGTCGTTGCACTATTTTAGTGCAGTATAGCGTTTTAGAGGTAAAAAGCGCGTGAGATCAGGTTGTTGGTGGAGAAAAAAGCCCATCCGAAGATGGGCTAAAGTTTCCACGGCAACTACTCCCGACGCGTATGCGCCGAGTAAAACAAAACAATTAAACGCTGTAGTACAGTTCAAACTCAACCGGGTGCGGCGTCATGCGAACGCGGTCGTTTTCTTCGGTACGCAGCGCGATGTAAGCGTCGATAGCTTCATCGGTGAACACGCCGCCAGCGGTCAGGAACTCGCGGTCTGCGTCCAGCGCTTGCAGGGCTTCTTCCAGAGAGCCGGCAACCTGTGGGATCTCTTTCGCTTCTTCTGGCGGCAGGTCGTACAGGTTTTTGTCCATGGCTTCGCCCGGGTGGATCTTGTTCTTGATACCGTCCAGACCGGCCATCAGCAGTGCTGCGAAGCACAGGTATGGGTTAGCCGCCGGGTCCGGGAAGCGCACTTCGATACGACGCGCTTTCGGAGACGCAACCACCGGGATACGGATAGAAGCAGAACGGTTACGGGCAGAGTACGCCAGCATCACGGGTGCTTCGTAGCCTGGAACCAGACGCTTGTAGGAGTTCGTGGTCGGGTTCGCCAGGGCGTTGATCGCTTTAGCGTGTTTGATAACACCGCCGATGTAGTGCAGCGCCTGCTCAGACAGACCCGCATACTTGTCACCAGAGAACAGGTTGGTGCCGTTCTTGGACAGGGACATGTGGCAGTGCATGCCGGAACCGTTGTCGCCAAACATTGGTTTTGGCATGAAGGTCGCGGTTTTACCGAAACGGTGCGCAACGTTGTGTACAACGTATTTGTAGATCTGAATCTCATCCGCTTTTTTGGTCATGGTGTTGAAGCGGGTAGCGATCTCGTTCTGGCCAGCCGTTGCCACTTCGTGGTGGTGCGCTTCAACAACCAGGCCCATCTCTTCCATGATCAGACACATGGTAGAACGGATGTCCTGTGAAGAATCGACCGGAGGAACCGGGAAGTAACCGCCTTTCACGCCCGGACGGTGACCTTTGTTACCACCTTCGTACTTGGTGGAAGAGTTCCATGCGCCTTCGATGTCATCGATAGCGACGTGGGAGCCAGAAATGGAAGCACCAAAACGGATGTCGTCGAACAGGAAGAACTCTGGCTCTGGCCCGAACAGAACGGTGTCTGCGATGCCGGTAGAGCGCAGGTACTCTTCAGCGCGTTTTGCGATGGAGCGTGGGTCACGGTCATAGCCTTGCAGCGTGCCAGGTTCCAGAATATCGCAGCGGATGATCAGCGTAGGTTCTTCGTAGAACGGGTCAATGAGCGCAGTGGTTGCATCTGGCATCAGAACCATGTCGGATTCGTTAATGCCTTTCCAGCCGCCAATGGAGGAGCCGTCAAACATTTTGCCTTCTTCAAAGAATTCGGCGTTCACCTGATGAGCAGGGATCGTGACGTGCTGTTCTTTACCTTTGGTATCGGTGAAGCGCAGATCAACAAACTTCACTTCATGTTCGTTCAGCATCGTCAAAACGTGTTCAGCGGACATACTTAACTCTCCAGATTGGTCATTGTCGTCGTGGTAACGAGGTCTTCAAATCGGCTGGGCTGCCATATTTTTACTGTATTTCTGTAAAGCGAAATCTGTGCCAACTTTTAAAACACCCCAAAAAGGCGTTATCATGCGCACCATAGTGCAGAAGGGCTGCACCACATTGGATTTGTTGCACCATTATAGTGCTTCTGTGTGAACATCGAGCACCATATTGGTGCAATTTACGTTAAAGTGCCCTTTTACCGCTCCGTGAAAGCGATCACAAAGCATCTCTGCAATACTTGTTTGCGGGGGATGTTTGTGATCCTGTTTTGTAGTGCGATTAATCCGTGTACAATAACGCGCTATTTCTAAATGCCTGAGGCAAAGTTGTGATCGAAAAATTGCGTAATATCGCCATCATCGCGCACGTCGACCATGGTAAAACTACCCTGGTTGATAAGCTGCTACAGCAGTCCGGTACGTTTGATGCTCGTGCCGAAACTCAAGAGCGTGTGATGGACTCCAACGATTTGGAGAAAGAGCGTGGGATTACCATCCTCGCCAAAAACACCGCTATCAAATGGAATGACTACCGTATCAACATCGTTGATACCCCAGGGCACGCCGACTTCGGTGGTGAAGTTGAGCGCGTGATGTCCATGGTGGATTCCGTGCTGCTGGTGGTTGACGCATTTGATGGCCCTATGCCGCAAACGCGCTTCGTGACCAAAAAAGCATTTGCCCACGGCCTGAAACCTATCGTTGTGATCAACAAGGTTGACCGTCCTGGCGCGCGTCCTGACTGGGTTGTTGACCAGGTCTTCGACCTGTTCGTTAACCTCGACGCGACCGATGAACAGCTGGACTTCCCTATCGTTTATGCGTCTGCGCTGAACGGTATCGCCGGTCTGGATCACGAAGACATGGCGGAAGACATGACTCCGCTGTACCAGACGATTGTTGACCGCGTTCCTGCGCCAAACGTTGACCTGGAAGGCACCCTGCAAATGCAGATCTCTCAGCTCGACTACAACAACTATGTTGGCGTAATCGGCATTGGTCGTATCAAGCGCGGTAAAGTGAAGCCTAATCAGCAGGTCACTATCATCGATAGCGAAGGCAAAACCCGTAACGGTAAAGTCGGTAAAGTGCTGACTCACCTGGGTCTTGAGCGTATCGAGAGCGACATCGCTGAAGCGGGCGACATCATCGCTATCACCGGTCTGGGTGAACTGAACATCTCCGACACCATCTGCGATCCGCAGAACGTCGAAGCGCTGCCAGCCCTGTCCGTTGATGAACCAACCGTATCCATGTTCTTCAACGTCAACACCTCTCCGTTCTGTGGTAAAGAAGGTAAGTTCGTTACCTCTCGTCAGATCCTTGACCGCCTGAACAAAGAGCTGGTGCACAACGTTGCGCTGCGCGTTGAAGAAACCGAAGACGCTGATGCATTCCGCGTTTCGGGTCGTGGTGAGCTGCACCTGTCTGTTCTGATTGAGAACATGCGTCGTGAAGGTTTCGAGATGGCGGTTTCCCGTCCGAAAGTTATCTTCCGCGAAATCGATGGCCGTAAACAAGAGCCGTTCGAAAACGTAACGCTGGACGTTGAAGAGCAGCACCAGGGTTCTGTGATGCAGGCACTGGGTGAGCGTAAAGGCGACCTGAAAAACATGAATCCAGATGGCAAAGGCCGCGTACGTCTCGACTACGTGATCCCAAGCCGTGGCCTGATCGGCTTCCGTTCTGAGTTCATGACCATGACTTCCGGTACCGGTCTGCTGTACTCCACCTTCAGCCACTACGACGACGTTCGTCCGGGCGAAGTGGGCCAGCGTAACAACGGCGTGCTGATCTCCAACGGTCAGGGTAAAGCGGTTGCGTTTGCGCTGTTCGGTTTGCAGGATCGCGGTAAGCTGTTCCTGGGTCACGGTGCTGAAGTTTACGAAGGCCAGATCATCGGTATTCACAGCCGTTCTAACGACCTGACGGTAAACTGCCTGACCGGTAAGAAACTGACCAACATGCGTGCGTCCGGTACTGACGAAGCAACGGTTCTGGTTCCACCGATCAAGATGACGCTGGAGCAGGCTCTGGAATTCATCGATGATGACGAACTGGTCGAAGTGACGCCTCAGTCAATTCGTATCCGTAAACGTCACCTGACTGAGAACGATCGTAAACGTGCAATGCGCGGTGCGAAAGAAGAGTAATTCGGTTATGCCGTAGGCCGGGTAAGCGCATGCGCCACCCGGCAACGAAAAAGCCGCTGAGCGATCAGCGGCTTTTTTTATTAGAACGAATACCGCAACCCTAAACGGATCCGGTACTGCTCGCGGTTGTAATCATTCCATCGGTCCAGCCACTGTAGCTCAAGATACGGCAGCCAGTTTCTGTCGATCTTATAGCTGAATTTATTGGTAATTTCCCAGTGATGATCTTTGCCATTTTTGCTGTGGTAATCATTCACCCGCTGGAAAAAGTGCGGCTCAAAGGTGTAGAAAAACGCATCCGTCACTTTGAAATTCCAGTAGTTGGCAAATTCATGTGTGTCGTTCTTATCCATCTGCCCGTTATAGTCCGGCGTATCGTAATTGTTATGGTTATAGCGATAGCGGAACGTCAGATTAAACCAGTCCGTAAATTTGTAATTGGTATCTAAATAAACCGCGCCACCTGATCCTGCGCTGCTGTCATTAATCAAGCCGCCGGGCTGGAAGGTCAGTTTGTCGGTCGGTTTGAAGAGTGGATACCACCCCTCAATTTCGTTATAGCTGTGCTTCAGTTCGTCCCATTTCCCCACGTTATAAGCGTTGGTGAACATCAGTCCCGCGCCCATATCGAAGTTATAGCCCGCACGCAGGATCACTTCGTGCAGCTCAGAGGCGGTGTTGTAGGCTTCGCGCGTTTCGACATAGGCCCCGGCAAAAACCGGGCAGGACACAGACGACACGATCAGTACGGTGATGATTCTTTTCATAATTTGTCCATGTATCAGGTACAGAAAGGCCTCCCTCCTGATAAACAGGAAGGACATACTGGCCGGATTTATTGTTATAAAGTGACTGCTGACGCTTTATTGTTGGTGGTTATCTCAGGGGTATTCGCGGTCTGTTTTTTCCGTTTTCCAATCTCCTCGATAATAAAGGCGAAGCGCGCTTCGTTGAGTTTATAAAACAGCCCCATGGTCACGGCGGCAACGATCGCCAGGCCGCACGGCCAGAGGAAAATAAGCTGACGCAACCCAAGCAGCGTGCCCGCGCTCTGCACGGCATGGGGAACGTAGCCAATCTGGGTCAGCATAATACCGGGCAGAAAACCGGCCAGCGCCGCGGAGATTTTGCGCGAGAAGGTATAGCCGGTATACACCGACCCTTCGGCGCGTATCCCGGTTTTCCACTCGCCGTAATCAACCGTATCCGGCACCAGCGCCCAGTTCAGGCTGTTCACAAACGCGGTGCCGAAAAAGGCCATGCAGGAAAAGAGCACGAACAGCAGGGAACTGGTCCCCCAGACGAAGTTCAGCACGTCGCCCACCGCCCACAGCGCCAGCCCGCCCAGATAGACCGGCTTCTTGCCAAAGCGCTTCACCGCGCCAGGCACCAGAAACACGCCAATCAGAATGCAGCCCATGCTGAAAAAGCCCATCCACGACAGGAGATGCACATCGTTCAGCACGTACTGGGTGTAATAGACCTGAATCGCCAGCTTGATGTTAAACGCGGCGAGGGTACATAGGTTGGCGATGCACAGCACCAGCAGCGGCGGGTTACGGAAAATCGCGCAGAACGATTTCAGAATGCCGGGCTTATGGTGATCGGGCGTAAGCTCGACGTAGCGCTCTTTCACCCCGCTGTAGCACCACCACATGCAGAACAGCCCCCCGGTGACAAACACCAGCGCGGCCACCAGATAGCCGAGTGAGGGCTGGCTGACGAACAGCGCCTGGATCGGCATAAAGCCGACGGTGCAGAGCAACAGCCCTACCGTTGCGCCGCCCTGACGCCACGCCGCAAGCTGCGCGCGCTCGTTCGGGTTTTTGGTGATGGCCGGAACCATTGCACCGTAGGCACAGTTCATCAGGCTGTAGCAGAGGCCAAACATCATGAAGAGCACGGTGGCGAGGGCCGTTTTCACCGTCAGGCTAAAGTCGTTGGCCATAAACTGAGCCGTGGCCACCAGCGCCACAGGAACGGAGGCGTAGAGAATGAATGGCCGGAATTTCCCCCGCGCGCCGATGTTACGCCGGGAGTCCAGCAGCACCCCGGTCAGCATGTCGGTAAACGCGGTGAAAAACTTCGCGACGAGGAAAATAATGCCGCCATAGAACGCCGGCATGCCCAGTTCATCGGTGTAAAACTTCAGCAGGTACAGCGTGCCAATACACAGCATCAGATTCGAGCCAAAATCGCCCATCCCGTAGGCGCACTTCTCTCGCAGGCTCAATTTCAGGGTTAACGGATCAGTATTATGTGTCATGGTCGATCCTCAAAGCGCCCCGCAGGGCGCTCAATCACGTCATTTATGCCGTACGTTTGCGCAGTTCGATCTCTTCCACTATGCGCACATACATCTTCTCGTTGAGGTTGTAGAAGCAGCCCATCGCCACGATGGTGATGACCGCCAGCAGGCTCGGGTAGATAAATATCAGCTGCCGCAGCCCTTCAACCGTCCCGGCGGACTGCACCACGTTCGGCACATAGCCGATCTGGGTGAGCATGATCCCCGGGAAGAAGCCCGCCAGCGCCTGCGAGACCTTCCTGAAGAAGGTAAAGCCGGTGTAGACCGTTCCCTCGGAGCGCACGCCGGTGCGCCACTCGCCGTATTCCACGGTATCGGACACCAGCGCCCAGTTCAGGCTGTTCACGAACGCGGAACCGAAGAACGCCAGGCAGGAGAACGCCACAAAGCTCACCGAGCCGCCGCCGAAGAAGTAGTTAAGCAGATCGCCCGCCACCCAAATCATCAGCCCGCTGATGTAGACCTTTTTCTTGCCGAAGCGCCGCACCGCGCCGGGCATCATAAAGACGCCGATAAAAATACAGCCCATGCTGAAGAAGCCCATATACGACAGCAGGATCGGGTCGTTCAGCACGTACTGCGTGTAGTAGACCTGAATGGCGAGTTTGACGTTAAAGGCGCCCAGCGTGCACAGGTTAGCGATGCACAGGATAAACAGCGGACGGTTCCCGGCGATGGCGCGAAACGACTGCAACAGCCCCGGTTTCTGCGCCGGGTTAGCAGGCTGCGTCTCGACGTAACGCTCGGTAACGCCCTTATAGCACCACCACATAAAGAACAGCCCGAACAGCGAGAAGAGGGTGGCGGCAAAGATGTAGCCAAGCTGGTCGTTACCCTCAATCAGGTTCATCACCGGGACAAAGCCCACCGTACAGAGCAGCAGGCCGAGCGTGGCGCCGCCCTGACGCCAGGCCGCCAGCGAGGCGCGCTCGTCCGGGTTTTTGGTGATGGCGGGCACCATCGCGCCGTAAGAGCAGTTCATCATGCTGAAGAACAGGCCGTACAGCATGAACAGCACCGTCGCCATCACCGTTTTACCGGTGATTTCAAACGGTGTGCCGACGAAGTTGGCAATCGCCAGCAACGTTACCGGGAAGGCTGCATACAGCACGAACGGGCGGAATTTCCCTTTCGGGCCGATCTTGCGCCGGGAATCGAGCATGATCCCGGTGCCCATATCGGTGAAGGCGGTAAAAAACTTCGCAATCAGGAAGATAATCCCGCCGTAGGTGCCCGGCAGCCCCAGCACGTCGGTGTAGAACTTCAGCAGATACAGCGTGCCGATATCAAGCAGGATGTTAGAGCCGAGATCGCCCATCCCGTAGGCGAGTTTTTCTTTAAACGGCAGGCGCAGGGTTGCCGGATCAGAAGTATGTTGACTCATTATTGTTCTCCGTCTGCCCGCAGGTTTCCCCGCGGGCGAGCCTTATCAGATATGACGTAAGGTGCTAAACAGATCGGCCCATTCGCTTTGCTGGCGATAGAAGACCGGCGGTTTGCCGAGCGGGGCATCAACGGTGATGTCACCGCCCTGGCAGGTTTCTCCGGTCCACGCATTGACCCAGGTGTCCTGCGGCAGATAGAGCGACCAGTCGCGGCGTCCCTTTTCATGAACCGGCGCCACCAGCAGATCGCGGCCAAACAGATACTGGTATTTCAGCGTGTAGGCGCGCGCGTCGTCCTCGTAGTGCAGGAAAAGCGGACGCATCACCGGCAGGCCGCTTTTCGCGTTCTGCGCAACCGCAGCTTTGATATACGGCTTCAGGGTGGTGAAGACGGTGGTCATGCGCGCGAAGTGGGCGATGGTTTCCGCGTCGCCGTCGAACTGCCAGTTATCGCCAGGGCGGTTGCCCTCGTGGGTACGCATCATCGGCGTAAAGGCGCTGAAATCACACCAGCGCAGCAGCAGCTCTTTGCTGCGCTTCATCTCGAAGAGCGTCGTATAGCCGCCAATGTCGCTGTGGTGCAGGCCGTGCCCGGTCATCGCCAGCGACAGCGCCGCCGGTACGACGGAAGCCAGACCGTCGTCCAGGCTCCAGTCGACGTTCTGATCCCCCGCCCACATCATCACCGAGTGCTTCTGGCTACCGGTGTAGCCTGCGCGCATGAAGAACAGGATCTCCCCGAGCTTGCCGGTCTCCTCCAGCGCTTCGTAGTTACATTTCGCCCACAGGGCAGGCCAGGCGTTATGCATGATCTCCGCGCTCACGCCGTTGTGCAGGAAGGTATCGGTCGGCAGGTACTCCCCGAAATCGGCCATCCAGCCGCCGCAGCCCAGTTCGATCAGGTTCTTTTTAATGACCTCTTTGTACCAGTCGTAGGCTGCCGGGTTGGTCAGGTCGATAACGCCCGCGTAGAACTCGCCGAACTCGACGTGGTAGTCCTTGCCGTCGGCGTTTTTGGTCAGATAGCCGCGTTTCGCGGCCTCTTCGCAGAGATCTTTATCGCTGGCGACGTACGGGTTGATATAGGAGAGGAACTGCACGCCTTCTTCTTTCCACTGCGCAATCCGCGTATCAAGCTGCGGATAGAGCGCGCTGTTCCACTTCCAGTTCCACATTACGCGTTTGCCGAAGGAGGTCATGCGGATGCCGGACCAGTCCTGCGCCCAGATGCCGTTCACCTTTACGCCGCCGTTACGCATGGTGTCGAGCTTCTGCTGGCACACCTCGGTGCCGCCCTGGATGCCCAGCGTCACGCCGTCGTACACCCAGTCCGGCAGCTCCGGCTGGCGTCCCAGCAGGCCGGTCAGTTTTTCCAGCAGATCGACGTACGTTTCCGCACATTCGAAGCGCAGCGTGGCGTTATCTTCCCAGAACGCCAGCTCGTGGAAGTCAGGGGCGCTGAAGTCGAAGTTCATATAGCAGCTGTTATCCACGTGGCAGTAGTACTTCTGGGTGCTCACGAAGGTGGGCTGCGGGAAGAAGGTCCAGTAGTAGTCACCGCCTGCGTTCTCTTTGCAGTCGGCCTGCCAGGTGACATAGGTCTGCTTGTTGCGGCCCACGCCCTGCTCGCTGGTCCACAGCGGGAACGGCTTGCCGCGCAGATCGAAGTACGAGAACTGCTCGCCGCAGCCGTAAATATGATCTTCTGGCTGCGCCGCCAGCCGCAGCCAGATGCGGTTATGGCCGGGAGCATCATTTTTCAGTTTCAGCTCCAGACGGCCTTCCGCATCCACGCCCACCAGCAGCGTGGCGCTTACCGCATCGCCGCGGGTAAAGCGGATTGCCCAGCCCGCGCTTTGCTGCGTAACGGTCGCGTTCGTCAGGGCAATCTTTTCGTTGAGCTTGTCTTTGATGCTGAAGTTGCCGCGAAACATCTCGATATCCGCCTCACCTGCGCCAATCCACAGGCAAGGGGCATCCGCGGTGTGGGATAAAATCAGACGGTCCTGCCAGCGCAGGGTGAAGCCACTTTCGTTATTTTTCAGGTCAATATTGTGTAGGGTACGCATAAAAACTCCATCTTAATTATTTGGCCTGGCTATCCAGTAATCCGGCGGCGACGGCAGGCGCTAAGCCCGGCGCCAGCGGCAGGCGGGGGATCACCAGGCAGTGCAGCAGATGGTAAATATCCTGCTTGCCGTCCCAGACTTTGGTGGTCACTTCGTTATTGGTGTCCAGCTCCTGCCACCAGGATCCGTTTTCGTAATCCATCAGATACTTGATGCAGTAATCCCACCATTTCTGATACCAGGCTTCGTACTGCGCCTCGCCGGTCACGGTATAGAGGGCATAGGCCGTGCCCATCGCCTCGACGATTGGCCAGCGCACGCGTTCGCGCACGATTGGCTTGCCGTCCCAGCCCACGGAGTAGACAAAGCCGTCCGCCCCGTCGGGTGCCCAGGCGTCGCGGATGGTGGCGTGGAACAGTCCTTTCGCATCTTCCAGCAGCCACTCCGGCGGGGTTTCAAAGCGCGCTTCCAGGGCGGCGCGCAGGTGCAGCATCAGGCGGCCCCACTCAATCCAGTGCCCAGGCGTGCCGCCATAGGCGCGGAAGCGGTGGGCGGGGTTATCGATGTTATAGTCGCGGATCGGGTTCCAGTTGGTGTCAAAATGCTCGTTAACGCGGTACTCCCCTTTGCGCGCCACGTCGTGAATAATCACCGAGGCGATGCGCAGGGCGCGGTCAAGCCATTTGCGGTCGTGGGTCACGTCATAAACGATGAGGAAAGCTTCCACGGCGTGCATGTTGGCGTTACCGCCGCGATAGTCTTCCGTTTTGCTGAAGGCTTCGTCCCAGGACTCCAGGCACATCTGCTCCTGTTCGCTCCAGAAGTAGCGCTCAATCACCTCGATGGCGTCGTCCAGCAACTTGCGTGCCTGCGGATGGCCGGTGGTGACGGCGCTCGCCGCGCCCAGCAGAACGAAGAAATGCTGATAGCCCTGCTTGGACGCATCAATCACGCCTTCATCGTTTACGCAGGCGTACCAGCCGCCGTGCTGCTTGTCGCGCAGCGGACCGTTCAGGGCATTAATGCCGTGCTCAACCAGGGCGTACGCGCCGGGGCGCCCCATGTTCGCCGCCACCGCGTACACATGCAGCATGCGGGCGGTGATCCACAGATGTGTGCCCATATCGCTACGCACCTGCCCGTTATTGCCCAGCCAGCCAAAGCCGGTCGGTACGGCGGCGTTTTTACCGAAATCGAGAATGCGGTCGGTCTCTTGTTCGAGCCAGCGGTTATGGCTCAGGGTGTTAAACCATTTCATGTTCGGATCCTTTCTTAACGGCGAGCCATCATTTCGTCGATGATCTCACCCAGACGCTGAAGTTTTGGTACGGAAATATCACGCAGCATCAGCTCGGTGTCCGGCAGGCCAATCACAGAGGACCAGACGGCGCGACCGGCTAAAAAGCCCGATGCCCCCGCCTGCATCGCCACGCTCACCGCGCGCGGGAATAACTTATCGTCAACGCCGGACGAGAGGATCACCCACGGCATGGCGATGTTCTCGTTAAGCTTTTGCGAGGCCGCCAGCAGCTCTTGCTGCGTGCCCTTGCCAAACAGTGGCATCTCCACTTTGTAGAGGTCGGCACCGCTGTCGCCCAGCTCTTTGGCCGCGTCGATAATCGCCTGTTCACGGTTAAACGCGGCACCGCGACGCGGTGGACGCACCACCGGCTCGATAATGCTCAGCAGACCGTTATCGTGGCACAGCGTATTGAACGCTTTCACCATCTCCAGGCGCTGCTGCGGATCTTCATCGCTGCGCCACAGCACCAGCAGCTTCAGTGCTTTGCCGCCATCGCGTTTGACCGCCTGCGCGTCGACGTTCTTGTCGATCACCACGCTGTCGACCGGAATACCGTTCCCCGGAATAAACTCGTCGGCTGCAACAATCATCGCGCAGCTTTTTGCCACGGCCTGCTGCCCGACAATCTGGCGATAGCAGAACTGCTGGTCGACAAGGATCGCAGAGGCGTACGGCGACAGAATTTTTGCCGCGTTGACTTTAAAATCCGTCAGGTGCTGGTCGGTTACCGGTACCGGCGCGCCTGCCGCCGCAAACATCAGGCGCATCGCTTCGCGCTGATCCACGGCCAGCATCGCAAAACCGCCGGAAGGTCGTGTGATATCTTTCAGGGTGTACATCGTCATTCATCAGTCCTTTCGTATCAGTGTGTTTTTTTCAGCCCGGCAGATGCGCGAACCTGTTCAAGAATGGCCGTCCAGTCTTCGCGCCCGCGCCCGGCGGCGCGTGCCTGGTTGTAAACTTCGCGGGAGGCCGCGCCCAGCGGCATCGGAACGTGGAGCTGGTTAGCCACGTCGAGGGCGATCCCCAGATCTTTATGCGCAAGGTCGATCATGAAGGCGGGAGAAAGATCCCCTTTCAGCACCTTGTTCGGCCAGGATGTCGTGAAGTGGCCTTTACCCGCAGGCGTACCGCTCATGACCTTGAGCGCCACGTCAAAGGAGAGGCCAAGCGCTTCGCACAGCACGGCGGCCTCGGCGGAAAGGGCGTTCAGGGCAATGCTCATGTAGTTATTGATAAGCTTCACGCGGATGCCCATGCCTGGCCCGCCGGCGTTAATCAGCTCATTGCCCATCGCCATTAAGACCGGGGTGGCGCGCTCAACCTGCTGGGCCGTGCCGCCTGCCAGCAGGAGCAGCGTGCCGGCGATGGCATGGTCAGAGGTGCGTCCGACGGGCACGTCCATCAGGCTGAAGCCTTGCTCAGCCATGTCGCGTATCAGCGCGTCGGTTTGCAGCGGGTGAATGGTGGACATATCAATGACCAGCGCGTCGCGGGATAATCCTTCGCACACGCCGTGCTCGCCGAACAGGACGCTGCGTACCAGGTCGCCGTTTGGCAGCATGGTAATTACGAATTCCGCGTCCGTTGCTGCCTGTGCTGGCGTAGCCGCCGCCCGAGCGCCGCTCTCTACCAGCGCCTGAACCGCCTGCGGGTTCACATCAAAAACGTTAAGCTGGTGGCCCTGTTTCAACAGATTCTTCGCCATGGGCGCGCCCATCTGTCCTAAGCCGATAAATGCGATTGCTGACATGCCTCTCTCCTGTCACATCGTGTCAATTTTTGCGCGTTTGTAGTGTCTGTTTTTGATCGTATTTGTAATTTATAGTCAAAAAATTGACACGGGTCACTTTTTAAACATTTGGTGAAATTAAAATGAAGGCATCAGAAATCGCAGAAGGAATCACCATGACTCGCATCGTTTGTGTCGGCATTACCGTGCTGGATCGCATCTGGTATCTCGATGATTTACCGAAAGAAGGTGGGAAATATGTCGCAAAAGACTATACGGAAGTGGGCGGTGGCCCGGCGGCAACGGCGGCAGTGGCAGCCGCGAAACTGGGCGCGGAAGTGGATTTTATTGGCCGGGTGGGGGACGACGATACCGGCAGACGGCTGCTCGCGGAGCTGGAATCCCTGGGGGTGAATACCCGCTATACGCGCGTAGTTAAGGGAGCCCGATCGTCGCAATCGGCGGTGCTGGTGGACGGCAGCGGGGAGCGTGTTATAGCGAACTATTCCAGCCCCGATCTCCCTGCGGTGGCAGACTGGCTGCATGAAATCGACTTCTCGCAGTGGGATATTGTCTTAGCCGATGTGCGCTGGCATGACGGGGCAAAACAGGCATTTACCCTGGCCCGTCAGCAGGGCGTACCGACGTTGCTTGATGCGGATGTCACCCCGCAGGACATCGCGGAGCTGATCGCCCTAAGCGACCACGCGGCCTTCTCCGCGCCGGGATTGCGGCGTTTAACGCAGCGGGATGACACCGAAGACGCGCTGAAAAAAGCACAAACGCTCACAAATGGACATGTGTATGTTACGCAGGGGCGAGACGGCTGCTTCTGGCTGGAAAACGGCGCATTGTGTCATCAGCCCGGTTTTGAAGTGAACGTCATTGATACCACCGGGGCGGGCGACGTGTTCCACGGTGCGCTGGCGGTCAGCCTGGGGCAGAAATTACCCGCCGCAGACGCCGTGCGTTTTGCCAGCGCCGTCGCAGCACTGAAATGTACAAAGCCCGGCGGGCGCGCGGGTATACCTGACTGTGATCAAACCCGCTCTTTTTTGTCACTTTTTGTATAAAATGCGGGGCGTGATGGTTTTCAGAGGACAGCCCATGAGCCTTACCGAACTGACCGGCAACCCGCGTCACGATCAGCTGCTGACGCTGATTGCCGATCGCGGCTATATGAACATTGATGAACTGGCGCAGCTGCTGGATGTCTCCACGCAAACCGTGCGCCGGGATATCCGTAAGCTCAGCGAGCAGGGGCTGATCACGCGTCATCATGGCGGGGCGGGCAGGGCATCCAGCGTGGTGAACACGGCGTTCGAGCAGCGTGAAGTCTCGCTTACCGAAGAGAAGCGGGCGATTGCCGAGGCCATTGCGGACTATATTCCCGATGGTTCGACCATCTTTATCACTATCGGGACGACCGTGGAGCACGTTGCCCGGGCGCTGCTCAACCATAATCATCTGCGCATCATCACTAACAGCCTGCGGGTGGCGCACATTCTTTATAAGAACCCGCGCTTTGAGGTGATGGTGCCCGGCGGTACGCTGCGCCCGCATAACGGCGGCATTATCGGTCCTGCGGCAACGGCGTTCGTGTCAGGATTTCGCGCAGATTACCTGGTCACCAGCGTCGGGGCGATAGAGCACGACGGCGCGATGATGGAATTTGACGTTAACGAAGCCAGCGTGGTGAAAACCATGATTGCCCACTCCCGCCACATTTTACTGGCGGCCGATCATACGAAATACCACGCCTCCGCGGCGGTTGAAATCGGCAACGTGGCGCAGGCGACGGCGCTGTTCACCGATGAGCTGCCCGGCCCGGCGCTGCAAAATCACCTCAAATCCAGCAAGGTTGAGGTTGTCGAAGTCAATTCCGGAGAAGAGCAGCAGGCTGGCTGATCATCCTATGGCCCGATATTGCGATTCGGGCCTTTCCTTTCTCTAAGCTGAATCTGGCGCATAGCTAAAGTTTCTCTTTCCCGCTACAGTTACTTCTCCACGGCGAAAGGAGATAAACATGCTTTATATCTTTGACTTAGGAAATGTAATCGTCGATATCGATTTTAACCGGGTGTTGGGCGCATGGAGCGATTTTAGCCGTGTTCCGCTGGCGACGTTAAAGCAGAATTTCGCGATGGGTGAGACTTTCCATCTGCACGAGCGAGGTGAGATCAGCGACGAAGCGTTCGCAGAGCGTTTCTGCCAGGAAATGGGTCTTTCGTTAAGCTACGAGCAGTTTTCCCACGGCTGGCAGGCCATATTTGTCGCGATCCGCCCGGAAGTGATCGACATCATGCACAAGCTGCGCGAGCAGGGGCATCGTGTTGTCGTGCTGTCTAATACTAACCGCCTGCATACCACCTTCTGGCCGGATGAATACCCGGAAATTCACGCGGCGGCAGATAAAGTGTATCTCTCCCAGGAGATGGGGATGCGTAAACCTGAGGCGCGCATCTATCAGGCAGTATTGCAGGAAGAAGGATTCACGGCAGCGGATGCGGTCTTTTTTGACGACAACGCCGATAATATAGAAGGGGCTAATCAGTTAGGTATCACCTCCATTCTGGTGACCGGAAAAGAGACGATACCGAACTACTTTGCGAAGCAGTTATGCTAAAAACCGTTCATCAAAAAGCCAATCACCACACGCGCCCGCTGAGGGCGTGGCTGAAACTCCTCTGGCATCGCATTGATGAGGACAACATGACCACGCTGGCGGGCAATCTCGCTTACGTGTCGTTGCTCTCGCTGGTGCCGCTGGTGGCGGTGATTTTTGCGCTTTTTTCGGCATTTCCAATGTTTGCCGATGTGAGCATGCAGCTTCGCCATTTTGTTTTCGCAAACTTTATTCCTGCCACCGGCGATGTGATCCAGAACTACATTGAGCAGTTTGTCGCAAACTCCAGCAAGATGACGGCGGTGGGGGCGTGTGGGCTTATTGTTACCGCGCTGCTGCTGATGTACTCCATCGACAGTGCGCTCAACACCATCTGGCGGAGCAAAAAAGTCCGCCCGAAGGTTTACTCCTTTGCCGTCTACTGGATGATTTTAACCCTTGGCCCATTGCTGGCGGGGGCAAGCCTGGCGATCAGCTCCTACCTTCTTTCGCTGCGCTGGGCGACCGACTTAAACAGCGTGATCGATAACGTGCTGCGTATCTTCCCGCTGATTTTATCGTGGCTTTCGTTCTGGCTGCTCTACAGCGTGGTACCAACCACGCGCGTACCCAACCGGGATGCCGTGGTGGGTGCGCTGGTCGCGGCGTTGCTCTTTGAGCTGGGCAAGAAAGGATTCGCGCTTTATATCACCATGTTCCCCTCTTATCAGCTGATTTACGGTGTGCTGGCGGTGATCCCCATTTTGTTTGTCTGGGTCTACTGGACGTGGTGTATCGTCTTGCTTGGCGCCGAAATAACTGTCACTCTCGGAGTCTACCGCGAACTCAAAAAAGCAGCAGAAGCTGAAAAACAACAAGAAGCAGACCAACCATGATTGCATTGATTCAGCGCGTAACCCGTGCCAGCGTCACCGTGGCGGATGAGGTGACGGGTGAAATTGGCCCAGGACTTTTGGTGCTCCTGGGTGTCGAAAAAGATGACGACGAACAAAAAGCTAACCGCTTATGTGAGCGCGTGCTGGGCTACCGCATTTTCAGCGATGCGGAAGGCAAGATGAACCTGAACGTTCAGCAGGCGGGCGGCAGCGTGCTGGTGGTTTCCCAGTTTACGTTGGCTGCGGATACCGAACGCGGCATGCGGCCGAGTTTTTCGAAGGGCGCGGCACCGGATCGCGCAGAAGCTCTATACGAGTACTTTGTTGAGCGCTGTCGCCAACAGGACATGAATACACAAACCGGACGATTCGCTGCGGATATGCAGGTTTCGCTGGTGAACGATGGCCCCGTCACATTCTGGCTCCAGGTATGAGCCAACTGGCGGTATGGCCGCGGGTAACAAGAGAGAGTACAGCTATGTATCACCTTCGAGTACCGCAAACGGAAGAAGAATTAGACGCTTATTACCATTTCCGCTGGGAAATGCTGCGCAAACCACTGCATCAACCGAAAGGCTCTGAACGCGACGCCTGGGACGCGATGGCGCACCACCAGATGGTGGTTGATGAAGAGGGCAACCTCGTTGCCGTGGGACGTCTGTACATCAATGCCGACAACGAAGCTTCAATCCGCTTTATGGCCGTTCATCCCTCCGTGCAGGACAAAGGCCTTGGAACGCTGATGGCAATGACGCTGGAATCCGTTGCCCGTCAGGAAGGGGTCAAGCGCGTCACCTGTAGCGCCCGCGAAGATGCCGTTGAGTTCTTTGCCAAGCTTGGTTTCGTGAATCAGGGGGAAATCACCGCCCCGCAAACTACGCCGATTCGTCACTTTTTGATGATCAAACCCATCGCCACGCTGGACGATATTCTCCATCGCGCCGACTGGTGCGGGCAGCTCCAGCAGGCGTGGTATCAGCACATACCGCTCAGTGAAAAAATGGGCGTGCGTATTCAGCAGTATACCGGACAAAAATTTATCACCACCATGCCGGAAACCGGCAACCAGAACCCGCACCATACCCTGTTTGCCGGCAGCCTGTTTTCACTCGCCACGCTCACCGGATGGGGACTGATCTGGCTGATGCTGCGCGAACGTCATCTCGGCGGCACCATTATTCTGGCCGATGCCCATATCCGCTACAGCGCGCCGATCAGCGGCAAGCCGAGCGCGGTAGCTGACCTGGGCGCACTGGGCGGCGATCTCGACCGTCTGGCGCGTGGACGTAAAGCACGCGTGCAGATGCAGGTTGAGCTGTTCGGCGATGAAACGCCAGGCGCGGTGTTTGAAGGCACCTATATCGTTCTGCCTGCGAAGCCGTATGGCGCGTATGAAGAGGGTGGGAACGAGGAGGAGTAGTCTCCTTCTCACTCTCGCCCGGCATGGTTAATGCGCCAGGCAATATCTCGCATAATGTCTCGCGCTGACTGGCTAATTCCACCCAACTGGAAGAAGCCGTGAATTACACCCCGCCATTGTTGAGCGGTACACTTCACGCCTTGCGCCGTGAGGCGCTGATAAAGCGCCTCGCCTTCGTCACGTAACGGATCATACTCAGCGGTAACAATATGGACCTTCGGCAGACCGCTAAAGTCGTTGCGCCACAGTGGACTGACTTCAGGATGCTGACGGTCGGCTCCAGCCAGATACATTTCATAGCCGCTCAAAAGGGTATCGCGAGTAATCACGTAATCCATGCCGTTGAGGGTATAGCTTTCAAAACTGGCCGTGGCGTCGAGCATGGGATAGATAAGAATAAGCTGCGCAGGTTGCCACAGCCCTTTAACCTTAAGCCGCAGCGCCGTTACCAGCGCCAAATGCCCTCCTGCGCTGTCTCCACAGAGGGTGAGTCGGTTCTTATCCACGCCTAATTCGTCTGCATACTGCCAGACCAGATTCGCACCTCTTTCAGCATCGTCATGTGCGGCGGGGAAGGTATGCTCCGGCGCCAGTCTGTACTGAATCGCAATCACCCGGCAATTGCCGTAGTAGGCTAACTGACGGAGCTGGTTGTCATGGGTATCAAAGCCGCCGCTGATAAAACATCCGCCGTGGAAGTAGATGGCAGCAGGCAATATTTCAGGCGCATTGAGAGGTGAAAATACCCGAATGGTAAGACCCTCAAGAACAAGCGTCTCCAGCTGAACGCGCGTTTCGGTCTTCCCGGCAAGCTCCGTGCTGGCAATATAGCCTGCTCGTCGTACCTCAATTGTCTGGCGACGCGATGAGGGGCGACCTGCAGCGATAAATCCTTGAACCAGCCGTTCAATACCCTTTTCCAGTGCCATGAAAACACCTTTTAACTGTATGAATGTACAGCTTTATAGCCTGGTTTGATTCAAAAGAAAACAAGAATATTATTGAGGGGAAAAGTCTTGAAAGCTGCTCGCAAAGGCGAGAGCTTTTTTATTATCTGCTTTCGTCACAGACATAAAGTGCGGATGTTGCCTGAGATTTGCCGTGGAAGCGATGCTAAAGCGATAACGCGTCTTTAGACGGATCCTGGACTACGGGCTGAAGAGCATCTGGCATATAAGACGGCAGGTATTGCTGTCGAGGTGTAGGCCGGGCAAGCTCGCGCCGCCCGGCACTGTCACAGGAGATTACTCCCCTTCACCCGGGAACAGGAACGGGTTGATCGAGCTGCGGGCAAAGCCCTCCTGCTCCATTTTGGCGTCCAGAATCAGCGAGGCGAGATCGTCGGCCACCGCTTCGACTTTCGGGTCTTTTTCCTGATACAGAATCTTCAGGTAAGTCCCGCAGTCGCCGCAGCTTTCGGCTTTCACCGCCGCGTCTTCGTTTTCCAGCGACCAGTAGTTCAGATCGCGGGTCTGCTCGCAGTTGCTGCACTTCACGCGCACCACGTGCCATTCGGTTTCACACAGGTTGCAGTGCAGGTAGCGCAGCCCCTGTGTCGTACCAATCTGTACCATGCTGGAGACTGGCATTGAACCACACACCGGACAGAACTGGCGCGCTTCGCCGTATTCGGCGCGGGCTTTGCCTGGGATCAGGCTCGCCATTTGCGCCCAGTAGAGCGACAGCGCAGCCCAGATGAACGGCGCTTTATCGCTGCTCACCAGCGAGAAGTCGGAGGCAAACAGCGCGCTCGCCATCTCTTCCAGCTCTTGCTCTGAGGCTTTTTCCAGGTTCTCAATGACCGCCAGCGCCGTGCCGCTCATCTCCGGCTTCAGCTCGGCGATCAGGGAATGCAGCAGCTTATGCCAGTGCTTGTCGCGCGGCAGGACGTGAATATCCAGCGGCGGTTTGCCCTGCTCGTTGGCTTCTTTGATGCGTGCGGTCAGGTCCATTTGCAGCGGATGGTCGTACAGCACCACTTCCTGCGCATGGGCGACCAGCGCGGCAAAACGCAGAAAATCGCCCAGCGGGTTGTTCTCTGCCAGCTCGCGCAGACGCTCTGCGCGGCGGTTGTAGAGGTTCTTGAGTCTGGGGAATAACAACGGCGGAATATACTCCGCCGTACGTTTCTCGCTCGACCCCAGCTCATCTTGCGGGATTATGCGAATACTCATTCAGATGACTTTTCCTGTTTCTGGCGGACTTCACGGTACCAGCGCGGGTGATGTTTCTTCGCCCACGTTTTGGTGACCCAGCCTTCCACCATCGCGGTAATGGTGCCTTTCACCCAGAGGGCGGCGTAAATATGCACCATGATAACCACAATTAACGCCACTGCGGCAAATGAATGCAGCATTAGCGCAAATCGGATCACCGGGATTGAGAAAGCAGGCGCAAAGTACGGACGCCAGATGATCACGCCGCTCACCAGCAACAGGACCAGGAAGATAATCGCCGCCCAGAATACGCATTTCTGGCCGAAGTTATAACGCCCGGTATCACCCACTTCCTCGTTGACGACGATCTTACGAATATTCTTCGCCCAAAAGATATCATCCCGATTGATTAGGTTATGGTGCCAGTAACGGAAAAACATGATGATGAACGACGCGAACATGATGACGCCCACAAACGGGTGCAGTATACGCGCCAGCTGTGGTGTCCCCATGATCTGCATCAGCCAGTTGAAGGACGGGAAGAAGAACCCCAGCCCGCTTATCGCCGCCAGCATGAAGCAGAAGGCGGTGACCCAGTGGTTGATGCGTTCCGGCGCGGTGTAGCGCACGATGGTGTCACGTTTTCTCATTTGCGCACCTCGTCTTTCTCTTCATGCAGGTTGTCGTCTTCCTCTTCCGCACGGTTCGGACCAACGCCGACGTAGTGGAAGATGCTCGCTGCGAAGGTGGCCGCAAAACCGACCGCGGCCAGCGGTTTCCAGATGCCTTTCCAGAACTTCACGGTCGCGCTGATTTCCGGGTTCTCCGGCAGGCCGTGATACAGGTTCGGCTTGTCGGCGTGGTGCAGCACGTACATCACGTGCGTACCGCCAACCCCGGCCGGATCGTACAGACCCGCGTTATCGTAACCACGGGTTTTCAGCTCGCCCACGCGCTCTGCCGCCAGCGTTTTCATATCCTCTTTGGAGCCAAAGTGGATAGCGCCGGTTGGACAGGTCTTCACGCACGCTGGCTCCTGGCCGACATTTACGCGGTCAACGCACAGCGTACATTTGTAGACGCGGTTGTCTTCCGGGTTCATGCGCGGCACGTCGAACGGACAGCCCGCGATGCAGTAGCCGCAGCCAATGCACTGCTCGGACTGGAAGTCGACGATGCCGTTGGCATACTGAATGATAGCCCCTTCTGACGGACACGCCTTCAGGCAGCCCGGATCCGCACAGTGCATACAGCCGTCTTTGCGAATAAGCCATTCCAGCTTGTCGTTCTGCTCCACTTCCGAGAAACGCATTACCGTCCAGGACTTGGCGGTCAGGTCTGCCGGGTTGTCGTACACCCCGACGTTGTGACCCACTTCGTCACGGATGTCGTTCCACTCAGAGCAGGCCACCTGACAGGCTTTACAGCCGATACAGGTGGTCACGTCGATAAGCTTCGCCACTTCCTGCTGGTGGTCCCGCGCCTGAGGCGCGGGCGTGAAACCGTTAGTCGCGGAACGACGGATAATGTCTTGAGATTGATAAGCCATAAGTCGTCTCCGTTACACCTTTTCCACGTTCACGAGGAAGGCCTTAAACTCCGGCGTCTGCGTGTTCGCATCACCGACGAACGGCGTCAGGGTGTTCGCAATGAACCCTTTCTTCGCCACGCCCTCATAACCCCAGTGAATCGGGATGCCGATGGTATCCACCTGCTGACCGTGAACGTTCAGCGTGCGAATACGCTTGGTCACCACCGCCTTGGCTTTGATGTAGCCGCGGTTAGAGGAGACCTTCACGGTATCGCCATGGGCAATGCCGAGTTTGTTCGCCAGCTTCTCGCCGATCTCCACAAACTGTTCCGGCTGCGCGATGGCATTCAGCAGCGCGTGCTTGGTCCAGTAGTGGAAGTGCTCGGTCAGACGGTAAGTGGTGCCGACATACGGGAACTTGTCCTTTTTACCCAGCGCTTCAAAATCGCTCTTGAAGATACGGGCTGCCGGGTTAGAGACCACGTTCGGGTGCAGCGGGTTAGTACCCAGCGGCGTCTCAAACGGCTCGTAGTGTTCCGGGAATGGCCCTTCCGCCATCTTATCGATAGCAAACAGACGGCCCATCCCTTCAGGCTGCATGATAAACGGCCCGACATCGCTGCCTGGTGCGGCAGTGCTGTAGTCCGGAATATCCACGCCGCCCCATTTCGCGCCGTCCCACTTCAGAAGCTGACGCTTCGGATCCCACGGGTTGCCCTGCGGATCAGCGGAGGCACGGTTATAGAGGATGCGGCGGTTAAGCGGCCACGCCCATGCCCAGCCCAGCGTATTACCGAGGCCCGACGGGTCGGCGTTATCGCGGTTGGCCATCTGGTTGCCTTTCGGCGTCCAGCTCCCGGCAAAGATCCAGCAGCCGCTTGACGTCGTACCGTCATCGCGCAGGTGCGCGAAGGTGCTGAGCTGATCGCCTTTCTTCGCCAGCACCGCACCGGTCGCCGGGTCGATAACGTCCGCCAGCGCTTTACCGTTGCTCTCCATGGCCACTTCTTCCGGCGCTGGGTTTTCCGGCGTCGAGTAGTTCCAGGTCATGTTCAGTACCGGCTCAGGCGTTGCGCCGCCCTCAGAGGCGTACATCTTACGCAGGCGTAAGAAGATGCCGGCCAGGATCTCGCCGTCATTCAGGGCGATGCCCGGGGCGTCTGCGCCTTTCCAGTGCCACTGCAACCAGCGGCCGGAGTTGACGATAGACCCGTTCTCTTCCGCGAAGCAGGTGGACGGCAGACGGAACACTTCGGTCTGAATCTTCGACGGATCGACGTCGTTCGACTCACCGTGGTTCTGCCAGAACGTCGACGTTTCGGTATTGAGCGGGTCAATCGTCACCAGGAACTTCAGCTTCGACAGAGACTCGACAACCTTGTTCTTGTTCGGGAACGACGCCACCGGGTTAAAGCCCTGGCAGATATAGCCGTTGACCTGGCCCTGGTGCATCATTTCGAAGTACTGAAGTACGTCGTAACCTTTGTCCCACTTCGGCAGCCAGTCAAAGCCCCAGCTGTTTTCCGCCGTCGCCTTGTCGCCGTAGAAGGCTTTCATCAGCGAGACGAAGAACTTCGGATAGTTGCCCCAGTAGTTCACCTGGCCTTCGAGCAGCGGTTTTGGCGTGCTGGCCGTCAGGTAGGTTTGCAGGTCAGTCTGTTTCTCGCTCGGCAGGTTCATGTAACCCGTCAGGCTCTGAGACAGCAGGCCGAGGTCGGTCAGACCCTGAATGTTGGAGTGACCGCGCAGGGCGTTCACGCCGCCGCCTGCCATCCCCATGTTGCCGAGGAGCAGCTGAACCATCGCCATGGTGCGGATGTTCTGCGCGCCGATGGAGTGCTGCGTCCAGCCGAGCGCATACAGGAACGACGCGGTTTTATCTTTCGCGCTGGTTTCCGCAATCAACTCGCACACCTTCAGGAAATCCGCTTTCGGCGTCCCACAGATGTTTTCGACAACCTCCGGCGTGTAGCGGGAAACGTGCTCTTTCAGCAGGTTCCACACGCAGCGGGGGTGTTGCAGGGTGGTGTCGCGCTTCGCAAAGCCGTTTTCGTCCAGCTCGTAGTTCCAGCTGGTTTTGTCGTACTTGCGTTTTTCGGCGTCGTAACCGCTGAACAGGCCATCTTCGAAGTGGTAATCCTCACGCACGATCAGGCTGGCGTTGGTATAGGCTTCGGTGTACTCGCGGTTATATTTTTCGTTGGTCATCAGGTACAGCAATACGCCTGACAGGAAAGTGATGTCAGTACCTGAACGAATAGGGGTGTAGAAATCCGCCACTGACGCTGTACGCGTAAAGCGGGGATCGATCACAATCAGCTTCGCGCCGTTGTGGATTTTGGCTTCCATCGCCCAGCGGAACCCGACAGGGTGCGCTTCAGCGGCGTTACCGCCCATCACCACAATAAGGTTGGCGTTCTTGATGTCGACCCAGTGGTTGGTCATCGCACCGCGACCAAATGTTGGAGCAAGACTTGCTACCGTTGGTCCGTGTCAGACACGCGCCTGGTTGTCGACCGCGAGCATACCGAGTGCGCGCGTAAATTTCTGGGTTAAATAGCCGGTTTCGTTACTGGACGCTGAAGCACACAGCATGCCGGTGGAGAGCCAACGGTTAACGGTGGTGCCTTCGGCATTCTTCGCGATAAAGTTGGCATCGCGGTCTTCTTTCATCAGCTTAGCGATGCGATCGAACGCTTCTTCCCAGCTGATTTGCTGCCATTTGTCAGAGCCGGGAGCGCGATACTCAGGAAACTTCAGGCGGCTTTCGGAGTGGATAAAATCTACCAGACCGGCCCCTTTCGGACAGAGTGCACCACGGTTTACCGGGTGATCCGGATCGCCTTCGATGTGGAAAATAGATGCTTTGGCGTTTTTCGCACCGTCGCCGAGGCTATACATTAACAGCCCACAGCCGACGGAGCAGTACGTACAGGTGTTACGGGTTTCGCGGGTGCGCAGCAGTTTATACTGCCGTGTTTCCGCCAGCGCTACACCGGGCGCAAAGCCCAGTGCCGCCGCCGTGGTGCCTGCCATACCGCCAGCGCAGATCTTAAAGAACTGCCTTCTGCTGACCTGCATGGGTCACTCCTTGGTTCATTACGACATTGCTATGTAGTTTTACTTTGCGGTTGAGAATTAACCGCAAAGGAGAAAAATTTGCGTTAATCCCTCATTTCTCCGAGGGATAAGCCCAGAATACCACAATGTCGGTACGCCTGTTCCAACGGGGTTAAAACAAAGTGAACGTATTATCACGGCATTGATTATAAAATGTGATATCAATCACATTTTAACCTGTGCATGTTAAAGAGGTGTAGCAGGTGATCGGTTGCACCCCTCCGTATTGAGTAGGAGAATGGTTGCTGAAAAGTTGATCCATACTATGCGTAAGGCCTGCCGTTTGTGTTGCAATAGCAGGCTCACTTCCGTGGTTGTTCAGGAATACCGTTGTGTCTAAACAAAACCGTGTTGCCCACGCGTCGCCACTGCCTGCGGGTATTGTGGAACTGTCGGTACACAGACCGCCTCACATTTCACATGCCACGCCGGATTTTCTGGCGGAAGAGGTCCCCGTTGCCCTGGTTTACAACGGTATTTCGCATGTGGTGATGATGGCCTCGCCGAAAGATCTGGAGCTGTTCGCCATAGGTTTTTCCCTCTCGGAAGGCATCATTGCGCATCCGCAGGAGATCTACGGCATGGATGTGGTTCATGCCTGTAATGGTCTTGAAGTGCAAATCGAACTCTCCAGCCGCCGCTTTATGGGGCTGAAAGAGCGCCGCCGGGCGCTGGCCGGACGTACCGGCTGCGGCGTGTGCGGCGTTGAACAGCTTAACGATATCGGCAAACCCATTATCCCGCTGCCGTTCACCCAGACGTTCAATCTGGCGCACCTTGATCGGGCGCTTGAGCACCTGAACGACGTGCAACCCATCGGTCAGCTCAGCGGCTGTACCCACGCGGCGGCATGGATATTGCCGTCAGGCAACATTGCCGGCGGTCATGAAGATGTGGGCCGCCACGTCGCGCTGGATAAGCTGTTAGGTCGCCGCGCTCGGGAAAGCAACGTCTGGCAGCAGGGCGCGGCGTTAGTCTCCAGCCGCGCCAGCTATGAGATGGTGCAAAAGTCCGCCATGTGCGGCGTGGAAATTCTGTTTGCGGTGTCAGCGGCAACCACGCTGGCGGTGGAAGTGGCGGAGCGCTGCAACCTGACGCTGGTGGGGTTCTGCAAGCCGGGTAGAGCAACTATTTACACCCATCCGCAGCGATTGATAGTTGATCAGTAATTTTGAATGAGTATAGCAAATCCTTCCGCTTTTAGTTGTTCATGATGAGGTCTAATATTTATCTCATCAAGGCACGGCGCCTTATCTAAACAACTTAACGAAAGGGTTTACCTCATGAAAAGCATCAAAACTTTTGTCGCAGTAATCGCTCTGGCTACCTCTTTTGGTTCTTTCGCTGCGCAGACAGTGACCGCATCCGCCTCTACCCTGGATGGTGCAGAAGCTAAAATCGCTGCACAGGCTCAGGAAGCGGGCGCGTCATCGTACAAAATTACCCAGGCATTCACCGGTAACCGCGTACACATGACCGCTGAACTGAACAAATAATTCCGCTATACCGTCGAAAGAGCGCCCCTGGGGCGCTTTTTAGTTTATGCCTGCCAGACGCAGCAGTGCGGTCACCACCGCCGCCGCGACGATCACCACAATTAACGGCATTTTGCGCCAGGCCAGAAACACCGCGAACCCCACGCCCAGCACACGTGCCATCCCGGCAAAATGGTCCCCTTCATAAAACGTTGTCGCCAGCGCGACGGAGAACAGCAAAACGGTAGCCGCGTCTGAAAGCAGCGCCTGCGACCGTTCTGAAAGCGCCAGCCGGTTGCCAAGCTTCGCTCCGCCAAGACGCATCAGATAGGTTCCGGCAGAAAGAATGGCGATGCCGAGAATAAAGACCGTCATGTTTTCCATTATTTTTTCCTCGCGGCAAGGCCGAGCAAAGAGAGCAGTACCGGCAGACCCACCGGCGCAAACGGTACGGCGGCCAGCGACAACACTGCGCCGCTACAGGCGCGGATCAGCGTGGTACGGTTTTTAAATGCCGGCACCACTAACGCCAGCAGGATCGCCGGGAACACCGCGTCCAGCCCGATGGTTTCCGGGTCTGGCAGCAGCTTGCCGACCATCGCCCCCAGCACCGCCCCCAGCGGCCAGATAATTGCCACGCCCAGGCCGCACAGCCAGTAGGCCGCTTTACGCTGCTCGGCGGTTTTTTGCGAAAGGCCGAACACCACGCTTTCATCGTTCATAATATGACAGCCCAGAAAGCTCAGGCCGCGCTTGCCCACCAGGTCACGCACCGTTACGCCGAACGGCACATGGCGCGCGTTTACCAGTAAACCGGCCGCGGCCGCTGCCAGCGGATTGCCGCCGCTCGCCACGATGCCAATAAACATAAACTCGGATGCGCCTGCCAGCACCGTGAGGGAGAGGACAAACGGCACCCACAGCGGGAAACCGTAGGCCATCGCCAGTGAGCCATAAGACATGCCGACCACGCCCACCGCGAGGCAGACCAGGACGATCGCTTTTATCGTGTCGCCTTTCAGGCAAGAGAGGTGATTCTTCATACCATTTTAGCCATATCGAACGTATTTCCATTATAATGAACGCATCAGAAACGTTTTACAAGACGAACGATTCGTTCGTTATAGAGAGAAAGAGGCCGTTATTATGACGCAGCCAATCAGCGTGATCGCCAAAAGCCTGGTGCGAGAACGCTTGCGAACCGGGCTCTCACTGGCGGAAATTGCCCGCCGTGCCGGGATCGCCAAATCCACGCTTTCTCAACTGGAGTCTGGCAACGGCAATCCTAGCCTGGAAACGCTGTGGTCGCTTTGCGTGGCGCTGGATATTCCGTTTGCCCGGTTACTGGAGCCGCAGCAACCCGTCACGCAGGTGATCCGCCGCGGCGAGGGCACAAAAGTCGTCGCCGGGCAGGCGAACTACGAGGCGATTTTGCTCGCGGCGTGTCCGCCTGGCGCGCGTCGTGATATCTATCTGCTGCTGACTCAGCCGGGGGCAGACCGTATTTCCCAGCCCCATCCGCCTGGTTCGGTTGAGCATATTATCGTGACCCAGGGGCGGGCGATGGTCGGTCTGATCGACGCGGCGGAAGAGCTCGGCCCGGGAGATTACATTTGCTACCCCGCTGACCAGCCGCATATCTTTAAGGCGCTGGAGCCAGATACGCACGCGCTGCTGGTGGCGGAACAAAACTAAAGAAGATACGGAAAATCATGTCGCTTAAAGCCATTGCCAAAGAACTGGGGCTGTCTGTTACCACCGTCAGCCGCGCCCTCAACGGATATGACGACGTTTCTGCTGAGACGCGCGCCCGCGTGGAAGCGGAGGCCCAGCGCCGTGGCTACCGACCAAATACCTTTGCCCGTCGCCTGAAGATGGGCAAAATCGACGCCGTCGGGCTGGTGTTTCCGGTGCATCCTGTTCCGCTCAATAACAGCGTTTTTATGGACATGGTCGGCGAAATTAGCCACGAACTGGCGCGACATGAGATTGACCTGCTGCTCATCGCTGACGACGATCTGGCGGACAAACACAGCTATATGCGCATGGTGCAGAGCCGACGCGTGGATGCGCTGATAGTGGCGCATACGCTGGATCACGATCCGCGTCTTGAGCAGCTTCAGGCCGCCGGGTTTCCGTTTCTGGCGCTAGGCCGCAGCCAGCTCCCGCAGCCGTACGCGTGGTTCGATTTCGACAACTATGCCGGTACGTATCAGGCCACCCGCTGGCTGATCGAGAAAGGCCATCAGCGCATTGCGCTGCTGGGCGAAAGCAACAACCAGGCATTCATCACCCAGCGCCGCCAGGGCTACCTGGACGCGCTGCGGGAAGCCGGACTTTCCAGCGAATGGCTGCGCGCCATGCCTCCTTCGCGCCGCGTGGGTTATGCCACCACGCAAGAACTTCTCTCCCTGCCGCAGCCGCCCACGGCCATCATTACCGACTGCAACACCCACGGCGACGGCGCAGCGATGGCCCTGGCGCAGATGGGACGCTTAACCGGTGAAAATGCCGTCTCGCTGGTGGTCTATGACGGCTTACCGCAGGACAGCATTGTCGATATCGACGTCGCGGCGGTGATCCAGTCTACTCGTCAGGGCGTCGGGAAACAGATTGCCGATATGGTGCGCCAGCTGATTAACGGCGACGACATTGACACCCTTCAGGTGCTCTGGCAGCCAGAATTCTCCCCAGGCCAGACGGCCTAATCACACGAAAAATTCCGAACCCGATCACAGATCCGAAACGTTTTGGTTTGTATCCGAAACGTTTCGGATCAAAACTCAGGACATCCCGATGACAGGAGATGTCCGATGCAAGATGCCATTTTTCGACTTGAAAGCAATACGGTTGACGTGGTGCTAAAAACCCACCCGTTCGCCGAAATTCTCTACTGGGGGCCGCACCTTCAGCACTTCTCGCCGCAGGATGTCCTGAGTATTGCGCGCCCGGTTGCTAACGGCAGGCTGGACGTCGACTCCCCCGTCACGCTGATGGCAGAGCTGGGGCATGGGCTGTTTGGCTCGCCGGGCATCGAGGGGCATCGCCAGGGGCTGGACGGATCGCCGGTATTTAAAACCACGCAGGTGCAGCAGGCGTTAAACGCCCTGACAATCACTGCTGAAGACGAGCATGCAGGCTTGCGCCTGACCAGTGAAATAACGCTGGATGCCAGCGGCGTACTGGTGGTGCGCCATGGGTTAACCAACCTGAAAACGCTGGCGTGGCAGGTGGATCGCTTTGCCGTGACGCTGCCGGTGGCCGAACGCGCGCAGGAGGTGATGGCCTTCCACGGACGCTGGATCAGGGAGTTTCAGCCGCACCGCGTTACGCTTGAGCACGACAGCTTCGTGATTGAAAACCGCCGGGGTAAAACCTCCCACGAACATTTCCCGGCACTGATTTCAGGTACGCCGTCATTCAGTGAAATGCACGGCCACGTCTGGGGTGTGCATCTGGGCTGGAGCGGCAACCACCGCCTGCGCGCAGAGGCGAAAACCGATGGCCGCCGTTATATGCAGGCCGAAGCGCTCTACCTGCCGGGTGAAATGGCGATTGAAGAGGGGGAAACGCTCTGGACGCCACGCCTGTATGCCAGCCACTCCCCGCACGGGCTGAATGGCATGAGCCAGCAGTTCCACCGCTACCTGCGCGATAACGTTATCCGCTTCCCGGAAGATAAACCGCGCCCGGTGCATCTCAACACCTGGGAGGGGATCTACTTCGACCACGATCCGGACTACATCATGCGCATGGCCGACGAGGCCGCAGCGCTGGGCGTGGAGCGCTTTATCATTGACGACGGCTGGTTCAAAGGCCGCAACGACGACCACGCCGCGCTGGGCGACTGGTATCTGGACGAGAAAAAATACCCGAACGGCCTTAAGCCGGTGATCGATCACGTTAAACAGCTCGGCATGGAGTTTGGTATCTGGGTTGAGCCGGAGATGATTAACCCGGATTCCGATCTGTACCGCGCGCACCCTGACTGGGTGCTGGCGCTGCCGGGCTACGCCCAGGCGACCGGGCGACATCAGCTGGTGCTCAATCTTAATATTCCTCAGGCCTTTGATTATCTGGTCGAGCGCATGAGTTGGCTGCTGGGCGAACACGCGGTCGACTACGTGAAATGGGACATGAACCGCGAGCTGGTGCAGCCAGGGCACAAGGGCAAAGCCGCCGCCGACGCCCAGACGCGCCAGTTTTATCGCCTGCTGGACGTGCTGGGCGAGCGTTTCCCGCACATTGAGTTTGAATCCTGCTCCTCCGGCGGCGGGCGAATCGATTATGAAGTGCTGACCCGCTGCCACCGCTTCTGGGCGTCCGACAATAACGACGCGCTGGAGCGCAACACTATCCAGCGCGGCATGAGCTACTTCTTCCCGCCGGAGGTGATGGGGGCGCATATCGGTCATCATAAATGTCACGCTACCTTCCGCCAGCACAGCATTCAGTTCCGCGGGCTGACGGCGCTGTTTGGTCACATGGGGCTGGAGCTGGATCCGCTCACCGTCGACGCGCAGGAGCGTGAAGGCTATCGACATTACGCCGCGCTGTATAAGCGGTGGCGCGGGGTCATTCATCACGGCACCCAGTGGCGCGTGGATATGCCGGACGCCACCACCCTGGCGCAGGGTATAGTGAGCGAAGACAAGACGCAGGGGCTGTTTTTGGTCAGCCAGCTCGCGATGCCGGATTACACCCTGATGATGCCGCTGCGCATGCCGGGGTTAGACGCCAGCGCGCAGTACCGCATCACGCTGCTCGATCACCCGAACATTCAGATTACGGGCGAGGGCGGGCACACCATGCGCAAGCTGCCGGCGTGGATGGACGCGCCGCAAACGGTAAGCGGTGAATGGCTGATGCAGGCGGGTATTGCGCTGCCGATTCTGGATCCGGAAACCACCATTCTGATTGGTGTGGAACGCGTGTAAGGGTGACGGGCCGGGCAACCGGCCCTCCGTTGAGGATAAAAATAATGAACACAACAACCTGTACCCACAAAGACAACCCTAACTTCTGGATCTTCGGGCTGTTCTTCTTTCTCTACTTCTTCATCATGGCCACCTGTTTTCCGTTCCTGCCGATCTGGCTGTCGGACATCATCGGCCTGAACAAAACCCATACGGGGATTGTTTTCTCCTGCATCTCGCTGTCGGCCATTGCCTTCCAGCCGGTGCTGGGGGTCATTTCGGACAAGCTGGGGCTGAAAAAACATTTGCTTTGGATCATTTCGGTGCTGCTGTTCCTGTTCGCGCCGTTCTTCCTGTACGTCTTCGCCCCGCTGCTGAAAACCAATATCTGGCTGGGGGCGCTGAGCGGTGGGTTGTATATCGGCTTTGTCTTCTCAGCGGGTTCGGGGGCGATTGAGGCCTACATTGAACGCGTGAGCCGCAACAGCTTTTTTGAGTACGGCAAGGCGCGCATGTTCGGCTGTCTCGGCTGGGGGCTGTGCGCCTCAACGGGCGGCATCCTGTTCGGCATCGATCCGTCGTATGTTTTCTGGATGGGATCGGCGGCGGCGCTGTTGCTGATGCTGCTGCTGGTGGTCGCGAAACCGAAGCCCAACCAGACGGCGCAGGTCATGAACGCCCTGGGCGCGAACCAGCGGCAGATCACTGCTAAAACCGTGTTCAACCTGTTCCGCCAGCGCAGAATGTGGATGTTCATCCTGTACGTGATTGGCGTGGCCTGCGTATATGACGTCTTCGACCAGCAGTTTGCTACCTTCTTCAAAACCTTCTTCGCCACGCCGCAGGAGGGGACCCGCGCCTTTGGTTTCGCCACCACAGCGGGGGAAATCTGTAACGCGATCATCATGTTCTGCTCGCCGTGGATCATTAACCGCATCGGTGCGAAAAACACGCTGCTGATTGCCGGGGTGATCATGGCGACGCGCATTATCGGATCGTCGTTTGCCACCACCGCCGTGGAGGTGATTGCCCTGAAGATGCTGCACGCGCTGGAAGTCCCGTTCCTGCTGGTGGGGGCATTCAAGTACATCACCGGGGTGTTTGATACGCGCCTGTCGGCCACCATCTACCTGATTGGCTTCCAGTTTGCCAAACAGTCGGCGGCGATCTTCCTCTCCGCCTTTGCCGGAAATATGTATGACCGGGTCGGCTTCCAGGAGACGTATCTGATACTGGGCTGTTTCGTGCTGGCGATCACGGTGGTGTCGGCGTTTACGCTGAGTGGCAGGCGGGAGATTGCTGCTACCGCTGGGGCAGCAGCGTTAACACATCAGTCCAGGTAAAACACCTCGTTCAGCGCCGCACTCACCGGGCTGTTATCCGGGTTAGACGGCATAACGTCAGCCATATGTTTCCACCAGCGCTGGCAGACATCGGTGTTTGCCACCGCATTCCAGCGCTCCTCCGATTCAATCTCCACCGTCGCAAACAGCAGGTTGCGGGCTTTGTCGAGGTAAATGGCGTAGTGGTGCGCGCCGTGGGCTTTCAGTACCGCCTCCAGCTCAGGCCAGATCGGGTTGTGGCGACGCGCGTACTCCTCGTGCGCGTCCGGGTTTACCTGCATCACAAACGCTTTGCGGATCATAAAGCCTCCAGGTACAGCTCGCGGACCTCATCGCGGCTGGCGGTGCGCGGGTTACACGGCGCGCACGGGTCGGCGAGAGCTTTATCCAGCCAGCCTTCAATATCGGCTTTGGTCACGCCGAGCTGGCTAAATCCGGACGGAATGCCGACCCGGGCGCTCAGGTCGCGAATCGCCTGAATGGCTGACATGCTGGCCGCTTCATCGCTCATGCCGCGCGTGTCAACGCCCATCGCCTGCGCCACGCGGGCAAATCGGGCAACCGCGTTCGGGCGGTTAAAGTTTTCGATGATCGGCAGCAGAATGGCGTTGCACACGCCGTGCGGCAGGTTGTGCGTCGCGCCCGGCTGGTGCGCCAGGGCATGCACCAGCCCCAGACCGGCGCTGTTAAACGCCATGCCCGCCAGATACTGACCAAAAGCCATCTGCTCGCGCGCTTCCAGGTTGTGACCGTCGTCGACCGCTTTCGGCAGCCAGAGGTTGATCAGGCGAATCGCCTCCAGCGCGTTGGCATCGGTCAGCGGGTGCGCGCCGACGGACACGTAAGCTTCAATGGCGTGAGTCAAGGCATCCATGCCGGTTGCGGCAGTCACGGAGGCCGGAATATCAAGCATCACGCTGGCATCGTCCACGGCGATATCCGGGATGATGTTCGGGTCGATAATCACCTCTTTCACCTGTCGTGCGGCGTCAATGATCACCGCGTTGCTGGTCATCTCCGCTGCCGTGCCTGCGGTGGTGTTGATTGCCACCAGCGGCACGCCCGCGTTTTTCACCTTGCCGACGCCAGAGTAATCGGTTGACGGACCGGGGTTGGCGGTGAGGATTTTGATTGCCTTGGCGGTATCAATCGGGCTGCCGCCGCCAAAGGCAATCAGGTAATCACACTCCGCATCCTGATATGCCGCATAGCCTTTTTGCACCAGCGCTTCCGTCGGATTCGGGAATACCTCATCGAACAGGTGATACGACATCTGATGGGCGTCGAGCGCGGAAAACAAACTGTCGAGCAGGCCCAGCTTCACCAGCTGACCGTCGGTGACAATCAGCGCTTTTCCCCACTGTTTGTTTGCCACCAGATTGACCATATCGCCGATCGCGCCCGCGCCGTGCAGGCTGATTTTGGGGAGTGCCAACATAAAGCTCATGATAATTCTCCTTAATTACTGTGAATTTTATGCCCGGCGGCGCTGCGCTTGCGCGGGCCTACGGTTAAGCAGGCCGGGTAAACGCAGTGCCACCCGGCTATGAGATCCGTCTTCGCTGCATAATCCGGCGGGTAATAATCGGCAGCGAAATCACCACGATCAGCATCGCGCCGATAATCACCGACATCACAATGCCGGGCACGTTGAGCAGGCTCAGGCCGAAGGTCACCAGCCCCATCAGGAAGGCGGCGATAATCACGCCCACCATGCTGCCGGACCCGCCGAGAATGTTGACGCCGCCGAGCACCGCCATCGTCACCACCGCCAGCTCCCAGCCCATCGCGATGGTCGGACGGGTGCTGCCCAGACGCGAGGTGAGCAGCACCGACGCCAGGCCGGACATCAGCCCCACCAGCGCGAAGAGGATCAGGTTGTGGCGCTTCACGTTGATGCCGGAGTACCACGCGCCGGTCGGGTTGTTGCCGATGGCGTAGGTGCGGCGGCCAAAGTTGGTACGGTGCAGCACAAAGGCAAACAGAGCGGCCAGGACGATAAACAGCGCGAACTCAAACGACAACGCGCCCCAGACGTAGCCCTGGCCGAACCAGGCAAAGCTCTCCGGGTAGCTGTTCAGCGCCTGGTCCCCGAGCAGGATGTAGGTGATCCCGCGGTACAGGCTCATGGTGCCGATGGTGATGACGATGGACGACAGGTTAAAGCGCGTCACCAGAATGCCGTTGAACAACCCGCACAGTAGCCCGACGCCTAATCCCACGCACACCAGCAGTGGCGTATCGACGCCCGCCGCCGCGCAAAAGCCCATCACCGTGGAGCTGAGCGCGATGGTGGAGGCCACCGACAGGTCAATTTCCCGGGCGATAATCAGCATCGCCATCGGCAACACAATGATCGCTTTTTCCGTGAAGTTGAACGTCGCGTCGGAGAGGTTCCAGATATTGAGGAAGTAGGGCGAGGCGAGCGCGTTCACCACAAACACCGCCAGCGTCACCGCCAGCAGGAAGCCCTCCCAGCACAGCAGACGCTGGAAGATGCCCGGCGCAGAAGTGGGTTTGAACTCTTCAGATGTCATCATTTTGCTCATGGTTTCACCGCCAGTTTCTGACGTGCCAGCGCCGCGTCGCGCAGGATCAGCCTGCCTTTGCGTTTGTTGCCGCGCTCGTTCAGCAGCACAGCGATGACAATGACCGAGCCGGAAATCGCCATCTGCCAGAACGGGGAGACGCCGATCACCGGCAGGGCGTTGTTGATGACGCCAAGGAACAGCGCCCCGAACAGACAGCCGAGCACGCGACCGGTGCCGCCCATGGTGCTGATCCCGCCAATCACGCAGGCTGCCACCACCTGCAATTCAAAACCGTTAGCGACGTCAACATACGCAACGGCAAAGCGCGATATCCACAGGTAGCCGCAGAACCCGGCCAGCAGACCGGAAAGGCAGAAGCTGATGAACTGCATTTTCCCGGCGTTGATCCCGGTGTAGTACGCTGCCGTGGCGTTACCGCCTGCGGTGTAGAGCGCCCGTCCGGTGCGGCTGTAGCGCAGGAAGTAGCCCACCAGCAGCAGTACGGCGATGGCGCACCAGCTCAGCACCGGCAGGCCCAGCACTGACGCACGCGGCAGGCCGAGGAAGTCTGCACCCATCTGGTTGGAGTTCACCCAGCCGCCGCCGGAGAGCAAAAAGATCATTCCGCGGTAGATGCTCATGGTGCCGAGTGTTACCACAATCGCCGGAATGCCCAGCTTCCACACAAGCAGGCCGTTTATCGCGCCCATCAGCAGCCCAAGCGCGCTGGCGAGGATCAGCAGCGCCCAGACGGGCACGTCCGGGTAATGGAAGTTAATCAGGGCGACAATCATCCCGGTCAGGGCCAGATTGGCCGCCATCGACAGGTCGATGCCTTTAGTGAGCAGCACCATCATCTGCCCGAGCGCGAGGACGATCAGAATGGCGGTGTCGTTAAACATCTCCACCAGGTTGCCCGGCGCGATAAACGATGGCACGCGGCTGCCAATGGCGACGATCATCAGGATAATCACCGCGCCCAGCAGGGCTTCGCGGTGTTTTAAGAGTGAGCTAAGCATTATGCCGCCTCCTGTTTTGCACCGCTGGCGGCACTGACGATGGTTTCCGCCGTCGCGTCTCCCGCCTGGTATTCGGCCACCATCAGCCCCTCGTGCATGACGATAATGCGATCCGCCATGCCCATCACTTCCGGTAGTTCGGACGAGACCATAATCACCGCCAGCCCCTGACTGACCAGCTCGGACATAAACTGATGCACGGCTGCCTTTGAGCCGATATCGATGCCTTTTGTTGGCTCATCGAGGATGATCACGTCAGGGTGCGTCGCCAGCCATTTGCCGATCACCACCTTTTGCTGGTTGCCGCCAGAGAGGGTCTCCACCGCCTGCTTCCAGCTGAAGGCTTTCACTTGCAGGCGTTTGGCGTACTCGTTCGCCAGTTTCCATTCACGGTCGTCATGCAGCACGCCGTTCGGATTGAGCGTGCTAAGCTGAGGCAGGCTGATGTTCTGGGCAATCGGCAGGGCGATAATCGCCCCCTGTTTCTGCCTTTCTTCCGGCACGCAGACAATACCGGCTTTGATCGCATCCGCAGGCTGGCGGAAGCGCCGGGGCTGTCCGTTGAGGATAATTTCCCCGGACGATGGCCGCGTGACGCCGGAAAGCGTCTGCATCAATTCGGTACGCCCGGCACCCACCAGCCCGTAAAAGCCGAGGATTTCCCCTTTACGCAGGGAGAACGAGATATGCGCAAACTCGGTCGGATGGCAGAGGTTTTTCACCTCCAGCACCGTCTCGCCTTTTTCGCAGTCGATTTTCGGGAAGGTTTGGGTAATGGCGCGCCCGACCATCATCGACACCATCCGCTCCTCGGTGATCTCATTTATTGCCCCTGCACCGACGAACACGCCGTCGCGCAAAATGGTGTAGTGATCGGCCAGCTCAAAAATCTCGTCGAACTTGTGGGAGATAAACAGGATGGCTTTTCCCTCCTGCTTTAAGCGCTCCACAATCTGGTAAAACTCGAGGATTTCATGCTGCGACAACGCCGCCGTGGGTTCGTCGAGGATCACCACCTGCGCCTCAAACGACAGCGCGCGGGCAATCGCCACCATGTGACGCTGGGCGATGCTTAGGGTTTTCAGCGTTGCGCGCGGGTCGATTTGCACCTCAAGGCGGGCGAGAATAGCCTGCGCCCGGCGGTGCATTTCCGGCCAGTCGAGCTTTTTCAGGAAGCCTTTGTGAAGGTACTGACCAACAAAGATATTTTCGGTGACCGAGAGTTCATCAAACAGGACGGTTTCCTGGTGTATGGCGGTGATACCCATTTTATGCGCCGACTCCGGCGTTGGAAGGTGAACGGGGATCGCCTTGTAGAGAATTTCGCCCTCGTCGGGCTGGTATATGCCGGTCATCACTTTGACCAGCGTCGACTTGCCCGCGCCGTTTTCGCCGATAAGCGCCGTCACTTTGCCGGGCCACAGCGCAAGCTGCACGTTCTCAAGAGCACGTACGCCGGGGAACACCTTGGTGATGCCAGAAAGCTGTAGCAATGGGGTCATGATAGTTCTCCGTTTGGTTCACCCTCACCCCGACCCTCTCCCTTTGGGAGAGGGCTAGGGTGAGGGGGGAAAGGATCAAAAGATTTTCGAGAACTTATCAATATTGCTGGCATCGTAGACGAACGGCTCGGCCATCGCGCCGTTGCCGTCCGCATCCAGCTTCACTTTGCCCAGTTTGCCCATGCTGGCCTCACCTTTCGTGGCCGTGCCTTTCACCAGATCGTCCGCTAAGTAAGTCGCGGCATAGCCCAGGTCAATCGGGTTCCAGATGGCAAAGCTCTTGCTCGCGCCGGATTTCACCGCGCCCGCCATCTCAGACGGCAGGCCTAAACCGGTGACGTACACTTTGCCAATCTTGCCCTGGTCCTTCACCGCCTGCGCGGCAGCCACAATGCCCACGGACGACGGCGAGACGATGACTTTCAGCTCCGGGTAGGTTTTCAGCAGGCCGACCGCTTCGCGGTAGCTTTTGTCAGAGAGATCGTCTCCGTAGGCCACGGTCACCAGATTGACGGACGGGTACTTCGGCAGCACCTTTTTCATCTCCGCAATCCAGGTGTTCTGGTTGGTGGAGGTTGGCGTGGCGCTCAGCACCGCTACTTCGCCCTTCTCCACGTTCAGCGCTTTCAGGGCATCGGCGGCGAGCTTGACGTTGGTTTCGCCAATCAGGGCGTTATTGGACGGGTTGAGATGGATCTGACGCCCGGCTTTCGCCACCCCGGAATCCCACGACACAACCTTAATGCCGCGCTGCATCGCTTTTTTCAGCACCGGCACGACGGCGTCCGGATCGTTCGCGGAAATTGCGATCGCATCCACGCCCTGGGCGATCAGCCCGTTCAGCACCTCGATCTGCGCTTCCGCCGTGGTGGTGGTCGGGCCGGTATAAATCACTTTTACATCGCCTAACTCTTTGGCCGCCTCCTGCGCGCCGACGTTCGCTGCCTCGAAGAATCCATTCCCTAAGGACTTCGCCACCAGGGCGATTTTCACTTCTGCTAAAGCGGAACCGGACAACGCCAGAGCGGCAACGGTGAGGATCAAGCTTGCTTTTATTTTCATTGCTTTTACTCCACTGACTTGAGTTAGTTGTAGGGATTGCAGGTGGTTTTCGCCCCGTCTCGGTGAGCGGGGCGCGATGTTGTTATTGGTACAGATCTAACGCCGACTGCATCGGGGTGACGCCAAAGCGTTTGCCCAGGGCAATCAGCTCTTCCCGGGTGATGGTCTGCTTCATGCCGCCCATGGAATAGACCTTCACCAGCACCTCCGCGGATTTCTCGGCGGTGTCGATCAGGCCGAAGGTTTCATCCAGTGTCGGGCCGCTGCCGAAGACGCCGTGGAACGGCCACAGCACCAGTGAGTGCTTCTGCATGTCCGTCGCGGTCGCCTGGCCGATTTCGTCGGTACCCGGCACCATCCACGGCAGAATGCCGACGCCGTCCGGGAACACCACCAGACACTCGGTGCTGCCTTCCCACAGTTTGCGGGTGAAGAAATCAGAATTATTTTCCAGCACGTAGGTCAGGGCGATCAGGTTGGTGGCGTGGCAGTGCATGATTACGCGGTCCTTGCCATTGGTCGCCTTAATGCGCTCGCAGTGGGAGAGGAAGTGCGCCGGCAGTTCGGATGTGGGTACCGCGTCGTCCGTCAGTCCCCAGAGAATGTGGTAACCCGCGCCGTCGCTGTCCACCTTCACCACGCCGAGGTTGGCTTCCGGGTCCAGCTGTACGTTGCGGAAAAACTTCCCGGAACCGGTGACGATAAACGGCGTGTTGGCGAGCAGCGGCATCGGCTGGCTCAGGGCGATATAGCGCGGCTTCTGGTGGAAATCGGAGGCAAATGGCTCGATATCCGCGTCGTCCAGGCGTAGCGTCAGGTTGCCGCCGTTGCGCTCATCCCAGCCCTTCAGCCAGGCGTCGGAGGTGGCTTTGATCATGCCCTGGACGAACCAGGAGGTGGTGATGGTCTGCATACTGTAGTTCCTTTGAAAATGCCGGGTGGCGTTACGCTTACCCGGCCTGGTCTTATCTGTAGGCCCGGCAAGCAACGCGCCGCCGGGCGATGTTTTTTACTGACGAGCGGCAAGAACCTCTTTCTCATACGCCCGCACGTTATCCAGCCACTGGCTGCCCGCAGGTGCATCGTGACGCTGGCAGTACATCTCCCACACCGCCTGCCACGGCAGGGATTTCTGCTCTTCCAGCAGCGCCAGGCGCGCGGTGTAGTCGCCGTTTTCTTCCAGCTGTTTCAGGGCGGCGACAGGCTCCAGCAGCGCGCGCAGCAGGGCTTTCTTCATGTTACGGGTGCCGATAACCCACGCCGCGATGCGGTTGATGGAGGCGTCGAAGAAGTCGAGGCCGATATGTACGCGGTCAAAGAGGTTGTGGCGGATGATTTCGCTGGCAATGGCCTGGGTTTCGTCATCCAGCAGCACCACGTGGTCGCTGTCCCAGCGCACCGGGCGGCTGACGTGCAGCAGCAGGCGCGGCACGTAGAGCATGGCGGCGGAGATCTTGTCGGAGATGACTTCCGTTGGGTGGAAGTGGCCGGCATCCAGGCACAGCGCGGTCTGGCGGCTGGTGGCATAACCCATGTAGAACTCGTTTGAGCCCACGGTGTAGCTCTCTGCGCCAATGCCGAACAGCTTGCTCTCGACGGCGTCGATGTGGTGCGCCGGGTCCAGCTTCTCGCTGATGGCTTCATCCAGCGCGGCCAGCAGGCGCTGACGCGGGGCCAGTCGGTCTACGGTGATGTCCTTCATGCCGTCCGGGATCCAGATATTCATTACCGATGGCGTGCCAAGCTGCTCGCCAAAATAAGCCGAGACGCGGCGGCTGGCTTTGACATGGTCGATCCAGAACTGGCGGATTTCATCGTTGGCATGCGCAAGGGTAAACCCGTCCGCGCTCAGCGGGTGCGAGAAGCAGGACGGGTTAAAATCCAGACCCAGCCGGTTGGCTTTCGCCCACGCCACCCAGTTCGTAAAGTGTTCCGGTTTGATTTCGTTACGCGCGACCGGCTCATCGGATTCGAGATAAATGGCGTGCAGGTTCAGGCGCTTTGGCCCGGGGATCAGGCTCAGCGCCAGCTCCAGATCCGCACGCAGTTCGGTGGCGTTGCGCGCTTTGCCAGGATAGTTACCCGTGGCCTGAATACCCCCCGTCAGGGAACCGCCCGGGTTCTCGAAACCGGCGACATCATCACCCTGCCAGCAGTGCATGGAGACGGGCAGACGATCGAGCTGGCGCAGCGCCTCTTCGACATCCACGCCGACGGCGGCGAAACGCTGTTTAGCCAGGTCCCAGGCTTGTTCAAGTTGAGTGGTCATGCGCAAAGCTCCTTAGTCAGTCGTTTTTGCTGAAACTGCGCCCGGTAGCGGGCAATTTCATGGCAGGGATGGGGGGTGAAGGTGGTCAGGCTGTTATTCGCCGTCACCACCGAACGGAAATCGTCGACGTTGGACAGTTCGTCCAGGGTCATCAGCTGAATGCCGATATTGCCGAGCGTGGAGGCTTCAATCGGACCTGCCACCACGGTAATGCCGCATGCATCCGCGCAGAGCTGGTTCAGCAGTTGGTTCTGGCAGCCGCCGCCCACGATATGCAGTTGTGTGAACGGTTTGCCGCGAAGGTCAGCCAGCTCGCTCAGGATGTCGGCATACAGCAGGGCGAGACTGTCAAAAATGCAGCGTGCCAGCTCGGCGGGGCGGGAAGGTACCGGCTGCCCCGCTTCAAAACAGGCGGCCTGGATTTCGGCGCTCATGTGCGCCGGGTTGATAAAGCGGTCATCGTTCGGGTTAATCAGGAAGGTACAGGCCTTCAGCGTTTCGGTTTCGGCGATAAGCTCGGGCAGGTCGGTGATGTTCTGCTCTTTCAGCACCCGCTGGAGCAGCCACAGGCCCATGATGTTCTTCAGCACCCGGTAGCGCCCTTCGGCACCGCCTTCGTTGGTGATGTTCGCGGCCAGCGCGGCATCGCTGGTGTAGGGCGTTTTGCTCTCAAAGCCCATCAGCGACCAGGTGCCGGATGAGAGGTAGGCCGCATCTTTGCCGGCGAGCGGCGAGGCAATGACCGCGCTCGCGGTGTCGTGGCTGGCGACGGCGACAACGGGGATTTTATTCCCCTGCGGGCAAAGCCAGTGGCCGATCACATTGCCCGGATGGGTTGGCGCGCCAAACCAGGACGGCGAGGCGCCCGTCCAGGCCAGCAGATGTTCATCCCAGTTATCGGTGTTGATGTTGACCAACTGCGTGGTGGTGGCGTTGGTGTATTCCCAGTTCATGTTGCCGGTCAGACGGTAGCTTAAGTAGTCCGGGATCAGCAGCGCATGCGCCACCTTTTCGACCAGCTCTGGCTGTTGCTCAACCAGCGCGCGCAGCTGATACAGCGTGTTAAACGGCAGAAACTGAATGCCGCTGCGACCATAGATGTTCTCCTTGCCAAGCTGGGCGATGGCGTGCGCCATTAGCCCATCGGTGCGGCTGTCGCGGTAGGAGACGGGCAGGCCGACGCGTTCGCCGTGACGGTCCAGCAGTACGTAATCCACACCCCAGGTATCAATGCCGATACTGTCGATGCGAATACCGTCTTCGCAGACGTTGTGAAGTCCGGTGCGGATCTCTGCTTCCAGGGCGTCGATATCCCAGGTAACAAAACCGTCCTGTTTTTGCAGACAATTGGCGAAACGGTGCATTTCGCGAAGCGTAAGGGTGTGCAGGTCGCAGTCCCAGGTGGCGAGCATTACACGGCCGCTGGATGCGCCTAAATCGACAGCCACACAATGGCGAAAAGTCATGGTCGGGTCCTTTCTTAAGTCATTAGCGAGGAGTGTAAGAAAGGGAAGAAATAGCCACCTTCTCGCCACTGACAGCCCAAATCTCGCGCTGGCAAGAAAGCAAAGATGAACGTGAGGGAGTTCACAGTTTCCAGTAATGGCGGGGTTTGCAGGCAGTGTGACGCTGACCGCATTTCCCGATCTTTCCGCCTGTTTCTTGAAAAACCGACAGCTTTTGCGCGGTTTGCTGTCAAAAATTTAAGGTGAGCGTGAAAGGCCTTAATTACTATTTTGAGAACTTTTCTCATTGGTGGGGGCCGTTATGACCGTACTGCACAGCGTCGATTTTTTTCCTACGGGGGCTTCGCCGGTCGCGATTGAGCCACGGCTGCCTCAGGCTGCGTTCCCGGAGCATCATCATGATTTTCATGAAATTGTGATTGTTGAGCACGGAACGGGCATCCACGTGTTTAACGGTCAGCCGTATACCATCAGCGGCGGTACGGTGTGCTTCGTGCGCGATCACGACAGGCACCTGTATGAACATACCGACAACCTGTGCCTGACCAATGTGCTCTATCGTTCTCCGGATGCGTTCCAGTTTCTTTCCGGGCTGAATCAGCTGTTGCCGCAGGAGAAGGACGGCCATTATCCGTCGCACTGGCGGGTGAATCAGTCCACGTTGCAGCAGGTGCGTCAGCTGGTGAGCCAGATGGAGCAGAGCGAGGATAGACAGGAGACGCACGCCATTGCTACCCGCGAGCTGCTGTTTATGCAGCTGCTGGTGCTGCTGCGGCGCAGCAGCCTGGTGGAAGGGCTGGAAAATAACGACGCGCGCCTGAATCAGCTGATGGCATGGCTGGAAGATCATTTCGCCGAAGATGTCTGCTGGGAAACGCTGGCGGATGACTTTTCGCTCTCGCTGCGCACGCTGCATCGTCAGCTCAAGCAGCATACCGGCCTGACGCCGCAGCGTTACCTTAACCGTCTGCGCCTGATCAAAGCGCGTCACCTTTTACGTCATACCGACGAAAGCGTCACCGATATCGCCTATCGCTGCGGTTTCGGCGACAGTAACCACTTTTCGACGCTGTTTCGCCGGGAGTTTAGCTGGTCGCCGCGCGATATTCGTCAGGGGAAAGACGCGTTGCTTCAGTAACGCGAGGGCAGTCACCGTTTTTTTGCTGCAAAAAGGCTAATAATGTCCGGTTATTCGCCGTAGAGGTTGTGGTGTGGCTGCTCAGCTCATTCTTCGCAAAGATGATTTTTTTGCCTCCGCGAGTCAGGCCGTCGCGGTGGCCGACCGCTACCCGCAAAACGTCTTCGCCGAGCACACCCACGAGTTTTGCGAGCTGGTGCTGGTGTGGCGGGGCAATGGCCTGCACGTCCTCAACGACCGTCCCTACCGCATCACGCGCGGAGACCTGTTCTACATCCGCGCTGAAGACAAACACTCCTACGCCTCGGTTAACGATCTGGTGTTGCAGAACGTCATCTATTGCCCCGACAGACTTAAACTGAATGTCGACTGGGCGGGCAATATCCCCGGTTTTCATAATGCCAGAGGCGAACCGCACTGGCGCTTAAGCAGCAACGGCATGGCTCAGGTGCGCCAGACGATTTCCCAGCTGGAGCAGGAGAGCCAGAAGAGCGATCCGGCGGCTAACCAGATGTCGGAGCTGCTTTTCGCCCAGCTGGTGATGACCCTGAAGCGCCATCGTTACGCTACGGATAATCCCTCTGCCACCATGCAGGAAGCGCTGCTGGATAAGCTCATCACCCGGCTTGCGGGCAGTCTGAACAAGAGTTTCGTGCTGGAAAAATTCTGCGAGCAGGAGCAGTGCAGCGAGCGCGCGCTGCGCCAGCAGTTCCGCACCCAGACGGGGATGACGGTCAACCACTATCTGCGCCAGCTGCGCATCTGCCACGCCCAGTACCTGTTACAGCATACGGAGCTGATGGTGAGTGAAGTGGCGATGCGCTGCGGCTTTGAGGACAGTAACTACTTTTCGGTGGTGTTTAACCGTGAGGTGGGGATGACGCCGGTTCAGTGGCGTCATCGCAGTCGAAAGGCAGCGTAATCAGTTCGCCATGCCGAGGCCGACGATATTGGCCGCAATGATAATCACCACGCAGCCCAGGCTCAGCACGCCAACCGGACGACGCCCGGCGTTGTTCCACTCTTTCAGCACCAGCCCAACCAGCCCGCCGCACAGCACGTAGAAGCTCATGTGCAGCATCCAGCTCATGTAGTCATACTGCGCCGGAATACTGGCGTGACCCCAGGCGTAGAAGAAGAATTGCAGATACCACATCAGGCCGCCAAGGGCGGAGAGCAGGACGTTGGTGACGATCAGCGGTTTTGCCAGCGAGAAGTCGGCTTTTACCGACAGGTTGTTCACTTTTGCCAGACGAATAAAGCAGAAGCCGAGGTTTACCAGCGCGCCGCCGCCCATGATCACCACGTAGCTTGGCAGGGCAACGTACAGCGGATCGACGCCCAGCGCCGCAGCGGCGTCGTGCATCGGTTTGGCGGCATTCATGGCGAACGACATGCCCGCCGAGAAGACGCCGCACATCACCGCCAGCAGCAGCCCTTTCTTCAGGTTGAACTCTTCGGCTTTGATGCCCATCTTGCGTTCTTTCAGCTGGCCCGCGCGGGTGACGATGCCCACGCCGATCACCGCCACCAGCACGCCCAGCAGGGTCATTCGCCCTCCCTGGGTGTTGATCAGCACATCGAAGTTGCCGTTGAGGATTGGCGTCATCAGGGTGCCAACAATCAACGTTATGCCAATCGCGATGCCAATCCCCATCGACATGCCGAGGTAGCGCATGGTGAGGCCGTAGTTGATATTACCGATGCCCCACATCGCGCCGAACAGGAATACCGGCAGCAGGGTGGAGGCGTTGAAGGAGGAGAAGTAGCCCCAGAAATCGGGCAGCAGCATGGCGCTGATTGTCCAGGGCAAAATCAGCCAGGACACGGTACCGCCAACGGACCACATGGTTTCCCATGACCAGCCTTTCACCTTTTTAAACGGGGCATAGAAACAGGCTGCACTGGCCGCGCCTATCAAATGCCAGAAGATACCCATCGTAATCGCATGATTCATTTTTACATCCTCATCGTTTTTATAGCCGGAGGCTTCCCGCCGACTTGATGAGTGTAAAAATGAGGCGGTTTGGGAACCTTCAGAAGGTTGCCGCACTTTTGTTCAGGATGGCAATCAGCACGTTAAACACGTGAGCAGACTCACAATTTTGTCATTTATCAAAAACCGAATAACCTTATAAAAACTACGGCATTGATAATCATTTTCAATATCATTTAATTAACTATAATGAACCAACTGCTTACGCGGCATTAACAGCTGTGCCGCCCGACAATAATGGAGAGGATTATGAGTTATACACTGCCATCCCTGCCGTATGCCTACGACGCACTGGAACCGCATTTCGACAAGCAGACGATGGAAATCCATCACACTAAACACCACCAGACCTACGTGAACAACGCGAACGCCGCGCTGGAAAGCCTGCCTGAGTTCGCTAACCTGCCTGTTGAAGAGCTGATCACCAAGCTGGACCAGCTGCCAGCGGACAAGAAAACCGTGCTGCGCAACAACGCGGGCGGTCACGCTAACCACAGCCTGTTCTGGAAAGGCCTGAAAACCGGCACCACCCTTCAGGGCGACCTGAAAGCGGCTATCGAGCGTGACTTCGGTTCCGTTGACAACTTCAAAGCGGAATTCGAAAAAGCCGCTGCAACCCGTTTCGGCTCTGGCTGGGCGTGGCTGGTTCTGAAAGGTGACAAACTGGCGGTCGTTTCTACCGCTAACCAGGATTCCCCGCTTATGGGTGAAGCTATCTCTGGCGCATCCGGCTTCCCAATTCTGGGTCTGGACGTGTGGGAACACGCTTACTACCTGAAGTTCCAGAACCGTCGCCCTGACTACATCAAAGCCTTCTGGGACGTGGTGAACTGGGACGAAGCAGCAGCGCGTTTCGCCGCTAAAAAATAAGGTTGCATTGACGCCTGTGAGAAGCGAGTCTGATGACTCGCTTTTTTTGTATCTGAAGGAGTGGAGATGCATTACCCGGTGAATGTGTTTACAGGCAAGGTAAGGGAGTACGAAGGCAGCCGCCCGAGTGCCATCGCCAAAGTGCAGGTCGACGGTGAGCTGACGTTGACCGATCTCGGGCTTGCGGGTGACCAGCAGGCTGAAAAGAAAATCCACGGCGGGCCCGATCGCGCGCTGTGCCATTATCCGCGCGAGCACTATCAGCACTGGAAAACCGAATTTCCTGAACAGGCTGACCTCTTCGTCGCCCCCGCGTTTGGCGAAAATCTCTCAACGGAGGGGCTGACGGAGAAGAACGTCTTTATCGGCGATATTTACCGCTGGGGCGATGCTTTGATTCAGGTCACCCAGCCGCGCTCACCGTGCTTTAAGCTTAATTACCATTTCGGCATTCAGGATATGTCGGCCCAGCTGCAAAACGCGGGTAAAACCGGCTGGCTGTATCGCGTTGTGCAGGCGGGACAGGTTTCGGCGGATGCGCCGCTTGAGCTGGCTTCGCGTTTGAGTGAGGTGTCGGTGTACGAGGCCTGCGCAATTGCCTGGCATATGCCGTTTGATGACGATCAGTATCACCGTCTGCTGTCAGCGGCGGGATTATCCACCAGCTGGACCAGAACGATGCAGAAGCGGCGGATAAGCGGCAAGATCGAGAGCAGTTCGCGGAGATTATGGGGGAAATAGTTCCCGCAGAAAGTAGGCCGGGTAAGGCGAAGCCGCCACCCGGCACATACGGTTACGAACGCTTATACAGCGGCAGCCACAGCGTTAACCTGAGCCCGCCCAGCGGGCTGTCATCGGCTTTCACCCAGCCACGGTGCTGTTGCATGGCGGTTTCCACAATCGCCAGCCCCAGTCCCGTACCGCCCGATTCCCGGTCGCGCGCCTCGTCGGTACGGTAGAACGGACGGAAAATCTGCTCGCGATCTTCCGGGCTGACGCCAGGACCGTCGTCGTCGACAATGACGGTTATCCCGTCTTTATCCACCGAGAACGCCACCTCAATCTTCGTGTGCGAGTAGCGCAGGGCGTTACGCACGATATTCTCCAGCGCGCTTTCCAGCGTGTTGGGGTTACCGTAGAGCGGCCACGGGCCCGGCGGGAAGTTGACGGTGAACGATTTGCCCATCTGCTCCGCTTCGAACGCCGCGTTGTCCAGCACCTCATGCCAGAGGTGATTGGCTTTCACCGTTTCGCTCACCAGCGCGTTTTTCTGCTGATTGCGCGACATCACCAGCAGATCGTTTATCATGCTGTCCAGGCGATGCGCTTCCGTCTCAATACGCTCCAGCTCTTTACTCTCACCGCTGCGGCGGCGCAGCAGGGCGGTACCCAGCTGTAAGCGCGTGAGCGGTGTCCGCAGCTCGTGGGAGATATCCGACAGCAGGCGTTGCTGCGCGGTCATCATGCGGTCAAGAGCAGAGACCATCTGGTTAAAACTGGTTCCGGCGGCCAGGAACTCCTGCGGCCCGGATTCCAGCTCCGGATGCTGCCTCAGGTTGCCCTGCGCCACTTCGTCCGCCGCATTTTTCAGCTTACGCGCCGGTTTCGCCAGGCTCCACGCCAGCCATAATAGCAGCGGGGAACTGACCAGCATCGTGACAATCAACAGCAAAAGCGGACGGTCAAACAGCAGGTTGATGAAGTCGGACTGGGAACTGCTCGCAGGGCGAATCAGGTAGAGCTGATAATTGTCTTCCCCATCCCGCACCGAGAAAGGACCGACCATCTCTACCCGACCATATTTCTTTTTCTGTGGGTGATCGGCATTATCCGCCTGGCCAATAAAGTTGCGGATAATCTGCATTTCATTGCGATCGGCCCCAATCACGCGGCCTTCACTGGTGACCAGTAAAAGACGTTGTCCGGGGGGCGCCCACTTGTCGATAGCGCGAAACAACCTGCGCCACCACATTAAATCGTTCGGCGGATCGTTTGCCAGCTCCGCTTCCACGTGCTGCTCGATCATCACGCCCTGACGTTGCTCGCTGTCGAGTAGCTCCGTCATCTGGCGTGAGTCGAGTTTTGGCAACATCAAAACGAGCATTAAAACCAGTGCCAGCGTCAGCCAGAAGATGGCGAAGATGCGGGCGGTTAAGCTGCCTATCATGAAGCGGAAACCATCAGATAACCGCGACCACGCAGGGTTTTGAACCAGGGATGACCGTCTTTACGCTCCGGCAGCTTACGGCGCAGGTTCGAGATATGCATGTCGATGGCGCGGTCAAACGGGGTGAGGCGTTTGCCCAGCACTTCCTGGCTTAAGTGTTCACGCGACACCACCTGGCCGAGATGCTGCGCCAGCAGATACAGCAGGGTGAACTCGGTGCCGGTTAGCTCCAGCGTTTCACCGTCGAAGCTCGCTTCCTGGCGGCCCGGGTTCAGGCTCAGGGAGTCCACTTCCAGCGTAGGTGAGCTGTTGTCGGTATTCTGCTGCTGCTCGCTCCAGTGAGAGCGGCGCAGGATCGCGCGAATACGGGCCACCAGTTCACGGTCGTTGAACGGCTTAGGTAAATAGTCATCCGCACCCAGCTCAAGGCCGAGTACGCGGTCAAGCTCGCTGCCGCGTGCGGTCAGCATAATGACGGGGGTCTGGTGTGTCTGGCGAAGCTCTTTCAACGTATCAATACCGTTTTTCTTCGGCATCATGACGTCGAGCAAAAGTAAATCGATGCTGTCGTCAAGGAGACTCAGCGCCTGCTCGCCATCATGGGCAACCAGGACGTTGAAACCTTCCATGTCGAGCAACTCCTTTAAAAGAGATGTGAGCTCTCGGTCATCATCAACTAACAGGATTTTATTCATTGTTTAAATACCTCCGAGGCAGAAATTACGACATCAAGGCTATCTAATCCATGACTTTACGTTGTTTTACACCCCCTGACGCATGTTTGCAGCCTGAATCGTAGACTGTCTCTCGTTGAATCGCGACACGAAAGATTTTGGGAGCAAGTGATGCGCAAAGTTACCGCTGCCGTCATGGCCTCAACGCTGGCCTTCAGTGCGTTTAGCCAGGCTGCTGTAGCTATCATCAGCGATAACGGTTCCTCAGCAGAGGGCGCAACGCAGCACAGCAGCCAAAGCCATATGTTTGACGGCATAAGTTTAACCGAACATCAGCGTCAACAGATGAGAGATCTGATGCAGAGGGCAAGACACGACCAGCCCCCTGTTAATGTTAGCGAAATGGAGACAATGCATCGCCTTGTCACCGCAGAAAATTTTGACGAAAGCGCTGTACGCGCTCAGGCCGAAAAAATGGCGCAGGAACAGGTTGCCCGCCAGGTAGAGATGGCGAAGGTTCGCAACCAGATGTTCCACCTGCTAACGCCCGAGCAGCAAGCGGTTTTGAATACCAAACATCAGCAACGTATGAACCAGTTGCGTGAGGTTGCACGGATGCAGCGAAGCTCAGATATGACGCTTTTCAGTAGCAATAGCAGTACCCGTAGTAACCAGTAAACCCTGTTTTCCTTGCCATAGACACCATCCCTGTCTTCCCCCACATGATGTGGGGTTTTTTTTTGCCCCGCATTCTGATTTGTTAACCGTTTATTCATCCTTTGCCTCCCCATGCTTCCGTTATACTAGCGGCATGACATGACAGGAGCGTTTATGAATCAATCCTATGGAAGGCTGGTAAGCCGGGCTGCCATTGCGGCGACCGTCATGGCCTCTGGCCTGCTGCTGATCAAAATCTTTGCCTGGTGGTATACCGGCTCGGTCAGTATTCTGGCGGCGCTGGTGGACTCACTGGTGGATATTGCCGCCTCGCTGACCAACCTGCTGGTGGTGCGCTACTCGCTGCAACCGGCGGATGAAGAGCATACGTTTGGCCACGGCAAAGCGGAATCGCTGGCGGCGCTGGCACAAAGCATGTTTATTTCGGGCTCTGCGCTTTTCCTGTTTTTGACCGGCATTCAGCATCTTGTTTCGCCGTCACCAATGAACGATCCGGGCGTTGGCGTGGTCGTAACGGTAGTTGCACTTATAAGCACACTTGTTCTTGTAACGTTCCAGCGCTGGGTTGTACGCAAAACACAAAGCCAGGCTGTACGGGCCGATATGCTTCATTATCAGTCTGATGTTATGATGAATGGGGCTATTCTTATTGCGCTTGGTCTGGCCTGGTATGGCTGGCATCGGGCCGATGCGTTGTTTGCGTTAGGGATAGGGATCTATATTTTATACAGCGCCTTGCGGATGGGGTATGACGCGGTACAGTCGCTTCTTGACCGTGCGCTTCCGGATGCAGAACGTGATGAAATTTATGCCATCGTGACCAACTGGCCCGGCGTCAGTGGTGCTCACGATCTTCGTACGCGGCAGTCAGGGCCGACCCGCTTTATTCAGATTCATTTGGAAATGGAAGACAACCTGCCACTGGTTCAGGCGCATATGGTCGCTGCACAGGTGGAGCAGGCGATTTTGCAGCGTTTCCCTGGGTCAGACGTCATTATTCACCAGGATCCATGCTCTGTCGTACCCAGGGCGTTTTGAGCTTTCGTAATTCGTTGTAAAAAAGTGAGCCAGAGCAGCATTTTGTGGATAAATTACCACCATATGGCCTGACCTGAATCAATTCAGCTGGAAGGGATTGATATACTATTTGCAGTATTCGACGGTTGAACAGTTTCTTCCGGCAGCAGATTTCAATTTTGCATTCCTAAGTTCAGAGGTAGTCATGATTAAGAAAATCGGTGTGTTGACAAGCGGCGGTGATGCGCCGGGCATGAACGCGGCAATCCGTGGGGTTGTCCGTGCAGCGCTGACGGAAGGTCTGGAAGTTTTTGGTATCTATGACGGTTACCTGGGTCTGTATGAAGACCGCATGGTTCAGCTCGACCGCTACAGCGTGTCTGACATGATCAACCGTGGCGGTACTTTCCTCGGTTCTGCACGCTTCCCGGAATTCCGTGACGAACACATCCGTGAAGTGGCTATCGAAAACATGAAAAAACGGGGTCTGGATGCGCTGGTGGTTATCGGCGGCGACGGCTCCTACATGGGTGCAAAACGTCTGACTGAAATGGGCTTCCCGTGCATCGGCCTGCCTGGCACCATCGACAACGACATTAAAGGCACCGACTACACCATCGGTTACTTCACCGCGCTGGGTACCGTTGTGGAAGCGATTGACCGCCTGCGTGACACCTCTTCCTCTCACCAGCGTATTTCCATTGTTGAAGTGATGGGCCGTTACTGCGGTGACCTGACTCTGGCGGCGGCAATTGCCGGTGGCTGTGAGTTCGTGGTGGTGCCGGAAGTGGAATTCAGCCGTGAAGATCTGGTCGCTGAAATCAAAGCTGGTATCGCGAAAGGCAAAAAACATGCCATCGTTGCCATCACCGAGCACATCTGTGACGTTGACGAGCTGGCGAAGTACATCGAAACCGAAACCAAACGCGAAACCCGCGCGACCGTTCTGGGTCACATTCAGCGTGGCGGTTCCCCAGGCCCGTACGACCGTATCCTGGCGTCCCGCATGGGCGCGTACGCGATCGAGCTGCTGCTACAGGGCCACGGCGGCCGCTGCGTCGGTATCCAGAACGAGAAACTGGTTCACCATGACATCATCGACGCCATTGAAAACATGAAGCGTCCGTTCAAAGGTGACTGGCTGGACTGTGCGAAAAAACTGTACTGATTGGCTCTGTTGCCCGGTGGTGACAAGGTAAATGCAAAACGGTAACCCTTGGGTTACCGTTTTTTATGGTTGCCCCCTCTCCCGTGGGAGAGGGTTGGGGTGAGGGCATCAGGCCGCTCATTCACTTTTTTATTCCTTCACGTTATAGCCAATCTTTTTTTATTCTTTAATCATCGATTAGCTTTCTGGCACGCTGCATTCATCAAAACACTACACAAGAGAGCTGGGCGATGAATAAATGGGGCGTGGGGTTAACATTATTGCTGGCATCAACCAGCGTTCTGGCAAAGGACATTCAGTTACTGAATGTATCGTACGATCCGACGCGTGAACTGTACGACCAGTACAACAAAGCTTTCGCGGCGCACTGGAAACAGGAAACCGGCGATAACGTGGTGGTTCGCCAGTCTCACGGCGGTTCCGGTAAGCAGGCGACATCGGTGATCAACGGTATCGAAGCCGACGTGGTGACCCTGGCGCTGGCTTATGACGTGGATGCGATCGCGGAGCGTGGCCGTATCGACAAAAACTGGATCAAGCGCCTGCCGGACAACTCTGCGCCATACACCTCGACCATCGTCTTCCTGGTGCGCAAAGGCAACCCGAAACAGATTAAAGACTGGAACGACCTGATTAAGCCGGGCGTGTCTGTCATTACCCCGAACCCGAAAAGTTCCGGCGGCGCACGCTGGAACTACCTGGCGGCCTGGGGCTACGCGCTGCACCACAACAACGGCGATCAGGCCAAAGCACAGGACTTCGTCAAAGCACTGTTTAAAAACGTCGAAGTGCTGGACTCCGGCGCGCGCGGCGCAACCAACACCTTCGTCGAGCGCGGCATCGGCGACGTGCTGATCGCCTGGGAAAACGAAGCCCTGCTGGCGACCAACGAGCTGGGTAAAGACAAGTTCGAGATCGTCACCCCGAGCGAATCCATCCTCGCTGAGCCGACCGTCTCCGTCGTCGATAAGGTTGTTGATAAGAAGGGCACCAAAGCGGTGGCGGAAGCCTACCTGAAGTACCTCTACTCACCGGAAGGGCAGGAAATTGTGGCGAAAAACTTCTACCGCCCACGCGATGAGGCCGTCGCGAAGAAATACGAAAACGCCTTCCCGAAACTGAAGCTGTTTACTATCGATGATGTTTTTGGCGGCTGGACCAAAGCGCAGAAAGAGCACTTCTCTAACGGCGGCACCTTCGACCAGATCAGCAAGCGCTAAGCGTTTTACAAAGAACGACACGGTAACCCGGTGTGAGAAATCCGCCGGGTTTTTTATTTGGTCATCATTTTGCGTTACTCTTTTGCCTCTATTGAAAACAGGGAACGCGTTGTGAAAAAAATTATCTTACTGATTCTGATCGTTATCGCCCTTGCCGCAGGCGGCGTGTACTGGATGAAAGCGGGTAATCCGAATGCGTTGCGTCATATCGTTCTCGACCAGTGTGTGCCCAACCAGCTGCATAACCGTAACCCGGCACCGTGCGCGCAGGTGAAGCCAGATGCGGGCTACGTGGTGTTCAAAGACCGCAACGGACCGTTGCAATACCTGCTGATGCCCACGTACCGTATCAACGGCACTGAAAGCCCGCTGCTGACAGAGCCGCAGACACCGAATTTCTTCTGGCTGGCATGGCAGTCTCGTCATTTTATGAGCATGAAACGAGGGGCCGACGTGCCTGACAGCGCCGTTTCGCTAACCATCAACTCCCCGACCGGGCGCACGCAAAACCATTTTCATATCCACATCTCCTGTCTGCGCCCAGACGTGCGCGAGAAGCTGAACGCGTCGCAGGGGCAAATCAGCACCCAGTGGTTACCGCTTCCGGGCGGGCTGGAAGGGCATGAATACCTTGCCCGTCGGGTGACGGAGAACGAACTGGTGCAGCGCAGCCCGTTTATGATGCTGGCGGAAGAGCTGCCAGAAGCGCGCGACCATATGGGACGCTTCGCGCTGGCGATGGCGCAGCAGTCAGACGGCTCGTTTGTATTGCTGGCGACAGAGCGTAATTTGCTTACCTTTAACCGCGCGTCAGCTGAGGAATTGCAGGATCATCAATGCGATATCCTGAAGTGACCCCACCATAAATAGCGTTTACTCGCCCTGCCTGTCGCCGTAGACTTGCTGAAAAATTCTACAGGAGACAGGTATGTCGCTCTGGTTAACGCATCCTCTGCTGCTTCCCTCGCTGATCGTCGGCGTCACCATCGTGCTGTGGGCGACGTCGCTGTTGCCCGAATTTATCACCGCGCTGCTGTTTTTCACGGCGGCGATGACCGCCAGAATCGCCCCGCCGGAAGTAATCTTTGGCGGCTTCGCCTCGTCTGCCTTCTGGCTGGTGTTCAGCGGCTTTGTGCTGGGTGTGGCGATTCGGAAAACCGGCCTGGCGGACAGGGCCGCCCGGGCGCTGTCGGCAAAGCTTACCGACTCCTGGGTGCTGATGGTGGCAAGCGTTGTGCTACTGAGCTATGCCCTGGCATTCGTGATGCCGTCGAACATGGGACGTATTGCGCTGCTGATGCCGATTGTCGCCGCGATGGCGAAGCGGGCCGGCATTCCTGATGGCTCGCGGGCCTGGTTTGGCCTGGCGCTGGCGGTCGGGTTTGGCACCTTCCAGCTCTCGGCCACTATTTTGCCCGCCAACGTGCCCAACCTGGTGATGAGCGGCGCGGCGGAAGGCTCATACGGCATCCACCTGAACTATGTTCCGTATCTGCTGCTGCACACCCCGGTGCTGGGTATTCTCAAAGGCCTGATTCTGATTGGCCTGATCTGCTGGCTGTTCCCCGGCAACCCGAAACCGGCGAAGGATCTCGCGCCATCGGAACCGATGGGGCGTGACGAAAAACGGCTCGCCTGGCTGCTGGCGGTGGTGTTGACGATGTGGGTGACGGAGAGCTGGCACGGCGTGGGCCCAGCGTGGACAGGGCTGGCGGCCTCGGTCGTCGTTATGCTGCCGCGTATAGGTTTTATCACCGGGGAGGAGTTCTCGGCGGGGGTGAATATGCGTACCTGTATTTACGTCGCGGGTATACTCGGGCTGGCCATTACGGTAACGCAGACCGGTATCGGTGCGGCCGTAGGCGAGGCGTTGCTCCATATCATGCCGCTGGATGCAGATCGCCCGTTTACCAGCTTCCTGGCGCTGACGGGGATCACCACGGCGCTCAACTTCATTATGACCGCTAACGGCGTTCCTGCGCTGTACACCACGCTGGCGCAGAGCTTCTCCGACGCGACCGGCTTCCCGCTGCTGTCGGTGATCATGATCCAGGTGCTGGGGTATTCCACACCGCTGCTGCCGTATCAGGCGTCGCCGATTGTGGTGGCGATGGGCTTAGGGAAAGTGCCTGCGAAGGCGGGGATGCTGCTCTGCCTGGCGCTGGCGATTGCGACGTATCTGGTGCTGCTGCCGCTGGATTATTTGTGGTTTAGCGTAGTAGGACTTTTTTAGTGGTTTTGTAGGGCGGGTTAGCGAAGCGCCACCCGCCCCAAAGGCAATTACGCCTGCTTAGCCGCTTCTGCCGCTTTAACGATCACCGCGAAAGCGTCTGCTTTCAGGGATGCGCCGCCAACCAGCGCGCCATCGATGTCTGGCTGGGTGAACAGCTCAGCTGCGTTTGATGCGTTAACGGAACCGCCGTACTGGATGATGACCTGCTCCGCCACTTTCGCGTCTGCTTTTGCAATGTGGTCACGAATGAACTTGTGCACCGCCTGTGCCTGCGCTGGAGTTGCAGATTTGCCGGTACCGATCGCCCAGACTGGCTCGTAAGCGATAACCGCGCCTTCGAACGCTGCCGCGCCCTGGGTTTTCAGCACAGCGTCGATCTGACGTGCGCACACTTCTTCGGTTTTACCCGCTTCGTTTTCTGCTTCGGTTTCACCGATGCACAGAACCGGGATCAGACCCTGCTCTTTCAGCACAGCGAATTTCTTCGCGATGAACTCGTCAGATTCTTTGTGGTAGGTGCGACGCTCAGAGTGGCCGATGATGATGTATTTCGCGCCGATGTCTTTCAGCATTTCAGCGGAGGTTTCACCGGTAAACGCGCCAGACAGGTTAACGTCAACGTTCTGCGCGCCCAGAATGATGTGGCTGCCGTCAGCGGCACGTTTAGCCAGATCCAGGTACATATCCGGCGGAGCGATAGCAACCGCGCAGCCGGTCACGCCAGCCAGCTCTTTACGCAGGTTAGCAACCAGTTCGTTTACCATGTGGCGGCTGCCGTTCAGTTTCCAGTTACCCATCACTAAAGGATGTCGCATTTCAATTCTCCACGCTCAATAAGCGAATTAAGGAATATGGCCACCCTTAAGGGCAGCATGGTCTGTGAATCAGTATAGAGATTTTCCCTCGAAAGGCTTTGCTTTTTGTCATTAATTCGCCCCCTCGAGTGCGTCTGATAGGGCCAGCTTAATCGGTTCAACCGCGAAGGTCAGCCCCTTTTCGCCGTTATCTGCGACGACATAGCGAACGGCACCTTCCGTATCGGCGTAATAGCGTTTGTTTTTCCCCGCGGTAAGTAGTTTTTGCAGCTTTTGCTGGCTTTGTGCTTTCGTGAAGGTGGGGGTAAAGGCGCGCAGAATAGCGCTCATGTACTCCAGCGCTTTCGCTTTCGCCGCTTTCTGCTCTGGGCCCTGAATCGGCAGCCAGGTGATCTGCATGCTTTTGATTTTTAACGTTCCGCGCTCAAGGGCGGTAGAGGCATACAGATTCTCGTTAATTTTGCTGGCCGCGCGGGTCAGGGTCGGCGTATCGCGGGCGCTGTCAATCGCTCGGAACTCTCCCAACGGAAGTGAGGGGTTTTCTTTGTTGAAGGCTTCGCGGAACTGGCTGATAGATTGATCGAAAGAGGGAGCGCCCGCCAGAAGATAGGGGGCGGTGACCGGGGAAGCCGTTTCCGTGGCGTACAGGGAAAAACTGGCGCTCAGCATCGCTAAACACAAATAAAGAGAGTGTGCCGAACTTTTCATCAACATTGCCCCTGGCCGTCATTGCCCATGATTAAAACGATATCTGGTCGGCTTGTCAAAAGGTCACAACTCCAGGGTAAAATGCGGGCTAAACAATAATAAGGAACCTTACATGACCATACAGCAGTGGCTGTTTTCATTCAAAGGGCGTATTGGGCGCCGTGACTTCTGGATCTGGATTGCAACGTGGGTTGTCGCCATGCTGCTTCTGTTTTTTGTTGCCTACAACGCATGGCTGAGCACGCAAACCGCGGCATTTGCGCTGGTCTGTTTACTGTGGCCAACCGCCGCCGTGGTGGTGAAACGTCTGCACGATCGTGGCCGCTCCGGCGCATGGGCTTTCCTGATTATTCTGGCGTGGATGCTGGTGGCGGGGAACTGGTCATTGCTGCCCTCAATCCTCCCATGGGTGGTGGGCAGACTGCTGCCGACGGTTATCTTTGTAATGATGGTTGTCGAACTGGGCGCGTTTATCGGCACCCAGAGCGAGAACAAATATGGAAAAGATACCCTTGAGGTGAAGTACCGCTGATCACCAGTAGTGTTCGGCGGTCATGTGGCCCGGCCGACGGCGAAGGTGCTTCGTCATCTGCCGGGTATCCTTCAGCAACTGCTGCGTATCGCGCACCATCTGCGGGTTGCCGCACAGCATCACGTGGCTGGTTTCGGTATTCATCGGTAAACCCACCGCCTCTTCCAGCGCGCCGCTTTCAATCAACGCCGGAACGCGGCCGGTTAACGAGCCGTCTGCGGTTTCGCGGCTGACCACCGTCTGAATTTTTAACTTTCCGCCATATCGCTGTTCCAGCGCCTGCATCTGCGGCAAATAGCTCAGGTCTGCGGCGTAGCGCGCGGCGTGAACCAGCACGATATTTTTAAAGCGCTCCAGATCTTTGCCGTATTGCAGAATGGAAAGATACGGGCCGATGGCCGTGCCGGTCGCCAGCATCCAGAGCGTGTCACAGTCGGGGATTTCATCCAGCACGAAGAACCCCGCCGCGTCGGAGACAATCTGCACTTCATCGCCTGGCTTCAGCGCGGCGAGGCGCGGGCTGAGCTTACCGTCCGGGACGGTGACCAGATAGAACTCAAGGTCCGGGTTATCAGGCGCATTAACGTAAGAGTAGGCGCGCTGTACGCGTTCACCGTCGATATCCAGCCCGAGTTTGGCAAACTGCCCGGCAGTAAACGGATGAACGGGAGCGTGCAGCGTGAGGCTAAATAGCGCATCGGTCCAGAACTGTACCTTTGTGACTTTACCTGTTACCCAGTCCGCCATGATCTTCTCCTGTGCTGTTTCTCTCTTCTATCTTCCGTACTTGTGGGAAACATTTCCAGCCCATTCGGGCCGGAAAGCTCTATCGATCAAACGGTTTTACAGAATGTGCGTCTGTACGTCCGGATCTTTACGATCGAGATAATGAATGGACTTAATGCGGCGAATAGTGCGGGATTTACCGCGGATCAGCAGGGTTTCAGTGGTGGCCATGTTGCCCTTGCGGGTGATGCCGTCCAGCAGATCGCCTTTGGTGATGCCGGTTGCGGAGAAGACCACGTTATCGCTGCGGGCCATCTCGTTTAGCGCGAGCACTTTATTGGCCTCGATGCCCATCGCCGCGCAGCGCGCCAGTTCGTCTGCACCAATGCGAAGGTTCTCGTCGCTGTCGCCTTTCACCTCATGGCGTGGCAGCAGACGCGCCTGCATATCGCCGTCCAGCGCGCGGATCACTGCCGCAGAGACCACACCCTCCGGCGCGCCGCCGATGCCGTAAAGCACGTCGACTTCGCTGTCAGGCATGCAGGTCAGAATAGAGGCGGCAACGTCGCCATCCGGAATAGCAAATACGCGCACGCCAAGCGTTTGCAGGTACGCGATGGTGGCGTCGTGGCGCGGTTTGGCCAGAATAGTCACGGTGAGTTCGCTAAGGGATTTGCCCAGGGCTTTGGCGATATTGCGCAGGTTCTCTTCCAGCGGCAGGCTGAGGTCGATAGCGCCTTTAGCGCCAGGACCGACGATCAGCTTTTCCATGTACATATCGGGCGCGTTGAGGAAGCAGCCCTTATCGCCCACCGCCAGTACCGCCAGCGCGTTGGCCTGGCCCATCGCCGTCATGCGCGTGCCTTCGATCGGGTCGACCGCGATATCCACCGCATCGCCTTTGCCGGTCCCGACCTTTTCACCGATGTAGAGCATCGGCGCTTCGTCGATCTCGCCTTCACCGATGACGATAGTGCCGTCGATGTTGACCTGGTTAAGCACAATGCGCATGGCGTGGACGGCTGCGCCGTCTGCGGTATTTTTGTCGCCACGGCCCAGCCACTTGTAGCCTGCGAGGGCGGCAGCTTCGGTGACGCGGGAAAACTCGATAGCAAGTTCACGTTTCATGAGGTACTCGTACAATCATAAGGAATTGCACGAAGTTTATCACAGAGTGGGGAGGGTCGAGGGGACCGGTGCGGTTGGAGCCCCTCACCCTAACCCTCTCCCCAGGGGAGAGGGAATATAGGCTTACTCGTCGTGCTCTTCCCACGCCAGGGCACGTTTCACCGCTTTCTTCCAGCCGCTGTAGCGGTAGTTGCGCTCGGTGGTTTCGATGCCAGGACGGAATTCGCGTTCGATAACCGCTTTTTCCTGAAGCTCGTCGAGGTTTTGCCAGAAGCCAACCGCCAGACCTGCCAGATACGCCGCGCCCAGCGCCGTCACTTCTCGCACCTCAGGACGTTCAACGCGAGTGCCCAGAATGTCGGACTGGAACTGCATCAGAAAGTTGTTGGCTACTGCACCGCCGTCCACGCGCAGGGCGTGCAGACGAATGCCAGAGTCAGCCTGCATCGCTTCCAGCACGTCGCGCGTCTGGTAGGCGATGGATTCCAGCGTCGCGCGAATGATGTGGTTTGAGTTCACGCCGCGCGTCAGGCCGAAAATCGCGCCGCGGGCGTACGGATCCCAGTACGGTGCGCCCAGACCGGTGAACGCTGGCACCACGTACACGCCGTTGGTGTCTTTCACTTTGGTCGCGAAGTATTCGGAGTCAAACGCGTCGCTAATCAGCTTCATCTCGTCGCGCAGCCACTGAATGGAGGCACCCGCCATGAATACCGCGCCTTCCAGGGCATAGTTCACTTCGCCGCGCGGGCCGCAGGCGATGGTGGTCAGCAGACCGTTTTCTGATTTCACCGCTTTCTCGCCCGTGTTCATCAGCATAAAGCAGCCGGTGCCGTAGGTGTTCTTCGCCATCCCTTCTTTTACGCACAGCTGGCCGAACAGGGCTGCCTGCTGGTCACCGGCGATACCGGCGATAGGAATACGCGTGCCGCCTTTACCGCCAATGTTGGTCTGGCCGTACACTTCTGAAGATTTACGCACGTCTGGCAGCATCGCTCGCGGAATGTCCAGCGCGTCCAGCATCTTGTCATCCCACTCCAGAGTGTTGATGTTGAACAGCATGGTGCGCGAGGCGTTGGTGTAGTCGGTGACGTGAACGCGTCCCTGAGTCATCTTCCAGATAAGCCAGGTATCGACGGTACCGAAGAGCAGCTCGCCACGACGTGCGCGCTCGCGTGAACCTTCCACGTGGTCGAGGATCCACTTCACTTTGGTGCCGGAGAAATAGGGGTCAACCACCAGGCCGGTGGCGCTGCGCACGTACTCTTCCATCCCGTCGCGCTTCAGCTGTTCGCAGATCTCTGACGTACGGCGGCACTGCCAGACGATGGCGTTGTAGATGGGCTTACCGGTTTCGCGCTCCCAGACCACAGTCGTTTCACGCTGGTTGGTGATACCGATAGCGGCAATCTGGTCAGAACTGATGTCGGCTTTCGCCAGCACTTCCACCAGCGTGGAGCTTTGTGACGCCCAGATCTCCATCGGGTCGTGTTCAACCCAGCCTGGACGCGGATAAATTTGCTCAAATTCGCGTTGAGACACGCTGACAATGTTCGCGTCATGATCCATTACGACAGCGCGGGAGCTGGTAGTGCCCTGGTCGAGCGCAACGATATATTTTTTTTCGGTCATGGTATGTGTCCCGTAGTCAGATTACAGCGAAGCTTTTTGTTGTGTGGTGGAAGTTGTCTCTTTTTCCTCTTCCACACAGGTGTCGCACGGTAAGTGGCGACCAATTAATTTGCGATAGCCGAATGCGCCCAGCGCCGCCCCTACAATTGGCCCGAACAGCGGAACCAGGAAGTAAGGAATGTCTTTGCCGCCCGTAAAGGCGACATCGCCCCATCCCGCAAAGAAGGCGAAGGTTTTTGGACCCAGGTCACGCGCCGGATTCATCGCAAAACCGGTCAGCGGACCCATGGATGCGCCAATCACCGCAATCAGAAGGCCAATCAGAAGTGGTGCCAGCGGGCCGCGCGGAATGCCGTTTCCGTCGTCGCCCAGCGCCATAATGACGCCCATCAGAATAGCGGTAATCACCATTTCAACTGCGAACGCCTGCACAAAATTGATATGCGGATTCGGATACGTTGAGAAAATGCCTGCCAGATCCAGACTTTCGACACTGCCACGCACCATATGATGCGTCTGTTCGAAGTCGATGAAAAGATTGTAATAAAGCCCGTAAACTAACGCTGCTGCGCAAAAGGCGCCGGCAAATTGCGAAATGATGAAAGGAACAACTTTGCGTCCGTCAAAGCACGCGAATAGCCACAACGCGATGGTCACCGCCGGGTTAAGATGTGCGCCGGAAACCCCTGCGGTCAGGTAGATGGCCATCGCCACGCCCAGACCCCAGATAATACTGATTTCCCACTGACCAAAACTGGCACCCGCCACTTTCAGTGCAGCGACACAGCCTACTCCGAAGAATATCAACAACCCGGTACCCAGGAACTCGGCAATGCACTGGCCTTTTAAGGTTGATGTCTGACTCATAATCGGAATCCTGCAAAAGAGTAATGTTTATTGTTTGCGTGACCGCCCGTGACAGTCACGATGCCCTGTAGACATAGTGTTAATTTATCGTTAACGAGCACAAACGAGAAATATCGAAATCGAAATGTGTGGTCTGTGTCAATAAAATGAGCGTTTTCGCGCCATAAAGCGCGTTTTTGCATCAGGTAATGATTGTGGGTTGAATCATTTCTTTAACTTATGGGTTAACAACTTAGGGGTATATGCGGCGAACGCACCAGGACGAGGCCGAAAAGTGTTGCAAACCACGATCTGCGTGGCATGCCGCTGGACAGGGGCGACGGCGCTCCATACAATCGGAACATATGTTGTGCGCGTTTACGTTAAAGCGTCGCCTTGCAATTCAGGAGAGGTAGGATCATGTCTTTAGAAGTGTTTGAGAAACTGGAATCGAAAGTACAGCAGGCGATTGACACCATCACGCTGCTGCAAATGGAAATTGAAGAACTGAAAGAGAAGAACAACTCCCTGTCTCAGGAAGTTCAGAACGCTCAGCACAGCCGCGAAGAACTGGAGCGCGAAAACAACCAGCTGCGCGAACAGCAGAACGGCTGGCAGGAACGCTTGCAGGCGCTGCTGGGACGTATGGAAGAAGTCTGATTTCCTTGGGAATGAATTGAACAGGCCGGGTAAGGCGTAGCCGCCACCCGGCTTTTTTATGCATCTCGCTTACCGATTAACTACTCAATATCCAGCGCATCCTCAGAAAGGATAATGCCGGTATTGTCAGCATAAAGGTGGTCACCCGAGAAGAAGGTCACGCCGCCGAAGTTAACGCGCACGTCGCTTTCGCCGATGCCTTCACCCGCTGCGCCAACCGGAATGGCGGCAATGGCCTGAATACCGATATCCAGATCTTCCAGATCGTCCACCTGGCGCACGGAGCCGTAGACCACAATCCCTTCCCACTCGTTTTGCACCGCAAGGCGGGCGAGGTCCGCATCGATCAGTGCACGGCGCACTGAACCGCCACCATCCACCAGCAGAACGCGGCCACGACCGTTCTCTTCGAGCAGATCGTACAGCAACCCGTTGTCCTCGAAACATTTCACCGTGATGATTTGTCCGCCAAACGACGACCGTCCACCAAAGTTGGAGAACAGGGGTTCAACGACGTTGACATCTTCCTGGTAGATGTCACAAAGCTCGGAGGTATCGTATTTCATAGGTTTAACGCTCTGTTGCTGCGAATGTGTTCAGTATATCGTGCGAAATGCGTTGTTGGCAAAATCATCAATTGTTAATTGATATTTGTCAGCTAACTCAGCGTCTGGCTTAAGACAATCCCGATGACGAACAGCAGGTTAGTCAGTAACGCGCCTTTTACCGTACGTTCCAGCATCGGTGGCATGGCGGCCGGGCTGCGTTCACGCATGACATAGCGGGCCTGCTTAATCAGCAGCGGTGCGGCGAGCACAAACAGCCAGCCCCACAGGCTGTGCAGAGAGATCAGATTGAACAGTGCCAGGCAGACCAGCGCGCCGATGAGCAGGAAGGCGTGATAGCGGCGTGCATTCACCGGACCCAGACGCACGGCCAGCGTGTTTTTACCGTTCTCGCGGTCGCTGTCGATGTCGCGCAGGTTATTGATATTCAGCACCGCCGTCGCCAGCAGACCGCAGGCGGTCGCCGGCAGGAACAGGGCAGGTATCACCGTATGCGCCTGCAAGTACCAGCTTCCCATCACGCTCAGCCAGCCGAAGAACACCAGCACGGAGATGTCGCCCAGGCCAATATACCCGTAAGGACGCGTCCCGACGGTATAGGTAATGGCTGCAATAATGGCAAGCAAGCCTAGCACCAGGAAGCCAATGAAATCACTGGTGGTTTTCGACGCGACCGTCACCAGCGCCAGCCCGGACAGGCAAATCAATACCACGGTGATAATCAGCGCCCGTTTCATCTGTGCCTGGGTAATCACCCCTTTTTGCATCCCGCGCAGCGGCCCGATACGATCAGGCTTGTCGCTGCCCTTTACCGCATCGCCGTAATCATTGGCGAGATTAGAGAGGATTTGCAGCAGCCCGGCGGTGACAAGCGCCAGGCCTGCTACCAGCGGATCGAAATGACCCTGCCACCAGGCAAGCGTGGTACCGACAATAATGGCGGCAAAAGCCAGAGGAAGCGTTTTAGGGCGCAGACTTTCGAGCCACGCCTGTGTACGGCTGATATCAGTCATAGTTATTTAGCCAATAAAAATGGGGGCCATAGCCCCCATCAACAGTGATGAAAATGCATTGAACGCGATTATAGAATAAAACGGCTCAGATCTTCATCTGCCACTAACGCATCCAGGTGTTTGCCCACATAGTCTGCGTCAATGGTAATGCTTTGACCGTTAAGGTCGCTCGCATCATAAGAGATGTCTTCCATCAGGCGTTCCAGCACGGTGTGCAGACGACGCGCACCGATGTTCTCGGTGGTTTCGTTGACCTGCCACGCGGCCTGGGCGATGCGCTTGATACCGTCATCGGTAAATTCAATGTTCACGCCTTCGGTCGCCATCAGCGCTTTGTACTGTACGGTCACAGAAGCGTTTGGCTCAGTCAGGATACGTTCGAAATCTTCGGTGGTCAGCGCCTGCAACTCAACGCGGATTGGCAGACGACCCTGGAGTTCCGGGATCAGGTCAGACGGGCTGGCAATCTGGAACGCACCGGAGGCGATAAACAGAATGTGGTCAGTCTTAACCATGCCGTGCTTGGTGGAGACGGTGCACCCTTCCACCAGCGGCAGCAGGTCGCGCTGAACGCCTTCGCGGGAGACATCCGGGCCGGACGCGTTGCCGCGCTTACAGATTTTGTCGATTTCGTCGATAAACACGATACCGTGCTGCTCAACCGCGTCGATAGCGTCCTGTTTCAGCTCCTCCGGGTTAACCAGCTTCGCGGCTTCTTCTTCAATCAGCAGCTTCATCGCGTCTTTGATTTTCAGCTTACGCGCTTTCTGCTTCTGCCCGCCCAGGTTCTGGAACATGGACTGCAACTGGCTGGTCATCTCTTCCATGCCCGGAGGCGCCATAATTTCCACGCCCATTGGCGCGGCAGCGAGATCGATCTCAATCTCTTTATCGTCCAGCTCGCCTTCGCGCAGTTTTTTACGGAATGCCTGACGCGCAGCAGAAGGTTCAGACTGCTGTTCAGCCTGTCCCCAGTTGTTTTTTGCCGGTGGGATCAGCACGTCGAGAATACGCTCTTCGGCCATCTCTTCGGCGCGATAGCGGTTTTTCTCAATCGCCTGGACGCGCACCATCTTAATCGCCGAATCGGTCAGATCGCGGATGATGGAGTCCACTTCTTTACCCACATAGCCCACTTCGGTAAACTTAGTGGCTTCAACTTTGATGAACGGCGCGTTAGCCAGTTTGGCCAGACGACGGGCGATTTCTGTTTTACCCACACCGGTCGGGCCGATCATCAGAATATTTTTTGGCGTCACTTCGTGGCGAAGCTCTTCGTCGAGCTGCATGCGACGCCAGCGGTTACGCAGTGCGATAGCCACGGAGCGCTTGGCATTGTCCTGGCCGATAATGTGTTTGTTCAGTTCGCTGACAATTTCGCGTGGGGTCATTTCAGACATGGGCGATCCTTACGCTTTAGACGGTAATTCTTCGATGGTGTGATTGTGGTTGGTATAGATGCAGATATCACCTGCAATATCCAACGCTTTCACCGCGATATCGCGCGCGTTCATGTCGGTATTTTCCAACAGCGCACGGGCTGCGGCTTGGGCGTACGGGCCGCCAGAGCCGATGGCAATCAGGTCGTTTTCAGGCTGAACTACGTCGCCGTTACCGGTGATGATCAGCGAGGCGTTTTCGTCAGCCACGGCCAGCAGCGCTTCGAGCTTGCGTAGCATGCGGTCGGTACGCCAGTCTTTTGCCAGCTCAACGGCGGCTTTCACCAGATGACCCTGATGCATTTCCAGTTTGCGTTCAAACAGTTCAAACAGCGTGAAGGCATCAGCCGTGCCGCCTGCGAAACCGGCGATCACTTTGTCGTTATAAAGACGACGTACTTTCTTCACGTTGCCTTTCATGACGGTATTACCCAGCGTGGCCTGGCCATCACCGGCAATTACCACCTGGCCGTTACGGCGTACACTTACTATTGTTGTCACGAGCAGACCCCCTGGTTACAGATTCGGGAAACAGAAGCCCTGAGCCTGTGCTCAGGGCTGAATTAAATGATAGATGGGGGGGATTTTGGGGGTTTCAACCCCCGGAGGCGAGTCGAATGCAGTTTGTGTGGCCAGCCACTTTCAAACGGGAAATGGTGCCGTCTGCGTTTTCTTTGCCTTTGACCGGTCCAATCACTACGCGATTCCAGCCGTTATTGGTGGTAATGCGTGAGTCAAATCCTTCAAATGCCAGCTGAGCACGCACCGTTTCTGCCTGTTCGGCGCCTTTAAACGAACCGCACTGAACCATCCAGCGGCGTTCATCTTTTTTCTCAGCCGTCTGCTTCGGCACCTCGGTCTCTTTGGTGACCGGCGCAGCCTGCTGCGTTTTTGGCTGTTGCGCAGTGGTATGCGCAGGCGTCTGCAACAGATCCTGATACGGCTGTGCCGTTTGCTTCTGCGGCTGCGCCTTCGGTTGCTGCTGGACAGGCTGAGTTTGTACGGTACGCATCTGCTGCTGCGGTTGTGAACGCGGCTGCTGTACCGGCTGCGTCTGCGTCCACTGCTGCTGTTGCGTTTGCTGCTGAGCCTGACGCTGGCGCTGCAATGTTTGCTGACGCTGCGCCGGGGTTTGTTCGTTCCACGGCACTTCGTTCAACTGCGTAGGCTGCTGGCGCATGTCCGCCTGCATCTGAGCGAGCAATTGACGCTGTTCGTCCGTCAGCTGATCGGCATTCTTCACTTCACCCCCGGCAGAAGGCTCGGTAGGCGCACGTACGCCAGGCTGGCGGCTTTCCAGCTCTTTAATGTAGCGCCAGCGCTCTTCAGGCTTAGGAGGAAGGCCGTTGCCGACGACCTTGTTACCCTGAAGGGCTTCAGACTCTTCTTTTTTATGATGCGTAATGAAGTAGAGGCCGCCAATAAAGGCCACCAGCACGGCCGCAGCAATGGCGACCATGGCTGGGGAGACAGCAGACAGGCTACGTTGCTTGCTTTTTGAACTACTCTTTTTGCGTCGCGAAGGTGCCGGCTGGCCGCGACGTACATAATCTCGTTGTGCCACTATCGTTTCGCTGTATTTATTCGTTCGTCAGCCCGCCATGTTACTTAAGCGACGGGGCTTTGACCAGATAAGGGTGTCGAAAGGTATTTACTTTAAGTTAATGCCTGGGTAGAGCCGCGCACAATTAGCTCACAATCCAGTAGCCGTGACCCACTGCTAACTGTTTGACCGTGCAGCTGATCCAGCAAAAGCAGCATCGCTTCCCGGCCAATGTCATACCGCGGCTGTGCAACGGTCGAAAGCGGCGGATCGCAAAACTCCGAAAGCGAAATATTATCAAAACCGATTATCGACAGGTCCTGCGGCACACGCAGGCCGTGACGTTTGGCGTAGGATAACGCCCCTAGCGCCATCACGTCGCTGTGGCAGAAGACCGCGGTAGGCGGTTCTGGCAAGGCCAGCAATTTTTCCAGCGCCTGCCCGCCCGCTTCAAAGGTGAAATCACCGCGCGCAATGTAGTGCGGATCGACGATAGCCCCGGTACGGCGCAGCGCCTGAACGTAGCCCTGCAAGCGGTAATGACACAGCGGCATCTCTTCTGGTCCGGCGATACAACCGATGCGCTTATGCCCCAGTTCCTGAAGATAGTTCACGGCGTTGAACGCGGCGGTGAGGTTATCGATATGAACGGTTGGCAGCTCCAGCTCCGGCGCGAATTCGTTCGCCATGACCATCGGCGGTAAATTGCGCTGTTCTTCAATGCTGGCATCAAACGGCAGGCGTGAGCCAAGCAGCAGCATGCCATCAATCTGCTTGGTGATGATCAGGTCGATGAACGTTTTTTCCTGCTGGTTCTGGTGGGCACAATCGCCAATCAGCACCAGATAGCCCTGGGCGGCGGCCGTGACTTCAATGCCGCGGATGATTTCGCTGAAGAAGGGATCGCAGATGTCGGGCACGATCACCAGGATGGTGCGGGATTCGTTGCGTTTTACGTTACGCCCCATGGCTTGCGGAAAATAACCGACCTCAAGCGCCGCCTTTTCAACCCGGTTTCGGGTCGCCTGGGAGACTTTGTCAGGGTTCATCAATGCGCGGGACACGGTTGCTGTTGAGACTTGTGCTTTCTCGGCAACGTCTTTCATGGTCGCCGAGGCAACCTCTTTCCTGGACTTCAACGTCTTCTCCTCGCCTGAACACCGAACTGCGGACCGCACCATTTTTACAGATAGTTAATGGAATCGGTTACAGAATTTTCATAAAAAGTGTGAGGCGCATTAAATTTTTCGATCCGTCTTCAGCCTTCAATCGGATCGACGTCCAGAACCCACTTCACTTTTCGCGCTTCCGGCAGGGTATTGATCAGCGCCAGCGTGCCGCTGACGATCTGCTGTAAACGGATACGCGAGGGGTGCTGAAGTAAGAGTTGCCAGCGGAAACGGCCGCCGCGTTTCGGGGCGAGCGCGGGTACCGGGCCTAAAATCCACAGCTGATTATCCACCAGCGGGCTGGCTTGCAGGAGGTTTCTCAGCTGTTGCAGGAACAGCGGCGCCTGCTGGTTATTATGGTCTTCCGCACGGATGATAACGTGGCTGGTCCACGGGGGAAGCTGCATCGTCTGACGTTCGGCCAGCGCCTGGTCCGCGAAGGCGTCATAGCCTTTGTGCAGCAGGGTTTGCAGCAGCGGATGTTCAGGGTGGTGCGTTTGCAGCACCACCTCGCCCTGCTTACCCGCTCGACCAGCGCGACCGGCAACCTGGGTATAAAGCTGGGCGAAACGCTCGGCGGAGCGAAAATCCGCGGAGAACAGCGCGCCGTCGACGTCCAGCAGGGCGACCAGCGTCACGTCCGGGAAGTGGTGCCCTTTCGCCAGCATCTGAGTACCAATCAGGATACGCGCGCCGCCACGATGTACTTCCGCCAGTTGCTGCTCAAGCGCCCCTTTACGGCTGGTGGTATCCCTGTCGATACGGGAGATGGGCACATCCGGGAAGAAGGGCGCGAGCGCCTGTTCAAGCTGTTCCGTTCCCAGACCGACCGGCACGATGTGCGTTGAGCCGCAGGACGGGCACTGACGGGGGACCGGACGCTGGCTGTCGCAGTGGTGGCAGCGCAAATGGCGCTGAGCCTGGTGGAAGGTGTAGTAGTGATCGCAGCGCGGGCACTCCGCGATCCAGCCGCAGTCGTGGCACAGCAGCGCAGGCGCAAAGCCGCGGCGGTTCAGGAACAGGATCACCTGGTTGCCCGCCTGCAAATGCTGACGCATGCGGCTAATCAGCGCAGGCGCTAACCCGGCCTGCACCTGCTGACCTTTCAGATCCAGCACATGCTGAATGGCCGGGCGGGCATTTCCCGCGCGGCGCGTCAGGCGCAGCATGTGGTATTTACGCTGGCGAACGTTGTGCAGCGTTTCAAGCGCGGGGGTGGCAGACCCGAGAATAATGGGGATTTGCTCGCTGTGGGCGCGGTACACGGCTAAGTCGCGGGCGTGATAGCGCCAGCCTTCCTGCTGTTTATAGGAGCTGTCATGCTCTTCATCGATCACGATAACGCCGAGATTTTTAAACGGCGTAAACAGCGATGAACGGGTGCCGATCACAATCGCCGCTTCGCCGTTTTTCGCTTTCAGCCAGGCGCTGAGGCGCTCGCTGTCGTTCAGGCCGGAGTGCAGAACCTCAACGGGCGCATTAAAACGTTCACGGAAACGCGCGATGGTTTGCGGCGTCAGGCCGATTTCCGGCACCATCACCAGCGCCTGTTTGCCCTGCGCGAGCACGTTTTCCAGCACGCTCAGATACACTTCGGTTTTACCGGAGCCGGTGACGCCCGCCAGCAGCCAGGCGGAAAAACGATCGGCAGCGCTGTGAATCGCGCCTACGGCGGTGGCCTGCTCGGTATTCAGACGCAGACGATCGCCCGAGACGGAAAAGCCGTCGCGCCAGTCGTGAAGGGCAGGTGCTTCACTGGCCAGCTCGCTCAGCCCTTTCTTCCTTAATGCCTGCAACGCGGTTTCGCTTACCTCAAGCTCGTCGACCTGATGGCGCCAGATTTTTCCCTGGCGCAGCGCGGCCAACGCCTGCTGCTGTTTTTGCGAGCGCTTCAGGCTGTTAATGTCCACCGCCTGGCCCTGCTCGGTGGCAAACCAGTACCACATTGGCGCGTGGCTGGCGCTCTTACCCTGGCGCAGCATAATGGGCAGGGCATGGAACAGGACGTCGCCAATCGGATGATGATAATAATCTGCCGCCCACAGCAGCAGTCGCCAGGTGCTGGTGGAGTAAACCGGCTCGCTGTCCAGCACCTCAACAACCGATTTCAGCTCGTTTAGCGGCAGTTCGCTTTTATTACTGACGGACACCACGATCCCCACGCGCTGCTGTTTGCCAAACGGCACGGTCACGCGACAGCCCGCTTTGGCGCTCATGCTGTCGGGCAGCAGGTAGTCAAAGGTGCGGGGAAGCGGAACGGGCAGGGCAACGTGAGCGACGGGCATCGAATCTTCCTGACTTGAAAAGTGGCGCGTTAGTATACACATTAGTGAAAGCGGCGTGCGGATCAGTTTGCATACGTTGGTCAAATTCTGTATGATTCGCCGCCTTTGGTGTATTTTACGCCAAAGAACTTACATTCAACATCGCGTGGTGTCTGGCGTTAGGGCTGGAAGAGCGACGCGGCCTTAACTGAGGTTCTCCCATGAAAAAAGATATTCACCCGAAATACGAAATGATTACTGCAAACTGCTCTTGCGGTAACTCTATCCAGATCCGCTCTACCGTGGGTCACGATCTGAACCTGGACGTGTGCGGCAAATGCCACCCGTTCTACACTGGTAAGCAGCGTGATGTTGCAACCGGTGGCCGTGTTGACCGCTTCAACAAGCGTTTCAGCATCCCGGGCGCTAAATAAGCATCCAGAAGAAACCGCCTCCGGGCGGTTTTTTTGTGCCTGTAATATCTCTCCTGAATTAATTCTGTATTTATATTTTCTCTTCAAATATATATTTTAATTTTTCCGAAAAATAATCACCGTGTCTTAATATATTCCTATTTATACGGATAGTGAGCTTTATCTCTGTATTCTTGGCCTGTTTGCCATTTTATTGCCGGATATGGCAATAAATAAAAGGTTTCCCTCTGGGTGTAAAATTACACTGCGCTCGACATAAATTCTTATTTGCCATTTCAACAGCGATGGCTTTCAGGGTGTATTTACTTTGAGGGAAAAGGATGAAACTGAAGCAACTTTTATTCGTGCTTCCATTACTATCGTGCGCGGCGCAGGCGGGATATGTTGATTACCGACACGAGTATTACGACGATGGACGTAACTATGACCGTGTATACATGTCACACCGTTTCGGGACGGGCTTTGGTGTGGCCGTAGAGGCCGTCTCACGCTCAGACGAAAAGCAATCTAATGATGCGCTCAATAATATGGAGAGTAACAGCAACGAATATACTGCCAGCTACCAGTTTACCTGGCAGGGATTTATCTGGCAGCCGGGTGTCGCGGTTGAAATGGGTGACGACATGGCTATTTATAAACCCTATTTACGCGTACAGTATAATATTAATGAAAGCTGGTGGACGGCGTTCCGTTATCGTACCGAATATACCCGCCGTAATGCAGACGGTAAAGATGACAGACTGGTATATCGCCCGGAAATGTGGCTGGGATATAATATTGATAACTGGATGTTTGAGCTGAACGGAATTTATAAATTCGCCGACAACGAAGATCTGTATAACAACAAAAAAGAGGATTACGAATATAACTTCCGCGTGGCGTATAACATCGATTCGTGGGTGCCATTCGTGGAGGTGGGTAATGTCTCTTCCGGCTATAACACTGCTACCACTGACGACCGACAAACGCGTCTGCGTGTCGGCTTAGGTTACAACTTCTGAGAAACCATCCCGCTGAGCACCCTCAGCGGGACCGCATCGCTGTTAGTATTCCCAGGTCTCCGGGTCGATACCCAGTTCACGCATGATCACCTTCGCCTCTTCCGGGATTTCGTCACTGCGTTCTTTACGCAGATCGTCATCGTTCGGCAACGGTTGGCCGGTAAACGCATGCAGGAACGCTTCGCACAGCAGTTCGCTGTTGGTGGCGTGACGCAGGTTGTTCACCTGACGACGCGTACGTTCATCGGTGAGGATCTTCAACACCTTCAGAGGAATGGACACCGTGATTTTCTTGACTTGCTCACTCTTCTTACCGTGCTCAGCGTATGGGCTGATATATTCGCCGCTCCATTCAGCCATGAGATACCTTTAATCCTCTCAGTCATTAATCTAAAGGTGCAAAACCCGTAACCATCAGTTTTGAACCGTAATCTTGCATAGTTTACCGTAGAGACGATACCGAGGCACGGATATTGCCGCTGTAGCGTGTCCTAAAGCATATAATTTTAACGGCTATTTGCGCATTGCTCAATCTATACGCAAAGAAGTTTAGATGTCCAGATGTATTGACGTCCATACTTTCAATGTTTACTCTGGTGCCTGACTTTTCACCTCATTCGCCAGGAAGCCTCACCATGACGCGTAAACAGGCCACCATCGCAGTGCGTAGCGGATTGAATGATGACGAGCAGTACGGCTGCGTTGTCCCGCCAATTCATCTCTCCAGTACCTATAATTTCACCGGATTTAATGAACCTCGCGCGCATGACTACTCGCGTCGCGGCAATCCTACGCGCGACGTCACCCAGCGCGCGCTGGCGGAACTGGAAGGCGGCGCAGGGGCGGTATTAACCAATACCGGCATGTCTGCCATTCACCTGGTAACCACAGTGTTCCTGAAACCTGGCGATCTGCTGGTGGCACCACACGACTGTTACGGCGGCAGCTATCGTCTGTTTGATAGCCTGGCGAAACGTGGCTGCTACCGTGTGCTGTTTGTCGATCAAAACGACGAACAGGCGCTGAAACAGGCGCTTGCCGAGCAGCCGAAGCTGGTTCTGGTGGAAAGTCCAAGCAATCCATTGTTGCGCGTAGTCGATATTGCGAAAATTTGTCAGCTCGCAAGGGATGCGGGAGCGATAAGTGTAGTGGATAATACGTTCCTCAGTCCGGCCCTTCAGAACCCACTGGCACTGGGTGCCGATCTGGTGTTGCATTCATGCACGAAATATCTGAACGGCCATTCTGACGTGGTGGCGGGCGTGGTGATTGCCAAAGATCCCGACGTTGTCACCGAACTGGCATGGTGGGCCAATAACATTGGCGTCACCGCGGGCGCGTTCGACAGCTATTTGCTGCTGCGCGGTATTCGCACGCTATCACCGCGTATGGACGTGGCGCAGCGTAATGCCCAGGCGATCGTGGATTTCCTGAAAACCCAGCCGCTGGTGAAAAAGCTTTATCACCCGTCGCTGCCGGAAAACCAGGGGCACGAGATTGCCGCGCGCCAACAGAAAGGATTTGGCGCGATGTTAAGTTTTGAACTGGACGGTGACGAGCAAACGCTGCGTCGCTTCCTGAGCGGGTTGTCATTGTTTACGCTGGCGGAATCCTTAGGGGGAGTAGAAAGCTTGATCTCCCACGCCGCAACTATGACGCACGCAGGTATGGCACCCGAAGCACGTGCCGCCGCCGGGATTTCCGAGACGCTGCTGCGTATCTCGACCGGTATTGAAGATTCTGAAGATTTAATTGCCGATCTGGAAAATGGCTTCCAGGTCGCAGCCAAGGGGTAATCATGAGTGTGATAGCGCAGGCAGGGGCGAAGGGTCGTCAGCTGCACAAGTTTGGTGGTAGTAGTCTTGCTGATGTGAAATGTTACCTGCGTGTCGCAGGGATCATGACCGAGTATTCACAGCCGGGGGACATGATGGTTGTCTCTGCGGCAGGCAGCACCACCAACCAGTTGATTAGCTGGCTGAAACTGAGCCAGACCGATCGCCTCTCTGCGCATCAGGTGCAACAGTCCTTACGTCGTTACCAGAGCGAACTGATTGCCGGTTTGCTGCCTGCGGACGTGGCGGACGGGCTGATTAGCGCTTTTACGCACGACCTTGAGCGTCTGGCCGCTCTGCTGGACAGCGGCATTACCGATGCGGTGTATGCCGAAGTGGTTGGCCACGGTGAAGTGTGGTCTGCGCGCCTGATGGCCGCCGTGCTGCAACACCTGGGTGTGGAAGCCGCCTGGCTCGACGCGCGTGATTTCCTGCGTGCCGAACGTGCCGCGCAGCCGCAGGTGGACGAAGGGTTGTCCTACCCGCTGCTGCAACAGCTGCTGGTGCAACATCCCGGTAAACGTATTGTCGTCACCGGCTTTATCAGCCGCAGCAATGCCGGCGAAACCGTTCTGCTGGGCCGTAACGGCTCTGACTACTCGGCAACACAGATTGGTGCCCTGGCGGGCGTGTCCCGCGTCACCATCTGGAGCGACGTGGCCGGTGTGTACAGCGCGGACCCGCGCAAAGTGAAAGATGCCTGCCTGCTGCCGCTGCTGCGTCTCGACGAAGCGAGCGAGCTGGCGCGTCTGGCGGCCCCGGTGCTGCACGCGCGCACGCTACAGCCGGTTTCCGGCAGCGACATCGACCTGCAACTACGCTGTAGCTACACGCCGGATCAGGGTTCCACCCGCATCGAGCGCGTGCTGGCATCCGGTACGGGCGCGCGCATTGTCACCAGCCACGATGACATCTGCCTGATTGAGTTCCAGGTGCCTGCGGGCCAGGATTTCAAACTGGCGCACAAAGATATCGACACCATCCTGAAACGTGCCCAGGTGCGTCCGCTGGCCGTTGGCGTACATAACGATCGTCAGCTGTTGCAGTTCTGCTATACCGCTGAAGTGGTGGACAGCGCCCTGAAAATTCTGGATGAAGCGGGCCTGCCGGGCGAGCTTCGCCTGCGTCAGGGGCTGGCGCTGGTGGCGATGGTGGGCGCGGGCGTCACCCGTAACCCGCTCCACTGCCACCGCTTCTGGCAGCAGCTGAAAGGCCAGCCGGTGGAGTTCACCTGGCAATCAGAAGAGGGCATCAGCCTGGTTGCCGTTCTGCGTAAAGGGCCAACCGAAAGCCTGATTCAGGGCCTGCATACCTCCCTGTTCCGTGCGGAAAAACGCATCGGCCTGGTGCTGTTTGGTAAAGGCAACATCGGTTCCCGCTGGCTGGAGCTGTTCGCCCGCGAACAGGTCACGCTCTCGGCGCGTACCGGGTTCGAATTCATTCTCGCAGGCGTGGTGGACAGCCGCCGCAGCCTGCTGAACTACGAAGGGCTGGATGCCAGCCGCGCGCTGGCCTTCTTTAATGATGAAGCCGTCGAGCAAGATGAAGAGTCGCTGTTCCTGTGGATGCGTGCGCACCCGTATGACGATCTGGTAGTGCTGGATGTGACCGCCAGCGAGCAGCTGGCCGATCAGTATCTGGATTTCGCCAGCCACGGGTTCCACGTCATCAGCGCCAACAAGCTGGCGGGCGCGAGCAGCACTGATAAATATCGCCAGATCCACGACGCGTTCGAAAAAACGGGGCGTCACTGGCTGTATAACGCCACCGTTGGCGCAGGTCTGCCGGTTAACCATACCGTGCGCGATCTGATTGAAAGCGGCGACAGCATTCTGGCGCTGAGCGGGATCTTCTCCGGCACGCTCTCCTGGCTGTTCCTGCAATTTGACGGCACCGTGCCGTTCACCGACCTGGTGGATCAGGCGTGGCAGCAGGGTTTAACCGAGCCGGATCCGCGCGTTGACCTTGCCGGTAAAGACGTGATGCGCAAGCTGGTGATCCTGGCGCGTGAAGCCGGCTACGACATTGAGCCGGGTCAGGTACGCGTTGAGTCGCTGGTGCCTGCGGGCTGCGAGGAAGGGTCCGTCGATCACTTCTTCGAGAACGGCGACGAGCTGAACGAGCAGATGGTGCAACGTCTGGAAGCGGCTAACGAGATGGGGCTGGTGCTGCGTTACGTGGCGCGCTTCGAGGCGAACGGTAAAGCGCGCGTGGGCGTGGAGGCGGTGCGTCCTGAACATCCGCTGGCGGCGCTCCTGCCATGCGACAACGTCTTCGCCATCGAAAGCCGCTGGTACCGCGATAACCCGCTGGTGATCCGTGGCCCGGGCGCGGGACGCGATGTCACCGCCGGAGCCATTCAGTCCGACATTAATCGTCTGGCTAAGCTGCTGTAACGTCTGCATTTCCCTCTCCCTGTGGGAGAGGGTCGGGGTGAGGGTATCAGACCGCACTCACCCCCATCATGAATGCCCTTCATCTTCCCTGAACAAACCTCACCGTTAATGTTGATTATTTCTGTTGACGTCATCCCGCTTTTCCGTCATTTTTACATCTGGACGTCTAAACGTATAGAAGTTCACAACACAACAGACAATGACACGCGATTGATAGGGGTAGGGTATGAGCTTTTTTCACGCCAACCAGCGGGAAGCACTGAACCAGAGCCTGGCCGAAGTAAACGGCCAGATTAACGTCTCTTTTGAATTTTTCCCGCCGCGCACCAGTGAAATGGAGCAAACCCTGTGGAGCTCTATCGATCGCCTGAGCAGCCTCAAGCCGAAGTTCGTCTCCGTGACCTACGGCGCCAACTCCGGTGAGCGTGACCGCACGCACAGCATCATTAAGGGCATTAAAGACCGAACCGGTCTGGAAGCGGCGCCGCACCTGACCTGTATCGACGCCACCCGTGATGAACTGCGCGCCATTGCCCAGGACTACTGGAATAACGGCATTCGCCACATTGTGGCCCTGCGCGGCGACCTCCCGCCAGGCAGCGGTAAGCCAGAGATGTTTGCCGCCGATCTGGTCGGCCTGCTGAAAGACGTTGCCGACTTTGATATCTCCGTGGCCGCCTACCCTGAAGTTCACCCGGAAGCCAAAAGTGCCCAGGCGGATCTGCTCAACCTGAAGCGTAAAGTGGAGGCCGGTGCTAACCGTGCGATTACTCAGTTCTTCTTTGACGTTGAAAGCTACCTGCGCTTTCGTGACCGCTGCGTCTCGGCAGGTATTGATGTCGAAATCATCCCTGGTATTCTGCCGGTCTCGAATTTCAAACAGGCGAAGAAATTCGCGGATATGACCAACGTGCGCATTCCGCTGTGGATGTCCAAAATGTATGAAGGGCTGGACGACGACCCGGAAACCCGCAAGCTGGTGGGAGCCAATATCGCGATGGACATGGTGAAGATTTTAAGCCGCGAAGGGGTGAAAGATTTCCATTTCTATACCCTGAATCGCGCGGAAATGAGCTATGCCATTTGCCATACGCTCGGTGTTCGCCCGGCGCTGTAAAGTAAAAAGCCCTCATAAAACGAGGGCTTTTTAATCGAACAGAGAGTTAAAAGGTATTAGCTATCGAATCTGTGGATTAATTCAACTATCTCTTATCGCTAGTGGTGTATATCGTAACGGTAACACTGTAAAGGGAGCATAGCGATGAGCATGTCAGACGAGACCAATAACGCGGCATCCGCCGGCAAATGTCCGTTCCACCAGGGCGGCGTCGATCACAGCGCGGGTGCAGGTACCGGCAGCAAAGATTGGTGGCCTAAACAACTCCGCATCGATCTTCTAAACCAACATTCCAACCGTTCGAACCCGCTGGGTGAAGACTTCGACTACCGCAAAGAATTCAGCAAGCTCGACTATTCCGCCCTTAAGGGCGATCTCAAAGCCCTTTTAACCGACTCACAACCGTGGTGGCCTGCCGACTGGGGAAGCTATGCGGGCCTGTTTATTCGTATGGCCTGGCACGGTGCGGGTACCTATCGCTCCGTTGACGGTCGCGGCGGCGCGGGGCGCGGCCAGCAACGTTTTGCGCCGCTGAACTCCTGGCCTGATAACGTCAGCCTGGATAAGGCTCGCCGTCTGCTGTGGCCAGTTAAGCAAAAATACGGACAAAAAATCTCCTGGGCCGACCTGTTTATCCTCGCGGGTAACGTGGCGCTGGAGAACTCCGGCTTCCGCACTTTTGGTTTCGGTGCCGGGCGTGAAGACGTCTGGGAACCGGATCTGGACGTGAACTGGGGCGATGAAAAAGCCTGGCTGACCCACCGTGACCCGGAAGCGCTGGCGAAGCGCCCGCTTGCGGCCACTGAAATGGGCCTGATTTACGTTAACCCCGAAGGGCCAAACGCCAGCGGTGAACCGCTGTCTGCGGCGGCGGCGATCCGCGCTACCTTTGGCAACATGGGCATGAACGACGAAGAGACCGTCGCGCTGATTGCAGGCGGCCATACGCTCGGTAAAACGCACGGCGCAGGCGAAGCCACGCATGTGGGCACTGACCCGGAAGCGTCACCGATTGAAGCGCAGGGCCTGGGCTGGGCCAGCACGCACGGCACCGGTATTGGCGCTGACGCCATCACCTCCGGGCTGGAAGTTATCTGGTCTCAAACCCCGACCCAGTGGAGCAACTACTTCTTCGAGAACCTGTTCAAATACGAATGGGTGCAGACGCGTAGCCCGGCGGGCGCCATTCAGTTTGAAGCCGTGGATGCGCCGGAAATTATGCCTGACCCGTTTGACCCGTCGAAAAAACGCAAGCCAACCATGCTGGTCACCGACCTGACGCTGCGTTTTGATCCGGAATTCGAGAAAATTTCCCGTCGCTTCCTGAACGATCCGCAGGCCTTCAACGAAGCCTTTGCGCGCGCGTGGTTCAAGCTGACCCACCGCGATATGGGGCCAAAAGCGCGGTACATCGGCCCGGAAGTGCCGAAAGAAGATCTGATTTGGCAGGATCCGCTGCCGCAGCCGGTGTTCCATCCGACGCAGGAAGATATTGAAAGCCTGAAAGCGGAAATCGCGGCCTCTGGTCTCTCCGTGAGCGAGCTGGTTTCCGTGGCCTGGGCGTCGGCATCGACCTTCCGCGGCGGCGACAAGCGTGGCGGCGCTAACGGCGCGCGTCTGGCGCTGGCGCCTCAGCGCGACTGGGATGTGAACGCCGCGGCGGTACGGGCGTTACCGGCTCTGGAAGCTATTCAGCGCACCACTAATAAAGCCTCACTGGCCGATATCATCGTGCTGGCAGGTGTTGTGGGCGTTGAGCAGGCGGCGAAAGCGGCAGGCGTTTACGTCAACGTACCGTTTACCCCAGGCCGCGTAGATGCGCGTCAGGACCAGACGGACATCGAGATGTTTAACCTGCTCGAACCGGTTGCCGACGGTTTCCGCAACTACCGTGCGCAGGTGGATGTGTCCACCACCGAGTCGCTGCTGATCGACAAAGCCCAGCAGCTGACCCTGACCGCGCCGGAACTGACGGTGCTAATCGGCGGTCTGCGCGTACTGGGTGCAAACTTCGATGGCAGCAAGAATGGCGTGTTTACCAACCGCGAGGGCGTGCTGAGCAACGACTTCTTCGTTAATCTGCTGGATATGAACACCCAGTGGAAAGCGACCGATGACTCAAACGAGCTGTTTGCCGGTAGCGATCGCGCCAGCGGGGAAGTGAAATACACCGCCACCCGCGCCGATCTGGTCTTCGGTTCAAACGCCGTCCTGCGTGCGCTGGCCGAAGTATACGCCAGCAGTGATGCACACGAGAAGTTCGTCCGTGATTTTGTTGCCGCGTGGGCGCGAGTGATGGATTTGGACCGGTTTGACGTGAAGTAACCCATGTGCCGGGTGGCGGCTACGCCTTACCCGGCCTACAAATTAAAGTGCCATGTAGGCCGGGTAAGCGCAGCGCCACCCGGCTTTTTTCGTTACTCCCACTCCTGCAAGAATCGCTGTCCATACTGGTCGGCCACCAGCAGCGCCGCATAGACCTGATCCGGCGTGACGCCGCCAGGCATGTTGTGAATGGTTTCCCCTTCGGCGCAGGACGCTTCCGCGATCAGCCGCATTTTGGCCGGAATATCCTCTTTGATGTTCAGCTGCGCCAGGGTGATCGGCAGCCCAACGCTGTGGCAAAGCGCGGCGACGGTCTCAATTTCTTCAACCGGCGCGTTCTCCAGTACCAGCTGTGTCAGCGTGCCGAACGCGACCTTTTCACCATGGTAAAAATGATGCGCATCCGGCACCGCCGTCATGCCGTTGTGAATGGCATGCGCCGCCGCCAGCCCGCCGCTTTCAAAGCCCACCCCGCTGAGATAGGTGTTGGCTTCGATAATGCGTTCCAGCGCCGGTGTGACGACATGCTGCTCTGCCGCCAGCATCGCTTTCTCGCCCTCTTCAACCAGCGTGTTGTAGCACAGCTCTGCCAGCGCTAACGCTGCCTGCGTGCACTTGCCACCCGCCATGGTCGTGGCGCCGCTGCGCGAACAGGCGCGCGCTTCAAACCAGGTTGCCAGTGCATCGCCAATCCCGGCGGCCAGCAGGCGCGCAGGTGCGCCTGCCACCACTTTGGTATCGACAATCACCATGTTCGGGTTGTGCGGCAGCATCAGGTAGCGATCGAACTCACCGCTGTCGGTATAAATCACGGAGAGGGCGCTGCACGGCGCATCGGTGGAGGCAATGGTCGGGGCAATGGCCACCGGCACGTCCATAAAGTGGGCCAGCGCTTTGGCGGTATCCAGCGTTTTTCCGCCGCCGATACCCAGCACCGCCAGGCAGTCGGCGCTGTCGGCCAGTTTTTTCAGCCGATCGATTTCATTTTGCGAACATTCGCCACCAAACGGTGCAATTTCGGCATGGAGTCTGGCTTTTTTAAAACTCTGACGCAGGGTTTCTTCAGCAAAACCCAGCACAAATTTATCGCCCACCACCAGCCAGCGATTCGCCAGCGGCTTCAGGTAGTCGCCGAGACGAGTAAGAACATCTGCACCCTGGATGTATTTCCCCGGCGATTGAATAATACGGTCCATAACAGTTCTCCCTTAGAGGTTGAGGTTACCAAACGCGTTTTTCCAGTCCTGCTCGAACTTCTCTATGGCTGACTCTACCGCTGGCGTGCCGAGCATTTGTTGCGCTACGTCTAAGGGAAGCGTGATTGCCTCACATCCTGCCAACAGGCAATCCAGCGCCTGGCGCGGCGTTTTAAAGCTGGCAGCCAGCACCATGCTTTCCGGCGCATGCAGTTCCAGCAGGGACTGCAGCTCCTGTACCATGCCAATACCGTCGCCGCCCTGTGCGTCGACGCGGTTGACGTACGGCGCAACGTATTTCGCGCCTGCCAGCGCGGCCAGTAAACCCTGAGCGGCGCTGTAAACGGCGGTGCCCAGCGTGGTAATTCCCTCTTTCTTCAGCGCCTTAATCGCGATGAGCCCCTGTGCAGTGACGGGAATTTTTACCACGATGTCCGGCAGGGCATTGTTCAGCCGTTTTGCTTCCGCCACCATTTCTTCGGCATCGCGGCTCATGGTTTGAGCAAACAGCATGCCTTCCGGCCCAATGGCTTTTTGCAGGCGCGGCAGCACGTCCCAGATGGATTCACGGCTGGCGGCAATGATGCTCGGGTTGGTGGTAACGCCCGCAATGGGAAAAATGCGCGCCAGGCGTTCAACTTCCGCTACGTTGGCGGTATCCAGGTACAGTTCCATCACTCTTCCTCGTTTTACAGTTCTAATTCGTGTTGTAGCAGGGAAGCAATCGCCTCCCCTGAGCTGGCGTTAACCAGCGCATTGCGGAAATCCTCATGCATGATGCGGCGTGCCAGTCGGGAGAAAATACGCATATGCTGATCGCCCGCGGCGTGTTTATTCAGCGTTAGCATGATGATGAATTGTGCTTCTTCATCTCCCCACATGACGGGGGCTTTCAGGCGTGCAACGCTGATGGTGGATTGCTCAATGTGCTCCGATTTGCTGTGCGGGATAGCAAAGCTAAAGCCGAGCCCGGTGGAGAAGACCGCTTCGCGTGCCCACAGATCGGCCTCCAGCTTGCGTGGGTAGCGGCAACGTCCTGCGAGCAGCAGGTTATCGGTCATTCCTTTCATGACCTCTTCTTTGCTGTTCCAGTCATTGTCCAGTGAAATGCAGCGAGGTGTAACCAGAGGTGTGTCCTGCTGATTCATGCGGAACTGCGCCAGCAGGTGCTCCACTTCAAGCGAAGTGCGACACGCCATGGCCTGATTCAGCAACTGGCGGCAGGCGCGGCTATCAAGCTGAGCCAGACGCGCTTTGGTTGCTGGGATAGCGGGCGACCCCATGCTCAGCTCGTCCAAATCCAGACCCACCAGCAATGGCAACACCGAGCCTTTTGCACCCAGTTCGCCGCACAGGCCAATCCATTTCCCCTGGCGATGGACGGCTTGTACCGCGTAATCCAGCGCCCTCAGGAAGGCCGGGTTCAGGCTGTTGTAATGGCGTGTGACTTTGGCGTTATCGCGATCAACAGCCAGCAGATACTGCGTCAGGTCATTGCTACCGATGCTAAAGAAATCAATCTCTTCGCAACACTGGTCGATGATAAACATCACCGAAGGGACTTCCAGCATGATGCCAAGCGGGATTTTCTCATCAAACGGAATATGCTCAGCGCGGAGCTGTTGTTTCGCTTCGGCAAGTTTCTCTTTCACCCACAGGATCTCTTCCATGGAAGAGATCATCGGGATCATGATCTTCAGGCTGCCGTGAGCAGAGGCGCGCAGGATCGCCCGAAGCTGGGTGGTGAAAAGCACTGCATACTCTTCGTAAATACGTACGGCGCGGTAACCGAGGAACGGGTTATTTTCGGCCGGGATCTTCAGGTACTCTACCGGCTTATCGCCGCCGATATCCATGGTCCGCACGATGATGCTGCGCCCGTTTGCACTTTCCAGTGCCTGACAGAAAATGTTGTAGAGCTCGTTTTCACCGGGCGCGCTGCTGCGGTCCATATAAAGCATTTCGGTGCGAAACAGGCCAACGCCCTCGGCGCCGTTCTCAAAGGCTGCCTGCGCTTCCACCGCATGGGCGATGTTCGCGGCAATCTCAACCCGCAGGCCGTCGGCGGTTCTGGCTTCCCGGTCCAGCCAGATGCGCTGCTGCTCGCGTAGTGCCTGTTGTACCCGTACTTCCTGTCGGTAGTAGCGCGCCACCGCATCGCTGGCATCGACCACGACGGCACCAGCATTGCCATCAATAAATACGGATTGATTGCGCCACTGCAACAGGCTTTCACCGTCGACGCCCACCAGCGTCGGAATATTAAAGGAACGTGCAAGAATAACCGTGTGCGAGGTTGTTCCACCGCTTTTTAACAGCAGCCCTTTGAGCAGAGTTTTATCCAGTTCCAGGAACTGGCCGGGCGTGAGGTCGTCAGCAAGGCAGACGCTCGGCTGCGTCAGTTGCCCCGGAGACGGGAAACGCGCTTCACCGTAGATATGCTGTAAAAGCTGATAGCAGACGTCGCGAACGTCCAGCACACGCTCCTGCAAATACGTGCTGCTGGAACGAGAGAACGTTTCGCAGAAATGGTTCGCCGTGGCGATGATGGCCTGGGCGCAGCTTAAGCCCCGGTTGACCCCTGACAGGAGGTGCTGGCGCAGCGAGGTATCTGTAGCCAGCGAACGATGGGCTTCAAGAACGGCGTTGGCGGTGCTGTCGCTGTCCAGCGCGCGCAGCTCAATGTTTTTCACCAGCAGGGTGAGACCATTATCCAGTGCTAACTGCTCATCTTCTTCGTCTTTCGCTTCGGGTAAATCTGACAGTGCGTTGAGATCCAGCGAGGCCAGCAAGGTCAACACGCCCTGGGCGCTACCGCTGCAAACGGGCAGGGCGCGGAAAAGTGTTGGGTTAAGGCGCGCGAGGGATTCTGGCAGCGGATCGCGCTCAATATTAATGGCTTCTGCGAGCGGCGCATCACAGTGTGGGAACTCTTCCCGGAGCCATTGTTCCAGTTGCTGATAGGCGTTCTGCTCATCTTCACCTTGGATCACCAGACGACAGGCATCGCCTGCCAGCGTATCGGTGCCAATGACTGCCAGTGCGCTCTTGGCATTCCCTTTACGGTCTGTGCGCAGGTTGTGCCATTCGATTTGCGAGATAAACGTATTGCACAGCGTTTCCACATGACTGGCCGGACGCGCGTGAACACCGTTGGGTAATTCACAGGTAAATTCCACTACGAGAGCCATACACACTCCTGAAATCAATCCTCATTCATTGGGCAACAGCATACGAGTGTGTTGATGACGCGCGCCATGTGACAAATCTGCCAAAAGCTGGACAAATGTAATGTCACGTGGAAAGTGAGATTTGACTCACAGGTTGTGATCCTTTGTCTTATGTGTAACGTCTATCAGAAATGTCGAGGCGGATCGCATTTTTATTTCGACATTACAAAAATCCAGTAAATGGCCTTTTTGTCTCCTGTCCGCCGTCTTCCTGATTGCCTATTGTTTGCCACAACATCTTTATGGTTTTAGGCCAGGAGCGACATATGAAAGAGTTGGTGCATATTCTCAAGAACACGCGGCAGCATCTGATGACCGGGGTGTCGCACATGATCCCGTTTGTGGTCTCGGGCGGCATTCTGCTGGCGGTTTCGGTCATGTTGTATGGCAAAGGCGCGGTGCCCGATGCCGCAACCGATCCCAACCTGAAAAAACTCTTTGATATCGGCGTGGCGGGGTTAACGCTGATGGTGCCATTCCTCGCCGCCTATATCGGCTATTCCATTGCAGAACGCGCCGCGCTGGCTCCCTGTGCAATTACCGCCTGGGTGGGCAACAGCTTCGGTGCCGGGTTCTTTGGCGCGATTATCGCCGGGATTTTCGGTGGGATTGTCGTTTGGTACTTGAAAAAACTGCCGGTCCCGAAAGTGCTGCGCTCCGTTATGCCAATTTTCATCATCCCGATTATCGGCACGTTTATCACAGCAGGCATCATGATGTGGGGGCTGGGCGAGCCTGTAGGCGCACTGACCACCGGCCTTACCCAGTGGCTGCAAGGAATGCAGCAGGGCAGCATTGTGGTACTCGCCATTATTATCGGTCTCATGCTGGCGTTCGATATGGGCGGCCCGGTCAACAAAGTGGCGTATGCCTTCATGCTGATTTGCGTTGCGCAGGGCGTCTATACCGTCGTTGCAATTGCCGCCGTGGCTATTTGCATACCACCGCTAGGATTAGGCCTGGCGACGCTGATTAATCGCAAGAATTTTACCGGTGAAGAGCGTGAAGCGGGTAAGGCTGCATTAGTGATGGGCTGCGTGGGGGTCACCGAAGGGGCCATTCCGTTCGCTGCTGCTGATCCTCTGCGCGTTATTCCCTCCATCATGCTGGGATCCGCATGTGGCGCAGTGACGGCCGCCGTGATGGGCGCACAATGCTATGCCGGTTGGGGCGGGCTCATCGTTCTCCCTGTGGTGGAGGGCAAGCTGGGCTACATCGTGGCGGTTGCCGTGGGGGCTGTGGTGACGGCCATTAGCGTTAACGTGCTGAAGAGTTTTGCCCGCAAGAATGCAAAACAGGTCGAGGAAAAAGAGGACGACCTGGATCTGGATTTCGAAATTAACTGATTGAGGAAAAGAACATGGCCCGAATTATCGCAGTAACAGCATGTCCGTCAGGCGTTGCCCATACCTACATGGCGGCCGAAGCGCTGGAAAGTGCCGCCAAATCTAAAGGTTGGGAAGTGAAGGTTGAAACGCAGGGGTCGATTGGCCTGGAGAACGAACTGACGGCAGAAGACGTTGCCGCCGCAGATATGGTGATCCTGACCAAAGATATCGGCATTAAATTCGAAGAGCGCTTTGCCGGGAAAACCATTGTACGCGTCAATATCAGCGACGCGGTAAAACGCGCCGACGCCATCATGAACAAAATTGATGCCCACCTGGCGCAAACCGCCTGACGCTCTCCCGCCCTTCGGGGCGGGTTCGTTTTCCGTTACAGGAGTTCCCTCATGACGAATCGTATCCAGCGTTTGAAAGACGCACTTTTTGCCAGTCCACGTGAAATCTCGCTTGAGCGTGCTTTGCTCTATACCGCTAGCCATCAGCAGACGGAGGGCGAGCCGGTTATCCTCAGGCGAGCAAAAGCCACGGCGTACATTCTTGACCATGTGAATATCGCGATTCGTGATGAGGAACTGATTGCCGGAAACCGGACCGTTAAACCGCGCGCGGGCATTATGTCCCCTGAGATGGATCCGTACTGGCTACTTAAGGAGCTGGACCAGTTTTCCACACGTCCGCAGGACCGCTTCGAGATCGGCGAAGCGGATAAGCAGATCTACCGCGACGTGCTGTATCCCTATTGGGAAAAACGGTCGATGAAAGATTTCATCAACAGCCAGATGACGGATGAGGTGAAAGCCGCTGTAGGGACGCAAATTTTCAGCGTCAACCAGACGGACAAAGGGCAGGGGCATATCATTATTGATTATCCGCGCCTGCTGAATAACGGGCTGGGTGCGCTGGTGGAGCAAATGCGAGAATATTGTGCCCGCGATGCTCAGAACACGTTCTATGCCGCCGCGCTGATTCTGCTTGAAGCCTCCCAGCGCCATATTCTGCGCTATGCTGCGCTGGCTGAAACGCTTGCAACCGTCTGTGATGACGCTTCACGGCGTGAAGAGCTACGAAAGATTGCCGAAATCTCGCGTCACAACGCGCAGCATAAGCCGCAAACGTTCTGGCAGGCGTGTCAGCTGTTCTGGTATATGAACGTCATTTTGCAATACGAATCTAACGCCAGCTCGCTTTCTATCGGGCGCTTCGACCAGTATATGCTGCCCTTTTATCAGGCTTCGTTTTCGCAGGGGGACGATCCCGCATTTCTGAAAGAGCTACTGGAATCGCTGTGGGTGAAATGCAATGACGTGGTGCTTTTACGTTCGACGAGTAGCGCACGTTATTTTGCTGGTTTCCCGACGGGTTATACCGCGTTGTTGGGCGGTTTAACGGAGAGCGGTCGTAGCGCAGTGAATGTGCTTTCCTTCCTGTGCCTGGATGCTTACCAGAGCGTTCAGCTTCCTCAACCGAACCTTGGCGTGCGGGTTAACGAACTTATCGACCGTCCTTTTCTGCTTAAAACGGCGGAGACGATCCGCCTGGGCACCGGTATCCCGCAGATTTTCAATGATGAAGTGGTGGTACCCGCTTTCCTGAATCGGGGTGTGTCGCTGGAGGATGCGCGCGACTACGCGGTGGTTGGCTGTGTAGAACTGTCAATTCCGGGTAAAACCTATGGCCTGCACGATATCGCGATGTTTAACCTGCTGAAAGTAATGGAAATCGCGATGCAGGAGAACGAAGGTAATGCTGCGCTGAGTTATGAAGGCTTGCTGGACCATATTCGCGCCAAAATTAATCACTACATTGCGCTGATGGTTGAGGGGAGCAACATCTGCGATATCGGCCATCGAGACTGGGCACCGGTGCCGTTGCTCTCTTCATTTATCAGCGATTGTCTTGAATCAGGGAAAGATATTACCGACGGCGGGGCGCGGTATAACTTTTCTGGCGTTCAGGGGATCGGGATAGCCAATCTGAGTGATTCACTGCACGCCCTGAAAGGGCTGGTCTTTGAACAGCAGCGCTTAAGTTTTGATGAGCTCTTAGCCGTGTTAAAAGCGAACTTTGCCACCCCCGAGGGAGAAAAGGTGCGTGCAAGGTTGATCAATCGCTTCGAAAAATACGGCAATGATATCGATGATGTCGACAATATCAGCGCTGAACTGTTGCGCCATTACTGTAAAGAGGTCGAAAAATACCGGAACCCGCGCGGCGGACAGTTCACGCCAGGCTCTTATACCGTATCGGCACACGTGCCGCTGGGGGCAGTGGTGGGAGCTACACCGGATGGCCGCTTTGCCGGAGAGCAACTGGCTGACGGTGGGCTCTCGCCGATGCTTGGGCAAGATATGCAGGGCCCAACGGCGGTACTTAAATCGGTAAGCAAGCTGGATAACTATCTGTTATCTAACGGTACGCTGTTAAACGTTAAATTTACCCCTGCGACGCTGGAAGGCGATGCCGGGCTGCAAAAGCTGGCGGATTTCCTTCGTGCTTTCACCCAGCTTAAGTTGCAGCATATCCAGTTCAACGTGGTGAACGCGGAAACATTGCGTGAAGCGCAACAGCGTCCACAGGATTTTGCCGGGCTGGTGGTGCGCGTTGCTGGCTACAGCGCCTTCTTTGTTGAGTTATCGAAGGAGATCCAGGATGACATTATCCGCCGCACAGCGCATCAGCTGTGACGTGGTTGAAACGCACGCCGAGGTGGCGCGTATTTTCAATATCCAGCGCTACTCATTGAATGACGGTCGCGGCATCCGTACGGTGGTCTTTTTTAAAGGTTGTCCTCATCGCTGTCCGTGGTGTGCGAATCCGGAGTCGATTTCACCGAAAATCGAAACGGTGCGCAGAGAAAGCAAATGTCTTCACTGCGCACCCTGTTTGCGGGACGTCGATGAGTGCCCCTCCGGCGCATTTGAGCCTATTGGGCGGGATGTTACGCTGGAGGAGCTGGTAAGCGAGGTAATGAAAGACGATGTTTTCTTTCGTTCCTCTGGAGGTGGGGTGACGCTCTCGGGTGGCGAAGTGTTGCTGCATGCGCCTTTCGCGACAAAATTTCTACAGGGTTTACGCCGTTTCGGCGTGCATACGGCCATCGAAACGGCAGGCGATGCCCCTTTGTCCCGATTAATGCCGCTGGCTCGCCAGTGTGATGAAGTGTTGTTTGATTTAAAGATCATGGACGCGGATCTGGCCCAATCGATTGTGGCAATGAATCTTCCCAGAGTGCTGGATAATTTCCGCCAGCTGGTGGCTGACGGGATAAACGTGATTCCTCGTGTGCCGCTTATTCCTGGCTATACGCTTAACGAAACGAACATGGCGCGCGTGCTGGCTTTCCTGCTACCTTCAGGAATACGGCAACTGCATTTATTGCCCTTTCATCAGTATGGGGAGCCAAAATACCGTCTGCTGGGACAGGAGTGGGGAATGCGGCAAGCGACCCCTCCGACAGAAGATGAGGTGTCAGCGATGCGTCAACTGGCAGAGCGCGAAGGTTTCAATGTTACCGTGGGAGGCTGAACATGACAGTGATAACGGGACGTCATCTGGTGGCGGTGACCGCGTGTGTCAGTGGCGTCGCACATACCTATATGGCTGCCGAACGTCTGGAAAAGCTCTGCCAGCAGGAGAAGTGGAGCGTTAACATTGAGACGCAGGGAGCGCTGGGTGTTGAGTGCGAGCTTACGGAAGACGACATACGGCGAGCCGATGTCGTATTGCTCATTACCGATATCGAACTGGCGGGCAGCGAACGTTTCGAGCATGCGCGCTACGTGAAGTGCGGTATTAGCGCCTTTTTACGCGACCCACAAAAGGTGATGGGGGCGGTGCGTAAAATGTTAGCCGCTCCGCAGCATACTCAGGTCATTCTGGACTAATGACCTTCCCGGTGAGCTGGCTGTGATACTGGCGACGGTATTCTGACGGCGAACGCTCGGTGTTTTTACGAAACAACCGGCAGAAATAGTTGCTGTCGACAAATCCGCAGGCATGCGCCACCTCTTTCACTTTCAAATCATATCCTTTCAGTAACTGGCGCGCGTGTTCCAGTCGGGTGTGCGTCAGGTACTCATTGAAACCCACTGCGCCCGTTTTCTGGAACAGATGCGACAGGTAGTTTGGGGAGATATAAAACGCCTGCGCGACGGATTCCCGGGTAAGGGGAGTGGCGTAGTGTTCGTCAATATAGACCCGAATTGCTTCAAACAAAGCCTGGCTGCGGGAGGCGGTTTGGATCTGACTACCCAGCAGGTCGACACAGTGGCTAAGCAGGCTGGCAATAATCAGCCGCGCGGTTTGTTGCTCATGCGGTTGCATCTGCATTTCATGAAGCGTCTGTAAGAGTAGCGATCCAATACGGGGACCGCGGCGGGCAACGTGCTGCTTTGTCAGGTTTCGAACGTCTATACCATTCCAGTGCAAAAGGCTAAACCCAAGCTGCTGTTTGCCAAACAGGATGCTCAGCGTTGTTGCGGGTGCTTGCCATTGTGGATTATTCCAGCCGCCAGCCGGGACGTATAAAACATCACCCTGCTGTAAAACGCAGCCAGCCTGGTCTTTCATCGAACCTTCGATCGCGATCTCCAGACGTGGAAAATCGACCTGCAAGGCAAGTTCGGGGGCGGAGGTAGCGGAGTTTGCAAAATGCACCTGACCCAGCGGCGTTGTGCCGTTGATCAGGTTAGTCAGGATCTGGGTAATGTCGTGGTGCATGGTGTGGATACCAGGGTATTGCCCGGCGGCGCTGGTGCTTGCCGGGCCTACGAAAAGCCTATTTTAGGGCGGGTAAGCGTAAGCGCCACCTGGCAAAACCGATCAACCGGTGTTACGCATACCTGCCGCAACGCCTGCTATCGTTACCATCAGCGCCTGTTCAACGCGTGGATCCGGCTCTTTACCTTCCTCTTCCGCCAGACGCGAACGGTGCAGCAGTTCAGCCTGTAAAACGTTCAGCGGGTCGGTGTAGATGTTACGCAGCTGGATAGACTCGGCGATCCACGGCAGGTCTTCCATCAGGTGGGAGTCATTGGCGATATCCAGCACCACTTTGATGTCGCCTTCCAGCAGTTCGCGCAGCTCTTTGCCCAGCGCCCACAGCTCCGGCTTCACCAGGCGCTGATCGTAGTATTCCGCCAGCCACAGGTCGGCCTTCGAGAAGACCATCTCCAGCATTCCCAGACGGGTAGAGAAGAATGGCCAGTCGCGGCACATGGTTTCCAGTTCGCTCTGCTTACCGTCTTCCACCACTTTTTGCAGCGCCGCACCGGCACCCAGCCAGGCTGGCAGCATTAAGCGGTTTTGCGTCCAGGCGAAGATCCATGGAATGGCGCGCAGGGATTCAACACCGCCGGTCGGACGACGCTTGGCCGGGCGCGAACCCAGCGGCAGTTTACCCAGCTCCTGTTCAGGCGTGGCCGAGCGGAAGTAAGGGACAAAGTCTTTGTTTTCACGCACGTAGCCGCGGTACAGATCGCAGGAGATGTCAGACAGTTCGTCCATAATCCGGCACCAGGATTCTTTTGGCTCCGGCGGCGGCAGCAGGTTGGCTTCGAGGATCGCGCTGGTATAAAGCGACAGGCTGCTGATGGTCACTTCCGGCAGGCCGTACTTGAAGCGGATCATCTCGCCCTGCTCGGTCACGCGCAGGCCGCCTTTCAGGCTTCCTGGTGGTTGAGAGAGCAGCGCCGCGTGTGCAGGCGCACCGCCACGACCAATTGAGCCACCGCGTCCGTGGAACAGGGTCAGCTCGATACCGGCTTTCTCACAGGTTTTGATCAGTGCATCCTGTGCCTGATACTGCGCCCAGGAGGCTGCCATCACCCCCGCATCTTTCGCGGAGTCGGAATAGCCGATCATCACCATCTGTTTGCCCTGAATAAAGCCGCGATACCAGTCGATGTTCAGCAGCTGGGTCATCACGTCGTTAGCGTTGTTCAGGTCGTCGAGAGTCTCAAATAGCGGTGCTACCGGCAGAGCATAGTCAATGCCCGCTTCTTTCAGCAGAAGGTGAACGCCCAGCACGTCGGACGGGGTCTTCGCCATGGAGATCACGTAGGCGGCCACAGATCCTTTCGGCGCATCTACAATCGCTTTACAGGTGTTGAGCACTTCGCGGGTGTCATTGCTTGGCTCCCAGTTGCGCGGCAGCAGCGGGCGCTTGGAGTTCAGCTCGCGGATCAGGAACGCCTGTTTGTCGGCTTCTGACCAGCTTTCGTAGTCGCCAATGCCGAGGTAGCGGGTCAGCTCGCCCAGCGCTTCGGTATGACGGGTACTTTCCTGACGAACGTCGATACGCACCAGCGGCACGCCGAAACACTTCACGCGGCGCAGGGTGTCGAGCAGTTCGCCGTTGGCAATGATGCCCATCCCACAAGCCTGGAGCGATTTATAGCAGGCGTATAGAGGCTCCCAGAGCTGTTCGTTCTGGCTCAGCAGACCTTCCGGCTTCGGCAGGCGCTGGCCTTTCAGGCGCGCTTCCAGCCAGGCCTGAGTGGCCATCAGCTGACCGCGCAGCTTTTTCATCAGGAAGCGGTACGGCTCGCTGGCGCCTTCTTCACCGGCCAGCGCGCGCAGTTCCGGCGTCGCTTCCACCATCGACAGCTCGGAGATCAGCACCTGAATATCTTTCAGGAACAGGTCGGTTGCTTTCCAGCGGCTCAGCAGCAGGACGTGACGGGTGATTTCCGCCGTCACGTTCGGGTTGCCGTCGCGGTCGCCGCCCATCCAGGAGGTGAAGCGAACCGGCACAAAGTCGACCGGCAGGCGATAGCCCAGATTTTCTTCCAGCTGTTCGTTCAGCTCGCGCAGGTAGTTGGGTACCCCTTCCCACAGGCTGTTTTCCACCACCGCAAAGCCCCACTTGGCTTCGTCGACCGGGCTTGGGCGATGCTTACGAATTTCATCGGTGTGCCAGGACTGGGCAATCAGCTGGCGCAGGCGGCGCATAAGCTGGTTACGTTCGTAGTCGGCGATGTCTTTGTTATCCAACTGCTTCAGACAGTTGTTCACTTCCACCATTTTGTGGATCAGCGTACGACGGGTGATTTCGGTTGGGTGTGCGGTCAGCACCAGCTCCAGCGAAAGGGATTCCACCGCTTTTTTGATGGTCGCTTCGTTGAGGTCGGGCTGGTCTTTGAGTTTACGAAGGGTGCGGGCAATGACTTCCGGGTTGCTGGCCGCTTCGCCTTTTGGCGAAATGCTGTGGTATTGCTCAGCGGTGTTTGTCAGGTTCAGGAACTGGCTGAAGGCGCGGGCAACGGGCAGCAGCTCATCGTTGGAGAGGTTCTGCAAGGTGGTAAGCAGCTCCTGACGATTGGCCTCATTACCGGCGCGGGAAGATTTGGACAGCTTGCGGATGGTTTCAACGCGGTCGAGGATGTTCTCCCCCAGTGCGTCTTTGATGGTATCTCCAAGCACTTTGCCGAGCATACTGACATTACTACGCAACGCGGAATATTGTTCGTTCATAAAAACCCAGTCACCCCATCATTTTTGTTTATGCCCAGGCGAAAATCTTCTGGACATTATTTTGTCATCTCCCTTTATAAAGCCACGTAAAACCCCCGTCGTCAATTGCTGCGAAAACGGTTCAGCAGACGAATAAATGCGGACAATTTACGAAATTTAATTCGCATTGCGTCAGATAAGAGATGCTTATGGAAATGTGACGGTGATCATGCGATTTGTTGCCCTCACCCTAACCCTCTCCCACAGGGAGAGGGGACTTTTCGGTGCGGTTTTAATGCCAGCAGAAGTGATGCACAACCTGGGTAATGAGTTCGCGGGTGGGCTTGATGAAGCGGGTTTCGAGATATTCGTCCGGCTGGTGTGCCTGGTTGATGGAGCCAGGGCCCAGAACCAGCGTCGGGCACAGCGTCTGAATAAACGGCGCTTCGGTGCAGTAGTTCACCACGTCGGTTTTCTCGCCAAGCAGTTTTTCCACCACCTGAACCAGCTGGTGGTCAGGCGGGCATTCGTAGCCTGGAATCGGCGGATGCAGTTCGGAGACCGTCAGACGGCCCGGCCAGCGCTCGCTGACCGGTGCCAGCGCTTCGTTCAGTAAGCCATCCAGATCGCTCAGCGTCATACCCGGCAGAGGACGGATATCCATATGCAGTTCGCAGCAGGCGCAGATACGGTTGGACGCATCACCGCCGTGCAGGCTGCCGAGGTTAAGCGTTGGGTAAGGCACGGTGAACGCCTCGTAGTGATAGCGCTCTTTCAGATCGTCGCGCAGGGTCATGATGCGGCCAATCGCGTCATGCATCAGCTCAATGGCGTTCACGCCGCGCGCCGGATCGCTGGAGTGGCCGGACTGGCCCAGTACGCGCACCGCGGTCGAAATATGGCCTTTGTGCGCCCGAATCGGTTGCAGAGAGGTCGGTTCGCCGATGATCGCGCAGTCAGGACGAATCGATGTGTTTTCAGAGAAATAACGTGCGCCCGCCATGCTGGTCTCTTCATCGGCGGTCGCCAGAATGTAGAGCGGTTTTTTCAGCTTCGTCACGTCCACGTCACGCAGCGCGTCGAGGATAAAGGCGAAGAAGCCTTTCATGTCGGCGGTGCCCAGACCATAAAGCTTGTTGTCATGCTCGGTCAGCGTGAACGGATCGCGCGTCCAGCGGCCATCATCAAACGGCACGGTGTCAGTGTGGCCAGCCAGCAGCAGGCCGCCCGCGCCATGTCCGGTACTGGCGAGCAGGTTAAATTTGTGGCGTGTTCCGGGGACGGGCTGAACCTCAACGTTAAACCCAAGATCGCTAAACCAACCCGCCAGCAGATTGATTAAAGACTCATTGCTCTGATCCAGGGCTTCTTCCGTCGCGCTGATGGAGGGTGTGGCGATCAGGGCGCGGTAAATCTCGATAAATGGCGGTAAGTTCATTTTCATTGTTGACACACCTTAGGTCGTGATAGTATCAATATTCATGCAATAAATGTGAATAAAAATACATTAACGTTGAGCATAAAGGAACCCGATGTTGAATACGCTGATTGTAGGCGCTAGCGGTTATGCGGGCGCAGAGCTTGTAAGCTACGTAAATCGCCACCCTCATATGACCATAACCGCTTTGACCGTGTCAGCGCAAAGCAATGATGCCGGAAAGTTAATTTCCGATTTGCATCCACAACTTAAGGGCGTGGTTGATTTGCCTTTGCAGCCCATGTCTGACATCAGCGAGTTTACCGACGGCGTTGACGTGGTGTTTTTAGCCACCGCACACGAGGTCAGTCACGACCTGGCGCCGCAGTTCCTGGCAGCCGGATGCGTGGTGTTCGATCTCTCCGGCGCGTTCCGCGTTAACGACGGCGCGTTCTACGAAAAATATTACGGTTTCACCCACCAGCATCCGGATCTGCTTGAAAAAGCGGTCTACGGCCTGGCGGAGTGGAGCGCAGATAAACTGAAAGAAGCGAACCTGATTGCCGTTCCGGGATGCTACCCGACGGCGGCGCAGCTTTCCCTGAAGCCGCTGATCGACGCGGGCCTGCTGGATCTGAACCAGTGGCCGGTGATCAACGCCACCAGCGGCGTGAGCGGTGCAGGACGCAAGGCGGCGATTTCCAACAGCTTCTGCGAAGTGAGCCTTCAGCCGTATGGCGTGTTTAACCACCGTCATCATCCTGAAATCACGACGCATCTGGGCGCGGACGTCATTTTCACCCCGCATCTGGGCAGCTTCCCGCGCGGGATCCTCGAAACCATTACCTGCCGCCTGAAGCCGGGTGTGAACAAAGAACAGGTGAACGAGGTCTTCACGCAGGCGTATGCGGACAAACCGCTGGTGCGCCTGTACGACAAAGGCGTGCCGGCGCTGAAAAATGTGGTCGGCCTGCCGTTCTGCGATATCGGCTTTGCCGTGCAGGGTGAGCATCTCATCGTGGTGGCAGCAGAAGATAACCTACTCAAAGGCGCTGCCGCACAGGCAATGCAGTGTGCAAATATTCGTTTCGGCTTCCCTGAAACGCAGGCTCTTATTTAAGGTGTGATGATGAACCCATTAATTATCAAACTCGGTGGTGTACTGCTGGACAGCGAAGAAGCGCTGGAGCGCCTGTTTAACGCACTGGTGAACTATCGTGAATCACACCAACGTCCGCTGGTGATTGTGCACGGCGGCGGCTGTGTGGTGGATGAGCTGATGAAAGGGCTCAACCTGCCGGTGAAAAAGAAAAATGGCCTGCGCGTCACCCCTGCTGACCAGATTGACATCATTACCGGCGCGCTGGCGGGCACGGCGAACAAAACGCTGCTGGCATGGGCGAAGAAACACCATATCGCTTCCGTTGGCCTCTGTCTGGGCGACGGTGACAGCGTAAAAGTGACCCAGCTTGACGAAGAGCTCGGCCATGTTGGACTGGCGCAGCCAGGTTCGCCTAAGCTGATTAACACCCTGCTGGAAGGCGGTTTTCTGCCGGTGGTGAGCTCAATCGGCGTGACCGAAGAGGGCGAGCTGATGAACGTTAACGCTGACCAGGCGGCAACCGCGCTGGCGGCCACGCTGGGCGCAGACCTGATCCTGCTCTCCGACGTGAGCGGCATACTGGACGGCAAAGGCCAGCGTATTGCGGAAATGACCGCCGCAAAAGCCGAGCAGCTGATCGATCAAGGCATTATCACCGACGGCATGATTGTTAAAGTGAATGCGGCGCTGGATGCGGCCCGCACGTTGGGTCGCCCGGTGGATATCGCCTCCTGGCGGCACGCGGAGCAACTCCCGGCGCTGTTTAACGGTACGCCGATTGGTACGCGTATTCTGGCTTAAGATTCTGTGCCGGATGGCGCTTCGCTTATCCGGCCTACGTGAATTTTGTAGGCCCGGTAAGCGCAGCGCCACCGGGCAAAAATATCATCATTAAGGAAATTCGTTATGGCACTTTGGGGTGGGCGTTTTACACAGGCAGCGGATCAGCGGTTCAAACAGTTCAACGACTCTTTGCGCTTCGACTACCGCCTGGCCGAACAGGATATTGTCGGCTCTGTGGCCTGGTCCAAAGCGCTGGTGACCGTTGGCGTGCTGACCGCAGACGAACAGCAGCAGCTGGAAGAGGCGCTGAACAATCTGCTGGAAGAGGTGCGTCTGGATCCGCAGCAAATCCTCCAGAGCGATGCTGAAGATATTCACAGCTGGGTGGAAGGCAAACTGATCGACAAAGTCGGCCAGTTGGGTAAAAAGCTCCATACCGGGCGTAGCCGTAATGACCAGGTGGCGACCGACCTGAAGCTGTGGTGCAAAGAGACCGTCGGCGAACTGCTGGCGGCGAATCGTCAGTTGCAGGGCGCGCTGGTGGACACCGCGCAGAACAATCAGGACGCGGTGATGCCGGGTTATACCCACCTGCAACGCGCGCAGCCGGTGACGTTCGCGCACTGGTGTCTGGCCTATGTTGAGATGCTGGCGCGTGATGAGAGCCGTTTACAGGATACCTTAAAGCGTCTGGACGTGAGCCCGCTGGGCAGCGGCGCGCTTGCCGGCACGGCTTATGAAATTGACCGTGAGCAGCTGGCAGGCTGGCTGGGCTTTGCCTCCGCCACCCGCAATAGTCTGGACAGCGTCTCTGACCGTGACCACGTGCTGGAACTGCTCTCAAATGCGTCTATCGGGATGGTGCACCTGTCGCGCTTTGCCGAAGACCTGATCTTCTTTAACTCTGGCGAAGCCGGGTTTGTGGAGCTGTCCGACCGTGTGACGTCCGGCTCCTCCTTGATGCCGCAGAAGAAAAACCCGGACGCGCTGGAGCTGATCCGCGGGAAATGTGGCCGCGTGCAGGGTGCGCTGACCGGTATGATGATGACCCTGAAAGGGCTGCCGCTGGCGTACAACAAAGACATGCAGGAAGACAAAGAGGGGCTGTTCGACGCGCTCGACACCTGGCTGGACTGTCTGCATATGGGCGCGCTGGTGCTGGACGGCATTCAGGTGAAACGTCCGCGCTGCCAGGAAGCGGCGCAGCAGGGGTATGCTAACTCTACCGAGCTGGCGGACTACCTGGTGGCGAAAGGCGTACCGTTCCGCGAGGCGCACCATATTGTGGGTGAAGCGGTAGTGGAAGCGATTCGTCAGGGTAAAGCCCTTGAAGAGCTGGCGCTTGCCGACCTGCAAAAATTCAGCGCGGTTATCGGGGATGATGTCTACCCGATTCTGGCCCTGCAATCCTGCCTGGATAAGCGTGCAGCGAAAGGCGGCGTGTCACCGAAGCAGGTAGCGCAGGCGATTGCGGATGCGAAAAACCGGTTGGTTTAAACCGTGCGGGCTGGTGCCCTCACCCCGGCCCTCTCCCACTGGGAGAGGGAGAAAAACGGAGCCTGGCTTAGTGCTGGGCTTTTTTTACGCAAAAAAAAGCGGACCACGGGGTCCGCAAAAGTTCACGTTGGCTTTAGTTTTTTCGAGTTTTGAGAGAAACTCGCTGACGGTGCGGGGACGTCAAGGGTCAAACACGTGCCGCCTCGTCTATGTGATGTATTATTCAACAGAATGCTTGATAGGGATAATCGTTCGTTGCTATGCTATCTATCGCCATGAACTATCGTGGCGACGGAGGATGAATAATGAATATTCGTGATCTTGAATACCTGGTAGCGTTAGCTGAGCATCGCCATTTTCGCCGCGCGGCAGACTCCTGCCATGTCAGCCAGCCAACGCTGAGCGGTCAGATCCGCAAGCTGGAAGATGAGCTGGGCGTGATGCTGCTGGAGCGCACCAGTCGTAAAGTACTGTTCACGCAGGCAGGTCTGCTGCTGGTGGATCAGGCGCGCACCGTACTGCGCGAGGTCAAAGTGCTCAAGGAAATGGCAAGCCAGCAGGGGGAAGCGATGTCCGGCCCGCTGCATATTGGCCTGATCCCAACCGTTGGCCCGTACCTGTTGCCGCAAATCATTCCGATGCTGCACCAGACGTTCCCGAAACTCGAAATGTACCTGCATGAAGCGCAAACCCATCAGCTGCTGGCGCAGTTAGACAGCGGTAAGCTCGACTGTGCGATTCTGGCGCTCGTTAAAGAGAGTGAAGCGTTTATTGAAGTACCGCTGTTCGATGAGCCGATGATGCTGGCGATCTATGAAGATCACCCGTGGGCGAACCGCGATCGCGTACCGATGGCCGATCTGGCCGGTGAAAAACTGCTGATGCTGGAAGACGGCCACTGTCTGCGCGATCAGGCGATGGGCTTCTGCTTCGAAGCGGGTGCCGATGAAGATACCCATTTCCGCGCAACCAGCCTGGAAACGCTGCGTAATATGGTGGCGGCGGGAAGCGGTATTACGCTGTTGCCGGCGCTGGCCGTGCCGCACGAGCGTAAACGTGATGGCGTGGTCTATCTGCCGTGCATTAAGCCTGAGCCGCGACGTACGATTGGCCTGGTTTATCGCCCGGGTTCACCGCTGCGCAGCCGCTATGAGCAGCTGGCAGAGGCCATCCGCGGTGCGATGGATGGCCATTTTGACAGCGCGTTAAAACAGGCGGTTTAAGCCGTTCAGCGCAGCGACCCGATAAGCTTCCGCCATGGTCGGGTAGTTAAAGGTGGTGTTAACGAAGTACTCAATGGTGTTGCCACCACCTTTTTGCTCCATGATCGCCTGGCCGATATGAATGATTTCCGCCGCGCGTTCACCGAAGCAGTGAATACCGAGGATCTCTTTCGTCTCGCGATGGAACAGGATCTTCAGTGTACCCACGCTCATTCCCACGATTTGCGCCCGCGCCAGATGTTTAAACTGGGCACGACCCACCTCGTAAGGCACCTTCATGGCCGTCAGCTGCTGCTCGGTTTTGCCGACAGAGCTGATTTCCGGAATGGTGTAGATGCCCGTCGGGATATCTTCAATCAGATGCGCCGTCGCTTCACCTTTCACCAGCGCCTGTGCGGCGATGCGGCCCTGATCGTAAGCGGCGGAGGCCAGGCTTGGGTAACCAATCACGTCGCCCACCGCGTAAACGTGCGGCAGCGCAGTCTGGTACATGCTGTTGACCTTGAGCTGACCGCGGCTGTCGGTTTCAAGCCCGATATTCTCCAGCTGCAATGAATCCGTGTTGCCGGTACGGCCGTTGGCATACAGCAGGCAGTCGGCTTTCAGCTTCTTACCGGATTTCAGGTGCATGATCACACCGTCATCGCAGCCTTCGATTTTCTCGTACTCTTCGTTGTGGCGAATCACCACGCCACTGTTCCAGAAGTGGTAGGAGAGGGAATCTGACATCTCCTGATCGAGGAACGCCAGCAGCCGGTCGCGGGTGTTGATCAAATCAACTTTGACCTCCATTCCGCGGAAGATCGACGCATATTCACAGCCAATCACCCCCGCACCATAAATGATCACATGGCGTGGCTCGTGGTGCAGGCTGAGGATGGAGTCGCTGTCGTAAATGCGCGGGTGCGAGAAATCCACGTCTGCCGGATGGTAAGGACGGGAGCCGCAGGCGATCACAAATTTTTCAGCGGTGAGCGTCTCAACCGAACCGTCGTGGCACTCCAGCGCCAGGGTGTGTTCATCCACAAAATGCGCGTTCCCTTGCAGAATTTCACAGTGGTTGCGCTCATAGAAACCCTGACGCATGCGCGTCTGCTGGTTAATGACCGTGTCTGCGTGATTCAGGATATCGGCAAAGGAGGAGCGAAGAAGTCGGGAGTGGTCGCTGTAAAGAGGGTTCTGGTTAAATTCGATAATGCGGCTAACGGCGTGGCGGAGGGCTTTCGAAGGGATGGTGCCCCAGTGGGTGCAACCGCCGCCGACATTATGGTAGCGCTCAATAACCGCTACTCTGGCTCCCTGTTTTACCAGACCCATAGCAGCACCTTCGCCGCCGGGGCCGGAACCAATAACTATTGCGTCGTAATCGTAGGAATGTGGCATGGCAAGGCTTACCTGTTCTTATACATAAAAGCAACAGAATCATAACATCATTGCCAGGGTAACCCAATTATCGTTGTGCTTTTTTCGGGCAGTGGAGCACAAACCGCGCGTAAACAATCATTCACAAAGTCAGGTAAACAGATTAATTTTATTCTCTGGTATAGTGCCAACGGGCCTTTGGAAGGATTCAACTATCGTGATGGGCGTAAGAGCACAACAAAAAGAGAAAACCCGGCGTTCGCTGGTGGAAGCCGCATTCAGTCAACTGAGTGCTGAGCGGAGTTTTGCCAGTTTGAGCCTGCGTGAAGTGGCGCGCGAGGCCGGGATTGCGCCAACGTCCTTCTATCGTCATTTCCGTGATGTGGATGAACTGGGCCTGACCATGGTCGACGAGAGCGGTTTGATGCTGCGCCAGCTTATGCGTCAGGCGCGTCAGCGTATCGCCAAGGGCGGCAGCGTGATCCGCACTTCCGTGTCGACATTTATGGAATTTATCGGCAATAACCCTAACGCGTTTCGCCTGCTGTTGCGTGAGCGTTCCGGGACGTCAGCCGCGTTTCGTGCCGCCGTCGCGCGTGAAATTCAGCATTTCATCGCGGAACTTGCCGACTATCTTGAACTCGAAAACCATATGCCGCGTGCGTTTACTGAAGCACAGGCTGAGGCGATGGTGACGATTGTGTTCAGCGCGGGTGCTGAAGCGCTGGATGTCAGCATTGAACAACGTAAGCAACTCGAAGAGCGACTGGTATTGCAGCTGCGGATGATTTCTAAAGGTGCGTACTACTGGTATCGCCGTGAACAAGAGAAGTTGGCACATCAAAACGATGAGTGAAGGTGAGTAATGAAACAGTCAGGTCAGGATAAAGGAACGCTGTTGCTGGCATTGATCGCTGGCTTATCCATTAATGGTACGTTTGCGGCGGTTTTCAGCTCAATTGTACCGTTCTCGATTTTCCCGATTATCGCGCTGGTGCTGACGGTGTACTGCCTGCATCAACGTTATCTGAACCGCACGATGCCAGTTGGGTTACCGGGACTGGCCGCAGCCTGTTTTATTCTGGGTGTATTGCTTTATAGCACGGTGGTGCGCGCGGAGTATCCGGATATTGGCTCTAACTTCCTGCCTGCGGTACTGTCTGTGGCGCTGGTGTTCTGGATTGGCTCTCGCATGCGTAGCCGCAAGAGCGAGTTGCCAGAGTAATGAGGTCTGAGTAGGGCAGGTAAGCGAAGCGCCACCTGCCAAAAACGCCGGCTAGTTACTTCGCCGTGAGCAGTACACCGCACTCCATATGGTGCGTATACGGGAATTGATCGAACAGCGCCAGACGTTCAACCTTGTGCGTCTGGCTCAATGTTTCCAGATTCTTGCACAGCGTCTCCGGGTTACAGGAGATGTACAAAATACGCGGGTACGCCTGCACCATCTTCTCGGTTTCGCTGTCCAGCCCGCTGCGTGGCGGATCGACAAAAATCGTCTCACACTGGTAGCTCTTCAAATCAATGCCTTGCAGGCGGTTAAACTCGCGTACGCCGTTCATCGCCTGGGTAAACTCTTCTGCCGCCATACGAATAATTTGTACGTTATCAATATGGTTAGCGGCGATGTTGTACTGCGCGGCTGCCACCGACGGTTTGGCGATTTCCGTCGCCAGCACGCGTTCGAAGTTACGCGCCAGCGCCAGCGAGAAGTTGCCGTTACCGCAGTAGAGTTCCAGCAGATCGCCCTTAGACCCTTCCGTCGCCTTCAACGCCCACTCCAGCATCTGCACGTTCATGGCGGCATTCGGCTGGGTGAAGCTGTTCTCCACCTGACGGTAAACCATCTCTTTTCCTGCCACCGGCAGACGCTCGTCGATGTAATCCTGGTCCAGCATGATTTTGGTTTTGGTCGCGCGGCCAATCAGGTGCACGTTGATGTTCTGCGCGCGCAGCGCATCGCGCAGGGCTTCTGCCTGCTCGCGCCACACGTCGGTCAGCGCTTTGTGATAGAGCAGAGAAACAATGGCCTGATTGCTTTGGGTGGTCAGGTAATCAATCTGGAACAGCTTGTTGCGCAGTACCGGATTGTTGCGCACACCGTCGATCATCAGCGTCATCAGCTGGTTGATGAGCTCACTCGCCGCCGGAAAACTGTCTACGCGAATACGGGATTTCGTCTGCTGATCGAAAATGATGTGGTACAGGTCATCGCCATCGTGCCAGATGCGGAACTCAGCGCGCATACGGTAGTGGCTGACCGGAGAACGAAACACCTCGGGAACCGGCGCGTTGAAAGGCGTCATCATACTTTGCAGGCGGACAACTTTTTCTACCAGCTGTGCGTCGTACTGTTCTGTCGGGAGGTGTTCGGGGGTCATGATGCGTCCTGAGTGATAAAGAATTACGCGGGGATTGTAGGGATTGTGCAGTGGATGTCCAGATTTAATGGCTAATAGCTATCTGGACATCTATACGTGTCTAATTGTAGCATTCTGTTTCCGGTCTCCTGAGAGTGAAAAGGGAATCCAGTGCAAATCTGGAGCTGACGCGCAGCGGTAAAGACTGGCGGGATGAGAGTTGCAGACACTGTGAAAATGGGAAGTCTTCATCCGTATAACGCCACCCAGCCCGAAGACCTGCCGGGATCACGTCGTATTTGGTTTTATCATCGCGTGCTATCGGTGAGGCCTGCGGCATCCTTCTTATATTGTGGATGCTTTAACAATGATTAAAAAAGTATCGCTGTTGACGGTGTTTTCCGTCACGGCATTTTCGGGCTGGGCGCAGGAAAGCGCCGACTCGTTGGTGGTGACAGCAAACCGTTTCGAACAACCAGCAAAAACCGTTCTGGCTCCGACCTCCGTCGTGACCCGTGAGGATATTGAACGCTGGCAGGCAACGAGTGTTGTGGAAATCATGTCACGCCTGCCGGGTGTGGACATCGCACAAAGCGGCGGGATGGGGTCGACCTCTTCAACGTTTATTCGCGGTACGGAATCCCGCCATGTTCTGGTACTGATTGATGGTATCCCTCTGAATAATGCCGGGATCAGCAACGTTCCCGATTTAAGCCAAATTCCGACGTCGCTGATTCAGCGTATTGAGTACATTCGCGGCCCACGTTCGGCGCTGTATGGCTCCGACGCGATTGGCGGTGTGATTAACATCATTACCGGGCGCGACAAGCCGGGTGCGGAAATTTCTGCGGGTGTCGGTTCAAAGGGGTATCAAAACTATAACGGTGCCTTCCAGCAGGTGTTCGATAAAACCAAAATCACCATGGCCGGTGATTATACCTATACCCGTGGTTTTGATATTGCCGCAAAAGATGCCCCGCGCCAGCCAGACCGCGATGGTTTTATGAGTAAATCGCTGTTTGGCTCGGTGGAGCAGCAGTTTACCGACAGCGTCAGCGGATTCGTCCGTGGCTTTGGCTACGATAACCGCTCCGCGTATGACGGTTACGATCACTATGGCGCGACCGGCATTGATGGGCGGCCGGACACGCGTCAGGTTTACAGCCAGAACTGGGACACCGGGTTGCGCTATAACCAGGGTATTTTCCAGTCACAGCTGGTGGCAGGGTATGGCCGTAGCAAAGATCAGAACTATGATCCGAAAAAAGGCCGCTACGCTGACTCCGCAACCATGGATGACGTGAAGCAGTACACCACCCAGTGGCTGAATACGGTTGAAGTGGGGCACGGCAATATCGGCGCGGGTCTGGACTGGCAGAAGCAGAAAACCCAGGCGGGTACGGGCTATCTGGAAAAAGGTTACGAACAACGTAATACCGGCGTGTTCCTTTCGGCGATGCAGCAGTTCAACAGCGTGACGCTGGAAGCGGCGGCGCGTAATGACGATAACTCTAATTTTGGCAATCACGCCACCTGGCAGACCAGCGCCGCATGGGAGTTCATCGAGGGGTATCGCATCATCGGTTCTTACGGTACAGCGTATAAAGCACCGACCATGAGCCAGATCCACAGTAAAGATTACGGTAATCCGGATCTGAAGCCAGAAGAGAGTAAGCAGTGGGAAGGCGGCTTTGAAGGTCTGACGGGGCCGGTAAACTGGCGTGTGACGGGCTATCGTAATGATATCGATAACCTCATTAATAGCGACCCGCGGACTTACCGTTATTACAACGTCGATGAAGCCCGTATTAAAGGAATCGAGGCGACGGCCCAGTTCGACACTGGCCCGTTAGGGCATCAGATTTCTTACGACTACGTCGACCCGCGTAATGCGAAAACTAACGAAGTCCTGGCTCGTCGCTCAAAGCAACAGGTTAAGTATCAGCTTGACTGGCAGGTGTGGGATCTCGACTGGAATCTGGCGTACCGTTATCTGGGCACTCGCTATGACGTTGCCGTTGATCCGAATACCTATGCAACAGAACGCGTGAAAATGGGCGGCGTCAGCCTGTGGGACGTCGCGGTTTCATATCCCGTCACCTCTCATCTCACAGTTCGTGGTAAAATAGCCAACCTGTTCGATAAAGATTACGAGACAGTTTATGGCTACCAAACTGCAGGACGGGAATACACCTTGTCTGGCAGCTACACCTTCTGATCCGCGTCCCACCGTGCTGGTGTTTGATTCCGGCGTCGGTGGGCTTTCGGTCTATGATGAGATTCGGCAGCTCCTGCCGGATCTCCATTACATCTACGCCTTCGATAACGTCGCGTTCCCGTATGGGGAAAAGAGTGAAGACTTTATTGTTGAGCGTGTGGTTGAAATCGTCACCGCGGTACAAAAGCGTTATCCTCTGGCGCTGGCGGTCATTGCCTGTAATACGGCAAGCACGGTCTCTCTTCCTGCCCTGCGCGAAAAATTCCCGTTCCCGGTTGTGGGCGTTGTTCCGGCAATCAAACCTGCGGCGCGTCTGACGGCGAACGGCATTGTGGGGTTGCTGGCTACGCGTGGTACGGTAAAACGTCCTTATACGCGTGAGCTTATTGAGCGCTTTGCCAATGAATGCCAGATCGCCATGCTCGGCTCCGCGGAGCTGGTGGAAATGGCGGAAGCGAAACTGCACGGCGAGACGGTATCGCTTGAAGAGCTGCGTCGTATTCTGCGTCCATGGCTGCGGATGCAGGAACCACCGGATACGGTTGTTCTCGGCTGTACCCATTTCCCGCTATTACAGGAAGAGCTGTTAAAGGTTCTGCCTGAAGGGACCCGGCTGGTGGATTCCGGTGCTGCGATTGCGCGTCGGACGGCCTGGTTGCTGGAACACGAGGCGCCGGATGCGAAATCCGCTGATGCGAACATCGCTTTTTGTATGGCGATAACAAAAGAAACTGAACAACTTTTGCCCGTTTTACGTCGTTATGGCTTTGAAACGCTCGAAAAACTGGCGCTGTAGCACGGTTTTGAGCAAAAAAGAGACGGTTGAACGTTTTTTTTCAAAGAGGGGTTGTCAACGTCTGAGAACTCCCTATAATGCGCCTCCACTGACACGGAACAACGGCTTGCAAGCCGCCGGGGCAGCGGGGTTCGGAGATGAACACCAACAGAGAAAAGTGAAAATAATTGCTTGACTCTGAATGAGGAAAACGTAATATACGGGACCTCGCAACGATGTGCTGAAAGCCGCGTTGCAACTGCTCTTTAACAATTTATCAGACAATCTGTGTGGGCACTCAAAGTGACATGGATTCTTAACGTCCTCGGACGAAAAATGAATACCAAGTCTCAACGAGTGAACACGTAATTCATTACGAAGTTTAATTCATTGAGCATCAAACTTTTAAATTGAAGAGTTTGATCATGGCTCAGATTGAACGCTGGCGGCAGGCCTAACACATGCAAGTCGAACGGTAACAGGAAGCAGCTTGCTGCTTTGCTGACGAGTGGCGGACGGGTGAGTAATGTCTGGGAAACTGCCTGATGGAGGGGGATAACTACTGGAAACGGTAGCTAATACCGCATAACGTCGCAAGACCAAAGAGGGGGACCTTCGGGCCTCTTGCCATCGGATGTGCCCAGATGGGATTAGCTAGTAGGTGGGGTAACGGCTCACCTAGGCGACGATCCCTAGCTGGTCTGAGAGGATGACCAGCCACACTGGAACTGAGACACGGTCCAGACTCCTACGGGAGGCAGCAGTGGGGAA
>ERZ773138.69-NODE-69-length-111405-cov-4.835276_pt1 | contig 111405 bp, 123 predicted proteins | sample MGYA00511114_ERZ773138 | MGnify/ENA primary metagenome ERZ773138 (study PRJEB29015, sample SAMEA2737805) | human gut metagenome | biome: human gut; feature: human-associated habitat; material: faeces | place: China | collected 2012 ...
CCAACTCAAACTCAGCAAACTGAGGCGGCTAAGGCGCAGTAGTTTGCCCTCACCCCAACCCTCTCCCACAGGGAGAGGGAGAAAGTGTTTTACGGTGCCGGATTCACCAGCATCTGCCCTACCGATCCCCTGTCCATCATCTCCAGGGTCTGGCTGTGGAACAGGAACGGGAAGTGCGGCCAGGAAGGCTGGCCGTAGTAGACGAGCAGTTCGACCTGGCCATCCACCCAGACGGTATCTTTCCAGCCCCTGTCTTCCGGGAACGGCATCGCCCCGTTGACGTTGCGGATCAGGAATGACACCCCTTCAATATGGAACGACTGCGGCATCTCCGAGCGGACGGTCCAGCGCTCCCAGGTTCCCTGCTGGGCGGTGATATCAATGCGGTTTACGTCCCACAGCGCGCCGTTGATGCCCGGATCGTCGCCAAGGCTGATATCGCGACTGCGTACTGCCGGGCCGGTCACAATTTCCTGCGGTAGCAGGCGCATCGGCAGGCTGTCGGTCACCAGCGGCAACAGGCCGGTCGGGCGCAGCGTCAGCACCAGCGTGGAGACCAGCACGCTCGACGGTTCAAAGAAGCCGCGAATACGGTCAACAATGCTTGCCGCTTCGCCGCAGGTCACGGACACTTCATCCCCGTTGGTCATATCCACGAGGATTTCACGACGTTCGCCTGGCGCCAGCGCCAGCTGCTTCACCGACACCGGCGCAGGTAATAACCCCTGATCGCCTGAAATCACGTGCAGCGCGCGGCCGTCGCTCATCTGCAACTGGTAGCGGCGCGAGTTAGAGGCATTCAGCAGACGCAGGCGCACCCAGCCACGAGACACTTCGACATACGGGCTTTGCGCGCCGTTAACCAGCAGCGTATCGCCCACAAAGCCACCGCTGCCCGGCTCGCTGTACTCCGGGGTACCAAAGTTATCCAGTCGCTTATCCTGAATAATGATCGGGAAATCATCGACGCCGTAGTGATTCGGGATCGGCAGCGTTTTACTGACCTCATCTTCAATCAGCCACATTCCGGCCAGGCCGTTGTAGACCTGCTGGGCGGTGCGGTTCGGGGTATTGGCGTGATACCACAATGTCGCCGCGCTCTGACGAATCGGGAGGACGGGCGCCCAGTCGGCATTCGGCGACATCATGCGTGCCGCGCCGCCAATCAGCGGCCCCGGCACCTGCAAACCACTGACGGTCATCGCGACATTTTCCGTCGTACGGTTACTGTAGATGAGCTTAACGTCATCGCCATTCCACACGCGAATGGTCGGCCCGAGGTAGCGTCCGTTAATGCCCCATACCTGCGCGCGCGTTCCCTGGGTAAAGGACCAGTGGCTACGCTGAAGCGTGAGGAATAGCGGCTGCCCGCGACGGGATTCAATCAACGGCGGAATAGGCAGCGGCTGTTGCTGCCCGGCGGCGCTGGCTGTCCGCGGTATCGCACCCGCACAAAGGGCGATACCCGAAGCCTGAATAAACTGACGCCGACTGAGTGACATATAAGCTCCATCTGAAACGACTAACAACGCGGGAATTCGTTTTCCCTTACACGACACCGGGTTAAATCTTACCGGCGGCTTCTCGCTCTGCAACTTCTTTATCGAGCTGCGCAATATGCTGAGCCATCAGCTCGCGGCAGTGCGTGGCCAGCTCGCGCACCTGGTCTTTACCGTATTTAGAGGTATCTACCGGCGGCAGCATTTCGACAATGACCAGTCCGTTATTCAGACGGTTAAGATTAATCTTATTCGATGTATTGGAAACACACACGGGAATAATTGGAACGCCAGCCGCAATTGCAGCATGAAACGCGCCGGTCTTGAACGGCAGCAGGCCGCGACCACGGCTGCGCGTCCCTTCCGGGAACATCCAGATGGAAATCCGGCGCTTTTTAAACTGATCCACCACTTCCGCAATGGTGCCATGCGCTTTGGCGCGGTTGTTGCGGTCAATCAGCAAGTTACCGGTGAGCCAGTACAGCTGGCCGAAAAAGGGGATCCACAGCAGGCTTTTTTTGCCCACGGTTACGGTCGGCGGAAGAACAATATTTGAGGCCGTCACCATATCGTAGTTGTTCTGATGGTTAGCGATATAGATGGCGTTACCGAAATTCTCCGCCCCTTCAGGCAGACGCTTTTCAACCTTCAGGCCAAACAGCGGCGCAAGACGACCAAACATGTGGCCAAACGTCGCGACATGCTTTGGGTTACGCGGGCTGAACAGGCAATAAATCGATCCGAAAATACAGACCAGAATGCAATAAATAACGGTAAGAATGAGACGAACAATGTATAGCATAGCGACCTCTGAAGCCCTGACAGCTGACAATTATACTTCACCTGTGGCCAGGTAAGGACTTTATTACGAGCGCGTATTGTTAATCGCAACGCACGAATTAACAACGTTTTTACGGGAAATTTTATGGTAATACCCCCTCCGGAAAGAGGGGGATGAAACAGGTTACTCTTCGCTGTCGTCCGCTTTGCTGCGCGCCGGCGAGTCAATCTCCACGCGGTCGATTCGCTGGAGGCCGCGCATCAGTGAGCCGCGACGTCCGCGCTCACCCACCACCTTCTGCAACTCTTCCGGACGCAGTTTGATTTTACGCTTGCCGACATGAATGGTCAGCGTGCTCTGCGGCGGCAGCAGGAAGAGATGCGCGAGGCTATCTTCGCCTTTTGCCGCTTCCGCTGACGGGATACTGATGATCTTGTTGCCCTTGCCTTTCGACAGCTCCGGCAAATCGCTGACCGGGAACATCAGCATACGTCCGGCAGCGGTGATCGCCAGCAGCATGTCGCTTTCGTTCTCGATGATCAGCGGCGGCATGACGTGTGCGTTATCCGGCAGGCTAATCAGCGCTTTACCGGCACGGTTACGCGACACCAGATCGTTGAAGGTACAGATAAAGCCGTAGCCCGCATCAGACGCCATCAGCAGTTTTTGATCGTCGGCTTCCATCAGCATATGCTCAACCGTGGCACCCGGCGGCAGCGTCAGCTTACCGGTGAGCGGTTCGCCCTGGCCGCGCGCAGACGGCAGCGTGATCGGGTCGATGGCGTAGCTGCGGCCCGTGGAGTCGATGAACGCCACCGGCTGGTTACTCTTGCCCTTCACCGCCGCCTTGAAGCTGTCACCGGATTTGTAGCTCAGACCCGGCGCGTCGATATCGTGGCCTTTGGCGCTACGCACCCAGCCGCTCTGGGAAAGCACGATGGTCACCGGCTCGGACGGCAGCATGTCGTGCTCGTTCATCGCCTTCGCCTCTTCGCGCTCGTGCAGCGGAGAACGTCGGTCGTCGCCAAAGGCGTCGGCATCGGCCTGCAACTCTTTCTTCAGCAGGGTGTTCATCTTGCGCTCGGACGCCAGAATCGCCTGAAGCTGATCGCGCTCTTTTTCCAGCTCGTTCTGCTCGCCTCGGATCTTCATCTCTTCCAGTCTGGCGAGATGGCGCAATTTCAGTTCGAGGATCGCTTCGGCCTGGGTTTCGCTGATGCCAAAGCGCGACATCAGGGCAGGCTTAGGTTCGTCCTCGGTACGAATGATCTCGATCACTTCGTCAATGTTGAGGAACGCCACCAGCAAACCTTCGAGGATATGCAGGCGCTTAAGCACTTTTTCCAGGCGATGGTTCAGACGACGGCGCACCGTATCGCGGCGGAAGGCCAGCCATTCGGTAAGGATCTCCAGCAGGTTTTTCACCGCCGGACGACCGTCCAGACCAATCATGTTCAGGTTGATGCGGTAGCTTTTTTCCAGATCGGTAGTGGCGAACAGGTGGTTCATCACCTGCTCCATGTCCACGCGGTTAGAGCGCGGCACAATCACCAGACGGGTCGGGTTTTCGTGGTCCGATTCGTCGCGCAGGTCGTCCACCATCGGCAGCTTTTTATTGCGCATCTGGGAGGCGATCTGCTCCAGCACCTTCGCACCGGACACCTGGTGCGGCAGCGCGGTGATCACCACGGCACCATCCTCTTTATTCCACACCGCGCGCATGCGCACGGAGCCGCGACCGTTCTGGTAGATTTTGCGGATTTCCGCACGCGAGGTGATGATCTCGGCTTCGGTCGGATAGTCCGGCCCCTGCACGATATCCAGCAGATCGTCCAGCGAGGTTTTTGGCTGCTCAATCAGGGTGATGGCCGCTTTTGCCACTTCACGCAGGTTGTGCGGCGGAATGTCCGTCGCCATGCCCACGGCGATACCGGTCGTGCCGTTCAGCAGGATGTTCGGCAGACGCGCAGGCAGCATTTTCGGCTCCTGCATCGTACCGTCGAAGTTTGGCACCCAGTCGACCGTGCCCTGCCCCAGCTCGCCCAACAGCACTTCGGCATATTTAGACAGGCGAGATTCGGTATAACGCATTGCCGCGAAGGATTTCGGATCGTCCGGCGCCCCCCAGTTCCCCTGGCCATCCACCAGCGGATAGCGATAAGAAAACGGCTGGGCCATCAGCACCATCGCTTCATAGCAGGCGCTGTCGCCGTGCGGATGGTATTTACCCAGCACGTCGCCGACGGTACGGGCGGATTTCTTAAACTTGGCGGTAGCGTTCAGCCCCAGTTCGGACATCGCATAGACGATGCGGCGCTGAACGGGCTTCAGGCCATCCCCGATAAACGGCAACGCCCTGTCCATGATGACGTACATGGAGTAGTTCAGGTAGGCATTTTCCGTGAATTCATGTAGCGCGAGGCGCTCTGCCATATCGCTCATTACGTGTGATTCCTCAACTCAGAAACCGATGGGTTTCAGGCAATATTGCCGCAGATACTACCTCATCTGGCGAGTTGAGTCACAAAGAAAAAGGGCCGCTCATGCGGCCCTTTCCGGGTTATTTGTTCAGCTTGATAACCTGCTTCACGTCGATTTCAAACTCGTTCCAGTCTTTATCGATTTTACCCTGGAGTTCGACTTTATCCTGGGGCGTCACCGTCACGCCGTTCCAGCGCTTGTGGTCGATCTCCACCACCACCGTGCCGCTTTCATCGCGGAAGGTGTAACGGTCATCGGACAGGCGCTCGGTAATGTTCCCGCGCAGCTTCACCCAGGCATCGTCCTTCAGGTCTTTCACTTTAGCCGCGGTGGTGAGGTTGGCGTTGTTATCGACAAAGCCACCCTGCTGGGTTTGCGTCTGATTCTGTGTCGCAGATGGGCCAGAGAAGCCACCCTGTGCAGCAAAGACAGGGGCCGTGGTCATCATCATGATGGCAGCAATTGCAGCGAATTTTTTCATCTTTATCTCTCCCTTTAATGTCGTTTCACAATCCATTAAACAGGGTAAACCTTAACAACTTCTTAAGGGGAAAATTTATTTATTTTTACTGTACAGCAGGCGCTTGCAAAAGGTTTACTGACGGCATCAAGGAGGAAATATGCGCATTTTACTGGTAGAAGACGACAAGCTCATTGGCGACGGCATCAAAGCGGGCTTAAGCAAAATGGGCTTTAACGTGGACTGGTTTACCGACGGGAAAACCGGGCAGGCGGCCCTGTACACCGCGCCGTATGATGCCGTGGTGCTGGATCTAACGCTGCCGGAGATCGACGGGCTTGAGATCCTGCGCGCCTGGCGCGAAAGCGGAAAGAGCGAACCGGTGCTGATCCTGACCGCGCGGGATGCGCTGAATCAGCGCGTCGAAGGGTTACGCCTGGGGGCGGATGATTACCTGTGTAAGCCGTTCGCGCTAATTGAAGTGGCGGCCCGTCTGGAAGCGCTGGTACGCCGCAGCCACGGGCAGGCGCGCAGCGAGCTGCGTCACGGCAAGGTCACGCTCGATCCGGCAAGCCTTGTCGCCACGCTGGAGGGCGAAACGCTGGTGCTCAAACCCAAAGAGTTCGCCCTGCTGGAACTGCTGATGCGCAACGCGGGCCGCGTGCTGCCGCGCAAGGCCATCGAGGAGAAGCTCTACAACTGGGATGATGACGTCTCCAGCAACGCTGTCGAAGTCCACGTTCATCATTTACGCCGCAAGCTCGGCAGCGACTTTATCCGCACCGTGCACGGCATCGGTTATACCCTGGGTGACGCATGAAACTGACCCAACGCCTGAGCTTGAAGCTGCGCCTGACGCTCCTCTTTTTGCTGCTGTCCCTGGCGGCATGGTTTGCCGCAAGCGTGGTGGCCTGGCACCAGACGACCGACAAGCTCGATAAGCTGTTCGATACCCAGCAGATGCTGTTTGCCAAACGGCTGCTGACGATGGACGTGGACGAACTTCGCGCCCCGGAACGCATGCGCGAGGTGCCGAAAAAAGCCAAACACGGCCATCTTGACGACGATGCGCTGGCCTTCGCAATCTTCACCGCCGACGGCAGCATGGTGCTTAACGACGGCGAAAACGGGCGCGACATACCTTACCTCTACCGCCGGGACGGGTTTGATGACGGTCGGTTGCAGGATGACAACGACGAATGGCGTTTCCTGTGGCTGACTTCTCCGGACGGGAAATACCGCGTGGTGGTTGGCCAGGAGTGGGAGTACCGACAGGATATGGCGCTGGACGTGGTCAGCTCGCAGCTGACGCCGTGGCTGGTGGCGCTGCCCGTAATGCTGCTGTTGCTGATTGTTCTGCTGAGCCGGGAACTGAAACCGCTGAAAAAGCTGGCGCAGACCCTGCGTTCGCGCTCCCCGGATGCGACCGATACGCTGCCCACCCACGGCGTGCCGACGGAGGTTCGCCCCCTGCTTGATGCGCTTAACCATCTTTTCGCCCGTACGCAGGAGATGATGGCCCGCGAGCGCCGCTTCACCTCGGATGCCGCCCATGAGTTACGCAGCCCGCTGGCCGCGCTGAAGGTGCAAACCGACGTGGCGCAGCTTTCCCTTGACGATCCCGGGGCGCAGTCTAAAGCGCTGGGGCAATTGCATGCGGGCATCGACCGCGCCTCCCGGCTGGTGGACCAGCTTCTCACCCTGTCGCGCCTGGATTCACTGGATAATCTTGATGACGTCGAACCCGTGATGATGGCCGATTTGCTGCAATCTGCGGTGCTGGATATCTGGCATCCGGCGCAGCAGGCGGGCATTGATGTTCGGCTCAACGTTAATGCGCCCGAGGTGATGCGTCACGGACAGCCGCTACTGCTGAGTCTGCTGGCGCGAAACCTGCTGGACAACGCCGTTCGTTACAGCCCGCGCGGCAGCGTGGTGGACGTGACGCTGAATACCCAAAGCTTTACCGTGCGCGACAACGGCCCGGGCATTTCAACCGATGCGCTGACGCGTCTCGGCGAGCGCTTTTATCGTCCACCGGGCCAGGACGCCACTGGCAGCGGTCTGGGGTTGTCTATCGTCAAGCGTATCGCGGCGTTGCACGGGATGCACGTCTCGCTGGGCAATGCGCCGGAAGGGGGTTTTGCGGTGACCGTCAGCTGGTAAGATTATTGCGCTGAGCGCAAAAGACTTTGCACATTTTGCTTATTTTTCCGCTCCGTCCTCGCGCGTAGAATACCCGGCATACTCTCATCATCGAGGACAAATAATGAGCAACATTCTGATTATCAACGGCGCGAAAGAATTTGCGCACTCTAAAGGCCAGCTCAATGACACCCTGACCGAGGTCGCGGATGGTTTCCTGCGCGACGCCGGACATGATGTTAAGGTCGTGCGCGCGGACAGCGATTATGACGTGAAGGCCGAAGTGCAGAACTTCCTGTGGGCCGACGTGGTGATCTGGCAGATGCCGGGCTGGTGGATGGGCGCACCGTGGACCGTGAAAAAATACATGGACGATGTGTTTACCGAAGGTCACGGTTCGCTGTATGCCAGCGACGGTCGTACCCGTTCAGATGCGTCTAAAAAATACGGTTCCGGCGGTCTGATTCAGGGCAAAAAATATATGCTCTCCCTGACCTGGAACGCGCCGCTGGAAGCCTTCACCGAGAACGATCAGTTCTTCGAAGGCGTGGGCGTAGACGGCGCGTATCTGCCGTTCCACAAGGCGAATCAGTTCCTGGGAATGGAGCCGCTGCCGACCTTTATCGTCAACGACGTAATTAAAATGCCGGACGTCCCGCGCTATATCGCAGAATATCGCAAGCATCTCGCGGAAATTTTTGCTTAACTGGTAGCCTGGAATTAGAAGGAGTTAATTATGCTTACCGTTATTGCTGAAATCCGTACGCGTCCTGGCCAACATCACCGCCAGGCAGTACTGGATGAGTTCGCGAAGATCATCCCGACCGTACTGAAAGAAGAAGGCTGCCACGGCTACGCGCCGATGGTAGACGCCGCCACCAGCGCAAGCTTCCAGGCGACCGCGCCAGACTCCATCATCATGGTGGAGCAGTGGGAAACCGTCGCACACCTTGAAGCCCATTTGCAGACCGCGCATATGAAAGCGTGGAGCGACGCAGTGAAAGGGGACGTTCTGGAAACCCACATCCGTATTCTGGAGCAAGGGGTTTAAGTTCTGTGAAATTTGCCGGGTGGCACTACGTTTACCCGGCCTACAACTTTCCCCCGCAGGCCCGGTAAGCGTTAACGCCACCGGGCTTTTTTTATCACCTTACCGCTCAACTGCTATGCTTATTCTGACTTCATGTTTAACAGGAGGATGGAATGGGTCTTTTTAACTTCGTGAAAGAAGCAGGCGAAAAGCTTTGGGACAACCTGACCGATCATAAGGGTCAGAGCGACAAAATCACCGAGCACCTCAAGAAACTCAACATTCCCGGTTCCGATAAAGTTCAGGTTAACGTCACCGATGGCAAGGCCAGCGTAACGGGCGACGGGCTAACGCAGGAGCAGAAAGAAAAAATCCAGGTCGCCGTCGGCAACATCGCGGGCGTCAGCGAGGTGGAGAACAATATCACCGCGACAGACACCAAAGATGAAGCAACCTACTATACGGTGAAATCCGGCGATACCCTGAGCGCCATCTCTAAAACCGTGTACGGCGATGCCAATCAGTACAACAAGATCTTTGAGGCGAACCGCCCGATGCTCTCCAGCCCGGATAAAATTTATCCCGGCCAGACGCTGCGTATTCCTAAGGCATAACGTCTGAGGCTATTGGTTCACGTCGCGCAGAGGAACAGCATGAAAATCGCTTGTCTTGGCTGGGGCTCGTTAATCTGGAAAAGCGGCGCGCTACCGGTAGCCGGTGAGTGGCAAACCGACGGGCCTTCTTTGCCCGTCGAGTTCTGTCGGGTCAGTGATGGCGGTGAACTGGCGACCGCCATCTGCATGAACGCGCCCGCCCTGCCTGTGCTTTGGGTATGGCTGAATGCCACTTCGCTGAGCGTGGCCACTCAGGCCCTGCGCGAGCGGGAGGCCATTCCTGACGATCGTTGCGATGGTATCGGCTCGCTGCTGATAGCCGGACGCAACGCGGGAGCGATCTCGACATGGGCGAGGGAGAGAGGAATTGAGGCGCTCATCTGGACCGGGCTTCCGCCGAGAAGCGCGTCGCAGGAAGGCAGGGTTCCTGCCGTGGACGAGGCCATCGCTTATCTCGACAGCCTCAGCGGACAGGCCCGCAGCCATGCGCGGGACTATATTTGCCGCGTGCCTGCCCAGCTTGATACGCCCTACCGGCGCGCCATTAAAGAGGTGCTTGGGTGGTGATACCGCTGCCCGTTACCAGTACAGCTTCCAGCTCTGGGTGAAGCGCACCAGCGCCTCGACGTAGAAGTAATCGCCCCAGCTCGCGCACTCATCCACGCCTTTATTGCTCGCCAGGTGATACACCGAGTGCTTAAGCAGCCCGTTGCCCTTCTCTTCTTTGCCCATCAGATAGTGCTTTGTCAGCGTGGACATAATCCCTTTCGCCCATTCGAGGTAACGTTCGCGATCCGGATCTGTGACCGGCAGATGTTTCACCAGCTCCAGCAGTCCACACACCGCAATTGCCGCCGAGGAAGAGTCACGCAGCGCGTCGGTGCCCACCAGCGCCAGATCCCAGTGGCAGACGTAGTCTTCCGGCAGGCGATTGAGGAAGTAGTTCGCCAGCCGTTTTGACAGAGCGATCATCGTTTCGTCGCCGGTATAGATATAGCTCAGCAGGAAACCGTAAATGCCCCAAGCCTGCCCGCGCGACCAGCAGGAGTCGTCGGCGTAGCCCTGCTGGGTGTTGCCGTAGCGCGGTGCGCCGGTTGCTACATCCATATAGTAGGTGTGGAAGGTGGAGGCATCGTCACGAATGAGATACGTCGCCGCCTGCATGACGTGCGCTTTTGCGGCGTCGGCAAAGCGCGGATCGCCCGTCTGCTCTGTTGCCCAGTAGAGCAGCGGCAGGTTCATGTTGCAGTCGATGATCATTCGCCCGGCCTGCTCCGGATCGGAGAGATCGCCCCACGCCTGGATGATCTTCGCCTTCTCGTGGAAGCGTTCCAGCAGGGCTTCCGCCGCCAGCAGCGAGAAGCCGCGCGCCTCGCGGTTTCCGGTCAGCCGCCACGCGGCTACGCAGGAGAGCGTGTAAAGGAAGCCTAAATCGTGGGTATTGGTGTCGTTGCGCCCGGCGATGCGCAGGCCAAACGAGCGCACGTGTTTTTCCGCCATCGCACGGAATTTTTCCTCGCCGCTCATCTCCCACGCCAGCCACAGCTGCCCGGTCCAGAAGCTGGTGGTCCACTCCACGTTGTCAGTCAGCGGATAAAAACCGTTCTGGCAGGTTTCCGCCGGGAATTTGTCGCCGAACTCCGTTAAATGACGGCTAATCAGGTCCAGAACGTGGCTGCGCGCCGAATTCAGTTCATCGCTGAATGCGCGGGAGTCAACGGGCGCAGCGATAACAGGCAGGCGTTCTTCTTTGATACGACTTAACATATTTCGGTTCCTTCTTTGACGGCGTAATTTATCGTGTTGACGTTTCTGCTACGTTCAGCGCACGAGCCCCGCGCCATTTGCTCTGACAGGCGGATAACGTAAAAGCAGAAATAAGGGTAAAGGTCAGCGCCGTTGCGCCCATGATGATATAGGTGTGCTCAAAGCCAATACGGTCATACATATAGCCGGCAGGGGAAGAGACCACCACGTTGCCAACGTAGAGCATCGCCTGATAGCCGAGTAAATACATGGTGGCATTGACGCGCTTGTCGAAATGCTCGGCGATATATTTAAATACCGACACCAGCAGGAGACAAATTTCCAGACCGTACAGCGGCTTAAGCACTGAAATTAACAGGTGAGAATCACACATGCCGGAAATAATCAGACGCGCCCCGACCACCAGCCCGACAATTAATAGCCCGCGTTTGGCGCCAATAAAGTTCACAAACAGCGGGATCACCATATACATGACGAACTCCATGCCCGACTGCACGGTCCCGAGATAACCGAATACCGCGTTGCCCTGGTGAATATCGTCGAAGAAGGTGACGAAATAGCGCGAGAACTGCTGCTCGGCGATAAACATCATCCACGCCACGCCCGCCACGTACAGGCAGAAGGCCCAGAATTTGCGGTTTCGCAGCAGGGCGTAAACGTCTGACGGGGCGATTTTCTCTTTCGTCAGCACCTCGCCCGCGTGAGCGGAGTTAGTGTTCACTTTCAGGCTCAGCAGGACAATCAGCATCACCACTGACGCCACGCTGCCGAGAATAAAGTTATACGCCGGTGAGAGGTTAAACAGCAGGCCGGAGAAGGACGATGCCACCGCCCAGCCGAGCGAACCCCACATGCGAATTTGCCCGAACTCCATGCCGTTTAAGCGGCTAAAGCGGTCGGAATAGGATTCACACGCCGCCACGCCCGCGTACCAGGCAAAGCTTAAATAGAGCGCGCCGATAATAATCCCGAGCAGGGTATTAGACATTAACAGCGGCTGGTAAACATAAATAAAGAATGGCGCCATAAGGGCCGACATGATCACCACAAAATAGAGCAGATATTTGCTCATGCCGATCTTATCGAGAATATAGCCGTAGATCGGTTTAAGAATTACGGAGAATATCCCGTTCACCGCAAAGACGGTTCCAATCACCGATCCGCTCAGGTTGGCTTTCTGACCGAGCCAGATCGCCAGCAGACCAATACTGGCAGACCAGGTAAAGAAATAGAGAAAGATAAAGCTGCTGATTTTGTAATATTCAGTTCTGTTGGTTGTCGATGTGCTTTTCATATCATCCTCGCCGGGGTGTAGGGCCAGATTTTTATAATGTGAACGACAGCTTACGTTCGCTTCCGGGTTCGCTAATGACGACCCGGCTATGGGTTATATTCAGCTGCGGCGTCGCCGCAGCAGGCTGTCTTCCGCCAGCCAGGACGGCGCAACAGAGCCAGCTTTCCCCTTGCGGGAGGTCAGCTTTTAACAGCGGAATGGAGGCGCACTCCGCAAACATAATGCTGCTGTTCGGCGGCGTGACGATGCTGTCTGGCTTGCGCTGAATGATCGGCGAAAGATCGACAATGACGCTGCTGCCGTTTTCAGCCAACAGATAACAACCGCGTTCGCGCACCTGGTGGGCGGTTTTCATCACCGCAAAGCCGCCCTCGACGGTTTGCAGAGTGCGCGTGCTGTTGATACGGTGCAGGCGCAGGTGCCACTCCCCGAACGGGATCTGCCAGGTCGCAATCTGCACGTCGCGCCACGGCGACCAGCGCGAGAAAATGTAATTTTCATCCACCCGAACCTCTTCGCACTCGCGACGACCGCGGAAATAGTCATCTCCGTCCGCCAGCAGCAGCATGGAATCGCAGGCGGCATGCTTCAGGCCAAAACGCCCGCGCTCAAGGGTGAATCCGAAGCGGCTGGAGTAGGCAAATTTGGTGTATTTCGCTTCGGTGTTGACGTAGTTGTTCAGCTCCAGCTGACCAGCGGTGAGCATGACGACGTGCTGCGAATCTTTCGAATGCATCAGGATCTGCTGCGCATGCGGAATCACATGTTTTTCAGCAAGCGCGGGCAGCGGCTGCTCGTCGGCCTGCCAGAACGGATGCGCCTCCGGCAGCGCCAGGATCAGATAGGTTTTCAGCGCCCAGTACGGTGAACCGGGGGAGTTGTAATCCTCGCACATCGCCAGGTTCGGATACGCAAACCCCAGGGTGAGAATGCCGTCGCGATCGACAATCGACTGCTGCTGCCACCAGCGCAGATGCCGCAGCACAATGCCTTTCACGATGCCCGGGGTGAAGACGTCCAGCTGGGAAAAAGCCACCGCGCTCCAGAAGGCAACCATGGCAAAGCGGTAGGTCAGGCTGCGGCCAAACGGCACCGAGGCGCCATCGGCGGCGGACCAGTAGATAAAGTCTTCCGCGAACAGACGCGAGCGCTCGCGCAGAACATTCGCCCTCGCCTCGTCGTCACTCAGGGTGGCGTAAATCAGGCCGTAGAAATGGAAAGCCATGGAGATGTAGTAATCTTTCGGGCGGCCGGGACCGTCGGAATACCAGCCGTCGCCGAGGTAGTAGGCGTCCATCAGCGCAAAGCGGTGGTCAATGGCGGCCTGATCGTACGGCAGGCCGGCGCGCTTAAAGCCTAGCTGAACCATGATGGCAAAATAGTTCCAGTTGCTGTCCGGCATCTGCGCGTCGGTGATTTGGTTGAGCCACGCGTGCAGGTTCATCACCTCGCGACCGGTAAAGTGCGCGGTGAGTTTATCTCCCAGCAGAGCGAGCCCCAGACCGTAGGCCGCCATCTCCACCAGACGCTGATCGTACGGGCCGGTTTCACCCCAGTAACCGCTGCTTTGCGGGTCGGTACCAAGCTTAATGGCAGTAAGGTACTTCTCGCTGAACGGCGTGCTTTCGCCGGACGCCATCAGCGGAAACAGCCCCCACAGCGCGCGGGAAAGTCCCTCCATCTGCGCAATATCTGCTGTGTAATGGGCGCAGGTGTCGCCCAGCGGGAATCGTGAACGGTTCGCCGGAAATTGCGTGTCCAGCGCCTGTAAAAGTGCATTCAACGACGCCACTACCTCCTGGCGTGAAGACAACGGATTTGATTTTTCTTTGTTTGCCGCCCACATCGGTTCGCCCTCGTAATCAACTGCGGCAAAGCATAGTGAATCCGCAAGGTGCAGAAATGTTAGCCGTGTCACAGGCATGAACGATGAATAAACCTCCAGTTGAGAAAATTTAAAAAGGTGGTTTATAAAGACGATCAGACGGGAAAAAGTTGAGTTTTATTGCACTATGCACGACACGCCGACAACCGACCTTCTGGAACTGATCGCCCTGAACGATACCGTGGCCTCGTTCAGCCGCCTGTTTGCCAATACGGTGCGCTACCATCACTGGCATCAGTGTCTGGAGATCCTCTATGTGGAAGAGGGCTTTGGCGTGGCGATTGTCGATAATCGTCACTACACCATGCGCCCCGGACGACTGTTTTTCTTCCCGCCTTTTACGCTGCACAAGGTCATGGTGGACGAACAGGCGGAGGCAATTTACCGCCGCACCATTATTCATCTCGACCAGCACGCGGTGCTGAAGATCCTGCGGAATTTTCCCCAGACCCGGCAGCGCCTGGAGCGGCTGTCACGCCGTGGCGGCGAAGCGTGGGTCGCCGATTTAGCCCACTGTCACCACCATATCGACCATCTGTTTAGCTGCTATAAACCGCCGATGAACGGCGAGAGCATCGCCAGCCTGCTGATCGGCCTGTTCGCGATGCTGCCCGACGATCGCGACGGCGAGCCGGGCAACAGCCAGGGGATCGCCAGCCAGGTCATGATCTGGCTCGACGAGCATTATCAGGAGAAATTTCGTCTGGATGCGCTGGCTGCAGAGCTGGGTAAATCGCGCAGTTACGTATCGCGAAGATTCCATGCGGAAACAGGCGAAAAAATTCACGACTACCTGAACACGCTAAGGTTGCGTAAGGCGTGCGAGTGTTTACTCCACACTGATTCGAGCGTGCGTGACATTGCCGCACAGGCGGGATTTTCCGACGTGACGTGGTTTATCAGCGCGTTTAAAAAGGGGATTGGCGAGACGCCATTGCAGTACCGGAAAAACCATTCATCGTGATGAGCTGCATTTCTTGTCCGGCGGCGCTACGCTTGCACGGGCCTACGGGTTAAGTAGGCCGGGTAAGGCGCAGCCGCCACCCGGCAAAAAGACAGCGTGTATCAGGCCTCTATATCCGCCATGTCGCCTTTCTCCTGTAGCCAGTTACGTCGATCTTCAGAACGTTTCTTGGCCAGCAGCATGTCCATCACGGCGTTAGTTTGCTGTTCATCTTCATCGCTGATGGTCAGCTGCACCAGACGGCGGGTATTCGGATCCAGCGTGGTTTCACGCAGCTGCATCGGGTTCATCTCACCCAGCCCCTTAAAGCGCTGAACGTTCGGTTTGCCCTTCTTGCGCTTAAGCTGTTCCAGCACGCCCGCTTTCTCTTCTTCCGTCAGTGCATAGTAAACTTCTTTGCCGAGGTCGATTCGGTACAGCGGCGGCAGCGCCACGTGGACGTGACCGTTTTTCACCAGCGCGCGGAAATGCTTCACAAACAGCGCACAGAGCAGCGTGGCGATGTGCAGGCCATCGGAGTCCGCATCCGCGAGAATGCAGATCTTGCCGTAGCGCAACTGGCTCAGATCGTCGCTGTCCGGATCGATACCGATCGCAACCGAGATGTCGTGTACTTCCTGCGAGGCCAGCACTTCATCAGACGAGACCTCCCAGGTGTTGAGGATCTTACCCTTGAGCGGCATGATCGCCTGATATTCACGATCCCGCGCCTGCTTGGCCGATCCGCCTGCCGAGTCTCCTTCCACCAGGAACAGCTCGGTGCGGTTGAGATCCTGCGCGGTACAGTCCGCCAGCTTGCCGGGCAGCGCGGGGCCGCTGGTCAGCTTTTTACGCACCACTTTCTTCGCCGCGCGCAGACGACGCTGGGCGCTGGAGATCGCCATTTCAGCCAGCATTTCTGCGGCCTGAACGTTCTGGTTCAGCCACAGGGTAAATGCATCTTTCACCACGCCGGAGACGAACGCCGCACACTGGCGTGACGACAGGCGCTCTTTAGTCTGACCGGCAAACTGCGGATCCTGCATTTTCACGGAAAGCACGTAGGCGCAGCGATCCCAGATATCTTCCGCCGACAGCTTCACGCCGCGCGGCAGAATGTTGCGGTATTCGCAGAACTCGCGCATCGCATCCAGCAGCCCCTGACGCAGGCCGTTGACGTGGGTCCCGCCGAGCATAGTGGGGATCAGGTTAACGTAGCTTTCGGTCAGCAGCTCGCCGCCTTCCGGCAGCCACAGCAGCGCCCAGTCCACCGCTTCAGTATCGCCTTCGAAATTCCCGACGAACGGTTTTTCCGGCAGGGTTGGCAGGCCGTTAACCGCTTCGCACAGGTAGTCGTTCAGACCATCGGCGTAGCACCAGGTTTGTTCGGTATTATTAACGTGGTCTTTAAAGGTGATTTCCACGCCCGGGCACAGCACCGCTTTGGCTTTCAGCAGGTGCGTCAGGCGGGAAACAGAAAAGCGTGGGCTGTCGAAGAAGCTTTCGTCAGGCCAGAAGTGGACGCTGGTGCCGGTGTTGCGCTTACCGCACGTCCCGACAACCTGCAAATCCTGCACTTTTTCGCCGTTTTCAAACGCGATGTTATACACCTGGCCGTCGCGACGGACGTTCACTTCCACGCGCTTTGACAGGGCGTTAACCACGGAGATCCCCACGCCGTGCAAGCCGCCGGAGAACTGGTAGTTTTTGTTGGAGAACTTACCGCCCGCGTGCAGACGACAGAGGATCAGCTCAACGGCGGGAACACCCTCTTCCGGGTGGATATCTACCGGCATGCCGCGGCCGTCGTCGATGACTTCCAGCGACTGATCGGCATGCAGGATAACGTCCACGCGTTTGGCATGGCCTGCCAGCGCTTCGTCCACACTGTTATCAATTACTTCCTGGCCCAGGTGGTTTGGGCGCGTCGTATCGGTGTACATCCCCGGGCGGCGGCGAACCGGCTCAAGCCCGGTGAGTACCTCAATGGCATCAGCGTTATAGGTTTGCGTCATGATTTAAGCTAGCAATTCGCATTGATTGTCAGTGGCTGTGCAGTCCAAGAAAATCGACAATCTGGGTGAAATGATCTTCAAAGCCCGTGAAAGCATGGTTACCGCCCTCTTCTACAGTCTGGCGGCAGGATGCGTAATACGCCACTGCCTGGCGGTAATCCAGCACTTCATCTCCCGTCTGTTGCAGCAGCCAGATAAGATCGGGCGCTTCAAGCGGGTCGACCTGCATAACTTTGAGATCGTAAATATGGCGTGACTCTAGCACATATTGTTGGCCGGTGTAGGGGTTCTCGTTTTCGCCAAGAAAGTCCCTTAACTGCTCAAATGGCCGGACCGCCGGGTTGACGACGACAGCGGGCAACATAAAGCACTGCGACAGCCAGGTGGCGTAGTAGCCGCCGAGCGACGACCCGACAACGCCAAACGATTCGCCGCCGTGTTCCAGCACTAGCGATTCCAGCATCTCTGCCGCATCCGCCGGATAAGGGGGCAACTGCGGAATAATCATCTCCACGTGGGGATGATGCGCGCTCAGCCACTGGCGAAGCTGCGTCGCTTTCGCCGAACGCGGTGAGCTGTTAAACCCATGCAGATAGAGAAGCGTCGACATCAATAGCCTTCCGAAGCGGTATCCGGGCGGAATTGTGCCCCGGCCAGACGGCAAACTTCGGTGGTCAGCGAGCCATCGGCATGCAGCTCCAGCCAGCGCCAGCCCGGTGCGATGGTATCCAGCGTAAAGTTGGCGCAGTGCGGCTTAAACTGCACGCAGGTAGAGGGCGTCGCGAGCAGACGTCGACCGTTCCAGTCGAGATCCTGTTCCTGGTGAATATGACCGCACAGCAAATTTTTTACGCGCGGGAATTTCGCCAGCACGCCGTCCAGCGCCGCAGAGTTGCGTAAGCTGTGCTGATCGAGCCAGCTACAGCCCGCCGGCAGCGGGTGATGATGCAGTAACAGCAGCGTATTGCGATTCGGTTCGGCGGCCAGTTTTGTCTCCAGCCAGTCAAGCTGATAGTCGCTCAACTCACCGTGCGGAACGCCAAACACCTGACTGTCGAGGAGCAGAATTTGCCACTGGTCCCCCGCAAAGACACATTTTGCCGGTGAAATCCCCGCATCCTGAAGCGAACTGTACATCGCGGGCTGAAAATCGTGATTGCCCGGCAGCCAGACGCAAGGCACGCTAAAGCTCGCAATCCCTTCAGCAAAATGCTGATAGGCTGCGGAGGATTGATCCTGCGCCAGATCGCCCGTCGCGACGATCAGATCGCATGGCCGCTTTTCAGCATGGATCGCGTCAAGAACCGCCTGATAACTCTCCCAGGTGTTCACGCCCAGAAGCGTCTCATGCTTTTCGGCAAAAAGGTGGGTGTCGGTGATTTGTAATATCCTGACTGGCGCCCCACCAGCAACAGTCAGGTTCAACAGGCTTTCCAAATGGTGTCCTTAGGTAGGTTTATGACGCTAACAAACCGGAATCGCCATTGCTCCATGTGCTAAACAATATCTTAGCCAGTCGGCTAAAAACTGGTTAATTTGATGCTTTTCGTCGCGTTGATGCAACTTTTTATTCGGATAATCATACCGCGCTTTAAAGCGAAAGATCTGCTGGCTTGAACACACTTCAGCGACCATCGCGTCATGATAAAGACGTACCGTCATCGACGGCAGGCTCCAGTAGCTGATGCTCGGCGCCGTTTGCTCAATCTCCACCAGCGTAGTGTAGCGCGTTGATTCTGTTATCGTTAACCGATACTGCGCGTTGCTCACCTGATAGCTCACCGTTTCGCCGGGCGCGTCGTTTCGCGGCAGCAGGCGGCGCAGCTGGGCGAAATTGGTTTCGCACAGGCGCATCATTTCTGGGAAGTCAGGTGTATAACGCTTCATTTTTTCCACTCGTGTCGTAATGTCTGATAATGCAGCTGTAGCCATTGCAGAGCGATGACAGACGCTGCGTTGTCGATTTTCCCCTCTTCTACCCACTGGTAAGCCAGCTCCCGACTCACCACATGAACCCGAATATCTTCGTTTTCATCTGCCAGACCATGGATCCCTTCCGCTGTCGTGGCGTCCACTTCGCCCACCATAATAGATGAACGTTCCGTTGTCCCACCCGGGCTTGCCAGGTAGCTCAACACCGGCTTCGTCCGGCCAACCACCAGGCCCGCCTCTTCCAGCGCCTCGCGGCGAGCGACGTCTTCGACCGACTCACCTTCTTCGATCATCCCGGCCACCATCTCCAGCAACCACGGCGTTTCGCTGGTATCATAAGCCGCAATACGCACCTGCTCGACCAGCACAACTTCGTCACGCACTGGGTCATAGGGTAGCAACACAGCCGCATGCCCGCGCTCAAAAATTTCGCGTTTGATTTCACCGCTCATCTCACCGTTAAACAGACGATGCCTGAAACGGTAAAGTTCCATTGAAAAAAAACCGCTATAAAGCGTTTCTCGTGCAATAATTTCTACATCGTTTTTGGCGAAGGTGACAGGCACGTTTTCTGGTTTTTGCATCGGTCGAGTCCTGGTAGCAATGGTGATGAAATTGTGAATTTCAAGGCTGTTTGGCTGCCGTTTGTATGGCTATATGGTAGATTGGAGCAAATTACCGCCAGATGGCACGTTACGCCAACCTTTTGGTGTGGATGATTCTGTTAGAATCGGCAATTATTTTTAATTAGATCAGCGCTAATACTGCTTCACAACAAGGAATGCAAATGAAGAAATTGCTCCCCATCCTTATCGGCCTGAGCCTGACGGGCTTCAGTGCAATGAGCCAGGCAGAGAACCTGTTACAGGTCTACCAGCAGGCACGTCTGGGCAACCCTGATTTACGTAAATCAGCGGCCGATCGTGATGCTGCGTTTGAAAAGATTAACGAAGCACGTAGTCCACTGCTGCCGCAGTTAGGCTTAGGTGCAGATTATACCTACACTAACGGTTTTCGCGATAATAACGGCATCAACTCGAATGCCACCAGCGCCTCTTTACAGTTAACGCAAACCCTGTTCGACATGTCCAAATGGCGTGAGCTGAGCTTGCAGGAAAAGAGCGCCGGCATTCAGGATGTCACCTATCAGACAGATCAGCAGACGCTGATCCTGAATACCGCGACCGCCTACTTCAACGTACTGAGCGCGATTGACGCCCTCTCCTACACCGAAGCGCAGAAACAGGCGATTTATCGTCAGTTAGATCAGACCACCCAGCGTTTTAATGTGGGTCTGGTTGCGATCACTGACGTGCAGAACGCCCGTTCACAGTACGATACCGTACTGGCTAACGAAGTGACCGCACGTAACAACCTCGACAACGCACTGGAAGCACTGCGTCAGGTCACCGGTAACTACTATCCTGAGCTGGCCTCTCTGAACGTGGACAGCTTCAAAACAGACAAGCCGCAGGCGGTTAACGCCCTGCTGAAAGAGGCGGAAAACCGCAACCTGACCTTGCTGCAGGCACGCCTGAGCCAGGACCTGGCGCGTGAGCAGATCCGTCTTGCACAGGATGGTCACCTGCCAACCCTGAGCCTGAGCGCCTCTACCGGCGTATCGGATACCAGCTACAGCGGTTCTAAAACCAACACTGCCCAGTATGACGACAACAATATGGGCCAGAACAAAGTTGGCCTGAGCTTCTCTCTGCCGCTGTACCAGGGCGGGATGGTTAACTCTCAGGTTAAGCAGGCGCAGTACAACTTCGTAGGCGCGAGCGAGCAACTTGAAAGCGCGCACCGCAACGTGGTCCAGACCGTGCGTTCTTCCTTCAACAACGTGAACGCGTCCATCAGCAGCATCAACGCCTATAAACAGGCCGTTGTCTCTGCACAAAGCTCTCTGGACGCGATGGAAGCGGGTTACTCCGTCGGTACGCGTACTATCGTTGATGTGTTAGACGCAACGACCACGCTGTACAACGCGAAACAGCAGCTCTCCAGTGCGCGTTACCAGTACCTGATCAACCAGCTGAACATCAAGCAGGCGCTGGGTACGCTGAACGAGCAGGATCTGCAAATGCTGAACAGCACGCTGGGCAAACCGGTTTCCACGTCGCCTGACAGCGTCGCGCCGGAAAATCCACAGCAGGATGCCGCCGTGGATAATTTCACCGCTAACAGCAGCACCCCGGTTGCACAGCCAGCGGCAGCGCGTAGCACCTCACCTGCCAGCAGCGGCACGAATCCGTTCCGCAATTAAGCGTGTCATCAGGCCCACTGCGGCCTGATGCCCTCACCCCAGCCCTCTCCCACAGGGAGAGGGAGCACATTAATCCCCCCCGAACGTAAGCCAACGTAAAGATCCCCCGGATTTCGCCCCTCGTCGCTTCATTTTCAACCACTCATCCTCTATCCTGAGCGTTATTACCACTGGGTCCTGGAAGACAAATATGAAACGGACAAAAACGATGAATCACGCGTCGTTCCGCAAAAGCTGGAACGCACGCCACCTGACACCTGTCGCGCTGGCGGTCACCGCCGTCTTTATGCTGGCAGGCTGTGAGCAAAACGACGAAACGGTTTCGCTGTATCAAAACGCCGACGACTGCGCGAGCGCAACCGGTAAAGCCGCTGAGTGTACGACGGCGTATAACAACGCCCTGAAAGAAGCGGAACGTACCGCGCCGAAATATGCCTCACGCGAAGACTGTGTAGCCGAATTCGGTGAAGGCCAGTGCCAGCAGGCACCTGCTCAGGCGGGTATGGCACCGGAAAACCAGGCGCAGGCACAGTCCAGCGGCAGCTTCTGGATGCCGCTGATGGCGGGTTATATGATGGGCCGTTTGATGAGCGGCGGTGCGGGCTACCAGCAGCAGCCGCTGTTTAGCTCCAAAAACCCGAACAGCCCGGCCTACGGGAAATACACCGATGCCACCGGCAAGGGTTACGGTGCTGCAACGCCTGGCCGTACGATGACCGTACCGAAAACCGCAATGGCGCCGAAACCAGCCACCACCAGCACCATTACCCGTGGCGGCTTCGGTGAGTCTGTTGCCAAACAAACCACCATGCAGCGTAGTGCGACCGGCTCCTCAACTCGCTCAATGGGCGGCTGATCATGGAACGAGTCAGTATTGCCGAGCGCCCGGACTGGCGCGAAAAAGCCACCGAATACGGTTTCAACTTTCACACCATGTACGGCGAGCCGTACTGGTGTGAAGATGCTTACTATAAGCTCACGCTTGCTCAGGTCGAAAAGCTTGAAGAAGTGACCGCAGAGCTGCACCAGATGTGCCTGAAGGTGGTTGAGAAAGTCATCGACAGCGATGAGCTGATGACCAAATTCCGCATTCCGAAGCACACCTGGAGCTTTGTTCGTCAGTCCTGGAAAACGAACCAGCCTTCGCTCTACTCTCGCCTCGATCTGGCATGGGATGGCGTGGGTGAACCGAAGCTTTTAGAAAACAACGCAGATACGCCAACCTCCCTGTACGAAGCCGCGTTCTTCCAGTGGATCTGGCTGGAAGATCAGGCGAATGCCGGAAACTTGCCGGAAGGCAGCGATCAGTTCAACAGCCTTCAGGAAAAGCTGATTGAACGTTTCGTCGAACTGCGTGAACAGCACGGTTTCAACCTGTTGCACCTCGCCTGCTGCCGCGATACCGAAGAAGACCGCGGTACGGTTCAGTATTTGCAGGACTGCGCAGCCGAAGCGGAAGTGGCGACGGAATTTCTCTATATCGAAGATATCGGTTTAGGTGAAAAAGGTCAGTTTACGGACATGCAGGATCAGGTGATCAGCAACCTGTTCAAGCTCTATCCGTGGGAATACATGCTGCGGGAAATGTTCTCTACCAAACTGGAAGACGCTGGCGTGCGCTGGCTGGAACCAGCCTGGAAGAGCATTATCTCCAATAAAGCCCTGCTGCCGATGCTGTGGGAGATGTTCCCGAATCACCCGAACCTGCTGCCTGCTTATTTTGCCGAAGATGATTTCCCACCGATGGAGAAATACGTCGTTAAGCCAATCTTCTCTCGTGAAGGGGCAAACGTCTCGATTATCGAAAACGGTAAAACGCTGGAAGCAGTTGAAGGGCCGTACGGTGAAGAAGGGATGATCGTCCAGGCGTTTTATCAACTGCCGAAGTTTGGCGACAGCTATACGCTGATCGGCAGCTGGCTTATTAACGATCAGCCTGCCGGGATTGGCATTCGCGAAGATCGCGCGCTGATTACGCAGGATCTGTCGCGTTTCTACCCGCATATTTTCGTCGAGTAAGACTTGCCGGGTGGCGGCTTCACCTTACCCGGCCTACATGTCGAGCGTAGGCCCGGTAAGCGCAGCGTCACCGGGCATGTGTTTACCCCACCTGCACCGACAGCATACTCAAGCTCCCCATCTCAATGCCGTCGACCGGGGTTGTAATAACCTCCTGACCGTCCCATGCGCCTAATACATACAGCAATGGCAAGAAGTGTTCCGGCGTCGGGTTAGAGAGCGAACCGCCATCGTGCTCCAGATAGTTCACCAAAGGGTGCCGTTCGACCGGCCCTTGCCAGGCCAGGTTGTCTTTTACATAGTCATTAAAGGCTGTTGCCCAGGGGTACGGCGTATTTTCACCGTGCCAGCGTACCGTACGCAGATTGTGTACCACGTTGCCACTGGCAATCAGCATGATGCCCTCATCACGAAGCGAAGCCAGCTTACGCCCCATCTCCATGTGCCAGGCAGCTGGTTTGGTGCTGTCGATACTCAGTTGTACCATCGGAATATCGGCATTCGGATACATTTTGATCAACACCCCCCATGAGCCATGGTCAAAGCCCCAGGCTTCTTTGTCCAGCGCAACCGGAACAGGGGCAAGCAGATCAACCAGCCGCTGCGCCAGCTCAGGGGAGCCCGGCGCAGGATAATGCGTGTCATACAGCGCCTGCGGAAAGCCGCCAAAATCATGAATCGTTTTTGGCGTTTCCATGGCCGTCACGCCGGTACCCCGGGTAAACCAGTGCGCAGAGACCACCACAATTGCCTTCGGACGCGGTAACGTCTCACCCAACTGACGCCAGGCGCGGGTATAGACGTTATCTTCCAGGACGTTCATTGGGCTGCCATGGCCTAAAAACAGTGCTGGCATACGAGAAGAAGACATGGTGATATCCTTAGAGGAGGTGTCAATGTGATAGGCCTACATTACGCGCATTCAGGTGAAGATGAACGCAGATAACCGTGAAGATCATCATCAGGAAATTTGAATGCCAGATATCGCTTAAGGAGAATGCATGTCAGTACCGTTGATTTTGACCATACTTGCGGGCGCCGCAACCTTTATCGGTGCGTTCCTCGGGGTACTCGGGCAAAAACCCTCTAATCGCCTGCTGGCCTTCTCGCTGGGTTTCGCCGCCGGGATCATGCTGCTTATCTCGCTGATGGAGATGCTGCCCGCCGCGCTTCACACCGAAGGGATGTCGCCTGTTCTGGGCTATGGCATGTTTATCATTGGCCTGCTGGGTTATTTTGCACTCGACCGTATTCTTCCTCACGCGCACCCGCAGGATTTAATGCAAAAAAGCGTTACCCCCGTTCCGGGAAATATCAAACGCACGGCCATTCTGCTGACGCTGGGTATCAGCCTGCATAACTTTCCGGAAGGTATCGCCACCTATGTCACGGCCAGCAGCAACCTGGAAATAGGTTTTGGTGTGGCGCTGGCCGTGGCTTTGCACAATATTCCTGAAGGACTTGCCGTTGCCGGGCCCGTTTATGCCGCCACGGGTTCAAAACGTACAGCTGTCTTTTGGGCAGGTATCTCCGGCATGGCTGAAATTCTCGGCGGCGTGCTGGCGTGGCTGATCCTCGGTAGCCTCGTATCCCCGGTTGTAATGGCTGCAATTATGGCTGCCGTGGCCGGGATTATGGTCGCGCTCTCTGTCGATGAGCTGATGCCGCTGGCAAAAGAGATCGATCCCAACAATAACCCAAGCTACGGCGTGCTGTGTGGAATGTCAGTGATGGGGATGAGCCTGGTTCTGCTGCAAACGGCAGGTATTGGCTAAGAATTAATGCCTCCGTTTTTATACGGAGGCTTTATATTATTCAAAAAAACAATCCTATATATTTTACATATAATAACCCACAAAATATAAATCTATTAAAACCCCGAAAAAAGAAGCCTCTTCAGATAGCCTGAAAATATTAATTAAAACCATCTAAAAATATATTTAAGTCACGTTAATCGCGTCTCCCCGCCCCAATCCGTATACTTTGCGAGTATTCTGAAATTAATATTCACATTACGAATCAATCTGAAAAAGGATATTTTCATGTATATGGGTAAAAAATTGCTGTTAGCGGCAGCTATGGCTGCCATTGTATCGGGTTCTGCGTTTGCTGATGATCAAGGCTCAGGCAAAATCAAATTCAAAGGCGTGGTTATTGACGCACCATGCAGCATCGCTCCAGACAGCGTTGATAAAGAAGTCGACCTGGGTGAAGTGACTACGGCCGTTATCAACGCCAACAAAAAATCCACGCCGGTTCCGGTCGATATCAATCTGGAAAACTGCCAGCTTGACGATCCGGCAGACGAAACCGACACGCCAATTACTAAAGTGGAAGTGACCTTTACCAGCGCAGCGACAGATGCGACGGATACCAGCCTGATGAGCAACACCTTTGCAAACGGTGCGCAGAACGTGGGCGTCCGTCTGCTGGATAACGCGGAAGGCAACATCACGCTTGGTCAGCCAAACGTGCTTGATCTGCTGGCGGGTTCAACCACCCAGACGCTGCATTTCAAAGCGGTTATGGAAGTCCCAACAGGTAAAACTGCGACGGCAGGCCAGGTTGAAGCCACGGCTAACTACGTCCTGATGTACAAATAATTCCGTTACGTCACGGTATCAGCCGACTGGCAATCCATGCCGGTCGGCACTCTTTATTTATTCGAGTAACAGGATGATGACATACAAAGTACAATGGATAATCATCATTGCGTCCCTGTTAATGACGATAGTTGCCTCTGCCACTGAATTTAATATAAACGCCATCGATAAAGATCAGCGCGGCAGCGTCGATTTATCACGTTTTAAAGATCAAATATCGGTTACGCCGGGAAGCTATTTCGTTACGGTTTCAGTTAATGATATTCCGCTGGCAAATGGCTGGCAGCTTCGCTGGCGAGAAATAAATAACGCAGTTCAGGTCTGTATTCCCCCCGAGCTGGCCGATACATTCGCATTGCAGGATGACGTTCGTCACGCTTTGCCGGAAAAAGAGGGATGCGTTGATTTCGCCACCAGACCAGACATCAAATTTATTTTTGAGCAAGGCAGCCAGACCCTGAAAGTAACGATCCCCCAGGCGTGGCTGCAATACCGTGCGGTTGACTGGATGCCGCCATCCACCTGGGACAACGGCGTGCCAGGCGTACTGCTGGATTACAATCTTTTTGCCAGCCATTATCAGCCCAATAGCAGCGGCAGCAATGACAACGCCAATACCTATGGTACCGCCGGTGCGAACATGGGCGCGTGGCGCCTGCGAAGCGATTACCAGTACACGCGAAGCGATACTGAAGCAGGCTCAGAGCAGGATGGCCGTTTTTCACGCGTGTATATGTTCCGCCCTCTGCCCTCGATCGGTGCGAAACTGACGCTGGGTGAAACGGATTTCCAGTCCTCCATTTTTGACGCCTTCACCTACACCGGCGCATCGCTAATCAGCGATGAACGTATGCTGCCATGGTCGCTTCGCGGCTATGCCCCACAGATTACCGGAATAGCACAAACCAACGCCACCGTGGCCGTAAGCCTTGCCGATCGCGTGATTTACCAGAGTAAAGTGCCACCAGGACCCTTTGTTATTCAGGATCTTAACCAGTCGGTTCAGGGCACGCTGGACGTCAAAGTCACGGAAGAAGACGGACGCGTCAACACCTTCCAGGTCTCGGCTGAATCCGTGCCGTTTTTAACGCGCAAGGGCCAGGTGCGCTATAAGCTCGCGGCGGGTAAAGCGCGCCAGGGCGCCTCCCATGATGTTGAAGATAACGCCTTCATGAGCGGCGAATTTTCCTGGGGCATGCTGTCGCACACCTCTCTGTATGGCGGCACGCTGGCCGATGGCGACCGTTATCGTTCCGTCGCTGCCGGGATCGGCCAGAATATGGCCTGGCTGGGGGCGCTCTCTTTTGACGTCACGCAGGCTACCAGCCAGCTGCCACACCAGCGCAGCCAGACGGGTTACAGCTATCGCATTAACTACAGCAAGCGTTTCGATACCACCAGCAGTCAGCTTACGCTCGCCAGCTACCGCTACTCAGACCCACAGTTTTTGAGCTACGCCCGCTACCTGGATTATGACAACGGTGACCGCCAGTCGGAAAAACAAACCCTGAGCGTGACGGCAAGCCAGTACATTTCAGCGTTATCCCTGAACCTGTACGTCAATATGCTGCGTCAGACATGGTGGAATGATTCACCCTCCACGACCGGCAGCATCACGGCGGGCTACAACTTTGATATAGGTCGCTGGAAGAACCTTGGCGTAACCCTGTCCTGGAGTAAAACGCATTACGAGGAGGAAGACGAAAATGACGATACTCAGTTTTATCTCTCGCTCAGCGTACCGCTCGATCCCGATCATCGACTTAACTATGACCTGCGTAACAGCGACACGCTGAGCCATAACGTGTCGTGGTATGACACGTCGGATCGCAATAATACCTGGGGCGTTTCCGCAGGTACGGAGAGCGGGAAGCCAGATTCCGGCGCGCAGGTCAGCGGGAATTATCAGCATTATTCTGCGTACGGCGATCTCAATCTCTCCGGCAGCTATAAAGCTAACGAATATAACTCCCTCAGCGCGAGCTGGAGCGGTTCCTTCACCTCAACGGCGAAAGGCGCCGCGCTGCACCGGCGCAGTTACGGTAATGAACCCCGCGTAATGGTCAGCACCGACGGGGTAGGCCATATCCCGCTGAACATGTCGCGCGATGAAACTAACCGTTTTGGCATCGGCGTTTTACCGTCATTCTCCAGCTATTCCCCCTCCAGCGTGCAGGTCAATATGAACAACCTTCCGGATGGCGTGGACGTGGACAACCGCGTCGTGACCTCAACCTGGACTGAGGGGGCCATTGGTTATCGTCAGATTGCCACGCGCGCAGGTCAGGACGTAACAGGCGTTTTGCGGATGTCGTCAGGAACACCACCACTCGGGGCGATTGTTCGCCTGGATGAAAGCAATTTACAGGTTGGGATGGTGGCCGATGAAGGCCGCGTCTGGCTCGGCGCCGTTGAGCCAGAACAGCAGTTTCGCGTGACATGGGGCGACAACCAACAGTGTCGCTTCTCGTTACCTTCTCACTTAGAAAACAGTATGCAGTTGATACTGCCGTGCCAGTAAGAAATCATCATGAAATTAACGCCGATTAAAAGCCTGTGCCTGATGCTGATCAGCACAACATTTACCGCCCACGCGGCCATTAACCTGGACCGCACGCGCATTGTTTTTCCAGAAAGCGACAAGGCCAGCAGCCTGAAAGTGGACAACCAGAGCAAGGCGCTGCCTTATCTTGCGCTCTCCTGGATTGAAGATGAAAAGGGGCAAAAAGAAGATGTGCACTTTATGGCGCTTCCCCCCATTCAACGTATCGAAGCGGGCGCCTCGTCGCAGGTAAGAATTGTTAAACAAGCCGCTACCCGCCAGTTGCCAAAAGACAGGGAATCGCTGTTTTATTTCAACCTGCGTGAAGTACCGCCTAAAAGCACCAGCGCCAGCGAGGAGCGCAGCGTGATGCAGGTTGCCATGCAGAGCCGAATTAAGCTCTTCTGGCGTCCGGAAGCGATTCGCAAAAAATCTGGCGAACTGACTGAAATGCGTATGGAAATTACCGCCAACGCGAAAGGGCTCACGGTCCACAACCCTACGCCGTACTACATCACGCTGGCGTGGCTGAGCAAAAATGCCAAAACCATGCTGCCGGGTTTTGACAGTCTGATGATTGCGCCTTTCGCCACGGCAACTGCCTCTACCGGCGATTACCACGGTAGTTATTACAGCATCGGCTACATCGACGATTACGGCGCACTGAAAAAAGTCGACGTACAGTGCACCGGAACGGCGCAATGTAAGCTTAACGAACGGAAAATCGATAAAGATGCGAAAGCTCACTAGTTTCCTGCTTACATTGCTGCTTACAGCGCTGCCTTTGAAAGAAGCGCTGGCGCTCAACTGCTATCTGGGTGGATCTGGCGGCCCCGTCGAGGAGACAAAAACGATCTCCCCTTTTGCCATACCCAGCAACGCTCAGGTTGGCCAAAAAATATGGGAGTCTGATGACATTAAAATTCCGGTGACGTGTGACAATAACGTCACAAGCGGTTTCAAGCCGGAAGATGTTTTTGCCTGGGTAAACCCTTATCCTGCCGCAACCGATCCCTATTATGAACTGGGCGTCACCTATGAAGGCATAGATTACGATGCCACAGGCCAGCCCAACGGCGTGGATACCCGCCAGTGCCTGGACAACGATAACATCACCATTTACACCCCGGATCAAATCCGCCAGATGGGTTGGGAGAATCGCATCTGTTCTGGCAATCCGGATGATATCCACATTACGCGCACGTTCGTCGCCCGTTTTCGACTTTTCGTGAGAATTAAGGCTATGCCGCCACATGGCTATGTCAGCTCGCTCAGCGATTACATCGTTGTGCAGTTTGACGGTAAGGGCGGCGTTAATCAGATGGCCGATGCGAAGAACCTTAAGTATCACATCAACGGACTGCAAAACATTACGGTGCTTGATTGCGGGGCGACGTTTACCATTTACCCTGAGAATCAGGAGATCGACTTTGGCACCTTCAGCGCGCGCGACATCGTGAATCAGCAGACGCGTATGCGCACGTTTTCAATACGAACCACCAAAGTGCAGGATGCCCAGTGCTCGGATGGATTTAAGATGGACTCGTCGTTTTACACAACCGAAACGCTCAGCGCAGACGACACTGCGGTACTGATAGGGAATGGGTTAAAACTGCGTATTCTTAACGGAACGGCCCCTTACACCTTCAACCAGTACAAAGAGTACGCCGATTTTACGGGCGATAAGATGAATGTTGAGCAAAACTACACAGCTGAACTTTCACGGGAAGAAGGGAAAGCGATTCAGTCCGGGCCGTTCGAAACCGTGGTACTGTTCAAAATTAACTACCACTAGAAACAAAAAAACCGGGTTTCCCCGGCTTTTTTACATCAGCATGTTCAGCTGGCTTTGCGCTCGTGCGCGCGGCGGTACTCTACCAGATCTTCAATCGTCACCACTGGCATATTGTGCAGACGCGCAAAGGTGATGCACTCCGGCGCACGCGCCATGGTGCCATCATCGTTGGTCAGTTCGCACAGCACGCCTGCGGGTTTGAAGCCAGCCAGCGTCACCAGATCGATGGTCGCTTCGGTATGACCACCACGGGTCAGCACGCCGCCCGGCTGCGCGCGCAGCGGGAAGACGTGACCAGGGCGGTGCAGATCGGAAGGTTTCGCACCATCAGCAATCGCTGCACGCACGGTGGTCAGACGGTCAGCCGCCGACACACCGGTGGTTACGCCATGCGCCGCTTCAATGGTCACAGTGAAGCCAGTACCAAAGGCGCTGGTGTTGTTTTCAACCATCATCGGCAGATCAAGCTGCTGGCGACGGTCTTCGGTGATGCACAGGCATACGATGCCGCTACCGTGACGGATGGTCAGCGCCATCTGCTCAACGGTCATGTTCTCGGCGGCAAAAATCATGTCGCCTTCGTTTTCACGGTTTTCATCGTCAAGCACCATCACACCGCGGCCTTCGCGCAGGGCATCCAGTGCATGTTCAACACGTTGAGTTGAAGTGCCAAAAGAGGAAAGTAGCGTCTGATTCATGGTAAAAAAAACCTCATTAACTTTATGGTTACCAGAATCAGGGCAGTCTTAGGAGCGCCGTACAAGCGGCAAAAAAATAACGTGAGCGGGCTTTGCCCGACTGGATCGTTACTCTCTCCCATCCGGACTCTAACCGTCGGCCCCGGAATTACACCGGATCTGCTGACCTTTGAGAATTCACCCAAAGCGCTCGCGGGCTTTCAGCGTTAAGCTGATTTACCGCCGGTGGGGAATTTCGCCCCGCCCTGAGAATAAGCGAGATAACTATAACGCTATTGATTACCCTGGGCAATGCATAAGCTTCAAACAATTTTGTTTAACCCGCGGCATGACACGCTACAATAGGCACTAACACCTTTTCATCAAGGGAAACGACAATGATTGACCCAAAGAAAATTGAGCAGATCGCGCGTCAGGTTCATGAGTCCATGCCGAAAGGTATTCGTGAGTTTGGTGATGACGTTGAGAAGAAAATCCGCCAGACGTTGCAGGCACAGTTGGTTCGCCTTGATTTAGTCAGCCGCGAAGAGTTTGACGTGCAGACGCAGGTGCTGCTGCGCACCCGCGAGAAGCTGGCGCTGCTGGAACAACGTTTGACCGAGCTGGAAAACCGCAATGCGCCGGAAGAAGTGAAGCCAGCGCCAGCTATTCCACCGGTGGATGACCAGGCATAAGTGCGGCCTGATGCCCTCACCCCAGCCCTCTCCCACAGGGAGAGGGTGAAAAACGAACGGGCCAACAGGCCCGTTTTTTACTGACTGTCTTTCTGGATCTTCTTAATGATGTTGGTGGTTGAACACCCGTCCTCAAAGTTGAGCACCATTACTTCACCACCATTCGCCCAGACCTCTTCGCTACCTGCGATTTGCTCTGGTTTGTAATCACCGCCCTTCACCAGCAGGTCAGGCAAAATTCCGGCAATCAGGCGCTGCGGGGTGTCTTCTTCAAATGAGACCACCCAGTCCACCGCTTCCAGCGCGCCGAGCACTATCATGCGCTGCTCCAGCGGGTTAACCGGACGCGTTTCACCCTTCAGACGTTTGGTTGAGGCATCGCTGTTGACCGCCACAATCAGGCGGTCGCCCAGCTTGCGCGCATTCGCCAGATACGACACGTGGCCCGCATGCAGGATGTCGAACACGCCGTTCGTCATCACCACTTTTTCACCACGTTTGCGCGCGGCGGCAACGGCCACTTTCAGCTCGTCTTCGGTCATGACGCCAAAGCCGGTATCCGCACGCCCACGCACCGCGTTTTCCAGCTCAATTGGCGAAACGGTGGAGGTCCCGAGTTTACCGACGACCACACCCGCCGCGGCGTTCGCGAAGTAGCATGCTTCTTCCAGGGAGTTACCCGCCGCCAGCGTCGCCGCCAGCACGCCAATCACCGTATCACCGGCACCGGTCACGTCGTACACTTCCTGCGCCTGGGTTGGCATATGCAGCGGCGCCTTGCCCGGTTGCAGCAGCGTCATGCCCTGCTCGGAACGGGTCACCAGCAGCGCAGACAGCTCGAAATCAGCGATGATTTTCATGCCGCGCTCAACCAGCTCTTCTTCAGTTTTGCACTTGCCCGCCACCGCTTCGAACTCAGAGAGGTTGGGCGTCAGCAGGGTTGCGCCGCGATAGCGCTCGAAATCGGTGCCTTTCGGGTCGATCAGCACCGGAACGCTGGCTTTGCGCGCCAGCTGGATCATGGTCTGCACGCTCGCCAGCGCGCCTTTGGCATAATCAGACAGCACCAGCGCGCCAATATTGCCCAACGCCTGGTTAATGCGCTCGTGCAGCGGCTCGGGATCAACGCCTTCGAACCCTTCTTCAAAGTCGAGGCGGATTAGCTGCTGGTTACGCGACAGCACGCGAAGCTTGGTGATGGTTGGGTGGGTCGGAACAGAAACGAAGTCACACTTCACATTCACGTCCGCCAGCGACTTGCTCAGCGCACGCGCCGCATCGTCAATGCCGGTCAGGCCAACCAGACGCGAATGTGCGCCCAGAGAGGCTATGTTCATCGCCACGTTTGCCGCGCCACCGGGACGCTCTTCAATGGTGTCGACCTTTACCACCGGTACCGGTGCTTCCGGAGAGATGCGGCTGGTCGGCCCATACCAGTAGCGATCCAGCATCACATCACCGACAACCATAACTCCAGCACGTTCAAACTCTGGCAGTGTTACTTTCATTCCTGACTCCAGAAAGATTCACAATTTGCGCGCGATAATATCACACTTGTTTTGTTACGCACGGTTCCACTAGCCACTTCTGCCAGCTTGTAGTCACCTGCGCGCGTTCGTCGGCGAAACAGTCCAGCGCCACATGGCCCGGCTGTTCCTGTAATGCCAGATGGTGCAACTCATCACGCAGTGTGGTGTAGGCGCGGGTTAAGGCCTGCGCCTCCTGCTCATCCATAATGTCGTTCTGCGCCAGCAGTTCCAGTATGCGCACGTTATCCGACCAGCGGGTCAGCTTCGGTTTATCGTGCGCGTGCAGCAGCACCAGGTACTGAGTGATAAACTCAATATCGGTAATCCCGCCTTCATCGGCTTTGATATCAAAGCGATCGCGATGTTTGTTGCCAAGGTGCGCGCGCATCTTCTCCCGCATTTCCCGCACTTCGGTTTGCAGCGTACTGCCCTCGCGCGGGGTCGTCATGACCGCCTTGCGGATCGCATCGAACTGCGTTTTGAGCTGCGGATCGCCATACACCACGCGGGCGCGCACCAGCGCCTGATGCTCCCACGTCCAGGCTTCGTTCTTCTGATAGTCGGCGAAAGCCTCCGTCGAGGTGACCAGCATGCCTGCCGCGCCGGACGGGCGCAGACGCGCATCCACTTCATACAGAATGCCGGATGAGGTGCGGGTGCTGAACAGGTGCATAATGCGCTGGGCCAGACGCAGGTAGAACTGCCGTCCGTCAATCTCACGTTCGCCGTCGGTCATGACGTCTGCCGGACAGTCGTGGAGGAAAATCAGATCCAGATCGGAGCTGTAGCCCAGTTCCCAGCCGCCCAGCTTGCCGTACCCCACCACCGCAAAACCGCGGCCTTCACGGTCAGCAAGGTGCTTCGGCTGGCCGTAGCGGGCTACCATCTGCACCCACGCCTGATGGACAACCGCGTCGATGATCGCTTCCGCCAGCCAGGTTAAGTGATCGCTCACTTTCATTACCGGCAGGGTACCGGCGATATCTGCCGCCGCCACGCGCAGCATCTGTGCCTGCTTAAACTGACGCAGCGCCTCAAGCTGTTGCTCTTCGTCCTCTTCAGGTACGCGCAGCAGATACTGACGCAGCTCGTCGCGGTAGGCATCCGTCGCCGTCGGCTGATAGAGGGTATTCGGATCGAGCAGTTCGTCCAGCAGCAGCGGATAACGCGCCAGCTTGTTGGCCACCATCGGCGAGGCGGCGCAGAGGGAAATCAGGTGCTTCAGCGCGCCTGGAAACTCGCTTAACAGTTCAAGGTAGGTGGTACGCGTGACGATCCCGCTCAGGAGCGGCATCATGCGTGACAGCGGCACCGGCGCATCGTCGCGGGAGCAGACATCGCTCAGCAGATGCGGCATCAGATGATCCAGCACCTGACGACCGCGTGGGCCAATGGCGCGTTTGTTTAGTTCGAGGCGGAAATCGGCAATCAACGCCACCACGCGATGGCGGGCATCGTCGCTTAAGTGCGCCAGCACCGGCGTGGTGTCATCTTCCTGAAGCGCGTCCTGCCACAGTTCGCGCCAGTGCTCGGAGAGCGCATCGTCCTGCGATTCAGTTTCGTCGTCGCCGATCAGATCGTTAAAGATGCGGCGCACGCCCGCCATATGCGCTTCCAGCCGTTGCGTCAGCGCCGCCCAGTCATCCACCCGCATCCCCCAGGCCAGACGCGCCCGGTTCAGCTCATCGCCCGGCAACGTCTGGGTCTGTTCGTCGTTGATACTTTGCAGCAAATTTTCCAGACGACGCAGGAAGAGATAAGAGTCACGCAGCGTTTGCGCGTCGCCTTCCGGCAGCAGATGCAGCTGATCGATAGCGCTTAGCGTCGGCAGCAGCGAGCGGGATTGCAGAGAAGGTTCACGCCCGCCGCGTATCAGCTGGAAAACCTGGACGATAAATTCGATCTCACGAATACCGCCAGCACCGAGCTTGATGTTGTCTTTCAGGCCACGGCGACGCACCTCGCGGGCAATCATCCCTTTCATATTTCGCAGGGACTGGATCACGCTGAAGTCGATGTAGCGGCGGAACACGAACGGGCGCAGCATGGCGCGCAGCTCGTTGGCGTAGGCATCGTCGCTGTCGCCCATGATCCGCGCTTTGACCATCGCGTAACGCTCCCAGTCGCGACCCTGCTCCTGGTAGTAATCTTCCAGCGCGGCAAAGCTCAGCACCAGTGGCCCGCTGTCGCCAAACGGACGCAGGCGCATGTCCACGCGGTAAACAAAACCATCCTGCGTGGGCTGATCCAGCGCCTTAATCAGCCGCTGCCCCAGACGAGTAAAGAACTGGGCATTGTCCAGCTCGCGACGGCCGCCGCGCGTGGAGCCGTTCTCGGGCCAGGCAAAAATCAGATCGATGTCTGAGGAGAAGTTCAGCTCGCAGCCGCCCAGCTTGCCCATCCCCAGGATCAACAGTGGCTGAGGAACCCCTTCCTCGCTGCACGGCGTGCCCCACTCTTTACAGCAGGCGGCGTAGAGCCAGTCCCGCGCGGCGACGATCAGCGTCTGCGCCAGCTCGCTCAACTGCTGCAAGGTGCTCTCTTCACTCACCAGCTCCAGCGCCTGCGCCCAGGCAATGCGTACCATCACCCGGCGGCGGAACTGACGCAGAACGCGCATCAGCGTGGCTTCGTCTGCCACCTCTGCCAGCGCGGTTTGCAGCCAGCCAGCATAATGCCGCCACTCGTCAGCCTGCGGCGGCGCGCTTTCCAGCTCTGCCAGCCAGTCCGGGTTAGCGCTGACGCTCTCCTGCACAAAATCACTGAACGTGAGCACGCTTTTCGCCTGCTCGCTTAACGATGACGCGGGTAACGACTCAGGCAGGCGTTCACAAACGGTCTGCCAGTGCTGCTGTAACTGCGAAGAAAGCGGCATATCAGGGGTTCCTTGCCAGAATTAACGTTTTCCGCTGTGCAGCCAGTACGGATCCTGCGAAATGGCCTCGTTGCGGAAATGCTCGATCTCAATCTGCTGACGGGTCTCGATGGCATGCTTAAGCCCCTGCCAGTTCTCCAGCCAGGCCTGCGCCTTCACGCCCTCATACGCACCCGACAGCAGCAACATGCTGTCGATGTTACGCGCCAGGCGGGGAAGCTGATCGCCATACTGGTCGCCCAGCGGATGCGCAAAGGTGGTTCTCAGTTCGGCCGCGTGACGGGAGAGGTGGATATCCGCAAAACGTTTGAAGTTTTCCGCAATTTTGGTCTGCCCTTTCGCATCGAGGAAGGTGCGCCAGCCGCGCGTCACCAGAAATTCGGTCAGCGCCAGTTTCGCGCTGGCGTTTTGCGGGCTGTAGATCGCCGTTTGTGCCGACACGTCGGAAAGCATCAGCGTTTCGGTTTGAGTGAGCAAATCACGTAAGTGAGTGCTGGCTTTACGCGGTACAATGCCGCCAAAGAGCGTCAGGGTATGACGTACCAGCCCCATAGCGGCCAGCACCTGTTTTTTGGCATTTTTCACGTTACGCGCCCACAGCTCCTCGTGGTACTGCCACTGAGAGAGTGCCAGCTCCAGCGCCGCTTCCATCCCCTGCTCAACGGAGGCTTTCGGCACAACGCCCAGAATCGGGGTTTCTCGCAGCACGCGCGGCGCATTCCCGGCGGCCAGGTGATAGCCGCGTGCCGCTTTACTCAGGCTGCCCTGACGCAGTCCAGGCTGGTTCACCAGCTTGCGCGCCAGCTTCAGCACATCGCTCGCGTCGCCATCAAGCAGTTCGAGTTCCAATTCGCAGATCGGCTCCTGCTCTTCACCAGCCTTAATTTCACCCCGATCAAACGCGATCTCAATGCGGCTCTTGCCTTCCGTCACCAGCCATTTCTCGCGCCAGAAATCGGTGCTGAACAGCGGTTGCGCCTCTGCCGACAGCGTTGCGGGCAGCGTTCCTTCCGGCCACACTTCCGCCGGAAAACGATCCAGCTCAAGTTCTGGCTTACTGATGTCGATATTGTATTCCGGACGCTGGTGTAAACCGCCCACCACGCGACCGGCGATTTTCATCGTCATCTCGTAGCGCCCGTTCGCACCCCGGATGCGCAGGCCCATATCATGGTTGCGCAGCCAGTTGTCCGGCGTTTCGTAATAGATGTTGAGCAGCTGTACGGGTTCATGGTGCTCGCCGGACAGCGTATTCAGATGCTGGCGGAGCGCGTCAGCGCTGTCTTTTTCGACGATAAACTTTAATTCGATCTCTTGTGCCATAGCCTTGTACTTTTGCGTGCGTCACAGACGCGTCGATGAAGGCGAACTTCCTCGCCATTTGTTTGTCAGTACATAGTATTTTGCGCCAAATTGCCACGCAATGAGCAATTTGACGGGCGTAAAAGTTTAAAGCGGTGGAAATCATGACACAGATGATTCCGATTGATGATGAATCCTTTGCGTAGCGACACTGATACCACTACTATCGTTCCACTTTTTATGAAAATAACGACTGATATGCTTAAATTACGCCTGATTGGACTTACTTTACTCGCTTTTAGCGCCGCAACCGCGGTCCACGCTGAAGAGAAACGTTACGTTTCTGATGAACTGAATACCTGGGTACGCAGCGGCCCTGGAGACAATTATCGCCTCGTGGGTACGGTAAATGCCGGCGAGGAAGTGACTCTGCTGCAAACCAATGCAGACACCAATTACGGTCAGGTTCGTGACAGCTCTGGCCGCACCTCATGGATCCCGCTGAAAGAGCTGAGCACGGTGCCAAGCCTGCGCACCCGCGTGCCGGATCTGGAAAATCAGGTGAAAACCCTGACTGACAAGCTGAACAACATCGACGGCACCTGGAACCAGCGCACCGCAGAGATGCAGCAGAAAGTGGCGCAAAGCGACAGCGTGATCGCCGGTCTGAAAGATGAAAATCAGAAGCTGAAAAATGAGCTGATCGTCGCGCAGAAGAAAGTGAACGCCGCGAATCTACAGCTGGATGACAAACAACGCACCATCATCATGCAGTGGTTTATGTATGGCGGCGGAGTGCTGGGCGTCGGTCTGGTGCTGGGTCTGGTGCTTCCTCACCTTATCCCAAGCCGTAAACGTAAAGACCGCTGGATGAACTAACTCGTCTTCTCTGCCACACTTACGTATCATCTTGCGAAAAGAGAAAACGGGAGTGTTGGCGTGAAGAGTTATCTGGTCGGTGGTGCGGTACGTGATGCGTTATTAGGTCTGCCGGTCAAAGATAAAGACTGGGTCGTGGTCGGTGCCACGCCCGAAGCGATGATTGACGCGGGCTACCAGCAGGTAGGCCGCGATTTTCCTGTGTTCCTCCATCCGAAAAGCCGGGAAGAGTACGCCCTGGCGCGAACCGAACGGAAATCCGGTTCCGGTTATACCGGCTTCACCTGCTATGCCGCGCCGGATGTGACGCTGGAGCAGGACTTACTGCGCCGCGATCTCACCATTAATGCCCTGGCGCAGGACGAAAACGGCCATATTATCGACGTCTACGGCGGCCAGAACGATCTGCGCGACCGTCTTTTACGCCATATTTCCCCCGCCTTTTCTGAAGATCCGTTACGCGTACTGCGCGTGGCGCGTTTTGCCGCCCGTTATGCCCATCTCAGCTTCCGCATCGCCGACGAGACGATGGCGCTGATGACGGCCATGACCGACGCGGGCGAGCTGGAACACCTGACGCCAGAACGCGTCTGGAAAGAGACCGAAAACGCCCTGACTACCCGTAATCCGCAGATCTTTTTCCAGGTTCTGCGCGACTGCGGGGCGCTGAAAGTGCTGTTCCCGGAAATAGATGCGCTGTTTGGCGTGCCCGCCCCGGCGAAATGGCACCCGGAAATTGATACCGGCATTCACACCCTGATGACGCTGAGCATGGCCGCTATGCTCAGTCCTGAAGTGGACGTGCGCTTTTCCACTCTCTGCCATGACCTCGGCAAAGGGTTAACGCCAAAGGAATTGTGGCCACGCCATCACGGGCACGGTCCGGCTGGCGTAAAGCTGGTTGAAGGGATTTGCCAGCGCCTGCGCGTGCCGAATGACATTCGCGATCTGGCAAAGCTGGTCGCCGAGTTCCACGACCTGATCCACACCTTCCCGATCCTGAAACCCGCCACCATCGTCAGGCTGTTCGATAACATCGACGCCTGGCGCAAGCCGCAGCGCGTGGAGCAAATTGCGCTGACCAGCGAAGCCGACGTGCGCGGCCGCACCGGGTTTGAAGCGTCCGATTATCCGCAGGGTCGTTTGCTGCGTGAGGCGTGGGACGTAGCGAAAGCGGTGCCAACGAAAGAGGTGGTGGAGGCAGGGTTTAAAGGCCCGGAGATCCGCGAAGAGCTGACGAAGCGGCGGATTGATGCGGTTGCGGCGTGGAAGGAAAAACGTTGCCCTCAGCCGAAAGACTGAGGGCGGTCGGTCATCAGAAGAAGACCACGTACACGGCAGCCGCGACGATAAAGCGGTAGATCGCGAACGGAATAAACGAAATACGCTTAATCAGTTGCAGGAAGGTTTTGATGGCGATCAGCGCCACAATGAAGGCGGTGATAAAGCCCACGGCGAACATCGGAATGTCACCCACGGTCAGGAAGCCGATGCTTTTGTAGAGATCCAGCGCGGTGGCGCCCATCATCATCGGCACCGCCAGCAGGAACGAGAACTCAGACGCCGCGTAACGGCTCACGCCCATCAGCATCCCGCCGGAAATGGTTGCCCCTGAACGGGAGAAGCCCGGCCACAGCGCCAGACACTGGAAGCAGCCAATCATAAACGCCTGACGATACGTCATATCGTCCAGACCTTCCGCACGCGGGGTTTTTGGCTTCAGCACTTCGGCGGCAATCAGCAGGAAGCCGCCGACAACCAGCGCGTACATCACGTTAATCGGGTTGAAGAGCGATTTAATGGTGTCGTGGAACACCAGCCCCAGCACCACTGCCGGGATCATCCCGAGCAGAATATGAATCAGCGTCAGACGCCCCTTGCCCTCTCCTTCACGCTGCGGCAAACGCCCGAAGTGGATGCCGATCAGACCAAACAGACGACGCCAGAACATCACAACCACCGCCAGGATAGAGCCCAGCTGGATCACCACCTCAAACGTCTTTGCGGTATCGCCTTCAAAGCCCAACAGATGGCCAACGATAATCATATGGCCCGTACTGGACACCGGCAAAAACTCCGTCAATCCTTCGACCACACCCAGTATTGCCGCCACCAGCAGCGAGTGCATATCGCTCATCTATAAACCCCTAAAAAGATATAAAAAAACGGTCGCCACAACGGCTACCGTGAAACATACAGCTCTAAGACCGATATAACCTAAAATGGTTTAGCTATTATGACGTTAAATCTTTCCTTTCAGATTTGTGCCACGCTCGATAATCACGCCCACGTTGGCGGCGCGCGCCACCGCGCCCGGCTTGCTTAGCTTAATGCGCACCCACGGGGAGTTAAATTTGCTCAGCAGCAGGTCTGCCACCTCTTCCGCCACGCGTTCTACCAGCGCAAATCGTTGCCCTTCCACATGGCCGATGACCGTTTCACTGATGTCGGCGTAGCTCAGACAATCATTCACATCATCGCTTTTCGCTGACTTGCGGTTATCCCAGCCCATTTCGATATCGAACACCAGTTTCTGCTCGATGGTCTGTTCCCAGTCGTAAACACCAATTGTGGTGATTACCGAAAGTTGCTCTATAAATACAATATCCATCACGACCTGCCTGCTTTTTGGCTAAACCGGATACCACTTCCGGCGAATTATGCGTATTATCCACAGATGCTGAGAATACAGATACATTTTCAAAACGGAACAGCGTTATGAGTGCAATCGCGCCTGGAATGATTATCCTCGCCTACCTTTGCGGCTCAATCTCCAGCGCCATTCTGGTCTGCCGCATCGCCGGGTTGCCTGACCCGCGTGAAAGTGGTTCCGGGAATCCGGGGGCGACCAATGTACTACGAATTGGCGGCAAGGGAGCAGCCGTAGCGGTTTTGATTTTTGACGTTCTGAAAGGAATGCTTCCCGTCTGGGGCGCGTATGCGCTCGGCGTCACACCCTTCTGGCTGGGGCTGATAGCCATCGCCGCCTGCGTCGGCCACATCTGGCCTGTTTTCTTTGGTTTTAAAGGCGGTAAAGGCGTGGCCACTGCGTTTGGCGCGATTGCGCCGATCGGCTGGGATCTCACCGGCGTGATGGCGGGCACCTGGCTGCTGACCATCCTGCTGAGCGGTTATTCGTCGCTGGGCGCCATCGTCAGCGCACTGATCGCCCCGTTCTATGTCTGGTGGTTTAAACCGCAGTTTACCTTCCCGGTGTCGATGCTCTCGTGTCTGATCCTGTTGCGCCATCACGACAACATTCAACGCCTGTGGCGTCGTCAGGAAACGAAGATCTGGACGAAGCTCAGACGTAAAAAGAAAGACGCTCAGTAAACCGTTCGTTATGCCTTATAACCAAATGTGATTTTTGTCACCTTCTGCCTGTGGTAACTGTTAGAGACACAACACAACCACACAAAAAGAAAATGGCAGAAATCACAGATTCAACTCCCCTTCCAGCGGCAGGAAACACCCCGGATGGCGATATCAAGTGGGTACGCAGCGCATCGGACGTTTCACGTCTCGTTAATGACGGCTCTCAGGGCCGGGCCAATGCCCGCATCGTGGTCGGTATCGCGCTCGGGGGAATTTTTCTCGATGCCTACGATCTCGGCGCGCTGGCATTCGGCATCAAAGACATCACCCGCGAATTTAACCTGACGCCCGCCGGTACCGGCATGGTGGCTTCAGCCATTACGTTTGGCGCGATTGTCGGGGCGCTGCTCGGCGGCTATCTTACGGATAAAATCGGGCGCTACCGCGTCTTTATGGCCGATATGGTATTCTTTGTCGTTGCCGCTATCGCCTGTGCGCTGGCCCCGAACGAATATGTGCTGGCGGGCGCGCGCTTTGTGATGGGTCTTGGCGTTGGGATCGACCTTCCCGTCGCGATGGCGTTTCTCAGCGAGTTCGCCAGACTGAAAGGCCCGGGGAATAAAGCCTCCAGCGTCGCGATGTGGTGTCCCACCTGGTATGCTGCCATCAGCATCTCTTATCTTCTGGTGCTCTTCTTTTACGCCGTACTGCCGGAAAGCCACAGCGACTGGCTCTGGCGTCTGATCCTTGGCTTTGGCGCGGTGCCCGCGCTGGTGATTATCGCCATCCGCAGCCGCTATATGAGCGAATCCCCGGTCTGGGCGGCGAATCAGGGCAATCTGAAGGAGGCGGCGTCTATCCTGCGGCAGTCTTACAACATTAATGCCCACGTACCGCAGGATGCGCTCGACCAGCCCGCGCCTGTTGTGAACAAGGCAAAATGGTCGAACTACCTGAACCTGTTCCGCGGTATCTATCTGCGGCGTACCACGCTCGCCACGCTGCTGTCGGTCGTCTCCTCGTTCGCCTATAACGCCGTAGCCTTTGGCCTGCCGGTGATCATCTCCAGCTTCTTTGTGCAGTCGATGCTGACCACCATTCTGATCTCGCTGGCGCTTAATCTGCTGTTCGCGTTTGTCGGCGGGCTGCTGGCGGTGCGCTATGTTCCGCGCTTCGGCGCATGGCGGATGTCACTGGCGGGTTATGCGTGCCAGCTGGCGGCGCTGCTCGGCCTGGCGCTGATTGGCCGCCCTGACGGGTCCACGGAAGGCGTGGTCGCCGTCGCGATGCTGGCGCTGTTCCTGTTTGGCCAGGGTTTTGGTCCGGGTGCGCACACCATGACGTTTGCCTCTCTGAGCTACCCGACCTCGCTGCGCGGCGTGGGTGTGGGGCTTAACCAGACGCTGATGCGCAGCAGTTCAACGCTATCACTGTTTCTGTTCCCGCTGCTGGTCGCCTCGCTGGATACCGCCGTGTTCTGGGTGATTGCGCTGGCGCCGTTTATCGGCCTGGCCTCGCTGCTGGCGATCCGCTGGGAGCCGTCGGGGTATGATGTGGATGCAGAGGATTATCGCTAGCCTTTCTTGCCGGGTGGCGCTGCGCTTACCCGGCCTACATTACTGAAACCGGCTCACATGAGCCGGTTTTTTTATCCATAAGCGACTCATATGACAGCCTTCATTTCCGCCAGGGCATACTGAAACGTATCCCGATAGTGCGGAAGTGGAAGCACCATGTTAGCAACTCAGGTCACTGATAATTCATACAAAGGCTGGCAGGCCTCGCTTGCCCTCCAGTTTTGTCATACCCCTGAGAAAACCCTCCTCCATTCCGCGCGTCACACCGGGCCACTTACCGTTCAGCGTCCGTTTTATCCCGAAGGGGAAACCTGCCACCTTTACCTGCTGCACCCGCCAGGTGGAATTGTGGGCGGGGATACGCTGGATATTTCCGTGCGGCTCGACGCCAAAAGCCATGCCCTCATCACCATGCCCGGCGCCAGCAAGTTCTATCGCAGCAGCGGCCCGCTGGCCTGCCTCAGTCAGCATTTTTACCTCGACGAAGAGGCCACGCTGGAGTGGCTGCCGCAGGACACCATTATTTTCCCCGGCGCTAACGCCGCGCTGCGTTCCGTCTTTCACCTGCACGCCACCAGCACGCTGCTGGCGTGGGAGCTGTACTGTCTGGGCCGTCCGGTGATAAACGAAACCTTCAGCCAAGGCACGCTGGAGAGCCGCCTTGAGGTGTGGGTGGATGGCGAGCCGCGTCTGATTGAGCGACTGCATCTCAGCGGTGGCGATCTGACGCCCGTCGCGGACCATCCGTGGGTCGGCACGCTGCTGTTCTATCCGGCCCGGGAAGCACATCTCGACACGGTGCGCGAGCGGCTCGCCCCGCTGGAAAACTTTGGCGGGGCGACGCTCACCGACGATCTGCTGTCGGTGCGTTTTCTCTCGCACGACAACCTGATTTGTCAGCGGGTGATGCGCGATATCTGGCAGTCGCTTCGCCCGCTTTTAACCCCCAAAACCGCCTGTTCGCCGCGCATCTGGCAGACATAAAGAGAAACGCTATGGAACTGACTCCCAGAGAAAAAGACAAGCTGTTGCTGTTCACCGCCGCGCTGGTTGCCGAACGCCGCCTCGCGCGCGGGGTAAAGCTCAACTATCCGGAATCGGTCGCGCTGATCAGCGCCTTTATTATGGAAGGCGCGCGCGATGGCGAAACCGTCGCCTCGCTGATGGAAGCCGGCCGCCACGTCCTGACGCGCGATCAGGTGATGGAGGGCGTACCGGAGATGATCCCGGATATTCAGGTGGAAGCCACCTTCCCGGACGGATCCAAGCTCGTCACCGTCCACAACCCGATCGTGTAAGGAGCGCGTGATGATCCCAGGTGAATACCGGATCCAGTCCGGCAACATTGCTCTCAACGTCGGGCGCGAAACCCGAAGTGTGATAGTGGAAAACCACGGCGACAGGCCGATCCAGGTCGGATCGCACTACCACTTTTACGAGGTCAACCCGGCGCTGAAGTTCGATCGCGAGGCCACCCGAGGCTACCGGCTGAACATCCCGGCGGGCACCGCTGTGCGCTTCGAGCCCGGCCAGAAGCGGGAAGTGACGCTGGTGCAGGTGACGGGCGCACAGCGCATTTTCGGTTTTCGCGGCGAGATCATTGGCGAGGTGAAACATGGCTGAGATTTCACGCCAGGCGTATGCCGATATGTTTGGCCCCACGACCGGGGATAAAGTGCGGCTGGCCGACAGCGAACTGTGGATCGAAGTAGAAGACGATCTCACGATCTACGGAGAAGAGGTTAAATTCGGCGGCGGAAAAGTGATCCGCGACGGCATGGGACAGGGGCAGATGACCGCCGACGACTGCGTGGATCTGGTGCTCACCAACGCGCTGATCGTCGATCACTGGGGGATCGTGAAAGCGGATATCGGCGTAAAAAATGGGCGGATCTTCGCCGTCGGCAAAGCCGGAAACCCGGACATTCAGCCCGGCGTGACGATCCCGATTGGCGCAGCAACGGAGGTGATCGCCGCCGAAGGCAAGATTGTCACCGCTGGCGGGATCGACACCCATATCCACTGGATCTGTCCGCAGCAAGCGGAAGAGGCGCTGGTCTCTGGCGTCACCACCATGATCGGCGGCGGCACCGGGCCCGCGGCAGGTACAAACGCAACCACCTGCACGCCGGGGCCATGGTATATCGCCCGCATGTTGCAGGCTGCCGATACGCTGCCGGTGAATATTGGCCTGCTGGGCAAAGGGAACGGTTCAAACCCGGACGCGCTGCGCGAGCAGATCGCGGCAGGTGCCATCGGGCTTAAGATCCACGAAGACTGGGGTGCGACGCCTGCGGCCATCAACTGCTCGCTGGAGGTCGCTGAAGAGATGGATATCCAGGTGGCGCTGCACAGCGACACGCTGAACGAGTCCGGTTTTGTCGAAGATACTCTGGCCGCCATCGCCGGGCGCACCATCCACACCTTCCACACCGAAGGGGCGGGCGGCGGCCATGCGCCAGATATCATCATCGCCTGCGCGCACCCGAATATTCTGCCCTCCTCCACCAACCCGACGCTGCCCTACACGGTCAACACCATCGACGAGCACCTGGACATGCTGATGGTTTGCCATCACCTCGACCCGGATATCGCCGAGGACGTGGCGTTTGCCGAATCCCGCATTCGCCGGGAGACCATCGCCGCCGAAGACGTGCTGCACGATATCGGCGCGTTCTCACTCACCTCGTCAGATTCACAGGCAATGGGCCGCGTGGGGGAAGTGATTATTCGCACCTGGCAGGTCGCCCACCGCATGAAGGTTCAGCGCGGCGCGCTGCCGGAAGAGACCGGCGATAACGACAACTTCCGGGTGAAGCGCTATGTCGCCAAATACACCATTAACCCGGCGCTGACCCACGGCATCGCCCATGAAGTGGGCTCGATTGAGGCGGGCAAGCTGGCGGACCTGGTGGTCTGGTCCCCGGCGTTCTTCGGCGTCAAGCCCGCCACCATCGTCAAAGGTGGGATGATCGCCTGCGCACCGATGGGCGATATCAACGCCTCGATCCCCACGCCGCAGCCGGTGCATTACCGCCCGATGTTTGGATCGCTGGGCGCCGCGCGCCACGCCACGCGGCTGACGTTTATCTCGCAGGCCGCCAGTGCGAACGGCATCCCGCAGCAGCTCAACTTGCAGAGCGCCACGGCGGTGGTGAAAGGCTGCCGGACGGTGAAAAAGGCGGACATGATCCACAACGCTCTGCAACCGAACATCACCGTCGACTCGCAAACCTACGAGGTGCGCGTCGACGGCGAACTGATTACCAGCGAACCGGCTGACGTTCTGCCGATGGCGCAACGCTATTTCCTGTTTTGAGGAGTGATGATGATTTATCTGACCCAACGCCTGGACCACGCACACCCGACTACCGCCAGCGTCACGCTGCCGATTGACGTGCGGGTGAAAAGCCGCGCCCGCGTGGCCCTGAACGACGGTCGCGAAGCCGGGCTGATGCTGCCGCGCGGTTTGCTGCTGCGCGGCGGCGATCTGCTGACCACCGACGACGGCAGCGAGGTGATCGAAGTGATCGCGGCCCCGGAGTCGGTTTCCGTGGTGCGCTGCGCCGATCCGTTCCTGCTCGCCCGCGCCTGTTACCACCTGGGCAACCGTCACGTGCCGCTGCAAATTATGCCCGGCGAGCTGCGCTACCACCACGACCACGTTCTTGACGACATGCTGCGTCATTTCGGGCTGAAGGTGACCTTCGCCAGCCTGCCGTTTGAACCGGAAGCGGGGGCTTACACCAGCGATGCCCACAGCCATGGCCACTCCCACTCTCATTCACATTAAGGACTCATCATGCGCAAGTATTTACCGCTGTTTCTGCTGGCATTTTCCGTTCCGGCGCTTGCCCATCCGGGCCACGGGACCGACAGCTTCCAGGCCGGATTTCTCCATCCGCTGACCGGGCTGGATCACCTGCTGATGCTGACGGGGGCTGGCGTGCTGTCCGCCCTGAGCGGCCGCAAGCTGCTGCTGCCGTTAGCAACGCTCGGCATGATGCTTGCTGGCGCCGTTGCGGGCAGCCTGCTCGGCGGTTTTAGCGGCATGGAGATGCTGATTATCGCCTCGCTGGCGGTCTGCGGCGTAATGATGTTTAAGACTGAAAATCGCCTGCTGCTGGCGGTGCCAGCCCTGGCGATGTTCCACGGCTGGGCGCACGGCGTGGAGATGTCCGGCCACAGCTTCTGGCTCTTCACCAGCGGGTTTATGTTAGCCAGCGCCACGGTGCTGTGCGCCAGCTTCGCGGCAGGGCTGCTGCTGCGCCGTCACGACGGCCTGCGTAAAACCTTCGGTGGCGGGCTGATCGTCTCTGCCCTGCTGGCGCTGATGAGCTGATGGAGCACGCCCGCCAGCGGCTGCGCCTGATGCAGCTCTCCAGCAGTAGCCTGCCGGTTGGATCGTTTACCTGGTCGCAGGGGCTGGAGTGGGCCGTTGAGGCCGGGTGGGTCACGGACGCTGAGGCCTTCAGGCGCTGGCAGATCCAGCAGATGGAGCAGAGCTTTTTCTGCGTCGACCTGCCGCTGTTTATACGCCTTTATCGTGCCTGCGAGAAGCAGGACGTCGCGACAGCAAAACGCTGGACGGCATACCTGCTCGCCTGCCGGGAAACGCGCGAGCTGCGCGATGAAGAACGCAACCGTGGCGCGGCCTTTACGCGCCTGGTTAAAAGCTGGGAACCCGCCTGCCCGCCAGAATGGTTGCCGCTGTTGACGCAGAGCCAGCTCTGCGGCATGGCGTGGCTCGGCGTGCGCTGGGGCATTAGCACGCGTGAGCTGGCGCTGAGCCTGGGCTACAGCTGGATTGAGAGCGCGGTGATGGCGGGCGTCAAGCTGGTGCCGTTTGGGCAGCAGGCCGCACAACAGCTGATTATCGACCTGAGCGACCATTTTGCCGCCGGGTTTGAACAGGCATTTTTACGTGGCGACGACGCGCTGGGGGCCGCTACGCCGCTGTCGGCCATCGCCTCCGTGCGCCACGAAACCCAATATTCACGACTATTCCGTTCCTGAGGAGTCAATATGGCTGATTACAAACATCCCCTGCGCGTGGGCGTGGGCGGCCCGGTAGGGTCGGGTAAAACCGCCCTGCTGGAAGCGCTCTGCAAGGCGATGCGCGATACCTATCACCTGGCGGTGGTGACTAACGACATTTACACCAAAGAGGATCAGCGCATCCTGACCGAGGCGGGTGCGCTGGAGCCAGAGCGCATCGTGGGCGTGGAAACGGGCGGCTGTCCGCACACCGCCATCCGCGAAGATGCTTCAATGAACCTGGCGGCGGTGGAAGCACTCAGCGAGAAGTTCGGCAATCTGGATCTGATCTTCGTCGAAAGCGGCGGGGATAACCTGAGCGCGACCTTCAGCCCGGAGCTGGCGGACCTCACCATCTACGTCATCGACGTGGCCGAAGGGGAAAAAATCCCGCGCAAGGGCGGGCCGGGGATCACCAAATCCGATTTTCTGGTGATCAATAAAACCGACCTCGCGCCGTACGTGGGGGCGTCGCTGGAGGTAATGGAACGCGACACTAACCGCATGCGCGGCGAGCGTCCGTGGACCTTTACCAACCTGAAAGCGGGTGACGGGCTGGCGACGATCATTGCGTTTCTGGAAGAGAAAGGGATGCTGCGGATCTGAAAAAGGCCTGGCATAACGCCAGGCCGTGATGGTTATTTGCAGCTGTTATTGGAAGACCCTTGTTCGCGCCATGCGCCCCACTGGCCGCCGGTTCCCGGCGTTTCTTGCCCCGGGTTGACATACCACTGGTTGAGCCAAACTTTACCGTTGTAGGACACTTTGGTGCATCGGGTTGGATAGGCAATTTTGGCGTTATAGGCCGGTGCCGCAGGATTTACCGGTGTGTCATCTTTTGCCGGGGTGTCATCCTTAGCCGGTACCGCTGGCTTACTGACGGTGATGGTCATGCTGTCCGTCGCGGTTCGCCCATCCGCGCCGGTCGTCGTCAGCGTAAAGGTCGCTTCCCCCTCGCTGTTGGCAGGAATGACGGCATAGGCATGCGCGCTGTCCACGCTCTTCACCAGCGCGCCGTTCAGTGTCGCCTCCAGCGAGAAGGTTTCTGTCCCTTTTGTCACACGCCAGTTATACGATTTGGCATTCAGGCTCTTACTGCCGTCCAGCGCGTAGGTGATCACCCCCGTGGTCGGAGAAACCAGAGCGTAATCTGCGCCTGCCACAGCCGTTGGAGCCGGCGCGACAGGCGTGCTACCGTCTTTGAGCGCCATAATACGGGCCACCGCACGCTCCATGTCAGGTTGAGTACCCACTTTTGCCGAATCTCCGTTGGCCAGTGGCGTTCCGGTCTCTGCCAGAATCTGACGCATCTGACGCGGTGTCACGGTAATACCGTTGGCTTTGGCGATGCCTGACAGGCTGGCTACCACACCCGCAATAATCGGGTTCGAGGAAGAAGTTCCGGCAAACGTCGCGGTATAAGAGTCGTTAACGCCGCCATTTTTATAGAGATCGCCATAACCTGTGCTCACTACGTCCCAGCAGCCCCATGCAGAGCTGGTGACGCGCGAACCATAGGTGCTGAACGACGCTTTTTTACCGTCTTTTGCACAAAACGCACCCGCCAGGATAGCCCCGGAGTCCCGCACGTTCACGTCAAACTCCCCCTGGAAGCCTGGGCTATCCAGGTTGACGTTCTCGTTACCTGCCGCCTCAATAACGTGAACGCCTTTATCTGTCAGCGCTTTAATCACATCGTAATAGGCGGGTTCGGACTCCATTGCCACCCAGCAATCCTTTTGGCAACCCGCTGGATAACCGCCCGCTACGTGTACCCCGATCTGCACCACATCGCCAGCTTTTAGCAACGGAATTAAATTATAGAGGTTATTATGCGCTGAGGCCGCGTACCCCAGTCGGCTTTTCCAGCTTATCCCTCGAATACCGGTGCCAATATCTTTCGCTGCCATAATCCCGACAGAAGCGGTGTCATGATCTTGCTTTTCAACATACGTTGTCTTTCCAGAGCTGAGGCTCATTGGCGGTAAGTTGAGGTGCTGGGTATTCCAGGGATAAATTTCTGTTGAAATAATCGTCACCCCTTCACCCGCACTGCCTGCATAGTGATCTACGCTTTCGCGGTTTACGCCCCCCATATAATAACCGGCGCGCTTAACATCAGGTGCTTTGAGATAATCCTGCTTATTGCGAAAATCCGGAACGGCGGCAGACGTTAAATTATTATTTACCGAAGATTTAACCTGTGGCGTAAGGGCGTTTTCATCCAGCGACACCGGTTCGGCCTCCGGATAAACAAACTCTACGTTCTGATTCTGCTCCAGCTCAGTAATAATATGGTTAATGTAGGTTTTATCCTGACGTTTATCTTGCGGTAACGCGATACGCAGATAACGGTCAAAGCCATAGCGTTTATTGAGTTCCGTTAACTCGGATGACTGATTTGAACTCCGCAAATTAGTCGGCCTAAACATATTTGTGGTGATAAGGGAAGGATCATTCAGGGTAATTTTATTGTTTGTCGCTTTTAGCAAACCTGTAGTGGGTTTTAGCTTGAGTACAATTGCTGTGTAGGTCGCATTGTCATGTGCAAACTCATTTTGCACCTGATTTTCTGCCGCAGCGGAAAATGAAATTGCTGCACAAATAAAAAGGGACAAGGTACTTTTTTTCATGGTAATCACGGTTCCTTTGTGAATCGACATTTCTCCTTTTTCAGTATCTGTGATACATGCACCGTGATGAATAAGAGCATCCTAATCTGGGGGAACGATCTTTCTATAATTGAATAAGAAAAATCTTTAACTCGTTTCTTTATATTTCGCAACGCGAGGATACACCTGGATACAAAAACCGTAAAGATTAATCATAATGAAATAATCAACATCCACCGCCGTTAAAAATACTCTCATTGTTACTGCTATTTTACCGCAGTCTGGATTTTAATAAGGATATATCTTGCGAGGGATTCCAACCCCGCCATTATCATGTAAGGGTTAATACGACGCATCATTATGGACATTAAAATCGTTATCGCTGAAGAATCCTCGTTGATTCGCCGCGGCTTATCCTCAATGATGCAAGCGCTCTCGTTACCCGCCTCAGGCATGAATCAGAGATGTGTTTTGACCGGTGAAGCAACCTCTTCCGCAGAACTTCTGTCGCTTCTGGGTCAGCATAACCCCGATATCGTTATCCTCAGCTATTCACTGACAACCAGCTTTAATCGCTCTCCTCTCACGGGTATGGACGGTCTGAAGCTGTTGAGATGGCTCCATCAGACTTATCCTGCGCTCAGCATTATCCTGCTCTCGCCTTATGCAAACACCATGTTTATTCGTCAGGCGCTAAAGGAAGGCGTCAGATCGTATTTGTCGCGGGATATCAACGAGAAAACATTAAGCCAGGCGATTGCTACAGTTCTTAAAGGTGAGATCTTTATCGAAAGCCAGCTGGTAAATATGCTTTTTCGTCATGAGATGACAGATATAGAGAAACTCTCGCCGCGGGAAATCGATGTGCTGCGTCTGATATGTAACGGATTAAATTTGAAGGAGATTGCACAACATATGCACCTGAGCATCAAAACAGTCAGTGCGCATAAGATCCGGGCGATGGAAAAGCTGGATGTGCAAAACGACTGCCAGCTTTACTCGCTGATCATCAAGAACCAGATTTTCGACATCAGGATATAAAACTCCCCCGCCGCGACGACGGGAGAGCCATTCACGCCTCCGGCAGCTCCGCCAGCGGCCAGCGCGGACGCACGGACACGCTCAGGTCAGCCGTTGCGCCAGCGTTCAGGCGCACCATCCCGGCGTAGGCGATCATCGCCCCGTTATCGGTACAAAATTCAGGACGCGCGTAGAACACTTCCCCACGACGCTTTTGCATCATCTCTGCAAGCTTCGCGCGCAGCGTACGGTTGGCGCTCACGCCGCCTGCCATCACCAGGCGCTTAAAGCCGGTCTGATCCAGCGCGCGTTTGCACTTGATCATCAGCGTATCCACCACCGCATCTTCGAACGCACGAGCGATGTCGGCACGCGTCTGCTCGCTGTCGTCGTTATTGCGGATGGTGTTCGCCGCGAAGGTTTTCAAACCGGAGAAGCTGAAATCCAGCCCCGGACGATCAGTCATCGGCCGTGGGAAGACAAAGCGCCCTTCCGTGCCCTGTGCGGCCATTTTCGAGAGCATCGGGCCGCCCGGGTAATCCAGCCCCAGCAGCTTGGCGGTTTTGTCGAAGGCTTCACCGGCTGCATCGTCAATTGACTCGCCCAGCAGCTCATACTTGCCAATACCCGTTACGCTGATCAGTTGGGTATGACCACCGGAAACCAGCAGCGCCACAAACGGGAACGCTGGCGGATTGTCTTCCAGCATCGGCGCCAGAAGGTGCCCTTCCATATGGTGAACCGGAATGGCCGGAACATCCCACGCGAAGGCCAGTGAACGCCCTACCGTTGCGCCGACTAGCAGCGCGCCGACCAGGCCCGGTCCTGCGGTATAGGCCACGGCATCAATATCTTTTGCACTCAACCCGGCCTCTTTCAGCGCCGCCTGGATCAGGGGAACCGTTTTACGCACGTGGTCACGAGAGGCCAGTTCAGGCACGACGCCGCCGTAGTCAGCGTGCAATTTCACCTGACTATACAGTTGGTTGGCCAGAAGCCCTTTTTCGTCGTCGTAAATCGCGATGCCGGTTTCATCGCAGGATGTTTCAATACCCAGTACACGCATGACTTGTTTTACCTCGTTTCAATACCGCGCAGTGTAGAGCCTGGGCGGATTGTTGTAAAACTTTGTTCGCCCCAGGAAGAAGCCTCGTGTATACTCCTCACCCTTATTAAAGTCCCTTTCAAAATCGCATCGGTGCTTTACAAAGCAGCAGCATTTGCAGTAAAATTCCGCACCATTTTGAAATAAGCTGGCGTTGATGCCAGCGGCAAACCGAATTTATTAAAGGTGAGAGTTACATGCCGGTAATTAAAGTACGTGAAAACGAGCCGTTCGACGTAGCACTGCGTCGCTTCAAACGTTCATGCGAGAAAGCAGGTGTTCTGGCTGAAGTTCGTCGTCGTGAGTTTTATGAAAAACCAACGACCGAACGTAAGCGCGCTAAAGCTTCCGCTGTGAAACGTCACGCGAAGAAACTGGCTCGCGAAAACGCACGCCGTACTCGTCTGTACTAATCTGTTGAGGGCCACAGCCCTCAATTGACAGACAGAGTTGTAGTCGTAAGGCCGTGCTTCCGGAAGGAATGCGCGGCTTGTTTTCGTTTATAAGTCGCTTAAATTTTTGGGGCATATGGCCGGAAGAATCCCACGCGTTTTCATCAATGACCTGCTTGCCAGAACCGACATCGTCGATCTCATCGACGCGCGGGTGAAGCTAAAAAAGCAGGGCAAGAACTACCATGCGTGCTGTCCGTTCCATAACGAAAAAACCCCCTCTTTCACCGTAAACGGTGAAAAGCAGTTCTACCATTGCTTCGGCTGTGGCGCACACGGTAATGCCGTCGATTTTTTGATGAACTACGACAAGCTCGAGTTCGTTGAAACCGTCGAAGAGCTGGCGGCGATGCATAACCTTGAAGTGCCGTATGAAGCGGGCAGTGGGCCAAGTCAGATCGAGCGCCATCAGCGGCAAACGCTGTACCAACTGATGGATGGCCTGAATTCGTTTTACCAACAGTCTCTTAAGCACTCTGCGGCTGAGCCTGCGCGTCAGTATCTGAACAAGCGCGGACTGAGTGACGATGTGATTGCGCGTTTCGCTATTGGTTACGCCCCGCCCGGCTGGGACAACGTGTTAAAGCGTTTTGGCGGCAATAGCGAAGATCGTAAATCCCTCATCGACGCAGGCATGCTGGTCACCAACGACCAGGGACGAAGCTACGACCGCTTCCGTGAACGGGTGATGTTCCCGATCCGCGACAAGCGTGGCCGGGTGATAGGTTTTGGTGGTCGCGTGCTGGGTGATGCCCTGCCGAAATACCTTAACTCCCCGGAAACCGATATTTTCCATAAGGGCCGCCAGCTTTACGGTCTTTATGAGGCACAGCAGGATAATGCGGAACCTCCGCGTCTTCTGGTCGTCGAAGGCTATATGGATGTTGTTGCGCTGGCGCAGTACGACATTAACTATGCCGTTGCGTCGCTGGGAACGTCCACCACGGCGGACCATATCCAGCTGCTGTTCCGCGTCACCAACAACGTGATTTGCTGTTACGACGGTGACCGCGCAGGACGCGACGCCGCCTGGCGAGCGCTGGAAACCGCGTTGCCGTATATGACCGACGGGCGTCAGCTACGCTTTATGTTCCTGCCCGACGGTGAAGACCCGGATACGCTGGTGCGTAAAGAGGGCAAAGCGGCGTTTGAAGCGCGGATGGAGCAGGCTCAGCCGCTCTCCACGTTTCTGTTTAACAGCCTGATGCCGCAGGTTGATTTGAGTACCCCTGACGGGCGCGCGCAGCTCAGCACGCTGGCGCTGCCGTTAATCAGCCAGGTGCCCGGCGAAACGCTGCGCATCTATCTGCGTCAGGAGTTAGGCAACAAGCTCGGCATTCTGGATGACAGCCAGCTTGAACGTTTAATGCCGAAACAGGCTGAAAACGGCACGGTACGCCCCGCGCCTCAGCTAAAACGCACAACCATGCGTATACTGATAGGGTTGCTGGTGCAAAACCCCGAACTTGCTCCGCAAGTGCCGTCGCTGGCGGGTTTGAACCACGAAAAATTGCCCGGGCTTGGCTTATTTTCAGAATTGGTCAACACTTGTTTGTCTCAGCCAGGTCTGACCACCGGACAACTTTTAGAGCATTATCGCGGCACAAAAGAGGCCGCTACCCTTGAAAAACTGTCGATGTGGGACGATATAGCAGATAAGGATATCGCAGAAAAAACGTTCACCGACTCACTCAACCATATGTTTGATTCGATGCTTGAGTTGCGCCAGGAAGAGTTGATAGCTCGCGAGCGCACCCATGGCCTAAGCAGCGAAGAACGCCGGGAGCTCTGGATGATTAACCAGGAACTGGCGAAGAAATAAAAAATTTAACGGCTTAAGTGCCGAATATCGATCGGGAAGCCCCCGGCAGCCGCACTGAGAGGCAGCGGCAAAAATATAAGTACGCCCTCGCTTTAAAGGTTGGCAGCCCATCGCCGACACCAATCAAACGAATTAAGTGTGGATACCGTCTTATGGAGCAAAACCCGCAGTCACAGCTGAAACTTCTTGTCCAACGCGGTAAGGAGCAAGGCTATCTGACCTATGCCGAGGTCAATGACCATCTGCCGGAAGATATCGTCGATTCAGATCAGATCGAAGATATCATCCAAATGATCAATGACATGGGCATTCAGGTGATGGAAGAAGCACCGGATGCCGATGATCTGTTGCTGGCTGAAACCTCCAACAACACTGACGAAGATGCGGAAGAAGCTGCTGCACAGGTCCTGTCCAGCGTGGAATCTGAAATCGGGCGTACCACTGACCCGGTCCGCATGTACATGCGCGAAATGGGTACCGTTGAACTGTTGACCCGCGAAGGCGAAATTGACATCGCAAAACGCATCGAAGACGGGATCAACCAGGTTCAGTGCTCTGTTGCCGAATACCCGGAAGCGATCACCTATCTGCTGGAGCAGTACGATCGCGTTGAAGCAGAAGAAGCGCGTCTGTCCGATCTGATCACTGGCTTTGTCGACCCGAACGCTGAAGAAGATATGGCGCCAACCGCCACTCACGTCGGTTCTGAGCTGTCTCAGGAAGAGATGGATGACGACGAAGACGAAGATGAAGAAGAAGACGACGACAGCAGCGATGACGACAACAGCATCGACCCTGAACTGGCGCGTGAGAAATTTGCCGAGCTGCGTACCCAGTACGAAGTGACGCGTGACACCATCAAAGCGAAAGGCCGCAGCCATGCCGCCGCTCAGGAAGAGATCCTGAAGCTGTCTGAAGTGTTCAAACAGTTCCGCCTGGTGCCAAAACAGTTCGACTACCTGGTGAACAGCATGCGCGTGATGATGGATCGCGTACGTACCCAGGAACGTATCATCATGAAGCTGTGCGTTGAACAGTGCAAAATGCCGAAGAAGAACTTCATCACCCTCTTCACCGGCAACGAAACCAGCGAAACCTGGTTCAACGCCGCTATCGCGATGAACAAGCCGTGGTCTGAAAAGCTGCACGACGTGAAAGAAGACGTACAGCGCGGCCTGCAAAAACTGCATCAGATTGAAGAAGAGACCGGCCTGACCATCGAGCAGGTAAAAGACATCAACCGTCGTATGTCCATCGGTGAAGCGAAAGCCCGCCGTGCGAAGAAAGAGATGGTTGAAGCGAACTTACGTCTGGTTATCTCTATCGCCAAGAAATACACCAACCGTGGCCTGCAATTCCTGGATCTGATTCAGGAAGGCAACATCGGTCTGATGAAAGCGGTAGATAAGTTTGAATACCGTCGTGGTTACAAGTTCTCCACCTATGCTACCTGGTGGATCCGTCAGGCGATCACCCGCTCTATCGCAGACCAGGCGCGCACCATCCGTATTCCGGTGCATATGATTGAGACCATCAACAAACTCAACCGTATCTCTCGCCAGATGTTGCAGGAGATGGGCCGCGAGCCGACGCCGGAAGAGCTGGCTGAACGCATGCTGATGCCGGAAGACAAGATCCGTAAAGTGCTGAAAATCGCTAAAGAGCCAATCTCCATGGAAACGCCAATCGGTGATGATGAAGATTCGCATCTGGGTGATTTCATCGAGGATACCACCCTCGAGCTGCCGCTGGACTCTGCCACCACCGAGAGCCTGCGTGCCGCTACGCACGACGTGCTGGCTGGCCTGACCGCCCGTGAAGCCAAAGTGCTGCGTATGCGTTTCGGTATCGACATGAACACCGACCACACGCTGGAAGAAGTGGGTAAACAGTTTGACGTGACCCGCGAACGTATCCGTCAGATCGAAGCGAAGGCGCTGCGTAAACTGCGCCATCCGAGCCGCTCTGAAGTGCTGCGTAGCTTCCTGGACGATTAATCGGTCCTGAAATGAAAAAGCTCCCAATCGGGAGCTTTTTTTTGTTTATTCCCTCTCCCTGTGGGAGAGGGTCAGGGTGAGGGCATCAGGCCGCAGAGGAGCTAAAGCCCCCTCACCACAAGCGCCTCATCAAGTTCCCGATACGCCTCCACCAGCTTGTCCAGCGTCGCCCTGTTCAGCCCGCTGGGGTTCGGCAACACCCAAACCTGCGTTACGCCAATGGTAATGTCCTGCTTACCCCACTTCACACCGCGCTGGCTGAACGCCTGCTCGTAGGCCTGCTTGCCGAGGATCGCCAGCGCCGCGGGCTGATAGTCTTCAATTTTCGCGATCAGCTCACGCCCGCCAGCGCGCAGCTCATGCAGATTCACTTCGCTCGCCTGCACCGTGGGTCGCTCGACCAGCATGGTGATGCCACAGCGCGTATCCAGCAGCTGCTGCTCTTCTTCCGGCTTAAGCTGTTTGTCGGTAAATCCGGCCTGGTGGATCACCTTCCAGAAGCGATTTTCCGGATGAGCAAAGTGAAAACCGGTGTGCGCCGATGACTTGCCCGGATTAATACCGCAGAACACCACCCGCAGGCCAGGGGCCAGAATATCGTTGATCATCTCTACTCCTGTCTATGCATCTTAAGATAAGTATAAAGGATTGATTATGCGTTGTTTATAAAAACAGCAGGCAGGTGTGAATGGCTGGATTGCTGAGGGGAGTTACTTTATAATTCACCGCCACGGCCCCTTAGCTCAGTGGTTAGAGCAGGCGACTCATAATCGCTTGGTCGCTGGTTCAAGTCCAGCAGGGGCCACCAAATTTTATCATTAAAATCATACAGTTAAGCCACTCATTCGAGTGGCTTTTTTTTGCATGGATTTTTAAGTGGCGATGAAATGGCGGTAGATTTTTAACGCGACTTTCCTCGGTGTATAAAAAAACCCGCACAGGGCGGGCACTTAGCAGGAATTTATCACAGCCATAAAGGCCGCTGACCACCAACGGTCGGGTGAGGTGGAGCTGGGGTTATAGTTCCGGGTGTAACTATAAAACGCTCTACCGACTCCATCGTCACAAATGTACAGCTGCAATTTATATTTGTGCATTGATGATAGCGCTCCTTAGTATTCTCACTTAAATATCTACTCGTACGAGCATGCGCCGCGTGCTGGCATTTCGGACAATGGAACATCATCAAGCCCTCATTCACAATAAGTGAATAAATGATACTCAATACTTCACGATTTGAGAATACTTTTATTTGTTCATCTCTTCTGTAACATACTCCACATCCGACACTTTAACCTCAAGCTCTAAGCCCGTCGTGTAGCCGTTCCCGTTAAGGTTATGCACCACCCGGCTGATTATCCAAGACTGCTCGTCTATAACACGCTTAAAGCCTTTGACCGCTATCGGCGTTTCAGGAAATAAATCTGCCCGACCAATAGCCAGCGAGATTGAAAACTCCGCCACTCCGCGCTGTAACTTGTCCCACTTAGCCTGAGCGGCGCGCATGGCCTGCGCTTTTGTCGCGTAGATGGTCGTCAGCTCCAGCACGTTCTCAGACTCACCGACCATATACTCGCCCTCGCGCGCCTCCTGCTCTTTTTTGGCTCTGGCCTTTGACGTGGTTTTTGTCGCTTTTGGATGTTGCAGCGCGCGCAGGTGCTGCGCCTTCGGCTTGCGCTTGAGCTTCACCTTTTGCTTTTGCGGCTTCGGGTCTTTTGTGTGCAGCCATTTAGCCGTTACGCCGGTGTAGGCTTCACGGTCAGCAATCGCAAACTGATGACGGTCGCCGTCGCCGCGTTCGATCGTCATCTGCGGGATGGGCTTGCCGCTGACCGTCCGACCGCTACCGGCTTTCAGGAACAGCAGTTTCCCCGCTTTCACCGACACTGATGCACCGTTACGGTCAGCCAGGCGGGACAGAAACACCGCGTCGGATTCCTGCGTCTGGTCAATGTGAGGCACGGGGATCGCTTTAAGTGTGTCGGCCACGCTTGCCGTGAGTTTGTTGCGCGCTGCGATGGTCTCAACAATGACGCCGAGCGTGGTGTCATGCCATGACTGTTCCCGGCGGGAGTTCAGAGACCCGCGAAAATCAGCGCTGCGCCCCCTGATGGTCAGCGTATCAGGCGCGCCACGGTGCTCGATTTCGTCGACCGTGAAACTGCCCTTATTCAGTAGGGCTGAGCCCTGCCAGCCCAGCCACAGCGTCAGTTTTGCACCGCGCGGCGGCAGCTCGACAAGCCCGTCGGTATCGTCAAGCTCGATGTCGAGCTGGTCAGCCTCGAATCCGCGATTGTCCGTCATGGTCAGACTGATTAGCCGGTCGCTGAAATTCTGCGTGATATCATCGCCATCGAGCGTGAGCATAAACGCCGGAGCAATCTGCGCCCCGGCCTGAATATTCATTCCCGTAATCATCCCGCCAGCCCTCCCAGCCAGTTACCGGCAGACGTGACCAGATTGTCAGCCTGCGTTTTCAGGTCGCCGTAAATCGCCGCAAGCGAGTCATCGACCCGTTTCAGCGAGAGACTAAACTCGATTTTTCTGGCCGCGCCGTCGCTGAATAATTCGGTGTGCGTGTGGGTCACTTTATCGATGACATACATTCCGTGGATCATGCCCGTTCCGTCAATCAGCGGCCACGCCCTGCCCTCGTCGGCCATCAGCTCGATGGCCGTCAGTGACAGGCGTCCGCCGGTTATTTCGGGATACAGCACGCCCGAGAGCGTGCGCGAGGTTTCCCCCTCGCCGAGATACTGATATGCCGGTGGCAAGCCGATGCGGTCATTTGACGCCCAGCGGTAGTCCTTTGAGTACTGCATGGACTGATGCGGCAGCGTGCGGCGCTCAAATACAAATAAACCCAGTACCATTAACATGTTTTAGCCCTCATCCGTCATGGCGCATACTTGAGCGCTGGCGTGCTCTTTCTTCCCGGTCGAGTTTTTCGACTGCTTCCCGGAGCTGCCGGTCGAGGTCAGTTCCCGGCGCAACGCCACCCGACAGAGTAATGTTGTATTCACGCTTGCTCTGGTCGACATAGGACCGGCCAGCTGGCGCCGTCACTGGCTGGTACATCTGATAACCGCCATAAACTGAGGTCTGCGGAATATAAGACCCGTTTTGCGCACCGGCTGCGGCACTGGCTTTAGCGGCAGTCTTGTCGAGGCCGTCCGACTCTTTTTTGATAACCCCGAGCTTTTCCAGCAGCCAGCCGACTTTGCCGCTCAGGCTGTTAAAGACGTTCAGGGGAGCCATTAACGCATCGGCCAGCGCCTTACCAAACGCCACGCCGACATTTTTGCAGCGGTCCAGCGTTTCCTGCGTTGCCTTGACCGGTGCTATCAGGTCAGTGAACCACTGCCAGACCCCGCGCAATTTCTCGATGATGGAATCAAACACCGGCGTAAGCGGCGAGAAGATTTCCGCCACCGGCGCAAATGCCGCTTTAAGCCCCTCCACCACGCCCGAAAAGAATGCGCTGATGGGCTCCCAGTATTTACGAATCAGGAGCGCCCCGGCCACCACCGCACCGGCGACCGCGACCACCGGCAGACTGATGGCACCGACAGCAGTGACTATTGCGCCACCGGCAACGGTAAAGACCGTCCCCAGCAGACCTGCGGCGGCGATAATGGCGTTAATCCCCATCACCACCGGCCACGCAATCAGGCCAATCCCGCCAATCACACCAATCAGCGCCAGTGCGCCACCGGCTACAACACCGATATTGGTCGCCAGTGATTTATTGCGGGTGATCCAGCCATCGAGTTTCAAAACATATCGCGTGGCCGTCTGCGTCAGTTTGCGCAGAGCGTCGTTTTGCTGGTCAAACAGGTCAGTTCCCACGGCCTCATAAGCAGACTGAAACTCTTTAAAGTCGCCGCCGAGATTGTCCTGCATGATTTTGACCAGCTCCCCGGTTTTACCGTCCGAGGCTTTAAACGCTGCGGTGAGTTTGTCGAGCTTGCCGGTTGACGCTGCGGTCATCAGCACCGCTGCCGCCGAGCTGGCCTCTTCACCGAAGATGGTTTTCATGTACTCGCCGCGCTGGCTGGTACCGAGATTGTTTTTCTCAAAACTGCGCTGCATTTCCTTCAGGATGGAAAATATCGGGCGCGTGTTTCCTCTGGCGTCAGAGGTTTTGACACCGAGCTCTTTGATAGCCTCAAAGGCTTTACCGGTCGGCGCCTGTAGGCGGCTCAGGATTGCACGGCTACCCGTTCCCGCCATCGAGCCGGTAATTTTCGCATCGTGCAACGCACCGACCATCGCGGTGGTTTGCTCGATACTGACCCCGGCATTTTTAGCCACCGGCGCGGCATAGGTCAGCGCATCACTCAGCCCGTCAAAGTCGGCGGCGGTTTTGTTCATCGTCATCGACAGCACGTCGCCAATGTGTGCGATCTGGTCGTTGGAAAGCTGGAACGCAGATTTCATCCCTGTCAGCAGGGCAGCGTTTTCCTCCATTGAGCGCTGATTCGACAGCGCCATATTCAGCGTGACCGGCGTTGCCGCCTGAATGGCATCAGCATCTCCGCCACTTTTGGCGATGATGATTTGTGCACTCGCTGCGTCGTCCGCAGATGCGGCGGTATTGTCTCCGAGCTGTCTGGCCTGTTTGCGTAACGCCTCCATTTCGGGCGACTGTTTGTCTACCCCGAGCACGGCTTGCAGCTCAGAGTTTTTTTGTGCAAACGAATAGCCAGGCATCAGCAGTTTTACCCCGGCCATGGTGCCAGCCGTGGCTATACCTGTACCCGCCGCGCCAGCCGCCGCCATGCTACCGGCCATATTTTTTCCGGCCTGATACCGCTCTTTAACCCGGCTCAGCTTTGCCTGTTGCTGGCTGACCCGCGCCAGCGCCTCACGTTGCCGGTTAAGCTGGGCGGTCGTCTCGCTGATGCTGGTTTTAAGGCGACGCTCGTCAGCCGACAGCGTTCGGGTATTAATCCCGGCCTGAGCAAGCTCGGTGCGCTGGCGCTGTACCGACTGCCTGAGCCCGTTATATTTGAGTTGCAGGTCAGCAGCGGATTTTTTTGCCGCCTCCATCGCACGCGCCTGCGCTTTGGTAGGGTTTTCCGTGTTTTTAAACTGGACGGCCAGCGCTGCGGCCTCCTGTTTCGCTTTGTTAAGCGACTGACCGGTCACGGCAAGCTGTGCGCTCGCTTTCCTGAATCCGTCAATTCTGGACGCCTGCGCGTTAAGGTCGCGCAGGGTCGTCTGTGAGTTGCGGATATCGCCAGCGAGGGATTTGCTGGCGTTCTGGATAGCTTTTAGCGGTCGGCTTGCCCGGTCTACTGCGTTAAGCAGCACCTCGATTCTGACGTTATTGCTCATAGTGGTTTCCGCTTCGCTGTAGCGCCTTGTCGCGCCATGTGAGGAGCTCGGTCACGCTAAGGGAATACAGCTCTGATGGCGGCCAGTGAAAAATCACCGCGATATCCGCCATCAGGTCATCGACCGAAATTTTTGCGGGGAACGTCAGCGAGCCGAAGATGGCGACAAAAAACCAATCACCTCAGCGGCGAACTGCATCAGGTCTGAGGCATCCAGACGGGCAATTTCATGCTCGGTGAGTGCCGGGTAGGTCATACGTGGCAGCACCTTAATCAGCGCGTCAACGTCAGAGTTTGCCAGCGAGGCCAGCGACACCCCGCGCAGGGTTCCCGCGTTAGGTTTTGAAACCGTCACCTCTCCGATTTTTTGCTCACCGCGCATCAGTGGATTGTCGAGGGTCACGACGTGTGGCTTTTTGGTTTCGGTGACTTCAATTTCTGTAACGCCGGTTTCGATGTTGTTTTCCATGATGTTGCTCTCGTCAAAGTTAAGTGACCGGCCAGCCTGACTGACCGGTTAAGGGGGTTACAGGCCAATGGCCTTGCGGTGCTCTGCCAGACGGTCGACGCCGTCGACTTTCAGCACCATGTTGATGACGTCAATCTCGATGACCTCCTTGCCGTCAATCGTGAGCTGGTAGTACGCGCATTCGGTCGAGATTTTGGTCGTGCCGCTTTCGCCCTGTTTGTTTTCGCCGCCGTCGTACTCTTTGTGACGGCCACGCATGACCACCTCAACGGCAGAAATCGCGCCGGTGTCATCGCGCTGGTATGAGCCGGTAAAGCGCAACGGTACGCTGTCCGCGCCCGGTGAGGCATACTGTGCCCATAGCTCGACATCCGGCAGACCTCCGAGCGTCCACTCGCACGACAGCGCATCGTCATCGAGACCGAGGTCAATCGACACCGAGCCCGGCATCCCGCCGCCGCGGTATTTCTCAAGCTTACGGGTCAGCTTTGGCAGGGTGACGGATTCAACGACGCCCATGTAGCTCAGGCCATCGTTGAACATGTTCAGGTATTTCAGTTTGCGTGGTAATGCCATGCTCAGAGCTCCTTAGCTGTTGACCGACTCTGACAGGTTCGCCAGATAGGTATCAGTGATGCGCTGGCGCAGGGTCAGGTTTTCCAGCGGCGGGACGGGGGTGTAGTCGTAATCGATATACAGTTTCCCCACCTTGAGCGTTTCCACGCTGTTTGACTCCGGGTCGTACCAGCAGGAGCCGTCAACGATATAGCCGTTGTTTTTCAGCTCGCGGAATTTCGCATTGATACCGGCGACGATGTCGCGGATAAGCGTTGCGGTGACGGGTTTATCAATCGCCCAGGCGTGCGCCTCCGCCATCGTGTCGGCCAGCACCTGCGCCGTGCGGGTGTAGTTTTCAAAAAGGAATAACGGATCGTCGGAGCAGGTACGGTTGCCCCAGAATTTAAAGCCGTCGTTACGGATCAAAGTCGTGACACCAGCCTGATTCAACAGGTTCGCGTCGGTGGCCTTCTCCTGCAAGTCCCACGAGACCGAGGCACTGACGCCGGTGACTCCATTCACGCCAACGTTAGACAGCGTTTTGTGCCAGCCCGTTTCCTGGTCGATTTTGGCACGCAGGCCGAGCGCGCGGGCGGTCGCCCATGCAATATCGGTCTGATTCGCCGTGGTGTCCCACGCCAGAAAATCAGGGTGAATGACCATCAGCTCACGCTGGCTGAAATTCTCACGGTAGGCGATAGCTTCGGAAATGGTCTTGCAGCCCCACGCGCTGATATAGCCAAACGCGCGCAGGCTCTGACAGGTCGCCGCGAGCGCGGTCGCCACTTCCAGAGAATCCAGCCCCGGCACGCCGAGAATGCGCGGCTTGACGCCGGTGACGGTTTTGGCGGTCAGCAGCGCTTTCAGTCCGGTGTATTGGCCGTTTTCGTCGGTCGTGCCGATGATGTTGGAAATGGTTTCTTTCTGCGCCGCTTCCGGGTCGTCCGGGTCTTCAATACCTTCGGCAACGCGCACAACCACAACGACCGGCTTGCACTGGTCGGCAATGGCTTGCAGGGATTTTGACAGGGTGCCGAGCTTACCGGCTTTACCGATAGCGTTTTGCACGCTGGTAATCAGCACCGGCTCATTTAGCGGAAATGTTGAATCGTCAGCATCATTGGCCGTGCAGACCATGCCAATGATGGCTGTGGAAACGGTGGAAATGGTGCGCGTGCCATCGTTAATCTCGATGACCTCGACGCCGTGATGATAGTCGCTCATCCGTTTAACTCCGTGGTTAAGGGGTGCGACTATTTTCTGTTGTGTGCGGGACGTGAGAAACGAAAGGCCGTTGGGGGAGTGACAGCACAACGCGCAGTGACCGGTTGCCGTGTGAAGAAAGGGGCATTGATCGTTATCAGCGATCAATGATGGTTAATTGATCGCTGATAACCATTATCAATGAATGGGTATTGTCGCTATCGTTTCGCCATTAACGAGGAAGCGATAATGACGATTTTACTCTGGATTGTTGGAGGTCTGGCTGCATGGTGGCTCTTTGGCTTTTGCTGGCTCAGATTGTTTGTCGGTGATGAAACAGAAAAAGATTATGAAGAATGCCCCTATGATTAAACCCGCTTAGCGCGGGTTTTTTATTACTCTGTTAACGGTGATTCAGGCCATTCAATTTCGTCGGGCTCACTGGTATCAACCCGGTTAAGTAAAACCCGGTATTTCTTCCACGCCGACAGGCTCGCCATTTCCTCATCTGTCGCCATCGACAAATCGACCGCATCCTGCAAAGGTGCTATGGCCTGAGCTGCAACAGACAAGAGCTGCGCCTTTAATGACTCAGCATTTTCGATAGCCTCCTCGCGTGTAGGCGGTTCGATGTCGACCCATTCCATGCATTCTGATTCAACATTGTACTGAGGCGCTTTCCGGTCAGGTGAAACCATAAAGGCTTCATATTCAGCATCGGTTATTGTCATCAGGTCTGACGGAACGGGAATACCCTGTTCTTCATAGGTTTTGACAGTTTCCTCAAGGTAAAAGCTTTTATCTGTATTGCTGAAATATTTCTGCATATCAGTAACCCGTTACGTTTAAATAAAATGTTCCGTTGCAGTTATGGGTTTCAATTTTCACCTGATTTTTCCCGACAGGCGAACAGAGATAAAATGATGCGGAGTTATTACCCCCTGCACCGTAATAACTCGAACCGATACCGAGTATCCCGTTAGGGAACGACGTAGGCAGTGTCACGGTTACAGTGGCATTATTGCCGACCGAGATATTTCTCACAGACTGCATAAACACAGCACCATTACCATGCGTGTAGTAAGCGCTGTTATTACCTGTCGTCGTTTTACCGACTCCGTAACGCGCATCCGACTCCGCTTTGGTATAAGCCTGACCCGCCGGGGTGTAATTGCCTTTTGGCTGGAAACGCCCGTCACTCTCCGCTTTGGTGTAAGCGCCCGTTCTAGGCATATATCCCGCATCGGATTGCGTTTTGGTGTAATAGCGGTTATCAAAATTGGCATAGCTTCCCGGATTCACCTGTCCCGGCGCGTTGAAGTTTCCTTTAGTGTCCCATTTAAAATTAATATCCTGTGCGCCACTGCCTTTCATATGCAGATGCCATGAAAGTTCATCACCAGCAACCAGAGACCCCATCGAAAATGCCCAGGAGTTTTTACTCACAATGGTCGCTTGTTGTTTGATTACCGGATGGTATTCACTCGTGGCGGTAGTTGAATACGCATTGAAAAATGGCGCTTTCGCTTTGTACTGTTCAGCCCAGGCAAATGGACCGCTATAACCCGCAACCATTCCTTTGCCTGCGGTAATTTCTTCGCTCGCAGTGATTGTGTTGTATACCGACAGCGGCGTTCCTGACTGAAGCGCGCCTGTGGTGAGATTCACATACAACGGGCGGAGTGAGTTGTAACTTCCCAGCGAATCACCAGCGTTCGTTAACATCAAATAAAGACTTGAGCCATCATTTCGCCAGAATGCGCCAAAATTACCATAGGCGATACGCAGGCCGTTCGCAGCTCTTGAAACAATTTCACCATGAGCAGAAATTGTGCCTCTGACTTCTGCTGCACCATTAAAATTAAAAGATATGGAACCATTTACATTACGTTGTGAATAAAAGTGGTATCCAGTAGCGTCTTTAAATTCTAATACTGTTGGTCGGTCAACATTACCCCAAAGGTTAATAGCCCCTGCAAGGGATGAAGTGTTCGAGGAATAGATAGATAAAAGACGCGAATCCCCCGCTGATATCTGACCTTTTGAATACAGATTTCCCGTCACCGTTCCGCCGGTTACTGGTAACGCCCCAATATCAGCCGGTGTAGGTTTGTTCGCCGCATCATATTGTTTTGTCCAGGCTGACCACGTCCCGCTGTAAAGCGTGCGAATGTACGAGCGGGAGCTGTTGTAAACCCGGTAAATCTGCGTGATACCGGCATGCTTATAGACTTCCAGCGAACCGGCGTTAGCCTCTGGATAGTTCCTGCCTGTTTGTGCCTGCGCGTTCGCTGGCTGGTAATACAGCCCCGGCGTGGTGTAGGCGTTCAGGTCGGCAGCGTTGCCAATGCCAACAGTCTGACCGTTGAAAATATCCTGCGCCGTAATGTTGATATCGGATGACAGCGCCCGACCGTTTACCTTGCGCCCTGACGGCACGCGCCCGTTAGCGTTGTCATTCGCGGCCTTAACGGCTTTCGGCGTTGCCGCCAGCGCCTCAGACGTGCTGTCGGTTGCGCTACTGAGCTTGACGATACCCTTTTGCGCCGTGGTCGCGTCCTGAGCCGTATATTTCCCTTTCGCAAGGTCATATACTGCCTTAACCGCTTTCGGCGTCGCTGCGACGCTCTCAGACGCGCTGTCGGTCGCACTGCTTAGCTGAGTGAAACCCTTAGCGGTGAGCGTGGCGTCAGGATGGCGGCGGGACTGCTCATGCTCAGCGAGCTTGTCGTCGACGTAGTCCTGTGTTGCCATCACCGTTGAGGTGTCGATGGTCAGCTCGACTGACTCGATGTCGCTCACCATAATAACCATGCGCACGGTCTGCGCGCGGCCAGAGCCCTCCGCCAGCGCTGGCTTGTAGCTTTCGGCCATATTGCCGACCGCAATCAGCGTGCCGGTGTCGTCATAGAGCCCGAGCTCGCGCATCCAGAAACCGCCGGTCTCAGGCGGGATGAGCAGCTCCGCCACGACATAATTTTTATTTTTCCTGTCCTGGCTGATTTTGTTCAGCGCGTGACGCCAGACCTCTTTGACCAGCTTTGTCTGGTTCGGATCAGGCACCGGCAGCGTACCGCCGCCGTCACCGACGGCCATCGCCGTAAAATTCACCTTTTTCCCGTTCGGGACGGTCGCCGCCGCGAGTTTTTCGGCACCGGCTTTGGTGATGACCGTTTTATATTTCACTGTCATTGTGCTCTCACTTATCCGGGGTAAACCGTGATGATGTCGCCGTCATAGCTCAGGGCGCCGGTGTACAGATAGCCGGGAATGTCCTGAATAATATTGAGGCCGATAAGATGGCGGCTGGCTGGCTTTGCATCGGCAATAAGCCGCTCCATTTCGTAATACATTTCCTCGGTGATGCCGGTCTCCAGCACACCGATATCGAGGCGAAACGTGCCGGGCGGGTCGTTTGTCTGCCACCACTCAGACACGTTTATCAGGTAGCCGAGCGGCTCCACCACGCGGCGCACTGCCCCAATCGTTCCTTTGTGTGCGTGGATATACCAGGCGCTGCGGATCACATCCCGTTTGGTGGCCTCCGGCCAGTTCTCATCCCAGCGGTCAACGGAAAACGCCCACGCCAGCCACGGCAGGAGGTTTGCCGGGCAGTCGTCCGGGCTCCAGAGTCGGCGCAGGGGGACAGGGGTATTCTCGATTTCAGCGCAGGCACGCGCCGCCGCCACCTCAAGTGACGAGGAGCCCACCGGCAACAGTCGGGTGTCATTCATCATTGCCCCCTATGGTGACGCTGTACTCGCTGCACCATGACGCCTGCGTGTCATCGAGCACAATGTCGGCCACCGGCGCGGCCAGCTCGACACGCTGCACGCCCTCGACGTGGAGCGCCGCATAGATGGCCGACTTTCGGATGTCACGCCCGAGCCGGTGCTGCGCGGTGATATACGCCTGTAACTTTGCTTTTGCCGCACTGAGCACCGGCTCACTTTCGGGGCCGGGGTAAAGGTAAAGCGATGCAGTGATTTTATAGTCGACGATTTTCGCTGACTGCACGGTCACGCGGTCGGCAACCGGCCGGACGTCCTCGTCGTTCAGCGCATCGCGCACGATGGCGAGCAGCTCGTCAGAGGCCACGCCGTTATTTTCACGCGACAGCACAGACACGGTCACACACGCAGGCTCAGGACTGATGACGGAAATATCCGCGACACGCCCGTCGGCACTGCGGCCATGAAACTGATATGCGCCGGTTGAGCCTGCGGTACTTAGCCCCTCGGGGGCTTGCTGGATACGCAGGCGATAGTCAGTATCCGATTCCATCACGGCTGGCGTGGGGGGAAATGTCGTGTCGTCTGGCGGGGTTATGACAAGTCGCGGAACATTGGAATTAGCCCCAATCTGGTCGAGATCGCTTCCGGCAGCGTAAGCCAGCATGACCGCACGCGCGGCCTCGTTGACGCGCTGCCGCCAGATAACTTCCCGATAGGCGTTTTCCTCCAGCAGCTTAACAATCGGCTCGGATTCGAGGGTCAGCGTGCGCGCCACTGCCTCCTGTTGTTCCTCCGGGTATAACGAGACGAGCGTCGCCTTGCGCTCCGCGAGGATGGTCTCATAGTCCAGCACTTCCACGACATCAGGCGCGGCGAGCTGGTTAAGGTCAACAATTGCCATAGCGTTTAACTCAGTGGAATGGTGAGGGAAAAGGGCTGGCCGTTAGCCGAGCGCGTGCCGGTGATATCGACATACAGCCCACCGTCGGTCTCCGACCGCTCAAAGGTGATGGTGGTCAGCCTGACGCGCGGCTCCCACTTCTGGATCGCGGAATAGCACGCGGCCATAATCTGCAATCGCAGTGCCGGTGTCTGCGGCTGGTCAATCAGTGCCGACAGAAGCGAGCCGTATTCACGGCGCATGACGCGCGAGCCAACCGGCGTGACGAGAATGTCGCGCACGCTTTGCCTGATATGCTCAACCTCAGTGATACTGAGGCCGGTCTGGCTGTTCATTCCCAGATAACGCACTGTCATATCGGTGCCCCCGTTGTCCCGCCACTGTCGCCCGGGTGTTTATGGAGGTGCAGCACTTTCCCATTTGACGACAGTGACCCGCCGGTATGCTCGATATTCCCGGACATCGTTCCGCCTTTCTGCACTTCGAGCGTGCCGGTCGTCAGTTTGTTGGTACACACCACTTCAGGCGTATCGAGCGTGATGCGGGTCGAGGCCTTCACCAGCACCACCGGCACGGTGGCCGTAATGGAATCCGACGCGGTGACGTCGGCGGTTTTGATACCTGACACGGTGAGCGCACTGTTTTCGGGTTCGTACTCAATGACCGCGCCATCAGGGAAAGTAACGTGAAGCGCATCGGGTGAGGCTGACGGCGCGGGATTGTCATTTGAGAAAATGCCCGGCAGCACAAAGGCCGTATCGAGCTCACCGCCGATGGCCAGCAATAACACCTGCTCGCCAACGGATGGAGCCCACCACACGCGAGAGCGCCCGGCTCGACAGGTGAGCCAGTTAAGCCAGGTGGTTTGCATGCCGCCGGTCTGGACACGACACAGCCCCTCGTCGAGGTCGACGTCGGTCACGATGCCGGTGCGGATGAGGTTGCGGATCGCGCGTGCGATTTCCTGTAGGGAATTTAAATTATTCATACGGGAAGGATGCCGCCGGGCAAGGCCAGCGGCAATTAAGGCGGGTTTTATGAGGGATGGGACAACAATCAGCGGCTAAGATGTTTGATAGTCAGCGTTTCGACGAGCTGTTTATCCGCCTGGCTAAATCCGAGTAGCTGGCGCTCTGCGTACTGCACATCCTGAGCGTGTGCGTTTGGCCGGTCTTTGAGGCCGTACTGATGGACACGCGCGATACGCTGCACTTTTCCGGTAAATTCCACAACAGCACCGTTTTCACGGCCACTGGCTTTCATGTACCGGTTAGTGCGGAGCTTCTGAAACATTGCCCGTTTAATTCGACCTTTTTTGGCTCTCAGCGGCTGGCGCTTTCGCGCCTGATACGGTGAGCCATCCGGGGCTTTTTGCTGTTTGATACGTTGCTGTTGCGCCGTTCTGAGTTGCTTCGCAATCTCACCGGCAAGCTTCCGACGCCCTGCGGGTGACAGGGCAGCAAGCAGCCCGGCGAGCTGGTTATCAAAGGGCTTAAATTCACTCATCCCACTTGCTCACCAGTTCGCCGTTGATATAGAGCTCTTTTGGACGCGTGACGGGTTCAGGCGGTGGCGGTTCCGGGGCATAACTCACATGCAGTGCGCCGTTTTCCTCTTTGATGAGGGTGCGCTCGGTGAGCTGGAGGCTGATGCTGATATCAACCGTATCCCCGTCGTTTAAATCCATCTCGAAACGGTAGCCCTTTTTACGCCCCCCATCGAGCGTGCAGATATCCGGCTGGTTTTCCCTGAGCCACGCGGCCACCGGCACGAAAATCGAATCAGGGTCGCCCACAAAATCACACACGATGACATTCAGGGTGTAAATTTTCTCGTGGGACAGGGAGGCCGCGAGCCGTGCATCGATATTCCCCTCGTCGGCAAAAATGCGCATCATCTCGGGATTGGTTTTAAGCTGCGGGACGGCGTCAGTTAGCGCTTTTCGCAGGCTGATTGCTTTCTTCATCGAGTTTATCCTGACAGTCTTTGACGGTTTCAATCTGTAACGCGCAGGCGGCGAGCGCGTGCTCAAGCCTGCGAATATCTGCACTCAGGTCGCCATTAGTGGCCGGGTCGCTTCCCGGCATCGGGCAATAGCTCACTTTCGGGCAGGCGCTGTAAACAATGACCGGCGGAGGCGCAACCGGCGCGGGTGTGCATCCTGCGCACAACATCAGGCAGCTCAGCGCTGTACCAGCGGCGTAACGTTTCATTTTCATTCATCAGCCTCGTAATGGTTTCTTCCCGGCGCACGGCCATCGCACCGGCAGCAATCAGCTCACCACGTAAACTGACCTGTGCGGTTTCATTTCGCCTGGCGATCCCCTGCGAAACGGAAAGCTGATTTTTCAGCATCCCGATCACGTTTTTCTGTTCGGTCGCGACCTTATTTGCCCGGTCAAAAGAGCGCCGTAGATTACCGTTTTCATGCCTTAACCAGAGCACAGCCGCCAGCGCCAGACCTGCGGCAATCAACATCACAATGAATCTGGACACAGCCCCGCCTCCTCAATGCGCTGACGGTATGAGGTGCGCACCCCCGTAAAGGTCAGGACGCAAATCAGGTAGAACAGCGCGGTAAAGATCCAGCCAGCACCGAGCAGACACCCAATGGTCACGACAAAAATAATAAGAGACCATGCGCGACGCGCCTTTGAGGGATTGTTACAGAAAACAGCGCGGAAGATTTTCATAACCTCGGGTTTTACCGGAATACCTTTCCCCGCATTTCGTAGCCAGTGGTCAAAAACAGCCACACCGGCGAGGCTCGCCGTAATACAGACAACACAGCCAAACAGCGCCCACGCTGCAACAAAATTAAGTGCTGCACTTTGCGGCGAAGCCAGTCCCCACAGCAGGAATACAGCCAGCAGGGCATCTAAAATCAGTGAACGTAAAAACTTTTTCATTGAGAAACTCCTTTCAGACAATAAGCACGCTCACGCGCGCGGCGATTTTCCAGCCCTTTATTGATTGAGCCATTCACATAAACCCAGCGGGTGAGCTGGTCGCACGCCTGCCACCATTGGTGTCGCTTGATATACGACACCAGCGTCGACCGGCAGGCCGCGCCGGTTCCCACGTTGAATGAGAAGCTGACCAGCGCGTCGTAAATGTGCTGCGGCATTTCTACTGGCACGCAGACTGCGAGACGCCTCTCGACGTTCATCACATCCGCGACGAGGTTCGCCGCCGCCTGACGTTCTGTGATTTCCCCTTTCGGGACGACACCGGCAGTGTGGCCGATGCCTGACGTCCACACTCCCGCGCTGCACTGGTAAGGCGTCAGGCGACAACCTTCGAGGTCGGCAATCAGCGCCAGCCCCTCGGGCGAGGTGTTAAGCAGACGAAAGTCAGGCATCAGCGCCGCCAGCGCCAGCACTGCGGCCACACTGCAACGTTTAACGATTGATTTCACGAATAGCCCCCTTGTCGAGTCCGAGTGACGTCAGATAGAGGTACGTTTTGCGCTTAAACCAGTAATTCGTAAGCGCGGTAAAAATGGCGCATCCGCCGCCCACGTAAAGCGCCATCTTTTCGGGCGATATTGCGCCGAGGTACGCCAGCGCGACGGCCAGCCAGTAGGCGATAAACGTGGTGATTTTCTCCATACTCAGTCCCATAGATTCACCGTTTCGGTTCTGGCCGCGCTGTCGGTCTCGGGCAGTTCAATTGCCGTGCCGTGCGGCAGGATGACGCCGAGCTCAGACAGACCGGGATTCGCTTCTAAGACGGTTTCGACAACGCCCTCGGTGCGCCCGTAGTACCGCACACAAATCGCGTCGAGGGTGTCGCCCTGTAGCGCATACGCTTTCATCAGATTTGCCCCACAATGCAGCGCGCTTTGTCCTGGATGCGCGCCACAGACCAGCGCATATCCCGCCACATTTCATCGATAGTGCTGTCGATGCTGTCGGCCTTTTTGTCACCTCTGGCGGTCGCATCCACGCCGCGAAAACGCTCGTAAAGTGTGGCGGTCGTCATTGCACACACGGCGTTGAAGTAATGGAATACGCGCACACTTTCGCCGTCGAGCCTGTCGGTCGGGACATCCGCCAGCGTGGCGTAACCGGCATCGAGCTGTCGCTCGCGCCATTCGCCAAGCTCCGCGTTCGTCTCCGCGATGGCGGTCTTAATTGCCCGGCGCAGGCGCACAGGGGAAACGGTCTGCTCTAAACGCATTTCCTCACGCACGCGCTTCGGATCAACATCAGGAAAAAACGGGGTGTTTTTGATTACCGGCTCGCTCACGCCCGGCGGCGGTATCACCACGCCCGGCACATCCTGCGGCTCTTTGTTTTGCTCAATAATCAGCGTCGTCATGACAACCTCGGGTAATAGGTGGGCGGTGGACGCCGGTCGCAGTCAGGGCAATTGATACCCGCTTTGACCGGCGTGCCGCCCGGCTCGGGGAGCGCTCGGTTAACCTGCGGCTTTTGCCGCCTTTGGTGGACGCCCGCGCCGTGCCGACGGTTTAACGGCAGGTTTGCGCGTGCGCGGTTTAGTCGTTTTGGTTTTCGGTGCCGGTTCGGGTTTTGGCCTGAGCTGGCGCTCTAACTGCTCGATATCCTTTTTCACACCGATTGTGCGTTCTAACTGGATCGCACGTTGCAGGTGCGCCAGCGCCTCGGGCAGTTGCTTCGCATCACGCAGGACATAGCCGGTGATTTTGTGCAGCTTCGCGCGCACGATATCGGGCATGTCAGCGCGTTCAGTCAGCGCAATGGTGTCGAGCAGGTTCGCCAGTTCGACCGGCTGTTTTGCAGTGAGCAGGCGCTGCGCGGCCAGTGCCACCTCTTCGGCCAGCAGGTAAGGCGTCGGACGTCGACCGGTCGGCATGGTCAGGCCATAGGTCATGGCGTAACGGGCAATTTCCAGCGCCCCGGCGATATCGTCAGCATCGAGACGCCACAGCATGACCGTCATGACGATGTCATCCTGCGCGCCCTTGCCGTGTGCGAGGACGCCAGCCACCCATGGCAGATAGAACGGCAGCAGCTCACGCTTTTTATCTGCCTTTCGCTCATTGGATCGGATTTGTTTTAGCGTGCGGTTGTCTGCGGCCAGCTTAACGAGCATCTGCTCATAGGCAGTTGCATTGCGCAGCGGGACAGCAGCCCGCCGCGCTGTTTCAGAGGCCGAGACCCGCATCATGTGACGCGCTGCGGGACTCGTCATGGTTTACTCTCCGCCTTCGTTATCTACTGGAGCGGAAGCGCTTTCCGGTGCAGCAGGCGCGGCAAACTCACCGAGCTTGATATTTTCAATCAGGCAACCGGCAGCGTATGCCTCGACCACGTAGTCGGTATTCATTGACTCGTAGTTCTCGATGCGGTCTTTCTTCGGGTTTTCGATGATGCTGCGGCGATGCGCGTCATCCATGAAGTAGATAGACAGGTTATCGAGACGCGTCACCATCAGGGCATTCGCCGGGAAGTAAGGCACGCGCACGGCAGGCAGGTTGCCGATTCGCTTCTGGCTGATGATGATGTCAGCGGCCAGCGACTCGCTGTTGTCCTGGTCTTTATTGACGATAGGGAAGTATTTATCCGCCATCAGCTTGCGACCGGTGATGACAACCAGCTCCGGGTCATCCTGATAAATCTCATCAATCAGGTTGCCGGTGGCATCCATGACCAGCGCGTCGAGGTTCGCATAGTCGCCGTTTTTACCCACGCGGATCACATCGGAAATGACCGCGCCGTCCTCGTCGGTGATTTTTGACATCACGCGCGCTGGCGCTTCATTGCGGTACTTCTGCAACCAGCCCACGGCCACATCCTGAAGCATCGGATTTTTTTTGCGGTCAGATTTGGCGGCACGCTCAATGCCGTTGAAACCGGCCATGATGAAATCGAGCGCCTGACGCTTGATAATGGCGTTACGGATACGGGTCTGGAAGTCCTGGAATCGCGCCCACAGGTCGAGCTGCTTATAGCGGATATGGAAGTCAAAGTTAATCTGCGCGCACTCGTATTTGTTGGACTCCAGCGCAGTAAAATCAGCGGTTTCACGCTCGCCATCGCCGTCAGTATCGGCGGTACTCGCGATTGTGCCGTTAACACCCACACCGACCTTTTCGCCTTTCAGCTCGTCGACCGGCACGATGTTGATTTTCGTCAGGAATGAGGACGATTCCTGCACGGTGTCCATCATGGTTTGCGTGACCGACGGCTCGACGGTGAATTTCTTCGCCACGTCATCGGTGGAAATGTCGTTCAGCTCCGCGACGCGGGTCAGGTAGGCATTGAATTTAAAGCGGGTTTGTTTACGCATGGTTTTTCCTGTTCGGATTATAGGTATCAGGCCGGGCAGCGCGCCCGGCGGGTTATCAGCAGTTGGTCAGCAGCTCGTCGCCCGTACCACCTTTTGAAAGCTCGCGGCGCGGCTGGCGCTGGCTTTCGGTGTTATCGAGGGAGTTTTTGAGGTCGTTAAACGCCTGCGCGCTTTCTTCGGCCTTGCTGGTCACGTCCTGCTTAAGCTGCGCCAGTTCGGTCTCAAGCTCGGTGACGCGCTGGTCGGTGGCGGTGAGGTTGGTTTGCACCAGCTCGGTAACGGTCGTCACAGCCTCATGCACATCTGCAAGACGGGCGTCATCGCTGGCCTGTTTGCGGCTGAAAATAGCCTTAACCTTGTCGGTCAGGCTGTTGAGCATGGTGTCGGGAACGTCCTCAAATTCCAGCTCAGCCAGTGAGGCCACAGAGAAGAGATCGCCCGGCTGGTCTTTTTTACCGGCGAGCGGGTTTTGTGTGGCGCGGCTACAGAATTCAAGGTATTCGGTGCCGAGGCTTGCCGGGTCATCGGTGACGGCGAGCCCGATGAGATAGCATTTGCCGCTGTTAGAGAAATTCGGGCGGATCTCCATTGAGGTGTAAACCTTCTGCCCGGCACGTACCATACTGACCAGCTCATCGAGCGGGGCAATTTTGGCAAACAGCGCCTTTTTGCCATTGAGCGCAGAGTCATCGCTGATAATCTCCGCTTTAAGCGCGGTCACATCGCCATAGCGCTTAAAGGGGCTGTCAGGGATGAGGCTTTTGATATGTTCGAGGTTAATGCGGCAACCGTAGACGCGCGGGTCGAACGTGTCGGCCATTTCCTGAATGTCATCAGCACTGATGACGCGGCCATCGCAGGTGTCACCCTCGACGCCGATGCGAAACCATTTAGAAACTTTCTTTGCCATTGTTCAGGTGTCCTGATGTTGGGTTTTCGGGTCGGGGTTAGTTTCCCGACTCAGCCCCTCATCAGCCACCTGTTGCGGAAGTGCAATCCCTGACACAACAGGGGTTTAGCGATTAAGCACGGTCATTTCCTTAGCCTTGCCTCGTAACATCAAAACGAGGTAAGCATGACCATTTCAACTGACCTTTCATTACTCAATGACCCGCGACGACAGGCGCGGCTGTTGTACTGGCAGGGGTTCGCCGTGCCGCAAATCTGCGACATGCTGCAACTCAAGCGCCCCACGGTGCAGAGCTGGAAACAGCGTGATGGATGGGAGGAAACCGCGCCGATTAACCGCGTTGAGTCGACGTTAGAGGCGCGCCTCATCCAGATTTACGCCAAGCCCGACCTGACGCCGCACGACTTTAAGGTCGCTGATTTTCTGTCGCGCCAGATGGAGCGCCTCGCGCGCGTGAACCGCTACGGCCAGACCGGAAACGAGGTGGATTTAAACCCCAATATCGCCAGCCGCAACAGAGGTGATCGCAAAAAGCCGAAACGTAATTTCTTCAGTGAAGAAGCGATTGAAAAGCTGGAAGAGATTTTCTTTGACCAGTCGTTTGAGTATCAGCTCAGGTGGCATAAAGCCGGGTTAGAGCACCGCATCCGCCATATCCTCAAATCGCGCCAGATTGGCGCAACGTTCTACTTTGCGCGTGAGGCGCTTCTGCGCGCCCTTAAGACCGGGCAAAACCAGATTTTTTTATCCGCCAGTAAAACGCAGGCTTACGTTTTCCGTAAGTACATCATCGCCTTTGCGCGTCTGGTCGACGTCGACCTGTCAGGCGACCCGATTGTCATCGGCAACAACGGCGCAGAGCTGATTTTCCTCGGGACCAACTCTAACACCGCGCAGAGCCACAACGGCGACCTGTACGTCGATGAGATTTTCTGGATCCCCAATTTCCAGAAGCTGCGCAAAGTCGCCTCGGGCATGGCCTCGCAATCGCACCTGCGCACCACATATTTTTCAACGCCGTCGACGCTGGCACACGGCGCTTATCCGTTCTGGTCAGGCGAGCTGTTTAACCGGGGACGCAGTAACCGCGACGAACGTGTCGACATCGATATCAGTCATCAGGCGCTTGCCGGGGGCATGTTATGCGGGGACGGCCAGTGGCGGCAGATTGTCACCATTGAGGACGCGCTCGCCGGTGGCTGCACCCTGTTTAACCTCGACCAGCTCAGACAGGAAAACAGCGCGGATGACTTCCGTAACCTGTTTATGTGCGAGTTCGTCGACGATAAGGCGTCGGTATTCCCGTTCGAGGAGCTCCAGCGTTGCATGGTCGATGCGATGGAAGAATGGGAGGACTTCGAGCCGTTTGCCGACCGTCCGTTTAACTGGCGCCCGGTCTGGATTGGCTACGACCCGTCACACACCGGCGACAGCGCAGGCTGTGCGGTACTGGCTCCGCCACTTGTAGCCGGTGGCAAGTTCCGCATCCTTGAGCGTCACCAGTGGAAAGGCATGGATTTTGCCGCGCAGGCCGAGGCCATCCGTGCGCTGACTGAGAAATACACGGTCGACTATATCGGCATCGATGCGACCGGCATCGGCCAGGGGGTTTACCAGCTCGTGCGCTCATTCTTCCCGGCAGCGCGCGCCATCCGCTACACGCCGGAAATGAAAACCGCAATGGTGCTGAAAGCGAAAGACACCATCCGACGCGGGTGTCTGGAGTATGACGCCGGTGCGACCGACATCACGCAGTCATTCATGGCTATACGCAAAACCATGACCAGCAGTGGCCGCAGTGCCACCTATGAAGCCAGCCGCAGTGAGGAAGCCAGCCACGCGGATATCGCGTGGGCAACCATGCACGCCCTGTTAAACGAGCCACTTTCCGCCGGTAGCGGTATGCATTCAACCTCGATTCTGGATATCAACTAAGATGAAAAAACGCCAAAAGAAACAGCCAAAACAGACCAACATGACCGCCAGCGCACCGCAGAAAATGGAGGCGTTCACCTTTGGCGAGCCGTCACCCGTTCTGGATCGCCGCGATATCCTCGACTATGTCGAGTGCATCAATAACGGCAAATGGTACGAGCCACCGGTCAACTTCTCCGGGCTGGCGAAAAGCCTGCGCGCCGCCGTGCATCACAGCTCCCCGATTTACGTGAAGCGTAACATCCTGACGAGCACCTACATCCCGCACCCATTGCTGTCACGTCAGGATTTCAGCCGCCTTGTGCTCGATTATCTGGTGTTTGCTAACGGCTATCTTGAGAAGCGCATGAGCGTGACCGGCCAGCTCATGAAGCTTGAAACCTCTCCGGCCAAATACACCCGCCGGGGTGTCGAGGATGGGGTTTACTGGTACGTGTCAGACTTCACGCACCCGCACCAGTTCGCCCCCGGCTCAGTCTGTCATCTGCTTGAGCCCGACATCAATCAGGAGCTGTACGGGATGCCGGAATACCTGAGCGCGCTTAATTCTGCCTGGCTGAATGAATCCGCCACACTGTTTCGTCGCAAGTATTACCAGAACGGCGCGCACGCGGGTTACATCATGTACGTCACCGACGCGGCGCAGAGCAGCACAGACGTCGAGGCGTTGCGCTCCGCGATGCGCGACTCGAAAGGGCTCGGTAATTTCAAAAACCTGTTTTTCTATGCCCCGAACGGGAAACCGGACGGCATCAAGATTGTGCCGCTGAGTGAAGTCGCCACGAAGGATGATTTTTTCAACATCAAAAAGGTGAGCGCCGCCGACCTGCTCGATGCGCACCGCGTACCGTTCCAGCTTATGGGCGGCAAGCCCGAGAATATCGGCTCTATGGGCGATATCGAGAAGGTGGCGCGGGTGTTTGTGCGTAACGAGCTGACGCCATTGCAGGAGCGTTTCAAGGAAATCAATGAATGGCTCGGTTTAGAGGTGATCCGCTTTAAGGATTACAACATCGAAACCGAGTAACCCCCCGTCAGAATGCCGCCTCCGGGCGGCATCCTCTCAGAGCCAGCCAGACACCGCACACGCGACGCAACCACGCCAGCACCTCATTAACCGACCGCACATAACAGCGCGCCACCACGACGCGCACAGACGCGTAAAATAAATCCTGTCACCACGTCTGGCGCGCAGTGCTATCCCCGCCTCGCCTGCCCGCTTTATGGGTCGATTTTAATGCAGTTGCATGACCACTCTGGATCCGCGCCAGCTCTGGCGGCGCTCGGCCTGAACGGGCAACCCCGGCGCATGCAAAACCATGCACCTGTTGCATGCACGACTTAAAAAAGGGGAAATCGCAGAAAAATGGCATAAAAAAACCGGCATTCACGGTGCCGGTTTGGGGTTGGGTTTGGTTTTGTCGCGATTACTGGCCTCTTAATGCGCCAATAACACTATTGAGGCAAGGCTGGCAACAATCAGCAGAAAAATTGTCGTCCACGGATTTTCATATACGAGAGATAACATATTGATATAGATCCTTTTATTTGTGCATTCTGATGTGGTTTAACAGGTGTTTGATAACGACCGTAAGCTCCTCTTTACTGGCTTGCTCAACCATTTTTTCGGTGTAGCTTTCCACCTCACGAGAACTCAGATCGTTATTTGAAGCCATTACAGTCAGCTTTTTTGCCCAACCGGCTTTGCCCAACCGGCAAACGGGTCTATCGATGAAAGGGAATTATGCATGTCCAAAAACCTCGAGTTATTTAACCAGCAGACGGCGGAAGTTTTTGCGGTGTTGTGGGATAACTTCCCGGTGCCACAGGTCATTACCTACGAAAAATTTAATGCCGCTCTACCTGATGACTACTTTGACCAACTTAACTCACCGGAAATGAAAGCACTAAATCAGTTGCGTAGTGTGGTTGAGGGTACATTCACTTTTCTCAATGAAAACGGCTACATCCAGTATGAAACAGACCATCAGACCTATTTTCGGGATGTGCGCCTGACTGAGAAAGCACTCGCCGTACTCAATAAAAAGCCCGCGTCACTCGGCGGTAATGAAACGATGGGTGATAAAATTATCAGCGCAGTGAAAGACGGGACTCCGGGAGTTATTGCCGGTGCGGTGACAAACCTGCTTTCCCTCGGTGTCAATCTGGTAACCAGCTAACGCCTCGCGGAGCTCGTTGTTCAACCCCGCCAGCACTGAAAACAAGTTTCGGTGTTGGCGACGTTATCGTAATGAGTTATCTCTAAAGAACTTAAATCATCTCGCATTAAAGGATATACAAGCACTGTATTCAAAATTTTAATTTGCAGTATTCACCTTTAAAGTGAGTACTTTTGATTTATAGCGTTGTTCAATAACACCCATTGAATGTAAGCGACCAAAGAGTGTTTTTGCGATAGATGTTTCTTTCGCATTTTCCGCATCTTTGATTATTTTCCAATACTCAATATCTCTAGCCATTAAACGATGCTGCTCATTTCTAACCTTTAAAGCATCACCTAATACAATAATACCCGTAACCAATTTAGGTTTATCCTTAGCATACAATCTAGTTTTAGTTGGATGCATGGTATGACCATGTTTGCTGATAACCTTACGAATTACAGCGCAGAATAATCGATTTACGTTAGCGCCCGAGAATGTAAGATCATCTACATACACAGTCATTTTAACCTTTAATTTTTGGCAAAGTTCATACATTTCACCAAACATTCTGGAGTTAGCAAAGTAGGCCAGAGGCATACTGATCCGACTTCCTGTCGGCAAACGGTCATGACAAGTACAAATGTGCGACAAAATATCAGCAACGTCAGATGACGTTTTCATGACTGAAAAGAAAAATGAGAATATCATTATCCTTGTTGTTGAAGGAAAAAAAGCCTTAATGTCAGTTGTCATCATCTTTTCATGGTTAAGATGAGCTTTCGCATTCGTCACATTAGAGCATTTCTTCTTCCCCGAATGCAGATATTCTGGTAAAACAATACGTGACAATAAACTTGCAATTCTCGTATGTACAATATCTAATTTCTCTAAAGGCTTTTGTATTTTTCGTGATTTGCCTTTTTTAGATAGTTGCTCGAAAACAGAGTAGTTACCTTCATCATTTTTCAAAATAGATAAATCATTAACACTAATACAAAGAAGCCCTGCAAGTTTCTTTTTACTTTTGAGTTTATAAAATGGCGAATCCATTACACCATAAGACTTGTTTTTAGTGGAAATCTTAAGCTTTTTCCGTTTTTTCATTTTTATTACTTACCCACTCTACGATATCCAGAACTTTACCAGCTAAATTCAAACGTAATCGTTTAGACAGGCGCCCTTGAGTGCCTAATGATTCTGAAAAAAATACTAAAGAGGATACAGGTATGTCGAAATGGGACGCATAACGCTGTAAAATTTCAATCGACGGAGACCAAACCCCGCTTTCAAGATCTACTATTCTGTCTTTTGGAATACCTAAAGATGCTGATAAATCAACTAATGATTCTTTATGGTATTGCCTTATCAAACGAAGGGCTTTATGTAACATTGGCAACTCCACATTATTGAAACTAGGGAGGACGCATTACTCATCTCCCCCTTCAAAGCGGTCTACTAATCGAGTGATTAGATCAAGCAGTCGAATACCCCACTTAATCGCCTCCCAAGTAAAAGTGACCCACTTTTTCCGGTTTGACTTGCTCTGCGCCTGCTGTTCGTTGGTTAATTTATCATTCTTCATGACTTTCTCCTTATGCCCACAGTGTGCAAACGTATGTTTGCTCCAACACCATGGTTCGCCCCCATAAGGATGAGATTGAACAGCACTAGCCCCCTGCTCCACGAACCCTTGGTCGCCCAAAGGGTTCGAATACCCATACGCCATACCATCTGAGCTAGCGATGACTCTTACGAGCGGTGTCGCTGCGTGCCCTGAGGCGTTGCGCGGGGTAAATGTTAGAAAGCCTAAGCTTTCCACGGGCATAAATACCCAATTGATGGCGTTATATCTCACTAACTAACCAATGGATACATCATATCAAGTTATCCGCTCTGCTTAAGAGCATGACTTATAACATTTTTACATAATAAAGATATTATTATGCGCATAAATAATAAGTATGCTTAATTAAGTTCACAGAGTGAAAATGCCATGAACGGATTGCATTAGCGCCAGCTCTCATCTTCCCACACTTCCTGAAGGATACTATCCAGCGCTTCGCGATCTGAATCTTTATCGAACCCCATCAGCTCGACACCGGTCATGGATCCCTTTTTAACAGTAACGCGTGTTGACGGGAAAACAGACTGTATTCGTTTGGTCAATTCGCCCTGAAAAGCATCAATTACCGGCTGACCGATTTTTTGGTCTTTATCCAACGTGATATTGACTTTCACTTTGCCCTCCTTTGCAAATGCTTCATCAACAGGCGGCGCGGAAAAAACAACAGAAAAATTATTGTTTTTCATTAGGTTGCCTCTTGCTATTTCCGCGATTAGATTTAATGCGATTTCACGGTCTTTTTCCTGACAAGCACCCTCAGCGGTCAGACGCGCAATCATTTCGACCCGCTCAATCATAACGTGCTCATTTAGCTCTCTATCCACACAACCTCCACAACGAGATACTGTATAAGCATACAGTATCATGTATTAGCAAAAGGTGTGAAGAAAAAAATCACAGTCAAATACACCGTATGTACATGATATGGATGAATATTAGCGGTTACATTTTCGTTGCAAGCAGAGCTAAAGCCGCAACGCGACTAAGGATTCCCTTAGCTTTAGTCTGATGCGATGGCGCTACGGAAAATATTTCTCCTTTGGCCGTTCCGCGTAGCCATTTGCCATCAAAACAACTTTTACCTCCGGCCATCACGTGCAGGGCTTCGCCCCGGCTGACTGTGATGCCGGTTGTCAGATTTATCTCGTCGATAGTTTTCGCTATGGCAGCGTTTTGCTCATCCGTTCCGTGGATGAATTTTCGCCGTATTGCTGGCTTTTGCTTCCTTAGTCGGTTGGTCAACTCACGTCTTTCACTTCGACTCAGAGGTTTTGTTAAATCCGATATCAGTGGATCGCTTTCGCTTCCCGTACAGTTATTGACAGAACTCCGAGAGGGCGCAGGAGCGCCTTTAACGTCAACGGCCAAATCAACGGCACGCTTCGGCACAATTTTCCACTGCGTGAGCCGAGTTAAAATTGGGGTGCCAGCACCGATAGCGGAGTCGTACACGCCACGGATGCAGACGGTTTCTTCACCATACTGATTAAACTCGGCGCGCGGTTCATACAACGTGCGCACCTGCAAATCATCGCGACGGACAAACGGGCCACCCTGCGCATTAACGTAACCAGCCCAGTCACCGGCGTCAGCGGCATCATGGACGGCTGCAAACTCAACGCTCAGGCCGTGTGCGGTCTCGGTATCAGCGAGGCGGCGCAACTCACGGTAGACCGTCCGCCGATAAACTGGAATTGACGGATGTGCCAGCGTGCCGCCCATGCTGAAACGGCTGGAGCGGTCTCTTTCAGCAGCTCACCGCTTTCGTCATCGGTTTCACCATCCAGAGCATAGCCGTCGATATTTTTTGAAATGTATTTAGCCACATAGCCGGTAGCGCTGCCCTTTTCTGGGTCAATGGCCTCGGCATGAAAGCGCGCCTTTTTGGCTTTGTCGCTTCTCAACTCGTGGTGGTCTTCCTCCCACGCATAATCGCGAATGATGAGGCGCACGCGCTCAACGTCTTCCGGCAGCATAAACATAAGCATGTGCCAGTGAGGCGTCCCGTCGTGATGAGGTTCAGCAACACGAATGCCGAAAATGCGGATTTCTTCCCGGTGCAGCTTGGCACGAATGCGCGCCCAAAGGCCGGTGAGATAACTCTGCGTGTCCGACGGGCTGGCTCCTTTCCATTTGGTGTTACGGTATCCCGCTTTAGTTGTGGCGTGATATTTTGACGGCGCGGTTAGGGTATAAAACTCACCGACATAACCGAGCTCATTGCATATATTTTCAAACCCACGGATGCGGGTCATCAGCTCGCAGCGACGTATCGCAGGGTTAGCGACCGAGCCGTCGTATTTTTCAATCAGGCTGATGCGGTTACCGTCTTCGTCTTCGAGATCCAGCCCCTTGAGAAATTCACGCGTGCGGCGCTTCTGCTCGCGCCAGTCAGTCACGCAGTTTTTACTCGCATATGCGTGTCTTTTTTTGCTGACATTACCGACTGCAATTTGCAGATGTTCGCGCCATGCAGCCGCAATGCGTCGCAGACGGTTACGCCACCATGTTTCGGTAAACATGCGGATTACTGCGGGCGCAATATCATTTTTATCGAAAACTTTATTAATCACTCGCTCCCATTTGGGAGGAGTTACATTAAATTGCTGAGAGATAAACCCGGCGTGCATATACCAAGTATAAAGTGTTCTGAACTCACCAAAAGCAGAATCATCAATGTTAGCCAGTTCAGCGCGAATGAAATTAGCGATATCAGCGGCCAGCAGGTCAATATCGGCGCGCGCCATATCCGGAAGTCGGTTATATCTGGCGACCATATTGACCATGCGTGATGCCAGATATTGCATAAGCTCAGTATCGAAATGACCACCAAAGACAGCGGCTGATACCTTGCTATTGATACATGTGCACTCGTATTTTTTTGCGACCAGTTCAAGACGTGGCAATGCCTTTTTGCAGAAACTGATTAAAAAGGCATTGGCTCGTTGACTGCCTTGATTTTGCTCCAGCACCGCAGCGGTGCGGTGTACATCAAAACGCACGCACTCAGGTTGCAGAGAAAGCACCTTTCTCGCATGCAGCAAAGCCGCGAACATACGATCGCGGCGATGCTGTTGGTCATAAGTAAGATAAGGGCTGGCTATTGCCGACCGAGGAGCATTCCACGGAAAAGCGAACTGAACAGCCAATTTATAACCCCCGATAGTGTTTTAGTTTAAGCTCGGCGATTTGCTGGCAGCTCACGCAAAAGGCCACGCCCGGAATAGCAATACGGCGAGCTTCGGGGATTGGTGCGTCACATTGTTCGCACAGGAAACGGGAAGGTATAGCGATACGGCTACGCGCGTTGCTGATGTGGCGCTCGCGGTCTTCCTGCTCACGCTGTTGTGCTAAATCCATTGCGTCGGCCATTAGTGCAGCTCCTGTGATTCGTTTTCATAACGGGTGGCCTCACGGCGCAGCAGTTCAGCCGCTTCAATACCGCTTAACCCTTTGTTAGTGATATGGGTTGCCAGTGCCTCAAGGCGGATTGAAACTGCGAGCGCGCGACCTTTACGCTCCTCACGTTTGGCAATATCAATTACCGCCATAAGCGGGTCGGTTTCGGCCACAAACAATTTTGGTAATTCTTTCTGCACTGTTCTTTCTCCTGAATTTGGGCAAAAGAATGCCCGGCGGGTTTACGCCATTAAATTTCTGTTTGGATTAATTCGGCATGGTTAGCCGTTTGGGAAATAAGCTCACCACTGCACGAAAATGATTCATTGCCGTAATAAGCGCTTTTTTCTCGTCAGTAGTCAGCTCACTTAATTCGAGCTCATGACGAGCCGCGGGTATTTTTGCCAGAAAAAAAATAGCGGCCAACGCCCGATTATTTTCTTCGAATTGTGGGTCGCGTTTATCGCGCATATCATCGACAAAACGCTCAACGTCTTTCCAGCTATCGCCCCAATATCTCGCACGCAACTCGGCCACATGATTAAGACCGGCCAGACGTTCACCCGCTTTTAGCGGAACAGTTGCGGAAACAGCTTCGATAGCCATGTATCCCCCTGCTTTTGAGTAGAGAGGCCAACCAGTAAATCAGCCTGTGAGCGGCTCGGATGCCAGCGCTTGCCGTCCTTACCTGCGATCCAGCCGTGTCCGTAGTGCATGCCAGGGCTTTGCTTTACGAGCAGAGAAGCGAATGACGGTTCAGTATTCAACATATACACCTCACATAAGCCCGAACGAGGCACCGAGGCCGCTCATAGTATCGACTACGCTAGCCATTGCCGGGTTAGCCTGTAGTCGCGCCTGCAACGCCATTGCCGACAATGACAACATGCGAATACCAGCGTTAACGCTTGCAATCATGTTTTGTTTGCGCGCATGGGTAAGTCGGTCATTTGATACCGCCCCGCTTGCCAGCTCACCGAGTTCACTCATGGCGCGCATGACATAAGATTGCAGTTTTTCTTTTGCCAGCTCGTTGACCGGCACGCACGGCAGACAATGGAGCTGAGCCAGAAAACCATCGACAAGGGTCGAGTCTTCAGTCAGATCTGTCAGTGTCCAAATTTCGCGCGGTGTTAACTGGTGCGGCTGTTCCGGATTGAGTTTGTTGTAAAGCGTATGCGGCTTGATACCGGCTTTATCCGCCAGTTCTTTCACGTTATGCGTAGCCGCGAATTTTCTACATGCATCATCAAAGTGTGCATGTGACGAAATGCGAAAATCTAACATGCTGCATCCTTAAAATTCACATAAAGTGAATTACGCACCGATGACAAGTTGAAACCGTGAATGACCTAACGCCTTACGCAACTGCTCTTCTTTCCAGCGAGCGTAATAAATTCGTACCGGGCCGCCAGCTTTCTTGCACCCTTTGCGGATTTTGCGCGGTTCGATTGGTACACAAGGGTTGTCACCTGTTGTCCAACGATAAGCAGTACGTTCAGAAACCCCTTCAAGCTCTGCGAATTGTTGCAGAGACACCATAGGGGCAGGAATTTTGAAGATTGCGATCTCGGAAGCCATGTTGCATCATTCCCTATTTGCCAATATTTGCCATATGGTTGCCAACGTTTGCCACTGATTGCCACCATTGACAGTGATACTAATGCTAATTTTAGTATCACGCAACATTAGGATGCTAATTTTGATGCTAGATGCCAATTTTAATAACGAAGCGTTACTAAATAGAATATGTGAGGTTTATGGATTCACTCAGAAAATCCAACTAGCTAATCACTTCAAAATCGCTGCCAGCTCGTTACAGAACCGCTACACGCGCGGCAATATGTCTTATGACTTCGCTGTACATTGCGCCTTAGAAACCGGTGCGGACTTGAGATGGCTTATGACCGGTGAGGGTGACAAGAACCTTTCATCCAAAGAACAAAACTCATCACAGGAGTTACCATTCTTCACTTTAAGTGAAGGAAGTCTTCGTGAATCTGGTGTTTTGAGTATTGATAATCAGCTTTTTGGTAAACAGCTCAAAAATGCAATCTGCATAAAAAGCGAAAACAGCTGTTACATCACTGAGAAAGAAGCCCCATTGGCTGATGGTTTATGGGTTGTTGATGTCGAGGGAGCAGTCAGCCTCCGGGAGCTAACGGTACTGCCAGGGAAAAAGTTGCATGTAGCTGGCGGGAAAGTGCCTTTTGAGTGTGGGATTGATGAGATAAAAACAGTTGGCCGGGTGGTAGGTATTTACAGCGAGGTTAATTGATGACTGTCCGTAAAAACTCTGGCGGCGGTTGGATATGCGAGCTCTACCCAAACGGGGCAAAGGGCAAGCGAATTAGAAAGAAATTTGCCACCAAAGGGGAAGCACTGGCCTTTGAACAATACACCATACAAAATCCGTGGCAGGAAGAAAAAGAAGACAGGCGCACGTTAAAAGAGCTAGTTAACGCATGGTATAGCGCTCATGGCATTACCTTGAAAGACGGAGAAAAACGCCAATTAGCAATGCACCATGCTTTTGAGTGTATGGGCGAACCGCTCGCTTGCGATTTCGATGCACAGATGTTTTCCCGTTACAGAGAAAAGCGGTTAAAAGGTGAGTATGCCCGTTCAAATAGAGTGAAAGAGGTCTCTCCCCGTACACTTAATCTTGAACTTGCTTACTTCCGAGCGGTGTTCAATGAGCTAAACCGCTTGGGTGAATGGAAGGGGGAGAACCCTTTAAAAAATATGCGCCCCTTCCGTACCGAAGAAATGGAGATGGCTTGGTTAACTCACGACCAGATTTCGTTACTGCTCGGAGAGTGCAAAAGACATGACCACCCTGATTTAGAAACGGTGGTCAGAATTTGCCTCGCCACTGGTGCTCGTTGGTCTGAGGCGGAAAGCCTGAGAAAAACCCAACTCGCGAAGTACAAAATTACCTACACGAATACGAAAGGCAGAAAAAACCGCACCGTTCCAATCAGTAAAGAGCTTTATGAATCTCTGCCTGACGATAAAAGAGGTCGGTTGTTTAGTGATTGTTATGGCGCGTTCCGATCTGCGCTGGAAAGAACAGGCATCGAATTACCGGCAGGGCAACTCACCCATGTTTTACGCCACACCTTCGCAAGTCACTTTATGATGAATGGTGGTAACATTCTGGTCTTGCAGCGCGTACTCGGCCATACCGACATCAAGATGACTATGCGATATGCACACTTCGCTCCTGACCATTTAGAGGATGCCGTTAAGTTCAATCCGCTGGCGATGAGTGGCGATAAAATGGCGGTATAGGCGGCAAATATTGGCAAACATTTGGCATATAGTGGCAAACTATGTCAATGATAAATAACGCAAACTATTGATTTTCGGTTGCTACGGTAGGAACTCATAATCGCTTGGTCGTTGGTTCAAACCCAACAGGGGCCACCAGATAAAACAAGGAGTTAGATGATAAATCGTCTAACTCCTTTTTCTTTGGATGCAATTTGGGTCAGGTAATGGGTCAGGTAAGGAATTGCTACCCTGCCCTCTTCATCTCGCTGCCAGCATCCCCGGATAGTGATGAAAGCCAGTAGCACTGCCTGTAATATTCACCGTACCGAATTTTTACGGCTTTGCCGCAACAAGCCAGTTGCCTGCCGTGCTCGCAGAATGTCTACAGCCCGGAGATAAGGGGATTGTTCCTGCCAGTTAAATCCCTTCCTGTCGATACGCACCAGTTCGTATTTTTCCACCAGAAAATTCACGGCATCAGCCAGCGTGATTCCGGCATCGATATGTTCCTGTATAACACGTTCCTCACTGAACGGTGTGTCGTTGAGGGTGAGACCATAGTGCTGTTTCAGCAGGCGGGTCAGTAGCATTTGCCAGACAGCCACGGGTGCTAGGCAGGGCTTCGCCGCCCGCTGAGTTGTTGCAGGTAAAGTTTTCATGTTTACTCTCGTGAAGGTAATTAACTCTGAGTGGGGTAAATGGCGATGTATACGTAGCCGCAACTGCCAAGAGTATCGGCTTCGCAGGTGAAACCGTTGTGGTACAGGGTGACGCAGTGGGCGTGTTGGGGACTGAGTTCACCGGTGGTTAGCATCGACTCCATCTGGCGGATAAAGTGCGGGCATGTTTCATCCAGCTTCCGGCATTCGGTGTCACTGAACCTGCCGGTGATGCTGGCCCTGTCAGCCAGATAGTGCAGTCGGTTACCCTCCTGCACCAGACGGGCTCCCAGGCGCGGCGTGATAGCCCGCTGCAGGCCCCAGTTGATGTGGGTCATGGCGGCTCTCCTTTTATTGTCAGTTCAGGGTAATACTCATTAGGCAGGCATAAGGCCCGTTACGGTCCTGGCGGCGTTCGGCGTATACCGCGAGGACTCCTGTGATATCCGGCACATCCCTGCCGGTGTAATGGCAGACGCTACCGTGCCACTGATATTTTCCACTGCAGTAGCGAAAGATCCGGGACTCAGGATGCTGGCGGTATATCGTCATTGCCCGGCGTTTACTGATAATTTTCATGTCATACCTCACAACAGACCGTGTTCTGCGAACGAATAGATTTGCCTGCCACCGACAATCAGGTGGTCAGGGACGCGGATATCCACCAGCTGAAGCACCTGAACCAGTCGCTGCGTGAGGGTTTTGTCGGCCTGGCTAGGTGTCGTCTCGCCGGAAGGATGGTTATGCGCGAGTATCACCGCCGCCGCGTTGAAGTGCAGAGCACGTTTGACCACCTCCCGGGGATGCACCTCGGTGCGGTTAATCGTGCCGGTGAAGAGCGTTTCATGGGCAATCAACTGATTCTGGTTGTCCAGATACAACACCCGGAACTCTTCCCGCTCAAGCGCGGCCATATGCAGTCGCAGCCATTCACGTACGGCGTGGGTAGAGGTGAAGTCTACGCCGGGCTCATGCAGGTGGCGGTCCAGAGCCCTGAGCGCCCGCTGAATGAGACGCCGGTCCTGTGGCGTCATCTCGCCGGGTAAAAAGGAAAGCTGTTTCATCTGTTGCTCCTTCGGTCAGTCGATAATACGCAGAATGGCGTGAGCCTCTGGATGTTGCATGGCATACTCCCGCAGGCGGTAATAGTGTGCGGTCATCGCGTCACATTCTGTACGGCAGGCATGGTGGCTATAAGCAATCAGGCAGACAGCAATACCTGCTGCTTCTGCACTCATTTGGGCATCGTTACCGTTCAGGCAGTTAAACAGACGCCATGTCTCATCGTTGTCAGGCTCGGGGGACATAAATGCGCCGCCATTGCTGAGGGTGTAGAACGACCAGATACCACCGCTGTAGCCCTCACAGAAGCGGTCCATCCAGGCGAAGATATGCGGCTCCAGGAGTAGCCACTGCGGGATAGCGCCAAAGTACTGTGGCCAGAAATCGATACGCTGTTCATCGGGGACCGGCGTGACGGTCAGTTCAAATTCGGGTTGGTTAGCGGGTGCGAGGTCGTGCTGCGTCTGTGTTGTCATGGGTATGTCTCCGTCAATAAAAACGCCAGCGGCGATGGCTGGCGTATGGGGATATAAAGTGTGTTCGGGGAGGTGAATGCGGGTAAATGCTTCGCGATCAGCGGGTGGCCGTGTCTGTACGGATGCCTGAGGTGCGGATATAGCGGTTAAGACCTTCACCGGCATCCGGCTCAAAGTTCCATGCCCGCCAGACTATCCGGCCTTCAGTATCACGAACCACCAGACGGAAGTGACTGCCCTGGTCGTCTTCGAGTGTGATATTGCTGTACGTGGTAGTGACCGCTTGCGCTTGTCTCCGGGTGAAAGGCCCCGGTGGCAGCAACACGGATTGGGTCATTTTCGGGCTCCTGATAAAAGAAAACCCCGGCAGCCTGCTAGCTGTCGGGGTGGATTTGCTGGGGAAGATACTACTATCAGTCGTTGCTGCAGTCTCCGAGAGTGGACAGAACTTTCTCAGCGTTCTTCCGGTCCGCAGTGAAGGTCCCTGCTTTGTGGTCATTGACGTAGACGTCGAACTGCCCGGCCTCAGAGATATTGCTGATGAAGTCAAACCAGGCGTTATCGCCGTTACGCCAGCCCAGGCTGGACGGAATAATGTACTGCTGGTGATCCATCACTACGGTGATAGTAGTGTCGTCATCGTGCGAACTGACCATCTTGTCATCGGCAAGGGTAAGAAAGACTGAATGCTGATAGAAACCATTCTGGTCCGGGTTCCCTGTGCAGTTGATGGTAAACGTCTTTCCGCTGGCTTCGGTCACGCTGTATTCCGTATTGCCCTGACCGTAACCCTGCTGCCAGAACCCCGGGATAGCAGAGGCATTAAAGCTCGCGAGCAGTACACCCGCCAGCATAAACCGACTTAGTGAAAGTATTGTCATTCTTGTCTCCTTTGTCGTTGTTTTATTCCTGGTTCTCAGGGTTTGAGGGTATCAGCAGTCGCCCCATCAGTTTGCCGTCATGGGCGTACTCAAAGTATTTTTCTTTGGTATACGGGTCCGTCACCTCCTGGTATTCCAGTTTGATGTTATCGGCAATACACAGCGCATTCATCAGTGGCTGGACGGTTTTTTCCTGCATATCCACGAGGTAGTAGTAACTGCCATCCTCGCAGCCATCGGGCGACTGGCGGGTACGTAAAACCTGCAAGGTGGGACCGGATAAGTAGTCAACCTGTGACCATTCTTCGCTGACATCATCCTGGTGGCTGACCACATCACTGAAACGCGGTGGGGTGAGGTCCTTAAATTTACTGATGGCCTTCAGGTCATCACTTCTGTCATCGCATGCGATGAGAAACAGAGTGGTGGCAACCAGCGCCAGCAGAGGCAGTGTTTTACGTTTCATTATTTTTTTCCTGAAATCAGACGAACCACTTTGGCAAAGACATAAATGCCCACGAAAATACCCACCGGCACGCCGACGAACGGTGTCAGCGCGACACTGGCAGCACCGGCTGCGCCACCTCCCGTCAGCAGTGCGGCAACAGTGGCAAGGGTCAGGGCCGCGAGACTGTCGGACACCCCGGTTTTGTTCAGAATGATGACGATGACAACAATGGCGATAATGGCAATAACGGGCATAGGGCTCCTCCCTGTTGCCGGGTTGATAACAACGCTTACGCTATTCTGGTGGGCTGTCGGCCGGAACAAACGTAAGCAGTGACTGCTGGATAAAGCGAAAATGGGGTAAGGACTGAATAAAGCCCGGGTCTTCAACAAGACGACACAGACTGTCGTTACGCCGGAAAGTCTCCTGCAGGGGCTGAACCAGATGGATTTCATCCAGGGAGAATACGGCGATATGTCCGTCGTGCTCTGCCACCAGATACCAGGCCTGCTGGTGGATAAGTAACCGGCAGGGAGCCAGCCGCTCACAGCGCTGCCCCTCGGCAATCAGAGTCACCCGCCTGCGCCCGGTAATGGCCTGAATCAGTCGCCAGAAAGACAATGCGCCTGATGGCGAAGGAGCCGGACTGGCGGGTGCGATTACGCAGGGAGACTCATCGCACATCAGCAGTGCGTTTACCAGACGACGGTCAAAGCCAGGGAAAAGACCGGCCATCCCGCTGCGGTGGGCAAAGATAAGCACGTCGGGCACCATCTGCGTCTCACTGCCCGCAGTGCGTAAGCGGCAATATCCGGACTGATACTCCAGGTCCAGATACATCAGCCGCTCACGAAAATCACGCTGCAGCGTGCGCACCGACACACCAAACTCAGCGGCAAGCTTACGCACACTCAGCGTTTCCCCTGCCACCAGACGGCTGATTATCAGTGACAGCCTGACAGCCAGCCGGTCATGGCGGCGTTCTGCCTGTGTCATGAGACGTTCTCCGTGAAAGTTAACTGACTGAAAATGATGTGATTACTTTAAAGAGGGGGTCGGACAGGGTATGGACACCACAGAAACTATTTTTCATTTCTGCAAAAGCCAGAGGCAGCGGGGGTTACAGGCCTTCCCTCGGTGAGTGAGGACCGTCAGCACGGTGCGATGCGGACAGGTGGTGTCCGATATTAACAAAGCAGCAACATTAAACGGTCACTGCAGTTGCGTGAGCAGGGCTTCCGCCATCACCCACAGTGCCCGGTTAAGTTTCACGTCCCCGTCGATACCGCGAACGGCACGGGTATGTGACCGTCCTCCTTTGGCATTACGGCCACTGAGCCCGCCCTTAATCAGGTTCTCCTGAATACGCTGGTACGTGGTCCACAGGTCATTGCTCTCATCCTGCCAGCGGCGAGGGGAGAGGATCTGCGATTCAGTCACCGGCTGGTGGTCTTCACCAAAGCGGTATGTGAGGGCGGCTTTTGCCAGTGCCTGCTGTGCCGGGGGTGGCAACAGCAACGACTGCATGGCATCCCGTTTCTCCTCCACCCGGTCAAAAATCCCCAGCACCTCATACGCGCCTTCAATCACCTGACTCACCACGTCCCCCTTGTGTGGCACCCGCACCTCGCCAAACGACTCACCGCAGACGAGCCCGTTCTGACAAACCGCACGAAATAGTCCCGGCAGCATCTGGTACGAACTGCTGCCATCGTGAGAGTTGAGCAGGATTATTTCCGGCACCTGCTTACCGGTTATCTGTCCCTCACGCCGTAGACGCAGCATATGCTTGGTGTGTTCGCGACGCTCCGGATCACGCACACGGGTCTGACAGGCAAAGAATGGCTGGAAGCCTTCTCGCTGCAGGCTGTCCAGCAAGGAGATGGTGGGTATATAGGTGTAGCGTTCACTACGGGATTCATGTTTGTCCTCGCTGAACACACTGGGCACCACGCGAAACAGCTCCTCGCGGGTTAACGGACGGTCACGACGAATAATGTTTGCAGCGCCAAAGCGCGAAGCCAGACGGGTCATAAGCAGACTCCTCATAACGGGAAAACAAATAAAGGGGATCCCCGTCGCATCGGCGACAGGGTCAGGGAAATAACAGGGATGGGTTAAATACTCAGAAGAAGAAATCCCAGACGGCGCGGGCCACAGAGACCACGGTGGTGCGCACGGCCTGAATGACGGCCCGCACAGGGGCGGGTATCAGGGGAAAGGCACTGATGCTATCGAGTACGGCCCCGACGGTTTCACCAAAATCGCTACGAGCCTGTTCCCGGACTACCGTCGTGCGAAAGGAAGGATGGAGTTGCGACACCACCGGGCTGGTGGCCTCACGTGGCAGGCACTTAATCATCCGCTCGGCCATCACCTTAAGCCCCCATTGTAGACGGACCGACACAGCACACACCGGATGGACGGGCTGGAACAGCTCATGCAGCAGGCAGATTTTGCGGCTGATATTCTGCTTCTGCGCCGTGGACAACTGTCCCCCACCGCTGGTAGGTTCGGCCTTATCCGACTGGCTGATAACAAACAGCACCTTATGCCGGTATACCTCTCCAATCACCTGATGATAAAAATGTTCATCCACCGTCAGCGCCCGGTCATCGGCCTTAATCAGCCACAGTACCAGGTCGAGGCGAGGAAGCTGTTCGCGGTACAGCGCAGCATACTCGGTATCGCGAGCGCCACTTTCGCCCACGCCGGGCAGATCCATCAGCGTTATATAGCGGTCGCCAACCTGCAGGCGAAAGCGCAGTGGCTCACGTGTACAGGCCGCCACATCGCTGACCGGTGATACCTCACTGGCAAACAGGGCATTGCAGAGTGAGGATTTACCGGCACCGCTCTTACCCATAATGCCGATTACTGGCTCGTAATGGGTTAACTGATTTATCTGCTGCAATATACGTTCAGACACCCACTGTGGCAGGCCAGCAAGCGATTGCTGAAACGACTTCAAACCTTCAGAATTGTTCATTAGCTACTCCTCTGAAAAATTATACAAAAACGGCAGAATCGTGAGATTCTGCCGTTAATCGGGTATGTTCAGAAGAATGATATCTATCTGAAAATAATTTGAATTAAGGTAAGCGACGAGCCACGGTTGCCTGTGATCCCAGTCCCTGAGTCGTTAGGTTATTCTGATATCCCTCATCCCCAGACCAGAACAGTGGATAAGGGCAAATTGCCTGAGGGAGCTATAGGGCATTGGGCAGCAAGGTTTTATAGTTGGATGGCATCAATTTAACGGTATAGAAACATCAGCCCATACGATGACTGTCTACGTTTAAGACATAAATTCTTGCTGTTACATAAGTATTAATGCTGATTATCATCAATTTGATTATAATCATGGCACTTTATGGATTACCGTATTAAATATTCATTTTTTCCCTATAGTGATGATTCATGCTTGGTTCCCTTTCTAAGCGGCTTGAGGACTTGAGTTTGGTCCAGCGCGAGAGGTTGGCCTACATCGATTTTCGGCTCTATTTCTTCGGTGAGATCGGACGCCCTGATCTGATTGAGCGCTTCGGTGTGGCTCCGGCAGGGGCGACACGCGATTTGGCTTTGTACCGGGAAATTGCGCCGCATAACATCACCTTCGATGGTAGCAACAAGATTTATCGCATCGGGCAGGAGTTCTCACCGTTGTTCGAGCACGCATCGCTGCGCGTTCTGTCGGCGCTGTCTCTCGGTTTTGGCGATGGCGTGAACGGCTCAATGCAGGCGCTGCTACCATGCGAATCCCCCGCAGCCCTAAGCATTCCCAAGATGGATGTGTTAGCCACGATTTGCCGAGGCATCCACGCTAAGCGACCCGTCGCCATCCGCTACTACTCGATGAGCAGCGGCGAGTCCGAGCGGGTAATTGTGCCCTTTGCTTTGGTTGATACCGGCATGCGCTGGCACGTCCATTTGATCGCAAGAGTAGAGAGTTTCGGGATTTCGTCGTCACCCGCATCGAAGCACCAACATTGCTCGACGAGGAGCCACAAGCCAACGAACGACAGGATAACGACATCCAGTGGACGCGCATCGTCGAGCTGGATTTCGTGCCGTACCCGAGCGTTGAGCGGCCCGATATTATCAAGATGGACTATCGTCGATGCTACGCTGATCCACGCGCCCAGTTCATCCAAGAACCAGGACGGCAAGCGCGACCCGGAAATGCACCAGACCAAGAAGGGGAACCAGTATTACTTGGCATGAAGGCGCACATCGGCGTTGATGATGAATCGGGGCTGGTACACAGCGTGGTGGGCACGGCAGCCACCGTGGCGGATGTCACCCAGGTCGACAAGCTGCTGCACGGCGACGAGAACGTCGTCTGCGCCGATGCCGGCTACACCGGCGTCGAAAAGCGCTCCGAGCATGCCGACCGAGAAGTGATCTGGCAGGTCGCTGCACGCCGCAGCACCTACAAGATGCTCGATAAACGCAGCGCCCTGTACAAAGCCAAGCGCAAGATCGAGAAAGCCAAGGCGCAAGTGCGAGCGAAGGTAGAGCCCCCGTTTCGCGTGATCAAGCGGCAGTTCGGCTACACCAAGGTACGTTTCCGAGGGCTGGTGAGGAACACTGCACAACTGGTGACGCTGTTTGCCCTGTCGAACCTATGGATGGCCCGCCGACATTTGCTGGCAAGCGCAGGAGAGGTGCGCCTGTAATGCGGAAAATGGCCGTCGCAAGGTGCTCGCGACGGCTGAAAGCACCGAAATGAGCGGGTGATCCGATCGTTTTTGATCGGTTCACCGCTTTCAAAATCAGCAGTGGCTGAAGTCAGCCGGAAATACAGGGCTACTTCAGACCATCCCTAGCTAGGGCTCGTAGTTCGGCGCAAGGCTGAAGTCGCTTGGCTGCTTCGCTGTGCAGATCCATGACCCACTTTCCATCAAACTCCCGGTTGTAGTTCCACAAGCATCTCGCGAGTCTTGCCGGCCCGCTCCACTAACAAGACCACAACATCTCCAACGTTCTTGTCGTCTAGCCGGGCCTGTAATGTGGTGACGTCGTCGACGGCGATACCGTCGATGCTGATAACGCGATCGCCGGGCACGATGCCGCCTGCGGTGACCTCGACGCCGACGAGCCCGGCCCTGTGCGCCGCCGAGCCCGGCGTCACGCGCAATACGAATACGCCCTTACTGCCGGTCAGCGCCTGCAGACGCGCGTTGATCTGCTCATCCACCTCGATGCCCAGTGCCGGACGGATGTACTTGCCGGTCTTTATGAGTTGCGGCACCACGCGCATGACGGTATCGACCGGCACCGCAAAGCCTATGCCGGCCGAGGCGCCAGACGGACTGTAGATGGCGGTATTGATTCCGATCAGCCGCCCAGCCGAATCGAGCAGCGGGCCACCGGAATTGCCGGGGTTGATGGCGGCGTCGGTCTGGATCAGGTGATCGATGGCCGGGCCGCCCGCTTCTCCCGGCAACGAGCGGTCGAGCGCGGAGACGATACCAGTGGTGAGCGTCCAGTCCAGGCCGAAGGGGTTGCCGATAGCGAACACCTTCTGACCCACCTTGAGGTCGGCACTGGTGCCGACCGGCACGGCCGGCGGGCGCTTGAAACCGACGCCGATCTTGAGCACGGCGATGTCGTGCGCGGGGCTCGTCCCCACCAGCGCGGCCTGGTAGTCGCGGCCGTCGGCCAGTTTGACGGTGGCTTCGGACGCGCCCTGGATGACGTGGAAGTTGGTGACGACGTGGCCGGCGTCGTCCCAGATGAAGCCCGAGCCAGTGCCGCGCGGCACGGAGAACACGTTGCGCGTCCAGACATCGCGTACTAATTGCGCGGTGGTGATGTAGACCACCGAGGCGCGCGATTTTTCGAACAGTTCGATGGTGGTTTTCTCGTCCGCCGCCAGATCGCCACGCGCCATCACGGTGCGTTCTGCTGCCTCGCGCGGACTGAACCATGCCTCGATGGCGGGCAGAAACTGCCACAGCAGCATGAGCGCGGCAATGCAGGCGGTGATGAAGAGCCCGCGCCGGACGAAGCGGTCCGGCGCGGGGCGTTGGTACGGGTCGAGATAGGCCATGAGACGTCTCCTGTTGATGGGCAATCAGCGCCACAGCCCGCTCGGGCGCCAGCGCGGTGGGCGCGTCGCCAAAGCAGATTCCGGCAAAAAATGGGGCGCGCGGAGTGGCAACGCTGATGCTGGCCCAGGCGCCAACGTCAGCAGGCGTGCGATGCGCTCTTGCGTTGCCGGACGCGTGCGCAAGCAGGAGGGCTCGGGATTGCCCCATCCCGACCATGGCCAGGCACGCCAGGAGCGGCTGACCCGCTCGATTTTCGCCAGCGCGGACGCCAGCCCCTGCGGGTCGCCAGTCAGTTCCGCCGCAAGGCGGTCAGCGTCGAACTCACGCACGCGAGACAAGCCGAGCTGTGCGAGCAGGGCCAGCTGGGGCGATGCGGCCAATAACAATAGACCAGGCCAATAGACCTCCGCCGCGCCAACCAGCTGCGCGGGCAGGCTGAGCAGGATCGCGATCTGTCCCATAAGGGCCAGTAGGCTCGTGAGGCGACTGTCGGAATCCGCCAGCCCCATGACACGCAGATCCTCATTAGCGATGTGCGCGACCTCGTGCACGAGCACACCCGCCAGCTCGCGTGGGCTCAGGCTGCGCAGCAGGCCATCGGTGAGGGCGATCGATGCCTCCTGCTTCGATCCGGTGGCGAAGGCGTTGACGACGGCACTGGGCACATAGTACGGCACCGGCGTGGCGGGCAAACCGGCACGGGCGGGCAGCTCGCGCAATAGGGCCCACATCTTGTGGGCTTCTTGCGGGTGCAAGGCCCGTACGCGGTACAGGCGCAAGCTCAGCGCCGACGCGGCTACCGGTTCCAGCAGCAACGCACCTGCAATGGCAAACAGCGCGAGCCACAGGCAGCCTTCCCCAAACGGCAGTCTCCCTGCTGCGGCTGCGATCCCGACCAGGGTCAGGACCAACAGCCCGGTCTGCAGGCGGTTGAGCCAGCGGTGTTGCAAGAGCGCCGTGCGCGGATCACTGGGATGATGACGGGTCATGCTCAGAGGTCTCGGCGGCGCGGTCGCCGCGCTTGCGCAGCAGCCAGTAGGTCGCACCTAGAGCCAGCGTGGCGCTTGCCAGCGCGGCTATCTTTGCGGGGCTCGCGTCGGAGTCGAGGATCACGAACTTGCGGGAGAGTGCGATCAGCGCGATCAGGACCACCGTCTTGACCTGGATGATGCTGTCCCGACGCAGCGCCACGCGCACGATGGAATGCTTGAACTCCATCGCGATCAAGAGCGTCATGATCATGCCGAACACGCTCTGGAATACCTCGTGGTCCAGGGGATTGAAGGCATCTAGAACCAGCAGCGTGAAGACGATGGAGATGAGCTGGAACAGCGACACCACGATGATGACGGCGATCACCGCCGACAGCACGAGCGCGACGACCTGCTCGAAGCGCTCGTAAAAACTCATGATGGCCAATTGGTCACGTAAGACCTGAAATGGGTTAAGGCGTGTTGATTTCATGACGATGAACTCCCTGGAAAACGGCTGCTGTCGAGACGGCGGCGCATTGCGCTGATGTGTCCTTCAATCAGCTCGGTCGACATGCCAAGCGTCGACATCACCTGTTCCGCCAGCCCAATAGCTGCGGCAAAGGATTGCTGATACACGCGCACGTTGGGCATGGCGCGAAATGCATCGGCCGCGGTCGTACTTCTGCATGACACCCACAAGGTCAGCGCCGGACGGTGCTCGGCAATCGCCTGGGCGATGCGCAACGTTTGCTGGGCATGGGCGAACGTCAGCACCACCAAGTGCGCATGCGTCAAGCCGGCAGCCAGCAAGGTATCGGGCCGACTGGCATCGGCATGGAACACCGGCGCGCCGGCGGCACGCGCGGCCTCGACCTTCTGCGCGTCCGCCTCCAGCAGCAGATGCGCCACGCCGGCGTGGCGAAGAATCTCGCTGACTGTCAGGCCAAGCTCGCCCGCGCCGCAAATGATGACATGGTCTCGATATCGCGTCGTCTGCGCGGCGATCTCGACTTCTTCAGCCTGGGGTGGCTGAATGACGCCGCCGGTGCGGCTCAAGAACCGGGCAAGTACATCGTGATGGCGGATCAGTAGCGGTGCCAGGGCCATGCTGAGCACCAGCGCGACCAGCATGGGTTGGACGACGGTCGCGGGGATCAGATGCTGCTGCAAGACCGTGCCCAACAACAGCAGGGCGAACTCGCCGCCGTGCCCCAACGCTATGCCCGTGCGCCAGGCATCGAGGGCGGACAGGCGCGTCGCCCGCAAGGCCAGCGTATTGAGCAGGATCTTGACCGGTACCAGCACCACCAGCCACGCCAGCACCGCCAGCGGTGCCGAAAGAATCTGTGCTGCGTCCAGTTGCAGGCCGATGGTCACGAAGAACACGCCCGACAACACATCGCGAAACGGCCTGAGGTGGCTTTCCATGTGGTGCCGAAAGTCGCTCTCGCCCAGCACCATCCCGGCGAGGAAGGCCCCCAGGGCGGCAGATACGCCGACCGCGTGCGCAGCGGCGGCGGCGGCCACCACCACGCACAAGGAGACGAGCACGAACGATTCCTCGTGGCCCCGCCGCGCCACCCAGCCCAGCAGGCCATGCAACAGACGGCGCGAGGCGAGGGCCGCTGCTGCGAACAGCAGCAGCACACCGAATACTTCGAGCAGCACATGCTCGATCTTCGGCGACTCGCCGCGCGCCCAGATCGCCAGCAAGGCCAGCAGGGGCACGCTGGCCAGGTCCTGAAAGACCAGCACGGCGATGGCACTGCGTCCGTGGCGGGTGGTGAGCTCGCCTTGGTCGGCCAGTTGTCGGCTGACCAGCGCCGTGGACGACATGGCCGCCGCAGTGCCGAGCAGCGCGGCGCTCTGGCCGGGCTGCCCCAGCCACATCAATAGCAGGATCAGCGGCGGGGCCACGGCGATCATCTGCAGAGCGCCCGCCATCAGCACCGTCCTGCGGGCGAGCCAGAAGTCTCCGAGGGAGAATTCCAGTCCGACCATGAACAACAGCAGCGCCACGCCCAGCTCGGACAGAAAGCTCAGCGTCTCCCCCGGCGCGATCACGCCGATGACTGAGGGGCCCAGTACAACGCCGACAGAGAGATACCCCAGCAAGGCGGGCACTCTGAACGCCGCTGTCGCCATCGCCGCCAGGCTGCAAGCCGCCAGCAGGATTAGCGTAGTGCCGAGCAAGCCCTGCATCGGTCAGCGTCCCACTTGCGTCGACGTCCAGCGCACGATGTCCTGCGCGCCCATCACGCCGGCCTGACGGGCGATCTCCCGCCCACCCTGGAACAGGGCGAGCGTCGGGATGCTGCGGATACCGAACTGCGCGGCCAGGTGGGGCTCAGCCTCGGTATTCACCTTCGCCAGCCGGATCCTCGGTTCGAGCTGGTGCGCCGCTTGCTGGAACTGTGGCGCCATCATCTTGCACGGCCCGCACCATGGCGCCCAGAAATCGACCAGCAGCGGCAGATCGCTGCGCTCCACGTGGCGCGAGAACGTCGCCGTGGTCAACTCGATGGGCTCGCCCGTGAACAAGGGCTGCTGGCAGCGGCCACAGTTGGGATGTTCCGATAGCTTCGCAGTCGGTACGCGGTTGATGGACTGGCAATGCGGGCAGACTAGGTGAAGATCATTCTTCATGGTTCGCCTCCTTGGACCACAGTGAGGCTGCCTCGCTTCGGGTCACAGACAATGCCGACCAATCAACGCCTTGGAGCCAATCGTTCCCGTTTTTGCTTACTCCGGCCTCTTCCAGATGAGCAGCGATGAATGCTTCGGCCTGCATGAGCCACCTTCGGGCAGCATCTTCCTTACTAGGAATCAGCAGGATTTCAGAGACGCTGCTGGCATTCAGCCCGTCCACACGGATAAGCAGAAAAATGCGCCGCCACAAACGCGGCATGTCCTTCAGCAGGTCAAATGCAAAAGCGAACTCGCTCGACCGATCAATCAGCTCCTCCTGTTCCGCGATCGTTGCGACATCGGGATGCTGACTGCCAGCGAAAATATCGGCCAGCTTGAGTGTGTCATCGTGCTGATAAAATTCGAAGATTTCCTCTTCCACCATGGCCTCGGCCACGTCTTGGGCATCCGGTTCGACCGGCGCGTCCAGAGAAACGGATTCGCCAAATTGCCGGCTGCTTGCCACTTCGTTATCCAGGACGGCGAACAGATGCTTCAAAAGACCGGTGTAAGCCTCTTTTTCCCCCGGCACGGATTGCCATTCCACCTTAGCTCGGACAATCGCTTCATCCACCACGTCGCGCAGCGTCGGATAATCGCGCGGTAAATCGCCGACGGCCCGCAGATAAGCCAGCTCACGCCTTGCGACAGCCTCAAGTTTCGACAGTAGAGGCATTCGGGTCACCTCGGCCTCATGGGCGGCTGATGCGGGTTTTGCGGCAATCCGCACCTTGAGCTCGCGCAAGCGCTCGCGTCGTGCTTTGCGCTTGATTTGATCCTGAGCATGCAGTCGGTCAAAATGCTTCTTGGCCTGACGGAACAACGACTGTGCGAGCATCTGCGCGAGGGGCGTCAGCTCGTTATGTGATGCAGTAACGCTGACAATCTTTTTGCCGGGCAGGTGCATATAGCCACTGGCCAGAAATTGCCGCTTGATCTTGTCGCGATCAAGGACGATTTGAAGTCGCGCTGAATCTTTAGTGTGTTTGTCGAGCAATGGCTTGAGGGCGTGCTCGATCACATTTCCCAAAGCTCTCTGCCAAGGTTCATGAAACTCTTTGTCGATAGCTCGATAGCTATATTGTATCTGCATGTATGACTCCTTCGATGTCATTTCTACGGAGGCATGAATCGAGGATGCTCATATCCATAGATTTTGGTTTGGCACGCTCTTACCCCAGGCGCGTTTTGCGAAGACTCCAACTCAAGAACAAAAGCGTGACGCCATAGACTGCCGCATGGAAACCCAACAGCCAGCCTGCGGCCACGAATGACTCGACCGGACGGGTAAAAAATATCCACAAGACGATAGCACCAAGGATAATCGAGAGCAGTCCACTGAGGGCAAGCCAGATTTCACCCTTGATTTCCCGACGCAGCCGAACGGCGGCGGATATCTCCAGCACACCGGTGAAAATCGCCCAGAAGCCCACGCTAGCCCATAAAAAAGAAGCCAAGACTATCGTGGCGACCCAAGGAGCAACCAGGACGACGACGCCCGTAAGTATGCCGACAATGCCGCTGAACAGCAACCAGCCCCAGCGCTCTTTTTTCTGGATATGGCGCACCGCTGCAAACAAGTTGAACGCGCCATTGACCAAGGAAAATGCGCCGAACATGATGGTCATGGCCAACAGAGCCGATTGTGGCATCCAGAACGCGAGGGCTGCAAAAATCAATGCCAAGACACCGCGCAGCACAAAAAGCCACCAATTTTGGCTCAGCGAACACAGTGCTTTGGTGGGGTCATCCGCATTGGAATTGGCGATGGTGTCTGTGTTCATGCAATATCTCCTAAAGATCTATACAAAATAAAAAATCAAACACTCATGGGACAAGAGAGGGGGCGCTATGCGCCCCCTCTCCAGCGGTTTCAGAACAACTTGGACAGTTTTGCCTTGACTTCATCGAGCCAGCCTTTTCCGCAGCCTCCCCCTCCCGTCTTTTCCTTGATTTTCTTGAGTTCAGCGTACAGGGGCTCAAAGTCCTTCCTTTTTCCATAGCCCAGCAGTTCTGCCATTTCCAACTGCTGCCGGGCTTCGTTCAACAATGTCTCCAGGCGCTCATTGGATGCTTCGCTGCGCTGACCATATTCTACCAGGGGCTCGGCGCGCTTCAGGAGCAGCTTCGCACGCAGGACGGGCAGCGGAAGCACGCTGCGCTCCTCGACCAGCGTGCTGAGCGCTGACTGCAGCGCGGCTTTGGCTTCTTCGATCTTGCCCTGATCGATCAGCGGCACGACTGCCTTCACGGCTGCGGGATAGGACGCCAAAGGGATGTTGGTGACCGTGATCACGATTTCACTGGCCAGCAAAGCCAGCACGTGGCGAGCCTGTTGCACCTCGCCATGTTTGAGGGCATCCAGCGCCTCGTCGGTCATCGCCTCAATGGTTTCCGTGTTGGCGAACAAGTCGTGCACGATGGTGCGCACATCAACGCCGGCCAGGGCGAGCGTGGGTTCGCGCGCGACGATCAGCTCCAGCTTTCCCGTCACTTCGGCCAGCGTTGCCAATGCGCGTGCAGTGTCCTTGCCGTCAAGTGCGGCCAGCGCTGATTTGGTCAGCGACAAGGCCGAGACTGCCTCATCGAGGACTTGTTTACGTTTGTCTGCCGCCTGTGAGTCCGTTTCTTTCTGAACCTCAGGCTGTACCTCCGTGACGACTTCAGGCTTGGACTCTGGACTGACAGGAAGGCTGCTTACCGCGGCCTGTTCGTTTATTCCTTCGTTCGTCGCATTGGGATTCGGTGTTTGCTCATTCATGGTGATATGCCTCGTATGAGATAGTGAAAATAGGCGAATCTATTGGGGCTGAATGCGAACATCGCGAGACTGACCGGCAGAGCAGTCAGCCCCTTCATCACCTCAAAACAGCTTTTGGATGCGCGTCTTCAACTCGTCGAACCATCCCTTGCCGCTTTTGCCACCAGCCGACTTTTGCTCAATGGACTTCACCTGATCGAAGATGGGTTTGAAGTCCGCCTTCTTGCCATAACCCAGGATCTGCGCCATCTCGATCTCCGTGCGCACGGACGACAGCAAGGTGCTGAGCTCCTCGTTCTGCTTGGCATCGCGCCTGTCGGTCTCGGCCAGCTTTTCAGCTTTTGCCATCGCGGCTTCGGCCCGTAGCACGGGCAGAGGAAAGGCGACCGAGGTCACCACCAGCGTGTTCAGTGCTCGGACGAGTTCCGCTTTGGCGTTGTCGATCTCGCCGCTGTCGATGAGCCGTGCGGCCGACTTGATCGCTGCCGGGTACGTTGCCATCGGAAGGTTGTCGGTTTGGATTACGATTTCGCTGGCCAGATTGGCAACGATGGGCCGGGCCTTTTGCACCTCGCCATCACCCAACAACTCCCGAGACAACTTGACCGCTTTCTTTACCGATTCCACGTTGGCGTGGATATCGTGGGTGATGACGCGTACATCGACCGGCGCTAAAGCAAGTTTGGCGTCGCGTGCCAATACCAGTTCCAGCTTTCCGCTGGCCAGTTCCAGCGCAGCAAGCGCCTCCTTGGTCTTCTTTGCATCAAGGAGGGTCAAAGCCTCCTGGGTCTTGGTGAGCGCCGTGATGGCGTCTTGAGTGAGCTCGGCACGCTTTTTATCGGCTTCCCGGGCGGCCTTGTCATCTACCTGTGGCTGTGCCGCCTTGGATGCGGCAGAGGGTGCTGCAGCACCTGGGCTAGAACCTGCCGCCGATTGGGCCAGAGCCGGTCCGCTCAGTCCGACGACGACCGCCAGGGCAAGTGCGGAGAAGGTGTATTGTGGCTGTTTGATATTCATGATCTTGGGCTCTTGGTTGAAGTTAGTTGACTGAGATTTCAATCTGTTTCGGTTTGGCTTGCTCGGCCTTGACAAGCCGCACTTCCAGCACGCCGTCTTTCATGGAAGCCGTCACCTTGGTCGGATCAACGTTGTCAGGCAAGACAAAGCTGCGCACAAAGCGGCCATACGCACGTTCGATGCGGTGGAACTTCTTGCCCTGCTCCTCTTTTTCCAGTTTGCGCTCGCCGCTGATGGTGAGCACACCGTTTTCCGCGCTGACGCGCACGGCATCCTTGGGGACCTCCGGCAGATCCAGCTTGAGGAGGAATGCGTTCTCATCCTCGCTGATGTCCGCCATTGGTGCCCAGTCCGCCGTGGTCATGGCTTCGTTGCCGGTACGGGCGCCCTGTCGCTGGGGTATTCATCCGAACATCGTCGCCAGGCGGTTTTGCAATTCATCCAGTTCCCGGAAGGGGTCCCACGGAGTCAATGCAGACATATCGGTTCTCCTTGAACAATGCCGACGAATTGGATGACGCACTGAACAGAGCCGTCGGTTTACTCTGAATGGCACCTACTACTGTTTTCAGTTCCGAACAAGTCCTTGAGTCAATTGACGGATATCGCTTTCGTCGAGCGTTTCCCGCGCCAGCAGCTCGCGCGCACAGCGCTCCAGCACCGCGCGGTTGATGTCGAGAATCCGGTAGGCGTGCTCGAACACGCCCATCACGATGCGTCGCTCGCCGACTTCTTCTTGCGCGAGCCTTTGCCAGCGTCGCCGTGCGGCGTCTCGGTCGCCTTCGCGACATCCGGCTGCTCCGGCTCGGCCGGGGTCTGCGGTAGCTCTTTGCGTTCGAACACCACGCGTTCGGCCTTGTCGTCCCAGCGTGCGCTGGCGTGATCGCCCTTGCCGATGCTGCCACCGAGCATCTCGCGCGCCAGCGCAGTTTCCAGCTCGCTGCGGATCAGGCGCTTGAGTTCACGCGCACCGAACTCGGGTTTGTAGCCTTCTTCCGCGAAATGGTCGATCAGCGTCTGATCGAAAGTGAGCGTCACGCCCTGGCTGGCGGCGCTGCGCGCCACGCGATCGAGCTGCAGGCCGACGATGTGGCGGATCTCCTCCTTGCCCAGCGCATGGAAGACGATGATCTCGTCGATGCGGTTGAGGAACTCGGGCCGGAAGTGGCCGCGCAGCACGTCCATGACCTCGGCCTTGGTCTTTTCGTACTCCTCGTCGGCCGCCCCACGCGCCTTCAGCCGTCGCTGGATGATGTCCGAACCCAGGTTGGACGTGGCGATGATGATGGTGTTGGTGAAATCCACCACCCGGCCCTTGCCGTCGGTGAGGCGACCGTCGTCGAACACTTGCAGCAGGATGTTGTAGACGTCAGGGTGTGCCTTCTCGATCTCGTCGAGCAGCAGCACGCTGTAGGGCTTGCGCCGCACCTTCTCGGTGAGCTGACCGCCTTCGTCGTAACCGACATAGCCCGGAGGCGCGCCCACCAGCCGCGCCACGGTATGGCGTTCGCCATATTCCGACATGTCGATGCGCAACAGGGCGTGCTCATCGCCGTAGATCGATTCGGCCAATGCCTTGGCGAGCTCGGTCTTGCCCACCCCGGTCGGGCCCAGAAACAGGAAGGTAGCCACCGGTTTGCTGCCTTCGCGCAGGCCGGCGCGGGACAGCCGCACGGCATCGGCCACGGCACGGACCGCCTCGTCTTGTCCCACCAGGCGCTCGTGCAGCCGTTGTTCCAAGTGCAGCAGCTTTTCGCGCTCTTCCACCGTCAACTCGTTGACCGGGATGCCGGTCAGGCGCGAGACGATCTGCGCCACGTGTTCCGCCTTGACCTCGGCACTGCCGGAGGCCCGCTCCCGCTCCCAGTTCTCGACGAGCTTCTTGAGCTCGGCCTCCTTGGCTTCGATGCGCTTGCCGAGCTCGGCGGCCTGGTCGTACTGCTTGCGCGCGGCCACGTAATCCTGTTCACGCCGCAGCTGGTGCAGTTCGGACTCCAGCTCCTGCACGGCCACCGGCCGGGCCGTGGCCGACAGCTTCACGCGCGCGGCCGCCTGGTCGAGCAGGTCGATCGCCTTGTCCGGCAGGAAGCGCGCCGTGATGTAGCGGTCGGACAACTCGGCCGCCGCGATGATCGCGTCCTCGGAGATGCTGACCTTGTGGTGCGCCTCGAAGGTGTCGCGCAGGCCGCGCAGAATCATGATGGCCTGGGCCACCGTCGGCTCGGGCACCGTCACCGGCTGGAAGCGGCGCTCCAGTGCGGCATCCTTCTCGATGTATTTCTGGTACTCGTTCAGCGTCGTGGCGCCGATTAGGTTGAGTTCACCGCGCGCCATCATCGGTTTGAACACGTTGGCCACGTCCAGCCCGCCTTCGCCACCGCCCTGGCCGGCACCGACGATGGTGTGCACCTCGTCGATGAACAAAATCAGCTCGCCCTGGTGCTCGGTCACCTCCTTCAGCACCTTCTGCACGCGCTCCTCGAACTCGCCGCGATATTTGGCGCCGGCCACCATGGCGTTGATGTTGAGTTCCACCAGGCGCTTGTCGCGCAAGGTCTCGGGCACTTCACCCGCCACCATGCGCTGCGCCAGCCCTTCGACGATGGCGGTCTTGCCCACACCCGGCTCGCCGATCAGCACCGGGTTGTTCTTCTTGCGCCGGGCCAGCACCTCGATGGTGGTTTCGATCTCCTGCGCGCGGCCGATCACCGGGTCGAGCTTGCCGTCGCGCGCCATCTTGGTCAGGTCGCGCGAGTACTTGTCGAGTTCTGGCGTGTTGGTCGGCGTCTCTGCGCGTCCATCCTCGGCGCCCTTGCCGACCACCTTGCTGACCTGTTGGCGCAGCGCCTGCGGCGTCAGGCCGTAGCGGCGCAGCAGGTTGGCGGCCAGCCCTTCGCCTTCCTCGGCCAGACCGATCAGGAAATGCTCTGGACCGACATAAGAATGGCCGAGTTCATTGGAGGCCACGAAGGCGCGGCTGAGCGCATCCTTCACGCGCGGCGACACGCCGATCTCGCCCTCGAAGGGCTTGTCCCCGCGCTTGGCCTCAGACTCGATCTGCCGCTTGAGGTCATCGACCTTGATCTTGAACTGACCCAGGATGGTCTTGACCACGTCGCTGTCGGCCAGCGCCAGCAGCAGATGTTCGGTATCCACCTCGGAGCGGCCAAATTCGGCAGCGTGTTTGGCGGCCTCCTGCAGCAAGGCTTCCGACTGTTCGCTGATGCGGCTGGCCAGCCCACTGCCGCGACGGCGCGGTGCACCCGAACCTGCGGCGGCGGGCTCGCCAAACGAGGCATCGACCACGTCATCGGTATCGGCGGCAACTGGCGTCGCGTCGTCGCCGATGCGGAAGAAGTCACTGCCGAGGAAGTCCTCGAACAGGCCGCTGCGCGAACCGAACAAGGCTTCCAGCGGCGAAACGGTGCGCTTTTGCTGGCGCACTAATTGCCGGTAATGGTCGTCGCACAACAGCATGGTGCTGTGACGACCGTTGAGATTGGCTTCCACCCGCACGGTGGCGGGTTGGCCGCAGACCTGGCATTGTTTTCTGGCCATGCTGATGCTCCTTAGAAGGTTGAAAAGGTTGAGGCGACGAGGCATCGCGAGCCGCGACACCTCGTCTCGGGCCGGGTTTTTCTTGTGACGAACGAGCCGGCGACGTCAGCCGTTGATCGGGATCGAGCGTCCCTGCTTCGGCGCACTGACCTCGCGCTTGTCGATCGTGACCGTGAGCACCCCGTTCTTGAACGATGCCTTGATCGAATCCTGGTTGGCGTCGTCAGGCAGGTTCAAGGCACGCTGAAAGCTGCCGTAGGAGCGCTCCACACGGTGGAAGCCACCTTCCTTCTTCTCCTGTTCCTGGCGCTTCTCGCCACGCACCATCAGCACGTCGTTGTCGAGGGTGATCTGGATGTCCTTCTCCTCGACACCGGGCACTTCCAGGGCAATCTTGTACTGCTTGTCGGTTTCCTGGATGTCCAGGGCCGGCTTCAGCATGCCCGACCAATCGGATGGCCACTGCGGCATGTTCAACGCCGGAAAACCGAAGCCCCGGAATGCGTCATCGAACAGCCGGTCGATTTCCCGATGCAGTTGCAGGATCGGGCTGACTGGCCCGCTCGCCGCTGGCAGGTCATTGCGCTGCACCGGCAGGGAAGAGGCGGTCTGCTGCTCTTGCTGCTCGTTCTTGAACCAGTTCCAGGGAGCCAACTTCTTGAAATCGATGTCCATGTCATACCTCCAGAAAAATTGGAAAACGAGTTACTCAAGCCCTTTGCCTGCTGCGACGGGCAGTGCGCCCAGGCGACACGGGCTGCTCGGATGACTTCTGCTGTTCACGCTTGCGCATCACCTCCTTCTTTGCTCCGGCTCGGGTCTGATCATTGATGCACTGATCGATTTCACTTTGACGAAGCCGCCACGTCCCGCCCACCTTGAAAGCCGGAATTTCCCCGTGTGCGGCGAGCCGATAAAGCGTCCGCTTGCCGACTTTCAAGTACGCAGCCAATTCATCGAGCGTGAAAATCACCTGTAGGTGCGCTTTCATCTCACCCTCTCCAATCGCGTCGCTTTGCGGTTCCGGCCAAGGAAATCCTTGCAATACTTTGTAATACTAGGCCTACTATGAAAAACTTCAAGAGTCAAGAGTCAATGTGCAGCGTTCTCCCGCCCCATTGATGCAGGTCAACTGCTCAGGCAAGGCACAGGGGGGCGGCCTGATCAGGCAATGGACAGCGCCTGGCTCCTCAGCCTGCGTGTGCCACAGGTGCCTCGATCAAACACCGATCCTCACGTTGTAGCCGAGTGCCCGCAGCCCCTTGCTTGTCTGCATGTTCCTTGGCGGAAACTCGTCTGGGCGCGCCCAGACGACGATTTCCCCGAGGCTGCTCAGGCCAACGTGCGGAATTGCCCAGTCGTCGCTGCGGATCGCGTTCCAGAGTCGGGCCGAAACACTTCCGTTGCCCCAGACAACGTAGTTCAACAGTATCCGTCCGGCCAACACACCTTCCCGACACCGCCGCCGAAGGCCATGGCCCATCAAGCGGATTTTCCATGCGCCCTCAGCGCCGTACCTACAGCAAATCTTTCAAGGCCCAGGTCATTCAGTAGTGTTCTGAACCCGGTGCCTCCATCGCAAACATCGCCTTGGGCTACAGCCTCAATGCCAACCTCGTCCACAAATGGATTCGCCTGCTTACCCAGAAAACCACGGCCATCCAGCCAGCGTTCATCCCGTTGCCTTCTCAAATGCTCGGCGCGGGTTCGCATGCTCAAGCGCGCTGCTGCGATCATGAGTTTGATCCAGTCGGCCCGTAATAATGGGCACGTTCCGTATGCCTATCTCAAGGATGTGCTGAGACGGTTGCCGACGCAGCGAGCTAGTGAGATTGCAGAGCTGCTGCCGCATAGGTGGCATCCGGCATAGTCGCGCAAGATGGTTTGCCCGCATGCTTACGTTCAACAGCTCAAGCACCGTCCGCCCTTCGCGGGATCGTTGCCGCCAGAGCCACACGCCGAACTTTTCCACCTTGTCGTCGCCGGCCTGCGGTCAGTCAGGCAAGCCCAGGTGCGAGTGAAGTGGTCAACAAAAACTGGCCACCGAGTTAGAGTTTTTCCAGTATCGATT